>Ga0078894_10000450_pt1 | contig 28627 bp, 17 predicted proteins | sample LauGreSu1BDMLBSD_2_FD_67506 | JGI IMG/M metagenome (GOLD analysis project Ga0078894, IMG submission 67506) | Freshwater lake microbial communities from Lake Michigan, USA - Su13.BD.MLB.SD (version 4) (version 4) | ecosystem: Environmental > Aquatic > Freshwater > Lake | place: Lake Michigan... | reverse complement strand
GCTGCAAAAGGGATTTAAAGCCGGCGACTGCGCCATTCTCGTGGCTCTTCCTAGGCCACCCCTCTATGCCGCCATTCTCGCTGTGATTGGGCTTGGTGGTCGCGTCATGCTTATTGAGCCATGGCTTGACGCCGAAGATATCGGTGCCATCATTCACGAGCAAAGCCCCAGTTATTTACTTGTAGATCGAGCCGGTTGGTGGTGGAGTCGCCGCTTCAAATCATTGCGCTCCATCGATGCGGTTTTAGTTGATAATCGCATCTTTCAAGCTAGCCTCGCGGGGCCTCTCGTTGTTGAGGCATGTTCTCCAGACGATCCAGCCATAGTCGTGTTTAGTTCAGGTACGACCGGACAACCTAAGGGTATTGTGCGCAGTCACAGGTTTTCGACCGACATCGTGCAGCTCCTTACCGACCACGGTCGCCGCGATCCTTATCCTGAACCTGATCTAGCGGTGCTTCCTGGTATTACAATTCTGCACCTCATGTCGGGACGCGGTGCCATCATGGTCGGGAGCGATTGGCGTTGTGGGAGCCTTAGGACGCTCGGTGATAGTATCAGCGCCTATAGCCCACGCACGCTATCGACCAATCCAGCTTTTCTGCGAGCCATTTTAGCTGCCTCAAAAGGCACCAAAGGCTTTGACGGTCTCAGGCATATTTACGTCGGCGGCGCCTCCCCCGACCGGGATCTCGTTGAAGAGGCTTTAGCGCGTTGGCCTATGGCTAAGATGACCAATATTTACGGCGGTAGCGAGGCCGAGCCGATCGCCATGGCTGACATGGTTGATGCTCTGCACTTTGCTCGGACTCGTGATGAAGTTCAGGTGCGCTACGTTGGTAGTCCATTTGATTTCATTGATCATGCCCTACATGCTGACGGCCTTTGGGTTAGCGGACCCAACGTGAATGGTTCTTACATTAAGGCATCGGCTGCGGATGCTCGTCACAAACATACTGACGAGGATGGTAAACAGTGGCACTGGACGGCTGACCGCATCGAGGTGAGGCCCGAGGGTTGGTACTTCGCCGGGCGAAGCGGCCAGCCTGACGGTGAGTTTGCCGCGGAGCAGCGTCTTTACAGGGTGCTTGGTCATTCACGTGCGTTCGTGACCAGAGCTGTCAACGGGGCGTTCATTGCCCTTGGTGAAGGGGTTAGGGCCGAGCTACCTAGTATTAGCGCGGCCTGCCCAGAAATCAGGGACGCTGCCGACATTCCTGTTATCTACGAGCGTCGTCATCGTTCCCGCATTAATCGCTCGGAATCTTTGCGCCCGAAAGCTGCGTGGCGGCGGTGGCATCAGTTTTTTAAAGAAAGAGCACCGCTTCCAGTGCTAGCACTAATTGCGGCGGGGCCGTCGCTTGGTGCCGCCGTGGCCACTGCCACCTCCACGCCTTGGTATCTTTCGGCACTTCACTTCGCGATCATTCTGCTACTACTCGTAGTGGTAAGGCTAATGGATGAGCGCAAAGACCTGCCGAAAGACCTTGCTCTCGAGCCGGCTCGACCACTGCCTCGTGGGCTCATAACTCAACTGGAAATCCGTAACGCTATCGATCTCGTTTTGTTCACTCTCGTGGGGTTTGGTCTTTTGACGGGAGTCGTGGGCGGGTTTTACGGTGGACTAGCGGCCCTGCTTGCGGTCAGTTACCTCCTCCTAATGGAACGAGAGTTTTACCTAGGTGACTCACTTAAAAAGTGGCCGCTACTCAGTGCTCTATCACACCAGGCTCTATTGGTGCCAATGTACTTGGTGCCGCTCGCAACGGGAGTTGCCGAACGTCGTATGCCCTCCGCAGTAGCGGTCGGGTTTATAGTGGCCAACTTTGCTGGTTCCATGGCTTACGAAATATCTCGTAAACTCAATCCTAAAAGTCCAAAGGGCAAGGATACCTACCTACAGATTTTTGGCCCGCGTCGCACCCTTGCCATGCTACTTGTCTGCGCGGCAGTCATGATAGGCGTTAATTTTTTACTGGGGACATGGGTACTTTGCCTGCCGCTTAGCGCTTTATTTATAGTCTCTCTTCTGAGATGGTCAAAGGTACCGTTCAGATTTCAAGCTGTTGAAGGTTCCGCTGCGCTGCTTAGCCTAGGGCAGCTTTGGATGTTGCTTCTTGTTAAACCTTAAGGACCATGGCTCTAGGAGTGTAATCGTGACTGATTGCGAAATGACTGGTGCCCGTCAGTTTAATGCGGAAAAGACTGCCTACCTCGTGTCTACGCCACTTAGCGATCTTGTGGTTGCTGACTATTCCCTGATCGGTAAGGCTCCTGAACGCTTTGGCGGTAAAGCCGTAGCCCTAGCGCGTCTAGCATTACTTGGATATCGTGTTCCCCGCTTCTTTGCCATTCCGGTTGAAGTTTTGCAGGCGCTTGATGCAGGTGCGATTGATACCACTCGTTTGTTGGCTTCGGTGCGTCAAGTCTGCGATCAACTCGGTATGAGCCACTTTTCACTCGCTGTGCGTTCAAGTGCCACATGTGAAGACGGTCGGGAGCAAAGCTTTGCTGGGATGTTTAGCTCTTGCCTTAATGTTCGTGGTGCCAAAGAGTTAGGTGCTGCAATAAGGAAAGTGCACGGCTCAGCCAGCTCTTCAGCGGTTGAATCCTACTGTAAGCTCATGGGACTCTCTGGTCGCCCGTCGATGGCAATCATTATCCAAGAGATGATCGACGCTGATATTTCGGGGGTGGCATTTAGTCGCGATCCTACAGGGGCTGAAATAGATCGGGTACTTGTCGAGGCTGTGTTTGGTCTTGGTGAGGGTCTAGTCGGTGGTGATTTGAACTCCGATCGGGGGTGGGTCGATCGCGACAACACTAGTATTCAAAAAGTGATCACCTCAAGAAAAGAGGAGGCTCATGTTTGCAAGGCTGGAGGCGGCACAGCTAAAGAGTCTCTACCCCAGTACCAGCACACAGCCTCAGCGCTGACTCCCGCCTTGCTGGCAGAAGTCAGCCGAACCTGTTTAGATATCGAGCTCGATTTTGCTGAAACGACTCTCGTGCAAGGGCCAACTCAGGCGATCGACACAAATGACGCTATCGACGCTATCGACGCTATCGATATGGAATGGTGCTATCTGAAGCGGCAACTTTACGTCCTTCAGGCTCGTCCTGTTACGGCTATGGCCCCCACGTTGGCACGGGGTAGTCATAGCGAAATTGAGAGAGAAGCCGCATCACCCGCCCTGGAGGGACCTAAGCTCCTCTGGGACAATGCGAATATAGTTGAAAGCTACTCGGGTTTGGTCGCTCCTCTTACCTTCAGCCATGCCCGCCGAGCTTACCGCCAGGTCTACGAGGAGTTTGCCCGCGTGATGGGCGTGCCTGCAGAGGTCATCCGTGCCGAGCGCGAGCTCTTTGGCAACATGTTGGGCCTTCTTAGGGGGCATGTTTACTATAACCTACTCAACTGGTACCGACTCCTAAGTCTATTCCCCAACGCTGAGCGCAGCGCCGGTTTCATGGAAACTATGATGGGCGTTAAGGAAGAACTTGGCGCTGAGTCGGCGGAGGCATTTTTTGCTGGAGTGCGCTCCCCCTATAAACCATCGGCCACGCGCAAGCTTGGCTTGGCGGCAATTGCTCTCTATCGACTGTTTACTCTGAAGCGGCGCATGACGAAGTTCGAGGAGAGAGTGAATTCAGCCTGCGATCAGGCGATGACGACGGACTACGGTTCACTCAGCCCTTCGGACCAGTTTTCTGCCTATGAATATTTATGCAGTGAATTCCTCGCAAACTGGCAGGCCCCAATCATCAACGATATGCGTTGTATGCTGCTTTTTGGGTCACTGAGGCGAGCTGGATCAAAGTGGCTAGGCGATTCATTTGACGTCAATCAGGCTGTAAGAGGGCACGGCACTCTAGGGTCGGCGGAGCCAGTACAGCGACTGAAAGCAGTTGCTGAGCGTATTCATAGCGGTGATCTGCCTGGTCTCGCTTGGCTGAGTCAGGTCGAGCTTAAAGATGCTATGAACCAACTGCGCACGACTGCTGAGCTAGTACCGCTGCGACTTGAGATCGAAGCTTATCTCGCTGAGTTCGGCTTCCGCTGCCCCGAAGAACTTAAGCTCGAGGCGAGCGATTTATATATCGATCCTACGCCTGTGCTTGAGACTGTGAGCGCCTACCTCCAGCAACTCCGGTCGCAAGGCGGGCAGCTCGGTCGCCCTAAGGACTTAAAGGGTGACCATGACAATGGCAATGGCGCCTCTGACCTTCCTATTTATAAGCGCATTATCTTAAAATTTCTGATCACTCAAACAGCCAAGGCCATATCCGACCGTGAGCGTCTTCGTCTGGTCCGCGGGCGAACGTTTTCCGTGGCGCGTAGGATCTTTCGGGCCATGGGGACTAAGCTTACCGGCAGCGGTATTTTGTCCCAGATGAACGATGTCTTTTACCTAACAGTGGATGAGCTCGGTGACGCAGTCCATGGCCGTGGAGCTACGGACGATCTTGCCTCACTAGCTTCGCTGCGCCAGCAGGAATACGCGCGCTACGGCTCTGAGCCGACGCCACCGGAGCGCTTTGTGACCCAGGGTCTACCTGCTGCGAGCCTGCCGCGCACGCCGACTCGAGATCTCGCTCCCTCGAATCCCTTAAATGTGCAGAAATTAAGCTGGCAGGGAACTCCATGTTACCCGGGTGTTGTTCAGGGTAGGGCGCTTGTGGCGAGAAACTTCACTGAGGCCTCGGGGGTGCAAGGTGAGGTGTTAATCGCTCGCAGCACGGATCCTGGCTGGGTGGTGCTCTTTCCAAGATGCAGTGCGCTCATCATAGAGCGCGGCAGCCTCCTCTCGCATTCTGCTGTCGTCGCCCGCGAGCTAGGTATCCCGACCGTTGTTGGCGTTTCTGGAATCACTGATGCCCTAGCCAGTGGCACTGAGGTTTATGTCGATGCAGCAAAAGGGACCATCAAGATCAGGGCGGCAACGGATGAGCAGTAGTCTTTAGGTCGTCTTGGGGGGGCGCGCTGATCCGAGAAACCCCTTGAGTACCCAAAGGTCACCGATCAACATCCCAATGTAGCCAGAGGCAAACAGTACTCCAAGGACTCTTGGCTGCGCAAACGAAGAGCTCAGGTAGGCAAACGACGCTAGCACAGCCACAGCGGTCATTTGCAGGGATCCAAGTCCACGTTGGTTAACGCCGTCGCCGAGGTTCCCCCTGCGACTGGCAAAAAGAAATTGCACGGCGCTATCTCCAGCCAGTCCGACCAGTACCGCGGCGAAGAGACACGTCACAAAGTTCACGCTACCAATCACAAGGGGTAGCATCCCCAGGAGCACCGAGGGGCCCCAAATCGAAGATACGATGACGATGCCGATTCCGGACTTCTCGAGAGCGCGAGAAAGTGCAATCAGTAAAGCGACGACGAGCACCACACTGACAGCAAAACTCTCGATGAGAGTTCGAATCACGCTGTCCGAGAAAATTGCAAATGACATTAAATCTCCGGCGACAAAGCATTTGTCGCCCGCACAGATTTCTGCCAGTCGCTCGCGAATGGGTCTTAAGGAGCGAATATCATTTTGTGCGACGAACACGGTGGCTCTGACAAGTGGCTCCTTGGTACTAAACCAACGCTCGTATGCTCTTGCCAGTGCAAACTCTCGCTGAAGGATTTCCCGCCTGGGAGGCGAGAGATTTTTGGAAGCAAAATCGAGCACCCGGTACGGGTCCTCTATTTTGACTACTCCAGGAATCTTGCGAACGGTGTCCAGGACTTGCCGATGGTCCTCGATACTGGCCGATTTTTTCAGCACTAAATCGATAGAACCACTAAAGCCGAAGTGCTCGCGAAGCTCTTCGATGCCATGGTTGAAAGGGTGGTGGGGGTCCCATAGATTTTCTATCGAGTCTTGTACGTCGATGCGAAGGGCACCAAAACACGCGAGGCCTAGCAGCAGCATGAGTCCGCGGAAAACCGGTCGTGGCAGCTGCACACGACTGAGCCTGAGTAGTCCGCGGCTGGTCCTTGTTAATTGACCGGAGGTGAACGGCCGCAGTTTTGGCCATATGGCCATGGCCGCAGGAACCAAGAAAAACATCACGGCGAATTCTAGCATCGAACCAGCAGCCGCCCAGAACCCGAGGCGTCGAACCGGAGCTAAGTCAGACAGACACAAAGACCCAAAGCCGATTACAGTTGAAATGGACGTGTAAAAACATGGCAGAAGTTGGCGCCTAAATGGTGTCCGCCATCCATAATTGCCGCGAGATTCCTGCGCCACCTGCGAGATGTAAATGAAGTCTTCGGTTGTAGCTAGGGCAACTATGGTGAATAGACTGTTCGACAGTATGTCGACGGGTGTCCCGCTGAGCCCCATCAAGGCAAAAAGTACTGTGGTAGTAAATACCAAGCTTAGAGCCATGATGATGCCGCCACGCCAGGTTCCAAAAATCAGGCGCACGCTGACACAAACGATGAGCATCACCAGTAGATTGAGCCCCTGATCCTTCATCAGGCTCTGAACGAAATACCATTTACATGCGGCGCTACCGCCGATGCTGGCCGCAAGCGGACCACCCTCTGGGAAGGTTTGGTCTAGCTCAGCTTTAAGTGGATCGACTAAGGCGGGATCAAAATTACCGTAGACGCCGTCTTCGTCAGCTCCGCGGAGAAAGAGATCGACGATGACGGCGTCACCTTTAGGGCTAGCGACTATGCCGGCGAGCGGTGAGTCGGCGAGCGGGGCGAGTGGGTCTTTAGATGCCGAGACCTCTGCCGCACAATCGAGAGGAAGGAGCTCTGGATACCGAAGCGTTTGCTCTTCCTCTTTACCTATCCTAAATCCAAATGGTGACTGTAGCCAATCGATCTGCTGACTTTTGAAGTCAATGCGTCGCGACCATGTGCGGATGGAACAGAGGTCCGAAGTTGTAAGTGCCGCACCGTCCCGCCGTTTGAATAGTACGGTGAGCTCATGCTCACCAGGAAATGCGCTCTTGACGAGCGTCTGAAGTTTCGTCTGAGGCGAGTCGGCATCTAACATGTCGGCAATGGATATCAGGACGTGAAGCTGGCCTGCTCCCGGTAGAAGTGCAAGAAAAATGGCAAACGCTAAGGTCAGAACTAGACGCGGCCATCTAGTAACAAACCCTAGCATTTTGGCCAGGAAACGCCCGGGGACCTGAATCAAGATCCTATTCCCGAGGTGCCCTGGCCTTTTCCGTTTAGCCGTTTTAGATCGCAAAGGCAATGGCCACACCTGGTGTCGTGGCAAACCAGCCACCCCAAACTTGGCCAAGCACGCGCAGAACTCGCGCAACATCGGTAGGTGAATTCACATCGGGTGCATACGGCTTATATGCGGCTGGATCCCACTGAGTCGCCTCACCGTAGTGGAAGTTGCGAGATTCCATTCCTGCAACCATGATTGACTGATCCCCCGGTTTGAATGCGGTCGGCATAAATGCCTGTAGGTTAGCGGGTGGGTTATTGTAGAACGCAGGAATGTTGATCGTCACGGTTTCGCCGGTGACGGCACTGCGAACTGGTTTGCCGGCGACCATTGCTTGAATGTTGCTTAGCGAAGCGTCATTAATGCGCTGCCAAGGCAACAGGCGAGCAGGATTCAAAAGCTGGAAGTCGTTGACGGCATTACTGCCGCGCGACTTTGTGGCATTCCAAGCGAGAGCAATGGTATCAACAGCAGACTTTAAGTGATTGTAGGCGACAGGCATGTACTGGGCCGCGGTAGGGAGCTTGGCGAATAGGTTGGGGTACTTTTTAACGACTTCGACGCGGTCCATGGCTGAGAGGCCTTGTGGCGTTCTTGAGAACACGATGTTGATGCCCATTTTGTTGCCGAGTTTTTCACTGGCAGCGATGATGTCGTCATTATTAAAGGACAAGAATACGAGCGTGTTGTGGTAGATGCTGTGAAATCCCGATAGAGCGACATTCTTTTCGACATCTGTAATCGTGACCAAGCGGTCCTGGCTATCACTGAATCCTGTGGCGCCGTATACGAGGCGGTTATCCCAGACGATCGGCGTTGTATTGGTGATGGTAAGGCCTTCCAACCGACTTATAGCATTATCGAGCGCCTGATTAGCGACCAGCTGATTAAAGAGAAAGGCCTGAAGTTCACTGATTGAATCAAAGCGTTTACTGATCCCCTGATAGGGCAGCATGAGGTAGTCGAATACGGCCAACCAAGCGCCTGTCCCGCTACCGCCGTTACTGGGAGGTGGTGAAAATAAATTGATTCCCGCTGCCGTAGCCATGAGTGAAGACACCATTACGGTGTCAGCAACCTTCGACTGTTTAGCTAGATCGTGAACTAGGTGACCCACACCGCGTAGCCCTTTAAGTGGGATCAACTGGGCGGCGATATAGCGTAAATCAACTGGATAAGATGCATATTCTTGATCAATTTTGGTCAAAAGTGCTGCAAAGTCGTCCGCTGACTGCACAGCAACGAACTGCGAAATGAAGTTTTTAAGTTCAGGTGACTCCTGATCCTCCGAGGCATTGCCGACTCTGCCGCCCGCTTTCGAAGCACTTTCAGTGGTCGACTTGGGGGATGATTTACAGGCGAAAAGCGCCGTCGCACACATGCAAAGCATTAAGAATGACCTAGGCAACTTCATGGGGACCCCTTCGCTAGAAGCATTGGAATCAACGAGTGTCTCACTCTGACTCATGACTCGCATGCGTTTGGAATTATTCTAAATGATAATTTTTTATTCTACTAGAATAGGCAGCAATCGTGATACATTTTTACTTGCCACCCCTCCTTTTTAAATCGCACATCAGCGGGTACTTAGATGAGAACCAGTAAACGGATTCCTCTAGAGTTGCCATTAGGTTTTCAGGCCAATCCTCCTCAGTTTGACCTTGCCGATATTGATTTTGGCCGGGGTTTTGAAGATGCGCACTACTTCATGCCGGAGGAGTTGACGCACGTTTACCACACTCCGCATTACGGTGAGCTGTCGCCGGCGGAACGTCGTGACTACAATAGGCTGTCAGCTCTCGCTCTCGCCGAGCAATTTATCTTTCTCGAGGATTATCTTCTCGTTCCCACTATTGAGAACCTGCTGCGCAGTCGCAACGTGCGCATCAGCGCTGAGATGGAACTCTACCTTAGGCAGTTCATCACCGAAGAGAAGAGGCACAGCGAGATGTTCTGGAGGATTCTAGAAGCTGCGGCTCCAGAGCGCTACAAAGAGAGGCGGTTTGTGTTCGCTAGGGTGCGTTCTAGATGGGGGCTACGGCAAGCTCTCTCGAGATGGCCCGTGAGGCTACCGCTTTGGGTTTGGTTGAGTCTCCTTCTTGAAGAGCGCACAGTGTTTCTCGCGAGGCGCTTTAATCTTGCTAGCAACGTCAGTCCTCTTTTTAGGCAGGTATTCGAGCTCCACATGACCGAGGAGCAGCAGCATGTCGAGCTAGATGAGATCCTGATCGACTCCATCTATGCAAAGCTGCCGCTATGGATGCGTCGGATTCAAGGACGGCTCGTCCACAAGCTCTTTAATTGGTACGTTAATCCGCGCATTTCTCCCCGGACTGTACTTGATGCTCTGGTTGATCTTCACCCGCGGCTCGCAACATGGCGCTGCGAGGTTGGCGAGTACATGAGAGGGCCTGAGGCTAACCTGAGTTTCCGGCGCCTTAACTTCACGCGGCGAGCGCTTCCGAGGACCTACAGGCGATTGGCGGTATTTCCGGAGCTTAGGTCGGTGCTCACCTTACTCGAGCCGGAGAGAATCCGCTTGCCGAGGGACGCCGAGGCTGTGTACTCAGGGAAACCTCTGCGGGAGGAAAATTAGGCCTTCCTGTTCACCCCGGGCTCGAGTATGTTTATGTCTATGCTTTTGAATCAATTGAATAAATTAATGGTTTCCTTGGCGCTCCTGGGCGTTGTCGCTACCGCCGGCTGTGAAAATCCTAAGGACCAAGAGGGTGAGAGGCCGACGCTAAACCTAGCTCCTTTGGTCCCCGATCGGGTCTGTCCCGAGCTACTGTTTGATTTTGCCACGGTTGGTGTCCCGGAATACGACCTACTCTATACCTATGTAGCTATTGCCGGCAGCACTGTTGGGACCGGCGACAACATCAACCGGTTCGAGGGTTCTACCCTGCGCGTTCAGCCACGTAGTTGCAGTTCCTTTCCGAGCGGAACCATGGTGATTAACGCGGTACAAGTCGCCAAGGTTGACAAAGACACCGGCCGCATCACGGCCGAAGTGATCTTTCTCGCCGATCCGGAGTCTGGGTACTATAAGGCTAAGGCCGACCAGACCAGGATTCCTGTTTACCCAGTCAAATTTGTTTACCCAGAGAGTCTCCTCGATGCAGCCATCCCTGAGACGGACAAAGCCATCGTTGGTGCCGTTATTAGCCAAGGATGTCAGTTTAATCAGGTCGACGGGTTTACCCCTTGTAAGCCGGCAGATCCATCTTTTGCTGGGCTTGACCAGTTCTACCGCGGTCTCGAGGCGATTGAGTCCAATGTGGTCGGCGCTAAATATTTCGAAGATAAACAGATTCTTGCGCGTAAAATCACGCCCGCTGTCGGGGCCCTTAAGGGTGAAGTGGCGGCAATGGCGGTCTATAAGGATACGGTTGCCCCCTATCAGGCGCGCCTTGATGAACTGAGTGCGGTAAGCGGCAAGTCTTTTGCTAAGTCCAGATTCGTCCCATGGCTCGAGGCTGCCCCTGTGGTCGACTACCTGCATCGTGAGCTCATAGGTCATGAGGGACGTTTGGCAAAACTTAAGGGTCTGGGCGAAGCAGCCGTAGTGATCGTACCGGTGTCTTCGGCGGTCGAGGCCGACGGCTCGGTGCTTAGCCTCGAGGCCACGCTAGAGAAAGCGAGCGAGTTAGTCCGTAGCCTGGACTAAGGCTGAATGAAAAAAGCGATAAATAGCCAAGTGAATTCAAAGTCTTAAGTGCATAAAAAGTTCTGTATATAAAAAAATATTAATATACTTTTGCCTTTCTGCCGATAAGGGGCTAGGATCAGGAAATATCGACTTTCCGGGGCCTAACCCATGTCAACCTCTAAGGCGGCAGACAAAATAAGATCGTTGGCGCCAGTATCGGCAAGCCGACTGGTGGCCGCATGCAAGGCGGTAGCTGAGCCACTTCGCCTAGAAGTCATTCAAGTGCTAGGTAACGATACCTTTGGGGTGCAGGAGCTAGCGCGCATCTTCGACATGCCGCAACCGGGGATGAGTCATCACCTAAAGATCTTGGCGCGGGCTGAACTCGTGCAAACTAGGCGTCAGGGTAACAGTATTTTTTACCGGCGGGCTCTCCAGCGCAGCGACGATGAGCTGGCGGGTTTTTTGACGAGCCTTCATCTCACGGCCGACGCCTTACCGCTTAGGGATGAGGTTAAGGCCAAGATTGCCCTAGTGCATGGCGAGCGTGCGGAGCAGTCGCGTGCCTTCTTTGCTCGTAACGCCGGCAAGTTTAGTGAGAATCAGGCGCAGCTTTGTGAGATCGAGCATTATCTGCCAAATTTGCGTGAACTCCTCGACATGATGGAGCTGCCTTCGGCCAGTACAGTGCTCGAGGTAGGACCTGGGGCCGGCGATCTACTGCGCGAGCTAGCGCGTCGTTATGAAAATGTGATCGCCCTCGACAATTCCGAGGAGATGCTGAGCCTCACACGTAAGAGTATCGGGTCCGCTCAGCGGGATCGTGTGACTTTCGTCAATGCCTCGCTCGAGGACTACGACGGGACGGACGGCAGTCTCGATGCCGTGGTGCTAAATATGGTGCTCCATCATCTGCCATCACCTAGGCAGGCTTTTTGCCGGATTCGCGAGCTGCTGCGGTCGCGGGGGCGACTGCTAATTGCTGACCTTGGTCCGCATGATCAGGAGTGGGTACGAGATTCGTGCGGTGATGTCTGGTTAGGTTTTGACCCGCAGGAACTGAGAGACTGGGCCTTAAGCGCTGGTTTTAGTGAACCACAGTCGCTTTACTTGGGGCTCAAAAATGGTTTTCAAATTCAAATTCAGTCGTTTCGTGCAAGCCATGAGGCTGCATTTCACTCATCGAAAGGAAGATAGTATGACGAAGCCTGATTACAAAGTTGCCGACATGAGTCTGGCCGATTTCGGCCGTCGCGAGATCAAACTCGCCGAGCGTGAGATGCCTGCGCTGATGGCGCTTCGCCGTCAATACCACAAAGTGCAGCCACTCAAAGGTGCGAAGATCATCGGTTGCATCCACATGACCATCCAAACGGCTGTACTGATCGAGACGCTGGTTGAGCTTGGCGCTGAAGTGCGCTGGTCTTCCTGCAACATCTTCTCGACACAAGACCACGCTGCTGCCGCAATCGCTGCGCGCGGTATCGCCGTCTACGCTTGGAAAGGTCAGACGGTTGAGGAGGGTGACTGGTGTATCGAGCAGACCATCCTGAAGGACGGTAAGCCGTGGGACTGCAACATGATCCTCGATGACGGCGGCGACCTAACGGGGATGATCCACACCAAATATCCGCAGATGCTGGCCAAGATTCACGGCATCACTGAGGAAACCACCACAGGCGTTCACCGCTTGATGGAAATGCTTGAAAAAGGACTACTCAAAGTCCCCGCTATCAACGTCAATGACTCTGTCACCAAGGCGAAAAACGACAACAAATACGGTTGCCGTCACAGCTTGAACGATGCCATTAAGCGCGGCACCGACATGCTACTTGCTGGCAAAAAAGCGCTAGTTATTGGTTACGGTGATGTGGGCAAAGGCTCGGCACAAAGTCTTCGCCAAGAAGGCATGATTGTAAAAATCACCGAGATCGACCCAATCTGCGCGATGCAGGCCTGTATGGACGGCTACGAAGTCGTGTCCCCATATAAAGACGGTGTCAACACCGGTACGGCCGACGGCATCGACAAGGACCTTCTTGGCCAGATTGACCTGATTTGCACCACGACTGGTAACGTCGACGTATGCGACCGCTTCATGCTGCAAGCCGTTAAATCTGGTGCGGTAGTATGTAACATCGGTCACTTCGACAGCGAGATCGACACGAAGTTCCTGCGTGACAACTATAAGTGGCAAGAAGTTAAGCCTCAGGTTCATAAAATCTTCCGCAACCCTAAGGACGAAGAAAACTTCATCCTCCTTCTCTCCGAAGGTCGCCTAGTTAACCTCGGCAACGCTACGGGCCACCCATCACGCATCATGGACGGCTCCTTTGCTAACCAAGTACTAGCGCAGATGTACCTCTACGAGAGGAAGTGGGCAGACAAAAAGGACGAGCCCCTTTTCGTCAAAGTTCTTCCAAAGAAACTCGACGAAGAAGTGGCCCGCAACATGGTCGAAGGCTTCGGTGGCGTGATCACCAAGTTGACTTCGGAGCAGGCTAAGTACATCAACGTCAAGGTTGAAGGTCCTTACAAGCTCGACAGCTACAAGTACTAAGTTTAGTCGTCGGTCAATTCCGAGCCTCTGGCGCCTAGGTGCCAGAGGTTTTTGTTTATCTAGTCTTTTAAATCAGTCTTTACGGATTAGGGATCTACATAGGAAGCAATGAGTTCACTTGGAGGAAGTCACTCAATCAAATAAAATGATGTTTAGCCCCCACCTGCCAGATAAAAAATCATGCAATTCTTGGCTATTGGAGTCGCTCTATGCGTTCACTAACGTCACTCGCTGTGATCTCCCTACTTGCAGGCCTGGGGTGTAAGACCACAAGTACGGCGCAATCCAAGGTCGCCTCGTCTGGTGGCGGCGGCTACACGGTTTCCTACTATACCCCGGGATCGATGCCGGTCGAGTGCAAGACTCCTCCTGGCTTTAACTTCAGCGACGGAGTTGCCGTGGTTGAGGGAGATCCGCTGATTGACGGGGCCACCTGCAGTGGTTGGTCCAGTGGACTGCCGGACTGTACGAAGACGCTGCAGGAGAAGAAGCTGTGCGGTACTACCTTCAAAATTATTTACAACGGTAACGTCAGGCGCGGCTGGCTGACTGGAATCTGCCCTTGGGACCATCCGAACAACTCGGCCAAGGGGCAGTGGAACCCCTGCGGTCGCGGCCGTAAACACCTTGACCTCATGGACTCGCTGTACTTTGGTTTAGGACTCGGTGACGCCCAAAGCTGGGGACCTGATCAAACGAGATCACCATGGCAGCAAAATCCACAGGCCGCCTATGTCGAGGCCTATAAAGACGTCAAAGTGGAAGGCGTGTGGACGATCCATTAGACCCGAGTCTAATGCCCCGAGTCTAATGACACGACTGATTGGTAACGGGATTCCATCCCCACCCATCGTTACTTCCGGCGTTACTATAGTCGCAGTAGCCCTGGTCGCTTACCGGTGGGCAGGCCGTGCGAGTGGCGGCGTTCCAGCCCCAACCACCATGGTTCCGAGCATCCGAGTAATCGCAGCTCCCGTTGTTACTCGCTCCGTCATGATGTTTCGCTCGTTTAGCGCCCGCTAGAATTGCTCCGTAAGGAGGCGCTCCGCTTCCCGCCAGTCCAGGTGACGAGACGGTCAGGCTAACTAAACCGAAGACAACGAACACGGTGCGACACTTCATGGGTTGGGTACCTTTCCTAGTAAAGCTCGGAGACGGCTCACGAGCGGCCCCCAGTTACTACACTCCGACTTGTTTGGCTACTCTTCACCTGGCTCCAGATCCATCTTCACGGAGTCCGTCTTCATGGAGTCCATCTTCACGGGATCCGTCTTTAGTGGTGCCCCCTGCGGTGAAGTCTGCCCGGTCGAGGGCGCTCCTTCGACAACCGCTGGGCCGGCAGCTGGCCTCGCTTTTACCCAAATCTCCTCGAACCTTTTTTGGTACCGAGCCACTACCTCTGGCTTATCGAGGTAGATCTGATTTTCGTTGTTTGCCATCGTCGCGTGATTGGTGAAGTTAAAACTTCCCGTCTCAATCATCGCGCCGTCGCGGATGATGAACTTATTATGCATGACCCCGCGCTGGCGTCCGTAGCGCACATCGACCCCAGCTTTGATCAAAGTCGTGACGAGCGAGTACTCGCCCTTACTCTGGCGTTGGTCCACGATTACCCGAACGGGCATGCGCTTCGAGGCGAGAGCGACGTGGTGGACAAGCTGGTCTAGATTGATGTCGTAGACGGCTAAATCGAGGCTCTTTTTGGCTCCGAGCACAAATTTGACTAACTTGGTGCCGCAGGGTTCCTCGGGGGAAAAGCAGACCTCAAAGGACTGGGGCTCGGCCGTCTGGGCAAGTTCGCTGTCGCTCACCGGTTGCGGGCGGGCCTTGTGTCTGGCGCGGCGGGCCCAGGCAGGGATCGAAACTAAGGCTAGGAGACTGAGCACGGCAATGGCGCGAAGTGAGCGTTGCATGAAGACCTCCGGGTTAAGAGTTCATGGTGCCAAAGCTGCGCCAAGTTGCAACGTGTGATCGCCCATGAGATCGGATGTCAGCCCAGCCGAAAAAGCTGTTGCGATCGGGCACTAAGCGCGCTACACAGCCGAAGCGAATAGGAAGCCACTTAGATAGGGGATAGCGATGGGTCGTGTACTGATCATCGGCGCTGGGGGCGTCGGCGGGGTGGTTGCTCACAAATGTGCGCAAGTGCCGGAAGTCTTTGAACATATCACGTTAGCCAGCCGGACACTTAGCCGCTGCGAAAAGATCCGCGACGACGTGCAGGCTCTGACTGGGCGCAAGATCGACGTGGCGCAGGTGGACGCCGACAATGTGCCTGAGACCGTGGCGCTCATTCGCAAAGTCAAACCAGACCTAGTCTTGAACGTGGCCCTCCCTTACCAAGATTTGACTCTGATGGATGCCTGCCTAGAGGCCGGCGTGAACTACCTCGACACCGCCAACTACGAGCCCAAGGACGTAGCTAAGTTTGAGTACAAGTGGCAGTGGGCCTACAAAGAGAAGTTTGAGAAGGCTGGTTTGATGGCCCTTCTTGGCTCGGGCTTTGACCCAGGTGTGACCAATGTGTTCTGCGCCTACGCTCAGAAGCATCTATTTGACGAGATCCACACCGTCGACATCGTCGACTGCAACGCTGGCAGCCACGGCAAGGCTTTCGCCACCAACTTCAATCCCGAGATCAACCTGCGCGAAGTTACTCAGGACGGTAAGTACTGGGAAAACGGCAAATGGGTCGACGTCAAGTCGATGTCCGTCTCGGAGACCTTTGACTTCCCAGGTGTCGGTCCGCGTAAAGCGTACCTGATTTACCACGAAGAGCTCGAGTCGCTGGTTCTCCATCTCAAAGGTTTGAAGAAGATTCGCTTCTGGATGACCTTTGGCGATGAGTATCTGACTCACATGAGGGTCCTGCAAAATGTCGGGATGACCCGCATTGACCCCGTTATGTACAAGGGCACTCCAGTAGTGCCGATGGAATTCCTGAAGTGCCTCTTGCCTGATCCAGCCAGCTTGGCCGAAGGATACACCGGCAAGACCTCGATCGGGTGCATCATCGAGGGTATTAAGGACGGTAAACCACGCAAGGTTTTCCTCTACAACATCTGCGATCATGCTGAATGTTACAAAGAAGTGCACGCTCAGGCCGTCAGCTATACCACGGGCGTTCCAGCGATGATCGGTGCGATGATGATGATGACCGGCGCTTGGAAGAAGGCTGGCGTTGTCCACATGGAGCAGATGAATCCTGACGCATTCCTAGAAAAACTCGGGCAACACGGTTTACCGTGGCATGTAAAGGAGCTTTGAGGTGAGCGAAGTCAGCACGACTACTGCCGTCAAGTCGGGGATGTACGCGGTCGACGCGACTAAAGTGCCGGATAGCCCAAGTTGGGTGATCGACATGGCGTCGCTCGAGGACAATCTCCGCATTCTGGCAAGTGTGCAGGAGCGTGCTGGCTGCAAGATCCTGATTGCTCTTAAGGGCTTTGCGACGTGGAGCACCTTTCCCTTGGTGCGTCGTTACCTAAGCGGTGCCACGGCGAGTGCTCCGCACGAGGCTCGGCTGGCGCACGAAAAGCTTGGAGGTGAGGTGCATGCCTACGCCCCTGCTTATAGCGACAGCGACATCGAGGAGCTGCTGCCGATCTGTGATCACTTGGTGTTCAATTCACCGGCCCAGTGGCAGCGTTTTAAACCGAGGATTATGGCGCACAATGCGGCTAACCCAACGCGCCGTATCTCGTGTGGATTGCGCATCAATCCTGAGCACCGTGAAGTGGCCGTAGCTCTTTACGACCCATGTGCCCCCGGTTCTAGACTTGGCGTGACTCGAGAAGCGTTGAATCCAGAGCTACTCGACGGTCTAGAGGGCCTTCATTTTCATACTCTCTGCGAGCTTGACTCAGACGCACTAGAGCGCACGCTTAAGGTGGTTGAGGCGAAGTTTGGGGAGTTCCTGCATAAGCTTAAGTGGCTTAACTTTGGCGGTGGTCATCATATCACGCGGCCGGGTTACGACATCGATAGGTTGGTTAGGTTGGTTCGTGGGATACGCGAACGCTATAAAGTTGATGTTTACCTAGAACCTGGCGAAGCAGTAGCTATCCGCACGGGCGTCCTAGTTGCTACCGTGCTCGACATCGTCGATAACGCTGGTCCCATAGCCATTCTTGATACAAGTGCCACGGCACACATGCCTGATGTACTTGAGATGCCCTACCGGCCAGAGGTGGTTGGTGCCGGCAAGCCCGGTGAGAAGGCCTACGACTACCGTCTAGGCGGCCTAACTTGTTTAGCCGGCGACATGATCGGCGCTTATTCTTTCGATAAGCCGCTCGAGATTGGCCAACGCATTGTGCTGCTAGATATGTCGCACTATACCATGGTTAAAACCAGCAACTTTAACGGTGTCCGGTTACCTTCGATCGTGCTGCGTCACCTGGACGGAAGCTACGAGCTCGTTAAGAAGTTTGGCTACGATAGTTACCGTGACCGTCTAAGCTAACTGACTCTTCGCCGCCGGCACCAGCTGCCGGCTTCCTCACTCGATCCAAATCGCGGCACTTAAGGTATTCGTAACCGCAGTCGAGCTAGACCCCAATGATCCCATATCTCGGTACAATCAAGCCTGTGTGCTCGCGCTCCTAGGTCGTAGCGATGAGTCGCTTAATTCTTTAGCTGAGGCCATCACCCTCGACCCAAGATTAGCCGCGACAGCAAAACTCAATCACGACCTTTGTGGCCTTAATAACTCAGCCAAATTACGCAGAGTCCCGCAGGATAGTCCCGCAATTCGTGGACTTGAGTTTGACTTAGCGCATTAATCATACACGCAGCAACTAACTATTATTTTAACAATTTTAAGGAAATTTAAAGTTTTACTGCAATCTGACCGATATGATTAAAGGCCGTAGATGTCTACGTGAACACAATAGGATCAGCTCATGGGTGCATTTTGCTCATCCGAAAGAATGACAAATAAATCGTGGACGTTCATTTTTCAAAACATATCTTTAATTATTTTGCCATTTTTGATGAGTGGCTGCACTTATGTATACAAAAAAAAACCAACATATATTTACGACGAAAAACCCAGTCCAAATCCCAGTCCCGTGACCCTCGAGCCTATCGATGATCAAATCCGACCAGCTGTCATGTTAAGTCTTCCCACTCTCAATTTTTACTATTTTGATGGAGGTGGCGGAGACGGAAGATATCTTACAGCTGGTAAATGTAACGAGGTCGTCGTGGAAGCTTTTGACGAAACGGGCTGGCCTCCGTTACCCCTGAAATCGATTAAGTCGATTGAACTCAAAACCTCATCAGTTAGCGGTATTTTTTACACCGATAAGGAATGTAGCCAAGCCATCACTTCGACCACTATTGGCCCTGATTCATTACGTAGGACCTTTTTCTACAAAGATCCTTTGGTCGGTGAACTAACTCTCACGGTAAACGACACGAGCGATAATCCTCTGTGGTCGGCTGCGTCTACGATCACTATGACGGCGAATGCAGGCCTTGTTTTTACCACACCCACTCTAAATCAAAAGACTACCGACTGCGGGCATGTAACGATTGAAGCTCAAAACAGCTCTGGGGCTGCCCAAATCCAAAGCAGCCCACTCGCTATCAATCTCCATTCGAATTCACTCACCGGAGTTTTCTATAGCGATAGCGCCTGCAGCAACAAGATCCCGGCCAAGCCGGTTCCAAAGATAGAAGCCTTGCTGGTACAGACTAATGATTTATATTACGTCATAACTATAGAGGCTGGAGCTTCTAGCAACGCAAATATTTATTACAAGGATACGAAGGCCGGTTCACCAGAGCTGTCAGGAACCGAAGACCCTAGGCAGAAATTCACAAACGCAAAGATGGCTGCGACCATCAGAGATTAACTTAAATTATATAACCTGCTGCTTACGCAGTACCAAGTTGGTCCGGAGCGAACATCGCGTCTTTCACCATATGCCAAGTAAGGGTAAATGGCTCGTTATGTGACGTCTCGCCTTCAGCGGTCAAGCCAATCAATGATTGCTGTCAGGAGAAGTGGCTCCCGAACCGTTAGTCTCAGGCTTTGACGCCAGCCTACGGCTTTGCAGGCGGCAAAACCATCAGAAAACATGGGGATCATGCAGGTAGTTTGTCTTTTGGTTAGCTCGGGTGTTCACTTGAGCATTCGTCTTATGCTCTTTATGGCTGCGGCACGTGGCATCCTTGCAGCAGAGAGCCGCCCTCTGTCGCTCTCGCAGCGAGTTTTGGGCTGGTTTTTACGCCTTCGCTTTATGCTCGGGATTCGATCCAAGCAGTGGGCAGCGTCGGTTGAAAATTAACTCGGCGCTAACCACGCTTTATATTATTCGCAGCGGAGCAAGTAGGTTTTGCCCGACAAAATCAGTTGACTCACACCAACCGGGGTCACGATGAGCAGCACTTCGTTGCCTTTGGAAGCTGCGACGACGTCGTCAACGAAGCTGGTGTCGAGACCTTGGATCGTTTTGGTTTCGTCGGCCAGCGTGTAGGTTAGGGTGCCGAGGCCAGTACAGTACTCAATCTCTAGTTTAAGATTGAGGTCGTCAGATCCTGAACAGTTGATTTCTGGTGCTGCCGCGAAAGCGCTCGTGCAAGCAAGTAGGGCGGATGCGATCAAAATATTGCGAAATATCATATCAGCTCCTTAAGTATTTAATTACGGATCAATCCGGTGCCCAGTATAAAAGAAGGCTAGGCGATGGCAAGCTAAAACCAAGATTAATCCGGCCAAACAAAACGCTTAAACGCTTCTGCAAAATTGCCTGGGGTGCTAATCGAGCCGTCGTTTAACGCTTTTTGACCGCCCTCTTTCAAAACTACGACGTCTCCCGAACGCTCCATCCGTCTTGCGCGTAAGCGATTTGTGGAATATTTAACCTCCAGTGCCTCACCATGCACCACTCAATATGATTATCAAAGCCATCACAAAACGTCGTGCTGTACTGCCGCTTGTGCCTTACCGGCAGTTTGTGGTGTCGTTTCCCATCCCTCTGCGTTACTGGCTGCACACAAATAAACGCTTTGCATCTGAGGTCTTTGGTCTTGTCACCAGCGAGATCCATCGTTACTACATCGCCAAAGCTACCGCTGCCGGCATCACCGATGCCACGCCAGGAAGTATCTCATTCACTCAGAGGTGGGGATCAGCACTAAACGTAAACCCTCACCTACACATCATCTCTATCGACGGTGTTTATAAAAGATACGGTGACGTTGCGAGATTTCGAAATATAGAACCGATCACTTATGACGACGTCGCAAGTCTTGTAGAAGGCATTGCTACCCACGTCCAAAGTCTGTGCATCAGACGTGGCTACTTGGATAAGGACGGCGATATAGTCCTCCATCCCGCATTCGACCCTCTGTTTCAAGATCATGAAGCTCTCACTGCGGCATTAGCGGCGTCGATTAGCGGCAAGATCGCATTTGGACCAAATACCGGCAATTTCGTCCGAAAAATAGGCGGCGGCTTCGGCTTTGAGGGTGAAGCGCCACTGGCTAAAGGCAAGAGATGTTTCTCGGTAAACGGCTTTAGTCTACACGCGAATACTGCGATAAATACCTATGCCAGAGACAGGCTCTATAAACTTATCGAATATATTGCCAGAGGACTCTTATCAAACGAGCGCCTTGAGATCCTCGCATCATAGTTTTGGGTGGCGACGCCAAGCTAGCGCTCAAAACACCTTGGGCAAACGGCACCACGCATCTCGTCTTCACACCCTCCGAGTTTATAGAGAAACTCGTGGCGCTTATACCACCGCCACTCAGTCATCTCGTGCGCTGGTCTGGGGTCACAGAGGAGGCAGAGAAAGCGGGTAAGTTCAAAAACTAAAAGTGGTCAAGGATGCTGTCCCAAATCTTCAAAGTCGACGTAACCTAAAACACGTTGGCCTAGACTATGAACCTCCGCAACTCGCACCCCCGAGATTTGAGCAAGGTGAGTTCACCTTTGTGTCTGATGACTGGCCCGAGTGAACACCTGAGCTAATCAAAATAAAACCCAGCTGCTGCAACCGAGTCCCATCACCCAAGGGTCTAAGGCAGCCTTTTGCACGATGCCTAGCTTGGGCGTGGTTGTGGGCTCATACCCTTGGTTCAAAACTGATGAGGGTAAAGAGAATGGTAGGTCTGCAGGCTAGTTTCGTAGATTAAAGACTTGGGTGGCCGCTATGTTGGCACGGTTGATCAAGAAGCGTACTTTCAAAGGCGCATTGATTGCCCTACAAACAAGGCGCCTTTAGTATTTCATTTGATGCTGCTTTTGGTGTCTTAGCTTGGGGTGGGCTTTATTTGCGGGATGCCAAAATTCGGGCTCTGCTGCCTTTGACGAAGAATTGATGACGGAGACCTAGTTACTAATTCTGATGATGGAAATTCCAGACCCCCCGTTACCGTCGCCGGTAAAATACACGGTGTTTGTATCGTTTCCAGATATTGCGAATTGTAGCCTTATGACATCGCCCGCGGTCAAGGCTGCTACTCGAGTCATGCCTACAGTACCGTCGCCCTTGCTCATAGTACCTGAATAACCAAGGCCGATCGCGACGCACAGTTGACCACCTGAAGTTTCGTTATAGACGCGAGCTTTCCACCAAAAGTCACTTAAGCCGAGTCCCCACATACGCGCATTCATCTGAATCATATAGGTGCCAGTTTGCGGAACAGTCAAATTGACGGAGCTATTGATCCATTGATTTCTTGTGGTCGTGGTTTGAGTGGTTTCCGAATATGAGCCACCACCTGGGATGTTGCCTTTGATCGTGCCATTGACATCGAGAGCTGCTGTCGGGGTTGGAGTCCCGATTCCGACGTTGCCAGCGCTGTTGATGGTCAGCCTATAGGCGCCATTGTCAGCGATGCTAAAGCCCGCATCTGGAGTGTATGTTCCGGGCGCGCCAGCTCTGAGATACCAGCTATTACCACCAGTCGCAGAGCTGTTTGTCAGTTGAATAGCTGCTGCTAGTCCACTTTGGGTTGATTCAACGCCATAAACTGTGAATTTCGCGGCCGGAGCCGTGGTCCCGATACCAACATTACCTCCGAAGTAATTTTTGGCCGATGCGCTGGCCTGATAGATACCGTAGTTATTAGTGATCGTGCCGCCGGTGCTTGGTGCTTGAATGATTAAACCGAAACTGTTTGTGATGCTGCCACCTTCCGCATAGGGCTGGATGTTCACTCCTACCGCATTATGTGTGCTGCGGTTAGTGGTGCCTAAATGGCCATAGCCTATCCATGAACCATATAAACCAACTAAAGTCCCTGTATCAGATGCGCTGGTACGCCAACCTCTGGTCACCGTACCATAAATGTCACCCCCGTTGGTTACACCACTAGCAATTATCGGCTCCGAAACGAATTCGCTACTGGTTGCGTAAGTTGTGCCGTTCGAGGTCGATCGAAGGAGAGAATATGCGTAAAGATCTCCACTTGAGTTGGTGTCGGTAACATCGTTGAGTAAATGTAGCTTGGCACCTGGATTTGTGATGCCGATTCCAACGTTCCCGTTGGGTAATACAGTCAGCCGATCTAGTCCTGAGGTTCGGATCGCATAGAGTCCGTTGAAGTTCCCGAAAATATCACCAGTGTAGATATTGTTCCCGCTATCAGTACGCAAAACCTGGTTCTGCACACCAGCGGCGTTTCTCCAAAAAATGCCTTGATTGTTTGATAGCGTTAGTGAGCCGTTGATATCTAGAGCATTTGTTGGAGTCAACTTCCCAATCCCGACGTTGCCGTCTACACCAATCGTCATGGCTTCAGTTGTACCCGAACTACCAGTTTGAATATGCAGTGTCGTGTTTAAGTTTCTAATATAATCGTCATCCGCAACGGTGCCAGAAGTACCGTCTCCTACAAACATTTGGAAACGATCGGCGACAGTATTCTGTCGTAGTGTGATTCCCTTGTTAGCACTAGCCTGAACGGTCAGAGCTGATGATGGAAGCGTAGTCCCAATTCCAACATTACCACCCGCAAGGACAAGCTGACTGGTCCCAGCGACCAGTCCGTTTGCCGGTAAACTGAGAGCGCCAGTCATGGTGTCGCCCTGCTTACTCACTTTTGTCGACGTATCAACCGTAGAACTCACGGTCACTGCACCAGCAGCGTTACTGATATTAATGCCAGTCCCAGCTGTTAAGGTGGACAGCGAATATCCCATACCGTTACCGATCGGAATCTGACCAGCACTCGGTGTAGTTGATAGTCCTGTACCACCGTTGGCCACTGCCAAGGTCCCAGACGTGATGAGAGCTGCGCTGTGCGGAGGTAAATCAGTCGCATCAAGTGTGGTGCCGGAATTGACGCGACCTTTCACATCATAGGTCACTTTAGTAGAGGTCCCAGCAAGTGAAACACTGGCCAATGTGGCCGTCGCTGAGCCAGCGCTAAATCCTGATGTTGTGACGTCACCAGTTAAAGCCGTGACGTAGTTACCTGCGGCTTGCTTAGAGTTGAAGGTGTTCCAGTCAGTATACGTGAGATAGCCGTTGGTGGTTCCGTTAGCTTGGCTTATCGATATTGCTGGTGTTGTCGAATTATTCGATACCGAAATTGGAGCTGTAGCCGTGACATTAGTGACGGTACCGCCACCGTCTGAGGCCCAGCCTAAGTTCCCCGCACCATCGGTTTTAAGCAGTTGGCCAGCCGTACCATCGTTGGCTGGGAGTACCCAGATCTTGTTAGCGCCTAGGACATCGGGAGCTTTAAATCCTACGTAATTCGTACCGTTAGCGGCAAGCTCAGTAAGTCGTGTTTCACCCGCAGTGAGACTAGTAAACGCGCCAGTGTTTGGCGTCGTGGATCCGATGGTACCTGGGGCCGCCCAGTTGGTCGCTGGTAATGCCAAGCTCTGCCAAGTGCTACCGTTAGAGGTTAGGACGTTACCACTAGTTCCAGGTGCTACCGACTGGACGGCATTAGTGCCGTTACCCAAAAGGACGTTGCCAGTTGCGAGAGTTGCGGCTCCGGTACCGCCGTTTGCTACCGGTAAGATGCCCGTACTGATAGCCGATGCATTGAGCGGCGGAATATCCTCTGCTGTTAAAGTCGTGCCACTGGTGACCCGGCCGTAGGCATCGGTCGTGATCTTAGCGTAGCTACCTGCAGTGCCAGTCATAGAGAGGCTGACCGTAGCCGTGCCGCTTCCTGTCGTTACAGCGATGCCAACTCCCTGCGCTACGTTACTCACTTTGTTACTAAAGGCTACGTGGTCAGAGTTTGAAACAAGGCCTGCAGTGACTCCCACAGCTGATGCCATCGGGATATTGAGCGTATGCGCATTGGCATTTGAAGACCAAGATGGTGCAGTACCCGCACTACCAGGAGTGGCGAATGTTTGAGTATTACCAGACAGTCCGTTCAGTGAGCCCAGACCTGATCCTGCGACTCCCAGTGCCAAAGCCGCAGAGCCATCCCAAAATTTAATTTGATTAGCGGTCGAGTTAAACCAAGTCTTACCCTTATCGCTAGCTGTTAGACCCGTTGGATCAGAAGCGTAAACACCAAGACCTAAAGTCCTCGCAGCTGATAGCTGGATATTGCCTGTCGCTAGTAAGTCGTTACCGCCCAGATTTAGGGATCCGGTGATTGTATCACCTGCTTTATTTACCGGGGTGAAGCCAAGTGCAGCCTGCTTACCATTAAACGCAGCCCAATCCGCCGAACTTAAATAGCCGTTCGCCGTACCACTGGCTTGAGTGATCGAGATCTCACCAGTCAAAACGCTGTAGTTGATCGGGGCAGAACTAGAGAGGGCAGATTTGGCGCGAGCATTGGTGAAGTATTGGTTAGTGCCTTCTGGAACAGCGGTGGTGTTTAACGTCTGCCAAGTCTTATTGCCACTCCAGTACTGGCCCGCGGTACCAGCTGTGATTGCTGCTTCTTTGCTAGCTACAGATGCGTTAATGGCGGCAAGATCTGACGTGAGCCCACTAATCTTGCTTTGTGCAATGCCAGCAGAAGAGGCGATATCTGAATCAGCAATTGCTGCGCCGCTACTAGCTGCAGTTAAACGACCTTGCTGATCTACGATCACAGTTGCGCGTGTGTAGGTTCCAGGTGTGACTGTGGTGTTCGGTAGATCGGAGGACGAAAGAGCCGTACCAGATGTGACCCGACCATAAGGATCCGTAGTGACTTTAAAGTAAGTTCCAGCAGTACCAACAGAGCTAAGAGCCACGGTCGGGGAGCTACTGCTACCAGTAACAGTAATACCGCTACCCGCGACTAAGCCCTGAAAACCTGCACCAGCGACTCCGAGGATCTTAGCAGTTGATCCGTCCCAGTATTTGAGTTCGTTACTGGTACTGTTAAACCAGAGCTTGCCTTTGTCACTTGCGCCACTTAGTGCTGGGTCAGAGGTGTTTGCACCTAGCCCCAAGACCTTTGATCCCGCCATGATGAGATCACCGGTGTTGGTGATATTTTGCGCTCCGACGTTCCATGCGCTTGTTAGTTGCGTCGATCCGTCTTTACGCAACGCAAGGCCGTCGACGTAGCCCTTCGTTGCTGCATCACTCGTTGCCGTCGGACTTGCAAGGCTTGTGACCGTTTGGCCACCCATATTGAGGGAACCTGATAGGGAATCACCTGACTTATTGACCGGATTGAAGCCGAGCGCGTTTTGTTTAGCGTTAAAGGTATTCCAATCGGCAGAGCTAAGATACCCGGACGATGTACTGCTGGCCTGAGTGCTCGCAACACTCGGCACTGCCCCTGCCACCCAGCTACCGTCCTTGTAGACAAGCACTTGATTGGATGTTGGGGCGGCACCACTCGCGTCCTTAACAACTAGATTAGCTGCTTCGATCTTTTTCCAGCTGATACCACCACCTGACCCGATGGTGAGGACACTGCCCTCTGTAGCCGACGCGTCCATTTTAAGGCCAAGTTTGCCGGTAGTGTCATCGTATGCGAGTTGCTTGTCGTTGATCGGGATTCTTAATGCAAGAGGTGCGTATACGTACTTTTGCCGAGGATAGGTTTTGCCCCCAGCGGTGATCTCGATATAGACGGGACGTGAGCCGTCTTCAAAGACAGTCTTTAAATCTGCGCCAGTGAGCGGAAGCTCCAACGAGAAAACCCCGTTGCTGAGGTTAAGACCTTGCTTCGTAATACTTTCAATCAAAGCAGTGCCGCCACTTACGTCGCGGTAGAACGACACTTCAACATCAACCGGTCCGTCGAGCGGTGCGCCGTTTGATTGAGTCAGGCGACCGGAATAGTTGAATGCAAAATTATCTTCACCACTCGCTATGGTTGAGTAAGTGAGGGCGAGAAGGAAGGCAAAAACAAAGCCGCACAACCTGACTACCCCTGTGAAGGTAGCATCGCTGCGTCTTAAGAGTGTTTGACTTGCTCGCCTCATGTCTGGTCCCAAACTCGCGGGAACTCAGGGTAAATGAAGTTAACCTGTTCCCTCGTAAGTTGGTTCGTCAGGGCTTAGGCTAGGCTTTAGATTTATTTTTAATGGCTTGTCTTTTTGGAAACTTACATGAACCCTAAAAAGGCATCGGGATTGGCGTTCGGGCTCAATTTGGCACGAGTCAGAAAACGAAGCAATTTCAACAATTTATCGAATTTGTAACTCGCTGTTTAGTTTGGAGATATTGCGATTGGCGATAGTCTTAATCGCTGCGACATTGGCTTATAGAAATTTTAACCTCCCAAATTGAGGCTAGATCATGTTGAAGGGTATACCGATGATCTTATCGTCATAGAGACGCACTTTCTCATCGTTATTGATGACCACTCCTAAACGGCATTTTCTTTCAGCAGTAAATTCGCGGATGCTTCTTAGCTCTTTTGCCGCCACTGTTTGCGTGTATTTAATTTCCACAGGAATGAGACCAAATTCGCCATCTAATATGAGATCTACTTCAGCGCCAGCACTGGTTCGGTAGTAGTAATAATCAAAACTGGCACCGGTGGCCTTTAATCCGCGAATTAGTTCTTCAATGACCATGCCCTCCCAAAGACCACCTAAAGAGGGATGACTGATGAGATCATTCAATGTCGAAATTCGTAGCAAATGATTCAGTAAACCGCAGTCGCGATAGTATCCACGTGGATGCTTGACGATTCGTTTGACAGCATCTTTTTCGAAGGCAGGAACCTTGCGCCATAAAAAAGTACCATCTGCGATTTCAAAATAGTCTCGAATCGTTGGCTGAGATACCGAGAGTGAACGCGCTACTTCCGAGTAGTTAATGATGCGCCCGGAAAGCGATGCCAGTGTCTGAACAAACAGGCGAAAACGAACTGGATCAATACCATGAAATAGCCGACCAATGTCCCGCTCAACATAAGAACGCACATACTGTTCCATCCAGAGCTGACGGAATCTATCCTCGGAGTTTAGCCATGGTTCCGGATATCCGCCTTTGAGCCAATAATCATGAGTGATTTGAACGGTTGATTGATAACGAAGCTGGGCGGCTAGGTCGTGAATGCTTACGCGATCCATAATGAGTTTTGGCAACTGCTGCGTTACACCGGCCGCTTCGTGAAAACTGAAGGGACTGATTTCAATGGTGGCGACCCTGCCAGCTAGGGTTTCCGATACATGGCGCAGTAATTTTGGCGAGCTTGATCCGGTCAACACATAGCGACCCATTCTGGAACGGTCGCGATCAATAGCCACTCTTAATGCTGGAAAGAGCTCTGGGAGTAATTGCGCCTCATCAATGGCCAAGTCCGCCGTATTGGTCCTCAGAAACAAGTCTGGATCAGTTGCGATTTGGTCAAAGTCAGCTCGAAGCTCAAGATCGTAACGCTGTCGCGAAGGGACCAAGGTAGATAGCAAAGTCGTCTTGCCCGACTGCCTTGGGCCTAACAGCACCACGCAGGGGAACATCCCTAAATATTCCTGAATCAGCGCGCTAACATTCCGATCTAAAAGCATATAAACCTCCAACTAGCATTTTAAAAGACAGGGTTTCAAAATGCTAGATGAAGCTTCGCAGGAAGCCAGGTCCGTCATCCAAGTGCTTGACTTTACTGTAATTAATAATTACGCAGTCCTCTGGTGCCATAGAGCGTCTTGCCTGCCTCTGCATCCTGAGCTTGTACATAACTGTAGCGCAGCTCATTAGCCTTTTGAACAATTGATCGCCGCAATCCGCCTCATTTATGGGGCGGTCTAGGCGATCTCAAGGTATTCGCGTTAGCGAATACCGTCGCTGCTGTGGTCTTAGTTACCACCTTATTACCTTGTCC
>Ga0078894_10000449_pt1 | contig 28672 bp, 25 predicted proteins | sample LauGreSu1BDMLBSD_2_FD_67506 | JGI IMG/M metagenome (GOLD analysis project Ga0078894, IMG submission 67506) | Freshwater lake microbial communities from Lake Michigan, USA - Su13.BD.MLB.SD (version 4) (version 4) | ecosystem: Environmental > Aquatic > Freshwater > Lake | place: Lake Michigan... | reverse complement strand
TTTTTTTTTTGTTCATTTGTTCCAATAATTAATCCAGAATTAGAGAGATGCAGAAATTTGATGCAATTCGCCCGTTTTATGATGCCGAAGTAAACAACGCTATTAAAGGCCTAGTTAACCACCCCATGATGAAGGCAATCATGAATTTTACATTTCCCGATGTAGAAGAGGAGGTTTGGAAAAATCAATTATTAAAAACACACTCTATTCGCGATTTTCAATGTAATTTTATTTATCAATCAGTTCAAAAAGTACTTGAAAATTCATCTGAAGGATTAACTACTTCTGGTTTTGAAAAATTAGAAAAAAACACTCCCTATCTATTTATATCTAATCATCGCGATATTATTTTAGACACATCGATCCTTAATGTTTCATTATTTGATCATGGTTTGGTAATGACTGCATCTGCAATAGGAGATAATCTAGTAAAAAAAGATTTTCTTTTAAAACTTTCAAAACTCAACAGAAATTTTTTGGTTCATCGTGGTTTAGCTCCGAGAGAATTATTGCATAGTTCCAAATTAATGTCCGAATATATTGGAAAATTAATACTAACAGAAAACCGTTCGGTTTGGATAGCTCAGCGCGAAGGAAGAACGAAAGATGGAAACGATGCAACCCATCAAGGAGTTTTAAAAATGTTGGGAATGGGCTCAAACGAGGAAAATTTGATGGATTACTTTAAAAAATTGCAAATTGTTCCGGTTTCTATTTCTTATGAATATGACCCTACTGACGCCTTGAAAATGCCTCAATTAATGGCGGAAGCAAAAGCAGAAAAGTACGTTAAAGAGAAAAACGAAGATTTTATTACACTTTTAAGCGGAATAATCGGTCAAAAGAAACGCATACACATTCATGTGGGTTCAATTCTAAAAAGTGAGTTCGATGTTATTGCTAAAGAAAATGAAAATACCAATAAGCAAGTTCAGGCGTTAGCTCAAGTCATAGATAATTCTATTTTGCAATCGTATAAGTTATGGCCCACAAATTATATTGCTTACGATATTTTATATAAAACCAATCGTTTCAAAGACCATTATACCGAGAGCGAAAAATCTTTGTTTGAAAGACGATTAGAAATGAAAATTGATGCTTCCAACGGCATCATGATGGAAAGTTTTTTAAATATGTATGCCAATCCAGTTGTAAATAAGTTGAAATACGATAATGCAATCTAAGTCTAACATATTATTGCTGTATACTGGTGGAACCATCGGTATGGAAAAAGATCTTTCTACAGGAGCTTTAAATGCTTTTGATTTCAATAAATTACTTCAAAATATTCCCGAGCTTAAGCAATTGGATTGCACTATTGCTACCATTTCTTTTGAAAAACCAATAGACTCTTCTAATATGAATCCAGATAAATGGATTCAAATTGTTTCAATTATTGAAGAAAACTACAATCAATTTGATGGTTTTGTTGTGCTTCATGGCTCTGATACCATGTCTTATTCTGCATCGGCAGTTAGTTTCATGCTTGAAAATTTGGCGAAGCCTGTGATATTCACAGGATCACAATTGCCAATTGGTGATTTAAGAACCGATGCTAAAGAAAATCTAATTACAGCAATTCAAATCGCTTCTCTTCAAAACAATGGTACTCCTGCTATTCAAGAAGTTTGTTTGTATTTTGAATATAAATTATACCGCGGAAATCGAACTACTAAAATAAACGCAGAACATTTTAATGCATTTACTTCTCCTAATTATCCTGCCTTGGCAGAATCGGGGGTGCATTTAAATGTGAATTCTAGTTCGCTTCATGCTACTAATAATAAGAAATTGGTAGTTCACAAAGTTCTAGAAGATAATGTGGTAATATTAAAAATATTTCCAGGAATTAGTCAGTCTGTATTAGAATCTATAACATCAATTCCAAATCTTAAAGGGTTAATTTTAGAAACTTATGGATCTGGAAATGCGCCATCAGAAGATTGGTTTATTACAATACTGAAAAAGGCAATTGATAAGGGATTATATATCATTAATGTCACCCAATGTTCTGGCGGAAGTGTGAGTATGGGACAATATGAAACCAGTACCCAATTAAAGAAAATTGGAATTATTTCTGGAAAAGACATCACCACTGAGGCAGCAATAACTAAATTAATGTACTTGCTTGGACAAAATATAACTCCAATAAATTTTAAAGCTATTTTTGAAACCTCTTTACGAGGTGAAATGGCCTAACTATGTTTTGATTATTGCAAAATTTTGCTGTTCTTTGTATCATAATTTTTAGAGGGGTGTCCGAGTGGTTGAAGGAGCAAGCCTGGAAAGTTTGTATATGGGTAACTGTATCGTGGGTTCGAATCCCATCTCCTCTGCTAATTTTCCATTAACGTTTATATCTATGCGTTTACTTTATTCCATTAAATTTTTACTTCTCTTTTTTGGAGCTTTCGCCCAAGAAAAAACTGAGGTTATAAAGCCCATAGATTCTTTGTATCGAGAAGATCAATTTTATGTTAACTTTACCTATAATCAACTACAAAATATTAAAGGTTTAAGTCAAACAAAATTTTCACCTGGTTTTTGCTTTGGAATACTCAGAGATATGCCAATAAATAAAAGTCGAACTTTTGCAATTGCAACCGGGTTAGGGTATTCTTTAAATATTTTTGACAATAATTTACAAATAATAAATGGAGAAAATTCACTTCCAAACAGTTATACTTTTTTAACAAATACAAACTTTAACAAAAACCAATTAACGCTACATTATTTAGATGTGCCTATTGAAATTAGATGGCGAACTTCTACCCCAAGTGATCATCAATTTTGGCGAATTTACACCGGTATAAAATTGAGTTATTTAGTTTCAGATAGTTATAAATTTGAAAATGGAGACCTAAATTATTCTATTCAATCCAATCCCGACTTAAATAGATTAGTTTATGGAACTTATCTTACAATTGGGTGGAATACCTGGAATTTATATGCATATTATGGATTAAATTCAATTTTTAAATCGGGAGAAATTAATTCACAAAAAATAAATACCAGTAGTTTTAATATAGGCTTGCAGTTTTACATCCTATAGCTAAATAAGTTAATTTAGCATCAAGCGTCTTCATATATATCAACACTCTATTAAAGTATTTTGATTTTCAAGTAAAATTAATAAAAAGAAACTCCCTAAAAGTTTCCTTTTTTCATGGATACTTTTACCTTTGCAAGTTCGAATGCAAAAAAGTATAAAATGAATAAATCTAGTAAGCGAAGAGAAGCTCTATTATATCATGCTAAGCCTACCCCAGGAAAAATTCAAGTTGTTCCTACCAAAAAATATGCCACACAACGAGATTTATCATTGGCTTATTCTCCCGGAGTTGCAGAGCCTTGTTTGGAAATTGCAAAAGATGTAGATAATGTTTATAAATATACTTCCAAAGGGAATTTAGTTGCAGTAATCACTAACGGAACTGCGGTTTTAGGTCTTGGAGATATTGGTCCGGAGGCGTCTAAGCCTGTGATGGAAGGTAAAGCGTTGTTATTTAAAATTTTTGCTGACATCGATGTTTTTGATATTGAAGTAGACACAAAAAATATAGATGAATTTATTGCTACTGTTAAAAATATTGCTCCAACCTTTGGAGGAATTAACTTAGAGGACATTAAAGCACCTGAGTCATTTGAAATAGAAAGACGCTTAGTTGAAGAATTAAATATCCCGGTGATGCATGATGATCAGCACGGTACTGCTATCATTTCTTCGGCCGCTTTATTGAATGCTTTAGAACTTGCAAAAAAAGACATTAGCAAAGTAAAATTAGTAGTTTCGGGAGCAGGATCTGCTGCTTTGGCATGCGCTAATTTATATGTTTTACTTGGCGTTAAAGTAGAAAACATCTTGATGTTTGATGTAAACGGAGTTTTATCTAAAGATCGAACCGATTTATCCGAACTTCAAAAAAAATATAGTAACGGAATTAAAGGAACTACATTGCAACAAGCTCTTGTGGGTGCCGATGTATTCTTAGGTTTGTCTGTAGGGAACATTCTAACTCCTGAAATGTTATTGGCAATGGCTAAAAATCCAATTGTTTTTGCAATGGCCAATCCAATACCTGAAATAGATTATGAACTTGCGATTGCCACAAGAAAAGATATTATTATGGCAACCGGAAGGTCAGATCATCCTAATCAAGTGAATAATGTATTGGGATTTCCATACATCTTCCGTGGCGCACTCGATGTGCGAGCAACCAAAATAAACGAAGCCATGAAAATGGCGGCTGTTAGAGCATTGGCCGAATTAGCAAAAGAACATGTTCCGGAGCAAGTAAATATTGCCTATGGTGAAACCAAATTAAATTTTGGCACCGATTATATTATCCCAAAACCATTTGACCCAAGGTTAATTACTATGGTGGCGCCGGCAGTTGCAAAGGCAGCAATGGATAGTGGTGTAGCTTTGAATCCAATTACCGATTGGGAAAAATACCAAGAAGAATTGATGGAGCGAATGGGATCTGACAATAAAATGGTTCGATTGTTAACCAATCGTGCTAAGACCAATCCGAAGCGAATTGTATTTGCAGAAGCAGATCAATTGGATGTATTAAAAGCAGCTCAAATTGTTTTTGAAGAAGGAATTGGACATCCAATTTTATTAGGAAGAAAAGAAGATATATTAGAGCTTAAAGAGGAAATAGGATTTGATGCTGATGTTCCGATTTATGATCCAAAAACAGTTGAAGAAGATGAGCGCAGATTGCGATATGCTGATATTTTTTGGAAAGAAAGACAGCGCAGAGGCATTTCTTTATTAGATGCTCAAAAATGGATGCGAGAGCGAAATTATTTTGCCGCCATGATGGTTAACCAAGGCGATGCAGATGCAATGGTTTCTGGATATTCTAGAAGTTATCCTTCGGTGGTAAAGCCCTTAATGCAATTAATTGGAAAAGCGCCAGGGATTTCCTTGATTGCAACTACCAATATGATGATGACCAATAGAGGTCCAATGTTTTTATCGGATACTGCAATCAATCCAAATCCATCGGCAGATGACTTGGCAAAAATTGCATTAATGACTGAAAAAACAGTTCGAATGTTTGGTATGGAACCGGTAATTGCAATGGTATCCTTTTCAAATTTTGGATCATCAACAGTTGCTAGCGCCAGTAAAGTAAGAGAAGCTGTAGCTTACTTACATCAAAATCATCCGAATTTAATTGTAGATGGAGAAATACAAGCTGATTTTGCTTTAAATCCAGACATGCTAAAGGGAAAGTTTCCTTTTTCAAAACTGGCTGGAAAAAAAGTAAATACCTTAATTTTTCCAAACTTAGAATCGGCAAACATTACCTACAAATTATTAAAAGAATTATATAAAGTAGATTCTGTTGGGCCAATCATGTTGGGAATGGACAAACCAGTTCATATTTTTCAACTAGGCGCAAGTGTTGAAGAAATGGTCAATATGGCAGCGGTAGCAGTTGTGGATGCACAAGAAAAACAGAAAAAAGAAAAAATAGCTAAGTTTTAATACATAAATTACTTATTTGTTTTTTGTTATATTTGAAATTCGATTTTTAGAAAAATGATAGCACAAATTCAGGGAAAATTAATAGAAAAAACACCAACAGAAGTTGTAATTGATTGTAATGGAGTTGGTTATCATATTCATATTTCTTTGCATACCTATTCGCTACTTCCAAAAACCGATTTAATTAAATTGTATACCCATTTAATTATCAAAGAGGATGCACATTCTTTGTACGGTTTTGTTGAAAAATCGGAAAAAGAAATCTTTAAAATGTTATTGACTGTATCTGGTATTGGAGCAGGAATAGCTAGAACTATGCTTTCATCATTAGAGCCTAAACAAATAATTCAAGCACTTGCTAGTGGTGATGTAAATACCATTCAATCCATAAAAGGAATTGGAGGCAAAACAGCACAGAGAGCAATATTAGATTTGAAGGATAAAGTGTTAAAATTATATGATTTGGATGAAATTTCTATGTTTCAAAACAATACAAATAGAGATGAAGCGTTATCTGCTTTGGAGGTTTTAGGATTTGTGAGAAAAACTTCCGAAAAAGTAGTGGATAATGTGATTAGTCAAAATCCTGATGCTACTATAGAATTGATTATTAAGCAAGCATTAAAAAATTTATAATTTTTGAAAACAAACCAACCAAAATATATATTTCAATACCTTAAATTAGCTTTTATTTTTGCTACATTGGTTGTAAATCAAGTGGTTTTTTCTCAAGTAAGACCAAATGATACTACATATAATAAGGGGCAAATGGTATTAGAAAATCCAAAAAGTATTATTGAAGCCTATACCTATGATCCCGCTACAGATCGATATATTTTAAATAAATCTTTTGCTGGAATTGACATTAATTATCCAATTATTCTTACACCAAAAGAATATGAGAAACTGATACTTAAAGAATCGATGCATGATTATTTTAAGCAAAAATCAGATGCAATTGCAGGTCAGAAAGAAAAAAGTATTGCAGAGAAAAAGAATTTATTGCCAAAATACTATGTGAATTCTAGTTTTTTTGAAGCAATTTTTGGAAGTAACACCATAGATGTTAAACCTACTGGATCTGTAGAGGTTGACCTAGGTTTTAGACATACAAAACAAGATAACCCCTCTTTTTCTCCCAGAAATAGATCTATGACCACCTTCGATTTTAATCAAAGAATCAGTATGAGTTTGATGGGGAAAGTGGGAACAAGATTAAATGTTAATGCAAATTATGACACGCAATCTACTTTTTCATTTCAAAATTTAATTAAACTGTCATTTGACCCATCTGCTTCAGGAGGTGAAGACTCTATCATAAAAAAAATTGAAGTAGGAAATGTAAACATGCCCTTAAATAGCACTCTTATTCAAGGTGCCCAAAGCTTGTTTGGCGTAAAAGCACAATTGCAATTTGGAGGTACTTCTGTAAATGCTGTATTTGCCGAACAACAATCTCAAACTAGAACAGTTACAGCTCAAGGTGGTGGAACAATTCAAAATTTTGAATTATTTGCTCAAGAATATGATTCAGACAGACATTACTTTTTATCTCAATACTTTAAAAATCAATATGATAAATCGTTAATTAATTATCCATTAATTGATAGTAGAGTTCAAATTACAAGAATTGAAGTATGGATTACTAATAGACAAAATAGAGTAAATACTACAAATAATAACCTAAGAAATATCATTGCAATTCAAGATTTAGGTGAAGCAAGATTAACAGACACAGCTACATCCACGGCATTGAGTGACAATCAAGTTGTAGTAATTAACCCTGCCGATATTAATCCTTTTCAGCCAAACGATTTCTTTTTAAAGCCTATAAATACCCCGCCAAATAATGGTAACAACCGTTATGATCCCAATTTAATTATTCCTTCAACTCCACCAAATCCAAATTATCCAGGTTTATTAAATACAAACATTAGAGAAATAATCACTACAAATCAAGGATTTAACAATACAATTCAGGTTAATGAAGGTACCGATTATTCAAAATTAGAAAATGCAAGAAAATTATTGCCTAACGAATTTACTTTCCATCCCCAACTAGGATATATTTCCTTGCAACAACGATTAGCAACTGATGAAGTTCTGGCAGTAGCTTATCAATATACAATTGGCGATGAGGTATATCAAGTAGGTGAATTTGGCACCGACGGTGTAGAGGCAACCCAGGTAAGTGCCACAGGGGTTCCATCATCTCAATCTTTGATATTGAAATTACTAAAGAGTAGTTTGACTAATGTACAGCAACCAATTTGGGGATTGATGATGAAAAATATTTATCAAATACCGAGTGGTTTTCAATTACAAAAAGAAGAATTTAAATTCAATATCTTATACGCAGATCCTTCTCCATTAAATTATATTACGCCAGCAAATACCACTTCGCCTTTACCAGGCGGTGTTGTCGATACTCCTTTATTAAAAGTTTTTGGACTAGATAGATTGAATTATAATAATGATCCACAAAATGGCGGAGATGGTTTTTTTGATTTTCTTCCAGGACTAACAGTTGATCAACAAAATGGTCGTTTAATCTTTACATCTGTAGAGCCATTTGGAAAATATTTATTTAATAAATTAAAATCAGGAAGTCCGATTGAAAATTATGATTTGCCAGAAACAACTCCTGGAGCTTATAATGATAACCAATTAAAATATGTGTATTCTAGCCTATATAAATCTACCCAAGCAGCTGCACTTCAAAACAGTTCAAAAAATAAATTCCAATTAAGAGGAAAATTCAAGTCTTCGGGAGGAGATGGAATACCAATTGGTGCATTTAATGTTCCTAAAGGATCTGTTGTAGTTACTGCAGGTGGAAGAAGATTGATAGAAGGTGTTGATTTTACTGTAAATTATCAAGCCGGTAGAGTTCAAATTTTAGATCCTGCTTTATCAGCTTCCAATACACCAATTCAGGTTTCGGTAGAAAATAATTCAACTTTTGGAAGACAAACCAGAAGATTTTATGGAATAAATATAGAGCATAAATTTTCAGATAAATTTTTATTGGGCGCTACTATGTTAAAAATTTCGGAGCGACCATTTACTCAAAAAACTAACTATGGTCAAGAATCGGTGAACAACACTATTTATGGTTTAAACACCAGTTTTTCATCGGAAGTTCCATTCTTAACCCGATTGGTCAATAAATTACCTAATATTGATACCGATGTGCCTTCTAATGTTTCATTTAGAGGTGAAATAGCTTTATTAAAACCAGATACTCCTGAAGCAGATCGATTTAATGGAGAATCTACAGTTTATGTTGAAGATTTTGAAGGAACTCAAACCAATATTGACTTAAGATCACCTTATTCTTGGTTTTTATCTTCAACACCAATTCGACCAACCACTGGTGTCGCACCTGATTATTCAGATTTTGGAGGTAACTCAACGGCACTAGATTATGGTTTTAAAAGAGCCAAAATAGCATGGTATACTATCGACCCAATTTTTTATGCCCAAAGGCCTTCCGGAATATCGGATGATGATTTATCATTAAATAGTTCCAGAAGAATTTTTAGTCAAGAATTATACCCTGCAACTACTATTGCTGCTGGACAAACTCAAGTTGTAAATACATTAGATTTAACTTATTTCCCAAAAGAACGCGGACAATATAATTTTAATCCAGCAACTGGAACAGATAATTCATTGCCAAATCCGGAGTCTAATTTTGGAGGAATATTTAGATCATTAACTACAACGAATTTTGAACAATCAAACATTGAATATATTCAGTTTTGGATGTTAGACCCATATACTGATACTCGAGTTTCACCAACACCAATTAACCCCAACAATACAGGAAGAATTTATTTTAATTTGGGTGAAATTTCTGAAGATATTCTTCAAGATGGTAGAAAATTTTATGAAAATGGTGTAGGAAACAATCAAACCCTAGCACCACCTACTGTATGGGGTGACAGCCCCGCTTCTCAATCTTTAATATATGCTTTTGATTCAAATGAAGGGAACAGATCCTCTCAAGATGTTGGCTATAATGGTTTAAATAATACTCAAGAAGCTGCAAAATATCCAAACTTTGCTTCCTTTTCTGACCCTGCTGAAGACGATTATAATTATTTTTTAAATACCGACGGTGATATTTTTGAACGATACAAATATTATAATGGAACAGAAGGAAATTCACCTATAGAAGTTACTGATACCAATAGAGGCTCTACAACAGTTCCCGATGTAGAAGATGTAAATCGTGATAATACCATGAATACCATTAATGCATATTATGAATATAGCATTAAAATAAGCCCAACCGATTTATCACAAGTAGGAAATAATTTTATTACCAATATTTTACCAACTACAGTTTCACTTCCTAATGGGGAAACTACCACTGCGCGTTGGATTCAATTCAAGATTCCAATAAAACAACCAACTAATATTATTGGTAGTATTTCTGATTTTCGTTCTATACGATTTATGAGAATGTTTATGACTAAATTTACTGATCAAATGACACTTCGTTTCGGATCATTAGATTTAGTTAGAGGTGATTGGAGAAAATATGATCTTACATTAGATCCATTAGATACAGATACCACTGATGACACCACCGACTATGACTCTTCTGCAGTTAATGTTCAAGAAAATGGCGCAAGAGAACCTATTCGTTATGTTGTTCCACCTGGAGTAGAACTGGAGCAATTGTTCAATAACAATACCTTAATTCCTCAAAACGAACAATCATTGTCAATAAGATTAGGAAGTTTAACAGATTTTGGATTAGAGCCTGGAGATTCTCGAGCTGTATTCAAAAATGTGAGTGTTGATATGCGTCAATACAAAAAATTAAAAATGTTTGTTCATGCTGAAGCAATTCCAACTGACCCAGGTTCAATTGAAGATAATGAGTTAATGGGATTTATTCGTTTTGGTAATGACTTTACAGATAATTTTTATCAAGTAGAAAAACCATTATCAAAAACCCAATTTGGTGACAACTCTCAGGAGGGTGTATGGCCAGAAGCGAATAATATGGACATTTCATTAGAGTTAATTACCAGAATGAAAATCAAAGCGATGAGTCATGTTTATCTTCCCGGAGAAATATATTATCCAGATGATGATATTACAATTCCAGATGGAGATGGGGACCCTAATTTACGCTTAGGTATTCGTGGGAATCCTAATTTTGGTTTGGTTCGTACCTTAATGCTTGGAGTAAAAAACCAAACCAATGTGCTAAATACTCCACAGCATCCATTAAATCCAAGACGTCTTAAAGGAGAAGTTTGGTTTAATGAACTTCGATTAGCAGGAATGGATAATAAAGGGGGTATGGCAGCCGTTGCTAGTATGGATGCCAATCTTGCCGATTTTGCTAATATTTCTGCTACTGGTAAAATGAGTACAATTGGTTTTGGTACATTAGAGCAAGGACCTAATGATCGAAGTAGAGAAGATGTTTTGCAATATAACATAGTTACTAATTTGAGTTTGGGTAAATTATTGCCAAAAAAATGGGGAGTTAATCTGCCGTTTAATTATGGTATTGGGGAAGAATTCATAACTCCTAAATATGATCCATTTAATCAAGATATTGAATTAAAGCAACTAATAGACGAAACAGCAGACGAAGGTGAAAAAAGAAATATTAGAAATAGAGCCATTGACTATACAAAGAGAAAAAGTATCAACTTTATCGGTGTAAAAAAAGAAAGAGGGGAAAAAGCAAAACCTCATTTCTATGATATTGAAAACGTAACGCTGTCTTATTCTTACAATCAAGTAGATCGACACAGTTATGAGTTGGAGAGTTATATTGATCAAAGAGTTAGCACCACTGCCGATTATACTTTTGCCTTTCAGCCAAAACCTGTAGAGCCATTTAAATCGGTTAAGTATTTCAAGAAAAGTAGTTATTGGAAATTATTAAGCGATTTTAATTTTAATTATAAGCCCACAAATATTTCATTTAGCACTAATATTACTAGACAATTTAATAGACAACAATTTCGTTTGGTAGATGTTGAAGGAATAGGATTGGATGCCCTATATCAAAGAAATTTCTTATTTAATTATCAATACGGATTTAATTACAACCTAACTAAATCATTGAAAATTAACTTGAATGCAAATTCTAATAATATTGTTAGAAATTACATGAATGAAAATAATGAGCCAGATAATTCTTACACTATTTGGTCTGACTATTGGAATATTGGCTTGCCAAATTTACACAACCAACAGGTAACTGTAAATTATGAATTGCCCGTAAATAAAATTCCGTTTTTGAGTTTTGTAAAATCAAATTATACCTATGCAGGAACTTACAGCTGGCAACGCGCTTCAATTGCAATGTCTTCTGTTGTAGATTCTGAAACAGGAATTCAATATAATTTAGGAAATACAATTCAAAATTCCGGTTCACATAAATTGAATACCGCTTTTAATATGGATTCATTTTATAAATATATTGGTTTATCCAAACAAAAAACACCTAAAAAAGCAGCGCCCGTTACACCACCTAAACCGGGAGAAAAAGTTGTAAATGTGAAACCTGTTCCTGTAAAAAATTCTAATGTTTTTGTTGATGGATTAATAGGAGTCGTTACCAGTATTAAAAATATTCAAATTAACTATACAGAAAACCAAGGAACCGCTTTGCCAGGGTTTTTACCAGGAATTGGATTTTTTGGAACTTCAAGACCAAATCTTGGTTTTGCTTTTGGTGCTCAAGATGATGTACGTTTTGAAGCGGCTAAAAATGGTTGGTTAACAAATTATCCTAATTTCAATCAAAATTATACTCAAGTTCTTACAAAAACACTTGACTTTACCGCCAATATAGATTTGTTTCCAGATTTTAAAATTGATTTAACTGCTAATAGATCTTATTCTAGTAACTATTCAGAGCAATATGATGTTATGGACGGAGTATATAACTCTAGATCCCCATATAGTACAGGAAACTTTGCAATTTCTACAGTAATGTTAAAATCTTCATTTAGACATAGTGATGAGTTTTTCTCCACCTCTTTTGAAGAATTTAGAAATAATCGTATTATTATAGCCAACCGTTTGGCAACTGAATATTATGGCACAACAAATTTCCCAGTAAATGCAGATGGATTTCCCGCCGGATTTGGTAAAAATAGCACCGAAGTATTATTACCTGCTTTCTTAGCAGCCTACACCGGATTTGACATACCTGCATTAAAAGAAATTGGTTTGAATATTGCTCCAAGTGCTGAAGCTAGAGCGGGTAAAATTTCTTTAAATGCTTTTAAAGATATACCAATTCCAAACTGGAACATAAAATACAACGGATTAATGCGTTACAATTACTTTAAAGAAAGATTTAAGCGTTTTTCTATTCAACATGCTTACAAAGCTTCATATACAATTAATTCGTTCAGGTCTAATATAGAATATACACAGTATGCTAATGAAATAAATCCATTAAACGGTAATTTTTATAGCCAAACAATAATTGGAAATGTGAATTTAGTGGAGCAGTTTAATCCATTAATTCGACTAGACTTTGAAACAAAAAGTTCATTAAAAATTCTAGCTGAAATAAAAAAAGATAGAGCATTATCTTTAAGTTTCGACAATAATTTATTAACAGAAGTTAATGGTATTGAATATATTATTGGAACAGGATATCGATTTAAAGATGTTATTTTTTCATCTAAACTTGCAGACAGTCCTACAGGAATTATTAAAAGTGATATCAATTTAAAAATTGATTTTTCCTATAGGAATAATAAAACAATCGTTCGTTATTTAGATTACAACAATAATCAATTGGGTGGAGGTCAAGACATTTGGACCTTAAGATTATCTGCAGATTATTCGTTCAGTAAAAACCTGACGGCTATATTTTATTATGATCATTCGTTTTCACAAGCAGTTATTTCAACTTCTTTCCCAATGACAAATATCAGGGGTGGATTTACTCTAAGATATAGTTTTGGAAACTAAAAAAATGAAACGAATTCCTTTTTAAATTTTAATAATTAATAATACCTTTGACCTAAAATTAAATTACAAAAAAAATGAACATACCTACCAATTTAAAATACTCTAAAGATCACGAATGGATCGCTATGAATGGTGAAATTGCAACTGTTGGAATTACTGAATTTGCTCAAAAAGAATTGGGTGATATCGTTTATGTTGAAGTGGAAACCTTAGATCAAACTTTAGATAAAGATGAAGTTTTTGGAACTGTTGAGGCAGTAAAAACAGTTTCGGATTTATTCTTGCCAATGGCTGGAGAAATCATTGAATTTAACCAAGAGTTAGAGCGTGATCCAGAATTAGTTAATACCGATCCTTATGGAAAAGGATGGATGGTAAAAGTTAAAGTTTCTGATGCCTCTCAATGGGAAGACCTATTAGATAGTGATGCTTATGCTAAACTAATTGGCGCTTAATAATAAATCATATTTTGTTATTGCAATTCTTTGGACTTGCTTTGTTTCAACTTTAAGTTTGATAACAATAAGCCCAGAAATTGGTAAGTCTTTTGTTTTTGACTTAAATGATAAATATGTCCACTTTGCTTTTTATCTTGTTTTTGTAATTGTTTGGTTTTTGTTTTTAATTAAAACAAAATTTACCAAAAACGCCAAAAGTATAGCATTGATTACGGCAATTTTATACGGAATTATAATAGAAATTTGTCAAGGGGCTTTCACCACTTTAAGGAATCCAGATGTATATGATGTCATAGCAAATACTCTTGGCGCTTTAACTGGAATTTTAATTATTAAACTAGCATATAAAAATAGTAAAACCACTCCTTGAGTGGTTTTTTTGTATATTTTTACTTTATTAATTGAGCTGTATGAATGTTAAAAATTATTTAGATTCAACCTATTTAAAAACTCCCCAACAAGCAGGAATTTCCGAAAAAGAAGACATTAATATTGTTAATGGATTTGTACAAGAGGCAATTGAAGAAGATTTTAAATTGGTAATGATTCGCCCAAACAGAGTAAAATTAGCAAAACAAATAATCACAGCTGCACATTCAAAAGTTTCTGTTGGAACCGTTATTGGTTTTCCGGAGGGAACTTATTCATTAGAAGAAAAATTAGCCGAGGCACAACAAGCAATTAATGATGGAGCAGATGATTTAGATTTTGTTTGCAACTATGAAGCATTCAAAAATGGAAATGTCAATTTGGTGAAAAATGAAATACTCGAAGGAACAAAATTAGGTTTATCTCATCATAAAATTGTAAAATGGATTATTGAAGTAGCTGCGCTAAATGGCGAACAAATAATTCAGCTTTCAGCTTTAATAAAAAATGTAATTATTGCCAATTTTAAAGAAGAATGTTATTCCTCAGTATTTGTGAAATCGTCAACGGGTTTCTATATAACAAAAAATGATTTGCCGAATGGCGCAACTGTCACTTCCGTAAAAATGATGCTCGAAAATGCATCGCCGCTACCTATTAAAGCTGCTGGTGGAGTGAAAACTTACGAAGAAGCAATTAAAATGATTCAATTGGGAGTAAAAAGAATTGGCACCTCTTCAGCCAAAGCCATTGCAAATGGACAAGTTGCAAACGGGGATTATTAATTTTTCAAATATTTGTAATTTATAACTATTATTTGTGAAATGTTTTTTGTCAATTCCTTTTCGATAAACTACTTTTGCACAAGTTTAAATTAAAATCATTTTTGGAAACACTACAATCTCAATTTTCAATCACAAAAATCTACTATGATTTTAAACAAATAACCAAAGCAGGGTTGGCAATTAGCGTTGTTTTCTCTTCTATAGCAGGATATTTATTAGGGTTTGATGAGGAACACCCTTTTAGTTGGATTACTCTTTTAGTACTAATAGTGGGAGGTTATTGTATGGTTGGTGCTTCTAATGCTTACAATCAGGTCATTGAAAAAGATTTGGATATCTTAATGGATCGAACCAAAAACAGACCCGTTCCTGCTGGAAGAATGACTCCAAATATGGCTTTATTTATTGCCAGTTTATTGACCATTATAGGAATTGTATTGTTGTATTTTATTAATCCAAAAACAGCAATGTTTGGTGCAATTTCAATTTTCTTATATACAAGCGTTTATACTCCTTTAAAAACGGTTACCCCACTTTCAGTTTTTGTTGGAGCTTTTCCAGGAGCAATACCTTTTATGTTGGGTTGGGTTGCTGCAACAAATCAATTTGGTATTGAAGCCGGAACTTTATTTTTAATTCAGTTTTTTTGGCAGTTTCCTCATTTTTGGGCTATTGGATGGTTTTTATTTGAAGACTATGAAAAAGCAGGTTTTTTTATGTTGCCTACTGGCAAAAAAGATACTAAAACTGCCACACAAATTATTCTGTATACTTTGTGGTTAATATTAACTTCTTTAATTCCATATTTAGGTTACACAGGTAAATTACAAATCAGTTTACCTGCTGCAATTTTAGTATTTCTTTCTGGGGTGTGGATGTTGATATATGCAGTTAAATTATATCAAACAAGAACGCCTAAAGCAGCGAGAACATTAATGTTGGTTAGTGTTTCTTATTTAACTTTATTACAAATAATATATATAGTTGATAAATTTTTAAGATAAAAAATTATGATGACACCCGAAGAACATAAACAGCGAACGGCAAGATCATACAAGCTCTTATTGGTTTTTGCAATGATAAGTATGACCATGATGTTTGCGGGATTAACAAGTGCATTAGTTGTTAGTAAATCGAGACCCGATTGGATGAAAGATTTCCAATTACCAAGTTCTTTTTTTATTAGCTTGGCTGTAATTATTTTGTGTAGTATTACCATGCATTTTGCTAAAAATGCAATAAAAAAAGACAACAGAAGTGCTACTACTTATTTATTATGGACAACATTAGCATTAGGATTGGCCTTTGTTTATTTTCAGTTTGAGGGTTTCACCCAATTATTTGAAAACCATTTATACCCAGTGGGAGGGTCTGGTTCTATTACTATTTCTTTCTTATATGTTTTAGTTTATGTGCACCTTGCACATCTTGCTGGAGGAATAATTTCACTATTAATTATAATTTATAATCATTTTAAACAAAAGTACAATTCGTCCCAATTTCTTGGTATTGAGCTAGGTGCAATGTATTGGCATTTTCTTGATTTCTTGTGGGTATATTTATTTTTGTTTTTATATTTCTTTAAATAAGAAAAAAATGTAAATTTGGAAACTTTTTAACAACAACTTTTTTATGGGATCGAAAGGTACTATTACAACTACTGTAGGAAAAACATGGGATGGCGGAAATGAGCCATTAGGAGCAAGTTACGGAAAATTAATGATGTGGTTTTTCATCGTTTCAGATGCATTAACTTTTTCTGGTTTTTTGGCTGCTTACGGTTTTTCAAGATTTAAATTTATCGAAACATGGCCATTAGCTGATGAGGTATTTACACACTTTCCATTTGCGCATGGTGTTTCTATGCCAATGTACTATGTGGCTTTAATGACTTTTATTTTAATTGGATCATCTGTAACTATGGTTTTAGCTGTAGATGCAGGACACCAAATGAAACAAGGTAAAGTAGCATTTTACATGTTCTTGACTATCATTGGAGGTTTAATCTTCGTTGGTTCTCAAGCATGGGAATGGAAAAACTTTATTAAAGGTGAATATGGTGCGGTAGAATCAAAAGGAGGAAGTTTATTACAATTTGTAGACGCTACTGGAAAAAGAGTAGCATTAGAAGAATTTGCAGATACTAGTATTCCTAAAGAAAGAGAGCAACTTACTCGTAGCAAAGGAAAATGGTTTATGGAAGAAAGTTCTATACCAACTTATTCTTTAGAACAAATTCAAGCTGGTTTTAAATCGCATCCTGATTTATTAGTTAGAATTGAAACTATTAACTCTCCAGAAACTATAGCTACTACTAAAGGAGTTAATGAAAATCCAGCTTTGAATTCTCCTAAACAAAAAATTATTTTATCAAGAGCAGAATCAGAAAAAAGATTAGCAGATGGAATAATTGTAATCGAAGGTGCAAACTTACATAGAAACGAATACGGAAGTAAATTATTTGCTGATTTCTTCTTTTTTATTACGGGTTTTCACGGTTTCCACGTTTTCTCTGGAGTTATTATCAATATCATCATTTTTATCAATGTTCTTATTGGAACTTATGAAAAAAGAAGAACCTATGAAATGGTTGAAAAAGTTGGACTTTACTGGCACTTTGTCGATTTAGTTTGGGTTTTTGTATTTACATTCTTCTACTTAGTTTAATATTTTAGAAATTATATATTATGTCACACGAGCACGTTTCTAATACAAAAAGAATTTGGTTGGTTTTTGGAATTCTATCTATTGTAACAACAGTTGAGGTTTTCCTTGGAATAATTAAACCAGAATCACTTCACATGACCAATTTTATTGGAATGAATTTACTTAATTGGATCTTCATTATTCTTACAATATTTAAGGCTTATTACATCGTTTGGGCTTTCATGCACATGGAAGGTGAAACTACTATTTTAAGAAGATCTGTAGTTTGGACTGTAATTTTCTTAATTTTATATTTAACTTTTATTTTGTTAACTGAAGGGAATTATGTCTTCGGAGTGTTTAAAGACGCCACAATTAAATGGAATTTTTAATACTATATTAATTCAAAAAAAGGTACGCATTGCGTACCTTTTTTTTATTTTTGTATCAACCAAAATTAATAAATTTAATGAAAAAGAATTTAGTGCTTTTTGTCCTGTTTATTCTTCCTATAGTTGCTTATCTTTTTTTTGCATCTGGCATAAATAGTTTTGCAAAGTTGCCAACAATAACTACAAATATTCCAGAAATAAATTCTTGGAAAACAATAGATGATAAGCCGGTTAAGTTAAAAGGAAAAATTACGGTTTTAGGATTTATTGGTCAAGATGTACTGAAGCATAAAGGCAATGTTTTTAACTTATATGAAAAAATATTTGATAGAAATAAAAATTTTAAAGATTTTCAAATGGTAATGATAATGCCAGATGGAACTCAAAATCAAGTAAAAGAATTACAAAAAATATTAGTTTCACTTGGAACTCAATCGGGATGGAATTTTGTTTTTGGCACTCCAGATGAAATTTTAGAGTATTATGATTCTCTAAAATTGGTTGGCAAATTAGATGCTAAATTAGGAACTCCAAATGTTTTTATTATTGATAAAAATAGAAATCTTCGCGGAAGAAAAGGCCAAGATAAAAAAGGAAAAACAGAATATAAAGAAGGATATAATACTAAGTTTGTTTCTGAGCTTTACAATCAAATGATAGACGATATAAAAATTATCTTAGCCGAATACCGTTTGGCTTTAAAGAAAAATCACAACGCAACCAAACAATTACTTTCCAATGAAAAATAAATCCTACATCGGAATTTCTTTAATTATTTTAATATTCGGAATTATATTTATTCCACGAATAGTAAATAGAATAAAAAATGGTGGATTAGTACAAAATGATAGAATGAGCCTTTCTAATGAAATGATCAAGGAAGTAACATTATATAAAGTAGGTCCCGCTCCAGCATTTGAATTAACCAATCAAAACAATATTAAAATTTCCAATAAAAATTATGCTGGTAAAGTATATGTATTAGAGTTTTTCTTTTCAACCTGTCCGACTATTTGTCCTATAATGAATAAGAATATGTCAGCTATTGAAAAAGCTTTTTCTAAAGAAAAAAACTTTGCTATTGCTTCCATAACGATTAATCCGGATAATGATACGCCAGAGGTTTTAAAAGAGCACGCAAAAAAACTTAAAATTACATCAGAAAATTGGCAATTTCTTACTGGAGATAAAGATTATATTTTTAATTTAGCCAATAAAGGATTCAATCTTTATGTTGGAGAAAATAATAAAGCATTAGGTAATTTCGAACATTCCGGACTTTTTGCTCTTATTGATAAAAACGGAATGATCCGTTGCAGAAAAGACAAACAAGGCAATCCTATTTTATATTATGATGGTTTAGAGCAAACCGGAGTGAATGCCATAAAAGAAGATATTAATTTACTATTAAACGAATAAAATGGAAAATTCTAACGTTGAAAAAAAATTTAAAACACCCATTATTTTAGTATCAATTATTATTCCGGTTGCGGTAGTTTTGCTATTTAGCATCCGTTTAAAAGACTTCGGAATTAATGTTGAGCCACTTACTTTCTTGCCTCCAATCTATGCTGCTATTAACGGAATCACAGCAGTGCTTTTAGTTTCTGCCGTTATCGCAATTAAAAATGGAAACCGTGCAATTCATGAAAAATTAATGACTTCTGCAATTCTTTGTTCGGTAGTGTTTTTACTGATGTATGTAGCTTATCACATGACAACAGAATCAACAAAATATGGTGGCGAAGGTACGATTCGTTATGTTTATTATTTCTTTTTGATTACTCATGTTGTATTGTCGGTTGCTGTAATCCCATTAGTATTATTTACTTATGTTAAAGCTTTAGCAGGCCAATTTGAGAATCATAAAAAATTAGCAAAAATTACATTTCCACTTTGGCTTTATATAGCAGTTACTGGGGTTGTAGTTTATTTGATGATTGCGCCTTATTATGCAAATTAAAATTAGTTGGTGGAAGTTGGAAGTTGGAAGTAATACTTTTTTCTCAAAAGGTATTCTATATTTTCTATGCTCTCTATTTTCTACTCTAAATACCCAAGCCCAATGCGCCATGTGTCGTGCTTCATTAGAAAGTGAGGGAAGCACAGCCAAAGCCGAAGCCATAAATGACGGGATTGTTTATCTTATGGTAATACCCTATGTTTTGGTTGCAGTAGTAGGAGTGGTGGTATATAGAATGTATACCAATAAAAAACAATCGTAATTACATTATTCCATTCCGCTGATTTTTACATTCATTTTACCTGATGTGGTAATGAATGCTATTATGGCATTATGAGTAAGTTCTACCTTTTCAAATTCAAAATCATTTAAAGTACCGTTAACAAATACCCCTTTCATCGGTGAATAATTTTTTAAATAGGGAAGAATACTCTTTTTACCTTCATCTAGATTTTCTTTAATTGAATAACGACAATTTTCTTGAATTTTCTTCAAAATAATCCCTTGCAAAAGCCAATTGGCAGTTTTTGTAAGCAACCCTTTTGTATTTAAAACATAATCCATTTGATCAAAATAGATTTCTTTTGTGACTGAATTGTAATTAGGAATTCCACTTAAATAGATGGTTCCATTTAAGCTTCCTGTCATATCAAGTGCAATGATCATGCGTCCGTCTTTTGACCATAAATCGACTTTCTGAATTATTATTTTTCTTTTGCCCGAAGCAAATTCTTTTCCTTGAAAGTTTTTAGTAATAATGCGAGAAGCACTTTCATAGGTCGAAACTGCTGCAACGGATACTGTAGTTTGATCAGATATATTATCTGCCGATTTAAATAAAATAGCTTCTTTATTAAAAACAGTATTTGGCTTTTGACCAATCATCGTTTGCATAGTACACTTTAGTCCTAAGTCCATTGAAATTTTACTTTTTGAAACTAATGCATCAGTTACATTTACCTCAATAGGGTTCAGTTTAAACCAAGTTTCATATTGGGCACTGGTTTCAACTGGTGCACTAAGTGTTTTTAATACATTTAAAACATAGGGTTTGAAATCGCAGGATGACTCAATGGCTTCATCAATTTTTTTTGCCATTTTAGATTTGAAAATTGATAGTGTAGGATTGATGATGTAAGTAATCGGCACTTTTTTGCCTGCAACTAATATAGATGGACTTTCACTCCAATTGTAATCTTCAATCTTAGAATCGGTACTTAATTTCCAATTCGATAATTTTACATCGCTAAGCAAAGTAATAGTGCCATTTAGTTCTATTTCTTTGGTGTCGTTAAGTCCCATAAAATCAGTTCCATACTTAAATTTTGCCCATACTTTTAATGGTAATATGGTTTCAATTTTCCCTTCTTTATCAATTAGGGTTATTGGGGCAGTTTTCCAAATTTTCATTTCGGTTTTATCATCTTCTAAAACTGCATCTTCATAAATTAATCCAGAAAGCGATTTATTTAATTGATTTTGAACTTCTATTAATGAAATTTCAATTGGCATACTTACAAATGAAGTGGTGTTATTGTAAGCAATTTTGGTATTTGTAGATGGCTCGGGTTTTAATGCAGAAATTTTACTTGTTGTTGAACATCCAATAAAGAATAGGGATAAAGCTAGAAGCTGTAATGGCTTAAAAATAGTTTTCATTATAGTAAAACAATTATATATATTATAATAGTGTAACAAAAATACTAATTTATCGTCAGATAGAAGTGCAAATAGTAAGTGGTATTCACAATAATGAATTAAATTTGCACTAGGTTTCCACTTTTGAAAATACAAGTATGAAAAAAGTATCGATTAATTTAATTTTAATGTTTGTAGGTTTTGTAGGTTTTTCTGCAAATGCACAAAATAAAAAATGGACTTTACAGGAATGTGTGGATTATGCCATTAAAAATAATATCAGCATAAAACAATCTGAACTAGATTTGGAAACCACAGTGATTGGTAAAAAAACAGCCATTGGAAGTTTTTTACCTAGTCTTAATGCCAATGCTTCCCATTCTTGGAATATAGGTTTGAACCAAAATATTACTACCGGTTTATTAGAGAATCAAACGACTCAATTTACCTCTGCCGGATTGAATTCTAATATTACCATTTATAATGGTTTACAAAACCAAAACCGATTTAGAAAGGCCAATCTTTCAATTATTGCAGCACAATACCAAGTTGCAAAAATGAAAGATGATATTGCATTAAATGTTGCCAATGCTTTCTTACAAATATTATTTAATAAAGAAAATTTAAAAGTTCAAAAAGAGCAATTAGCTAATGATGAAAAACAACAAGTTAGAAATGAAGAATTGGTAACCGCAGGTGTTGTAGCTAGGGGAGATTTACTAGATGTTTTAGCTACAGTTGCCTTAGATAAACAAAATGTTATTGCTGCCGAAAATAATTTGTTCCTTTCTAATTTGAGTTTGGCGCAATTACTTCAAATTGAAGATTTTCAAACTTTTGAAATTGCTGATGTAGATTATCAGGCTACTTCTAGTGCTACCATGTTAGAAAAGCCAGAGAATATTGTTGAAAAAGCAAAACAAAATCGCGTTGAACTTAAAATTGCTAGAGCTAATTTGGAAGTTGCTGAGAGGGATGTGAAAATTGCCAAAGGTGATTTTCAACCTAGTTTATTGGGTTTTTATAGTTTTAGTTCAAGAGTAAGTTATGCAGATAGAGTTATAGGATTTAATCCCAACGGATCACCTATACTTTCAGGACCACTTCCATTTTTTGATCAATTCAGCAATAATAAAGGTCATAATTTTGGATTGCAATTAAACATTCCAATACTGAATGGTTTCTCTGCAAAAAACAATTTAGACCGTTTTAAAATTGCTTTAGATCGTTCTAAAATCAATGAAAAGCAAGCTACATTAGATTTAGAAAGAAATGTATATACCGCAATCACCAATGCAAAAGCTGCTCTAAATGCATATGATGCTGCCATTGCAGCATTTGAAGCAAGAAAAGAAGCGTATAATTATGCCAAAGAAAAATATGCAGTTGGAATGATGAATAGTTTTGATTTTTCTCAATCACAAACTTTATATACCAATTCGCAATCGGAAGTTTTAAGAACTAAATACGATTATATTTTTAAAGTTAAAATAGTAGAATTTTATTACGGAATCCCTATCATAGAAAAATAATACACCATGTCAAAAAAGAAAATTTACATCATTATTGGAGCTGTTGTAGCATTAATTATTGTTTTAATTACATTATCAAAAACCGGAATTATTGGAAAAAATGATAATGCGATTGAAGTTGATACTGCCAAAGCAAATGAAATAACAATTATAGAAACCGTTTCGGCAACCGGTAAAATTCAACCAGAAATTGAAGTGAAAATATCATCTCAAGTTTCGGGAGAAATTATTGATTTGCCTATCAAAGAAGGTCAAGTTGTTAAAAAAGGAGATTTATTAGTGAAGATAAATCCCGATTTATATACCTCAGGTTTGAACCGTTCCATTTCTAATTATGCTGGTACAAAATCAGGTTTAAACCAAGCCGATGCTTCATTTAAAGAAGCTGAAGCGAGTTTCCAAAGAAATAAAACCCTATATGAAAAAGGCATTATTTCTAAATCGGATTGGGATAAAGCAATTGCTGCATTTGAAGTAGCTAAAGCAAATAAACAAAGCGCTTATTATAATGTTCAAAGTGCCTCGGCAACAGTAAAAGAAGCGAAAGATAATTTAGGAAGAACTATAATTTATTCTCCTAATGATGGAACAATTTCTAAACTTAGTGTTGAATTAGGAGAACGAATTCTTGGTACCCAACAAATGGCTGGAACCGAATTACTTCGTGTAGCTAATCTTAACAATATGGAAGTAGAAGTAGATGTAAATGAAAATGATATTGTGAAGATAAACATAGGAGATGAAACTAAAATCCAAGTGGATGCCTATTTGAAAAAAGAATTTAAAGGGGTTGTAACTAGTATTTCTAATTCGGCTAGCTCAGCTACATCTGCGGATCAGGTTACAAATTTTAAAGTTAAAGTTAGAATTCTAAAAGAATCATATCAAGATTTAATTGAAGGCAAGCCAGAGACCTATTCACCTTTTAGACCAGGAATGACTGCTACAGTAGATATTATTACTAAAAGAAAAGTAAATGTAATTGGTATTCCAATTAGTTCAGTAGTAATTAAATCGGATACTACCGCAACTCCTAAAATTGAAGTTTCAGATTCTGGAGATAAAGTAAAATCTAAAAGTGATAAAAAACTTGAATGTGTTTTTGTGAAAGTAGGAGACAAGGCCAAAATTAGAATTGTAAAAACCGGAATTCAAGATGATACCAATATTGAAATTCTTTCTGGTTTGAAAAAAGGCGATGAAGTCATAACAGGACCTTATGTAACCGTTTCCAAAGACTTAAATTCTGGTGATAAAGTAAAATTAGCTTCTTTAAAGGAAAAAAGTAAATAATAGAAGCTTGTTTAATTAATCATGCACTACATTCTTAATATTGAAACGGCAACAAAAAACTGTTCGGTTTCTTTAGCTGTTGATGGACAAACATTGGTATGCAAAGAAATTTCAGAGCTGGGTTTTTCACATGCCGAAAAATTGCATTTATTTATTGAAGAAGTAATTCAAGAAGCAGGGATTTCCTGGTCACAATTAAGTGCTATAGCTGTAAGCCAAGGGCCAGGTTCGTACACCGGACTTCGAATTGGAGTTTCTGCTGCAAAGGGTTTGAGTTATGCTTTACAAATTCCACTAATTTCAGTAGATACCTTAGCGTCTTTAGCGCATCAAGTTACTCAAAATGACGGCTTGATTGTTCCTATGATTGATGCACGTAGAATGGAGGTTTACAGCGCCATTTTTGATTCTAATAAACAAAAATTAAGAGCTATTCAGGCTGAAATAATTACCGAAGAAAGTTTTGCATCTATTTCGGATACAGTTTATTTTGTTGGTGACAGTAATGAAAAGGTAAAAACAGTATTGACCAAATCTAATTTTGTTTTTTTAGATGCCATTCAATATCCATCTGCTAAAGAAATGAGTGCTATTTCGTATCAAAAATTTGAAGAAAAAAACTTTGAAGACGTAGCTTACTTTGAGCCTTTTTATCTAAAAGACTTCCTATTTGCTAAATAATTTATTTGGTAATTCCTTTTGTAAAAGGTTGAATTGTTATTTTTTTATCTTCAAAAGCAATTTTGCATTGTTCTAAAATATCTGAAGAAACAACTCCAAAGTCTTCATTTTTAGTCCAAGGTCTAATGGCTAAATGAATAGCCGTATCGGATAAGTCTCTCACCATTACTGTGGGCTCTGGTGATGTAAGTATTTTGTTGTTATTTTTCATAACCTCCATTACAATTTCTTTGGCTGCTTTTAAATCTGTTTCGTAAGAAAGCGATAAAACTAAGTCAATTCTTCGTATCCCAGAAATAGAATAATTAGTGATAATTCCGTTTGATAAATTGGCATTCGGAATAAATATTGTTTGGTTGTTAGCAGTAAGTAATTTGGTTACAAATATTTGTATTTCAGTTACTGTTCCAATCACTCCTTGCGCTTCAATAGTATCTCCCACTCGAAAGGGCTTGAATAATATGATTAGCATACCCCCTGCAAAATTTGAAAGTGAACCTTGTAGTGAAAGTCCAACAGCTAATCCAGCGGCACCTAGTATTGCAACAAATGAGGAAGTTTCAATTCCTAATTTTGAAATAAAAGAAACAAAAAGTAATACCCGTAATACCCAAATTAAAATATCAGCTAAAAATTTAGATAAGGTAGGGTCTAAATTTCTTTTTACCATTATTTTTTTTGCAAACCTATTGATAAAACGAATGGCATACAGACCTACAATTAGTATTACAAAAGCAGAAATTAATTTAGGTGAATATTCTAAAAGCGCCTTCATAAAGCCTTCCGAGTAATTTTTAACAGTGTTGATGTAAATTAGTTTTCCCATATTTCTATGTCACAATTAGGAGTGATTTCTATAGCGCAAAGATAATTATTTATCTCTTTTGTTGCTTAAGTATTATCCGTGATAGACCCGTGAAGCAATAATAAGCCCTTCTTTAATTTCTAATACTTCAGCAACCAACATATTTTCTTCCTGATCTACAATTCTCAAATATTCCATAAATACTCTATCCGAATTTGCGGTTAATGAGGTAACTTTATAATGTAGGGAAGGCAATCGTTCAAAGGCATCTTTCCACCAGTTTCTTAGCGCATCTTTGCCAGTTACTAATCCGTTAGTTTCTGGGTGTCTGATTTTTAATTTTGGACTAAAATGCTGTGCATCTTCATTATATAACGAGATTAATTTCTCTAAATTATGCGAGTTGAATGCTTCAAACCAAGCATGAGCAATCGATAAGTTTTTTCCTATGTCCATATTCAAAAAACCACGCTAAAGCGTGGTTACATATTTTTGATATTAATAATTTCTTGTTCGGTAAGCGTTCTCCAATTTCCTCTTGGTAGATTTTTCTTTGTTAAACCTGCAAATGCAACGCGATCTACTTTGATTACTGTATATTTGAAGTTTTCAAAAATAGCGCGCACTACCTTAACATTTGGAGTACGAAGTTTGATTCCTATTTCATTTTTTGGTTCGTTTTCTATGTAGCTTATTTCGTCTACATACAATCGATGGCCGTCAAGGGTAACTCCGGTTTTTATTTTTTCTAAATCTTCAAATTTTAAATTTTTATCTAAACTAACTTGATAGATTTTGGTTGACTTTTGATTTGGTAAACTAAATTTTCTAATGATATCGGTATCATTCGTAAACAATAACAACCCAGTCGTATTTTTATCCATTCTTCCTACCGGAGATAACGAAGCAATACTTGCTCCTTTAATCAACTCGGAAACATTTCTATGTTCAACTTCTTCAACAGATGTAGTGAAGTTTTTAGGTTTGTTTAATAAAATGTATTCTTTTTTTTCTGGTGTTAAAACAGCCCCGTCAAAGTTTACCACATCACCTGGTTTTATTTTATAACCCATTTCTGTAACGGTAACTCCATTTACTTTAACATTTCCAGATTGAATATAAATGTCAGCATCTCTTCTTGAACAAGCCCCAGAATTAGCAATGTATTTATTTAATCTTATTTCATCCGATTTTATTGGTTTTGGAATATTTGGAGAATCTTTTTTAACGACTGGTTTTCTATTTTGTGCTCTTTTAGGTAAAGCGGGTTTAGACCCAGAAACTGATTTTTTTCTATCAGAATTTGGTTTACTTGTACCTGGTCGTTTTTTATTGGAATTATTCATGCTGCATTATTTTTGCAAAGATACTCTTTTTGACTGGAACTTTGGCAATAATGTCTTTCAGCAATTTTTAGAAATCTTGAGCTATAATTGGATATTTGTTTTCTAATATCGTAGTAATTACTTCTGGATTGGTATTGGTGTAAAATAGATTTTTACTAGAATGCAGTTTTTCATTAGTGCCCACAATTTCTTCAAGTATTTTTTTGGTTTGTCTTGCAACCGCTTCCCCAGAGTCTATTATAGTAATTTTTTTAGGTAATATTTTTTTTATTTGCGGAATTAAATACGGATAATGGCTGCAACCTAAAACAAGGTAGTCTATGTCAGATTGAACCATAGGAGTAAGAAATTTAACTAATAATTGGTACATTTCTTCTGAATCTATTTTACCAGCTTCAATTAATTCAACCAATCCATGCCCAATTTGCTCTATTATTTGAATTTCTTGGTACTGCTCAACATTTTTGTAAAACAATTCACTATTTAAAGTTCCTTTGGTAGCTAGAATTCCAATTTTTTGTGTTTTCGAATGTAATGCAGCGGGCTTAATGGCCGGCTCAATACCAATAAAGGGAACTTTGTACTTTACACGTAATTCTTTTATGGCATTTGTAGTGGCGGTATTGCAAGCAACAACAATTAATTTGCAATTTTGATTCAAAAGAAATTCGGTATTCTTGCAACTAAGTGCGATAATTTCTTCTTTTGATTTTTGTCCGTAAGGAGCATTTTTACTATCTGCTAGATAAATGGTATCTTCATAGGGGAGTAATTGGTGAATTTCTTTCCATATGGAAGTTCCGCCAATTCCAGAATCAAAAAGTCCAATTGGATTTTTATTTATCATAAAACAAATGTAAAAAAAAAACTGCTCAATTAAATCGAGCAGTTTTGGTTTTTTATAAAGGATAGAATTAAAATCCTAAATCTTTTTTAATGTCAGCAGTTAAGTCTGGACCGTCAGCTAATAAAAGATCCGCTGCGTTTATTACATATTGGTATCCTTTCACTTTTCCAACTTTTTGAATTGAAGCTTTTACTTTATCAGTAATAGGTTTCATCAAATCTGACTCTTTCTTTTGTAAGTCTTTTTGAGCAGTTTCTTGATAATCGCTTATTCTTTTAGCCATATCTTGAACTTCTTGTTGACGAGTTTGGTTTACAGCATCGGTAACTGTGCTAGCCTCTGCATCGTATTTTTTTAATTTACCTTGGTATTCTTCAACCATTGTTTTATACTCTGCAGTATATGTATCACTTAATTTTTTTAATTGATTTTGAGCGTCTAAT
>Ga0078894_10000448_pt1 | contig 28692 bp, 21 predicted proteins | sample LauGreSu1BDMLBSD_2_FD_67506 | JGI IMG/M metagenome (GOLD analysis project Ga0078894, IMG submission 67506) | Freshwater lake microbial communities from Lake Michigan, USA - Su13.BD.MLB.SD (version 4) (version 4) | ecosystem: Environmental > Aquatic > Freshwater > Lake | place: Lake Michigan... | reverse complement strand
AAACGCTCGAATTCGTGCGGATACGCGCCCCAGCAGTCGGTCTTCAGCGGCCGCACGCGGCTGTTCCACACCATGCTGCTTGCGACCACCTTGAACGGCGCCGTGCTGGAGCGCAGGCCGCGCTCGAGCCATCTCCACTGCGCCTCGCCGAGAAGGGTTGGTTTCGCCGGATCCCCACGCGACGGCTCCGTGCGCGCGAACCAGCGCGTGTCGAGCACGAAGACCTCGATCGGACCGCTGCGGAACGAGTGGTGGATGCCCTCGCCGCCTTCGCCCGCATCTGCGATCGGCCGGTACTCGAGAAAGGCGCGCCGGCTCTGCTCCTTCTGCGGCAGCCGTCCATCGGTGTCGTTTCGTCCGATGTCGTGGTCGTCCCAGGTCCCGAAGAGCGGAACCGCCGCAGTCAGGCGCTCGAACGCATCGACCGACGCAAACATGCGGTGCCGCCGGCGCTGGGTCAGGAGCTCCGTCGTGTCGATGTACGGCGTGTCGCCGAGCAGCACGACGGCATCGGGCGACTCGAGGGCGATCCGGCGCCAGCAGCGCGCCGTGGATTCGTCGATGTCCGCGCAGGATCCGAACGCGATGCGTGCGCGCCGCCCCGATGGATCCATCGTCACGAATCCGCCGCGCGCGAGCTCGACGCCGTCCGCATGGCGGCAGATCGAGTAGCGATACGCGTCGCCCGGCTCGAGCGCGTCGAAGTCAAAGCGAACCGTCGCGTCCCGCTCGGGATCCGGCCGCGCATCGACCTCGCGAGGATCGCCGCCCGGCCCGCGCAGGGTGCAGCGCAACAGCGATCCCTCGGCGGAGGTTTCGGGCGACACGGCCGCACGCATCCAGACCGTTGCGCCTCCGTTGCCGTGCGCGAACACGGCAGGACCGCAGTCGCGCTCCGCGCCCTCCGGGCGCAGCACGAGCGACACCGAGTCGGCGTAGCCGTCGCAGATCCCCTCCGAGCGCTCGAAGCGAAGCGTCACCTCCGCGACACGCGCGCCCGGCGGAACCGATCCGCCCGCGCGCCGCGCGAGCAGTCCAGTCGGCGCGTCACCGCCGATCGTCGCCGCACGCTCCTCCGCGGAGACCGCAGCGAGCCGCTCGCGTCCGATCTCCCCGCCGCGCTCGTCGAGCCATGCCAGCTCGCACCACGCGACATCGCGCTGTGCGCCGAAGCCCCCGAGCCACGCGGAGAACTCGAACGGAACGGCCCACGCATCGATCTCGCGCGCCGCCCCGGCGAGGTCGATCCGCTGCACGAGACGCGATTCGCCCTGTCCGCCGCCGAAGAAGAACGAGCGTCCGCGCGGCGCGGGTCCCGGCGAGTCGAAGGTCGGAAAGTCCTTCTGCTGCGCGTAGCCGAGCGTCGAAACGCCGCCCCAGTCGCGCCAGCCCGCGATGCCGCGGTCTCCTTCCGGTGACGCCGCCGGCGAGGCGAGCTCCGCGTCCCCGTTCACGACGAGGTTCCGTCCGAACAGAGGCTCGACGGCTGCCAGTCCCACCGGGACCGAATCGACGTCCCACGCGGGATCGACCGCCAGGCCGAGGTGCGCGAACGCCGTCGCAACGGCGTCGGTCTGGTTCACGGTGCGGCGGATCGTCCCACGCGCCGCGCGATCGCCGCTCACGATGAACGGAATCACGCGATGTTCCGCGATGTCGCGCCCGTGGTTCAGGTCGATCGTCCCGCCATGGTCGGTCGTGAGGATGACGAGCCAGTCCTCGCGGCCGAACGCAGGCCGTTGCCGGATCGCCTCGAGCACGCGGCCGATCCGCGCATCCGCGGCCTCGATCGCGGCGAGGTACGCCGCGCTGTCGCGATGGAAGCCGCTCGCATGCCCGACCTCGTCGACCTCGCCGAGGTAGAAGAACGCGAGGTCGAGCTCGGCGTCGCTGCGGATCCGCTCGACGCAGGCGTCCGTATGCGGCGCGTCGTCCTTCGTGTTCGCGAGCGAGACGCGCACATCGATCGGGTCCTTCGCGAGGATGCGCTCCCCGATCGGACCCCAGTTGCCGAAGTACGCGGTCCGGATGTCGGGCCGCGCGCGCTTTGCGAGCGTGAACAGCGACGGAAAGCGCTCGTAGTCGGTGATGAGGAAGCGGTTGTCGACCGAGCGGTGCTTGTCCGGCCACACGCCGCAGAGAACGGTCGACCAGCCGGGTCCAGAGACGGTGAACGCGGACGCGCTCGCGTCAAGCGTGAAGCAACCGTCTGCGATCAGTGAATCGATGGCCGGAGTGGCCGGCTTCCCGGGCGATTCCTCGAGAACCTCCGCGCGAAGGCCGTCGACGCCGATGAGCAGGACCTTCGGCTCGCGCTCTGCGGCGAGCGCCACGAGCGGTGCAAGGACGAGCGAAATCATGCGGGGCAGCGTAGCGGCCACCTCGAAACCCGCAGGCGCTTCCGTACACTTCCGAGATGCGCTTCCGTTCGCTCGTCGCGTCCCTCTGTCTTGCCGCATCCACATTGACGGCGGTCGCGCAGAACGGCGACCGCGCCGGCGAGACGCAGACCGACATCCCGGCGGAGTGGACGGTCGCGGAGTCGCCCATCCGCAGCGCCGCGGAGGAGCTTGCGACCTTTTCGATCGTCGACGGATTCCGCATCGAGCTCGTCGCGAGCGAGCCGCTCGTCGAGGCTCCCGTGGCGATCGAATTCGGTCCCGACGGCCGCATGTGGGTCGTCGAGATGCGCGGATACATGCGCGACGCCGACGGCGGCGGCGAGCGCGAGCGGCTCGGACGCATCAAGGTCCTGCGCGACACCGACGGCGACGGCGACATGGACGAGGCGCGCGTCTTCCTTGACGGTCTCGTCATGCCGCGCGGGATCGCCCACTGGCGCGACGGCCTCCTCGTGATCGAGCCGCCGCACCTCCTCTTCTGTCGCGACACCGATGGCGACGGCAAGGCCGACGAGTCGCGCATCGTCGCATCTGGATTCGCCGGCGAGGACAATCCCGAGCATGCGGGAAACGGCCTGCACTTCACGCTCGACAACGCCTTCGCCTGCTCGCAGCATCCCGTGCGCTTCCTGCCGCGCGGCGACGCGCTCGCCACCGAGCCGGTCTCGCCGCACGGCCAGTGGGGGATCAGCGAGGACGCGACCGGGCGCCTCTACTACTCGCCGAACTCCGACCCGCTCCTCGTCGACCGATTCCCAAAGCACTACGCCGCGCGCCATCCCGGCCAGCGGGCCTTCGAGGGCGTGCCTGCGCGCGCGGCGACGGACACGCGCGTCTTTCCCTCGCACCTCACGCCCGGCGTCAACCGCGGCTACCAGAAGGGCGTGCTCAAGGACGGCCGGCTCGCGAACTTCACCGGCGCGTGCAGCCCGCTCGTCTACGAGGGCGCGTCGATCGACGCGCTCCGCGGATGCGCGCTCGTGTGCGAGGTCGCGGGCAACCTCGTGCACCGCTTCCGCCTCACCGAGTCAGACGGCAGGATCTCCGCCGCGCCCGCCGACGGCGAGCGATCGTTCTGGACCTCGACGGACGAGCGGTTTCGCCCGGTCGCCGCGACGGCAGGCCCGGATGGACTGGTCTATGTCGCAGACATGTATCGCGGCATCATCCAGCACCGGAACTTCATGACGACCTTCCTCCGCAGGCAAGTCGATGCGCGCGGCCTTGCGCAGCCGCTCGACGCAGGCCGGATCTGGCGGATCGTCCCGTCCGGCGAAGCCCGGAGCGCCGCGCCGGAGAACATCGCATCGCTCGACGCCGCTGGGCTCCTGGGCCGGCTCTCGTCGCCCGAGAAGGCCCTCCGAGAGACTGCGCGCCGCATGCTCGTCGAGCGCGGCGACCGCAGCATCGCCCCGGCGCTGCGTGCACAGCTCGCGCAGGCCCGCGAGGTCGCGATCGTCCTCGAGCATCTCTGGACGCTCGCGGGGATCCAGGCGCTCGACGCGGCCGATGTCGCCGCGCTCTCCCGGCACGATTCCCCGGTCGTCCGCGTGCACGCGCTGCGTGCGGCCGAGCGCGCGCTTCCCGGGCCGAATCTCGCGGGCATCCTCGGCGCCGCCATCGAGGACGGCAGCCGCGAGGTCCGCATCCAGGCGGTGCTCTCGGTCGGATCGCTCGACCCGGCGCTCCGGATCGCCGTGCTCGATGCGGCGCTTCGCCGCGATGTCGATTCGCGCGAGATGCGGTGCGCGGTGCTCTCGTCCTCCGCCGGCGCGGAGGCGGAGATCCTCGGATCGATCGTCGAGGGAACGGTGCTCGCGTCCGATTCGATCGGCGCGCGCGCGTTCGCCGCGGAGTTCACCGACCTCCTGCTCGACGATGGATCGGGCCGGCCTACGCCGGCCACGCTCGCGCGCACGCTCTCGACCGCTGCACGCGTCGTGCATGACTCGCCGTCGAGGCCCTGGCTCGCCCGCACGATGGTCGAGCGCATCGCGGCCAGGCAACGCCTGAACGCGAAGGAGCCCGTCCAGCTCGTGGCGAGCGAGGAGCCGGCGGGGTGGCTTGCCATGCTCGACCGGAACGCACCCGAACTGCAGCTCGCGCTCTCGGTCGACCGCCAGCTGTTCTGGCCCGGCCGCGAGGATGTCTCGTTCGTGCCGCCGAAGATCGTCAAGGCCGCGTCGATGTCCTTCGAGGAGTTCGGAAAGCGCCTCTACTCGAACTGCATGAGCTGCCACCAGGCGAACGGACGGGGGCTTCCTCCCGTCTACCCGCCGCTCCGCGGAAGCCCGATCGTGCACGGCGACCCGGAGGTCCTCGTCAAGATCCTGCTGCACGGGCTCGAGGGAAAGATCGAGGTCGACGGCCAGACCTACAACCAGGTCATGCCCGCGGCGCCGGTGCGGGGAGACGACGAGATCGCGGCGGTCCTCAGCTATGTCCGCAGCGCGTGGGGCAACACGGGCGCCGCCGTCGATGCGGCCCTCGTCGCGCGGATCCGCGAGGAGCACAAGGGCCGCAACAAGCCGTTCACCGCCAAGGAACTCGGGATCGGCGTCGACTGACGCCGGGCGTCACTCGCGCGCGAGCTCGACATACTCGACGCCGGCCTCCGCCAGCAGCTCCCGGCTCTTCCGCAGGTTCTCGAGCCAGTGCTCGTCGCCCGCGCCCGCCGAGTAGGTCACCACGCGCACGATCCCGGACTGGATGATCGAGAGCGTGCAGTGCACGCACGGCGCGAAGCTGGTGTAGACGGTCGCACCGAGGGGCGAGACGCCGTTGCGCGCGCACTGGATGATCGCATTCATCTCGGCGTGGCAGATGAGGTCGTACTTGACCGGCCGCTCGAGCCGCTCGGGTCGGTCTTCGATTCCACGCGGGAGCCCGTTGAAACCGGTCGCTACGATCTGCCGCGCAGGACTCACGATCACCGCACCGACACCGCGCGACGGGTCCTTCGACCAGCGCGCGATCGTCTCGGAAAGCTCAAGGAAGCGCCTGTCCCAGCGGATGGCTCGAATCGAGTCCTGCATGCCGCGGAATGTAGCGGCTCACCAGTTGCTGAGCAGGATCGTGATGTCGCGCGAGTCGACGGCGCCGTCCGCATTGAGATCGGCCCGCACAAAGGTCGGCGCAGGACCCCACGCCGAGAGCAGTATCGCGATGTCCGGCGCGCCGACGAAGCCGTCGGCGTTGATGTCGCCGTACCGCGGAGCCGGCGGGTTCTCGAGCACCGCGCCGAGCGCGGAGACGCGAGCGGCCCCGAGCAGCCCGTCATGGTTCGGATTCTCCGGCACGATCGGCACTCCGCCGTTGACGAGCACGGAATAGACGAGGTTCCGCACCTGTGGCGGACGGACCACCTGGCCGGGCCAATCGGTCCGCTGCGCGCGAACGAGCGCGACGGTGCCGCTGACGAGCGCGTTCGAGAAGGAGGTGCCCTCCCACACGGCGTAGTTGTTGCCGGGAACGGGACCGATCATGCAGCGCGAGAGCACGGGCACGCCCGCGACGATATCGGAGTCGCCGGGAGCGGCGAAATCGAGCCGGATCTCGAGGTTCGAGAACGGCGCCTTGCGGTCGACCCAGTCCGACGCCGAGACGCCGAAGGCGTTCGGGTCGCACGCCGGATACTCCCGCGGATCCTGGGTGTTCCGGTTGCCCGCGGCGCCGCAGACGATGACGCCCTTGCCGGAGGCCTCGAGCATCATGTCCTCGAGCGCGAGCGAGTGGTAGGTTTCGCCGAGGCTCATGTTGATCACATGGGCGCCCCGGTCGATCGACCACGCGACCGCCTTCGAGATGTGGAAGTTGTTCCCGCATCCGTCGCTGTCGAGCGCGCGCGCGGAAAGGATCATCGCGTCGGGCGCGACGAGGTGGATCAGGCCCGCGACGAATGTGCCGTGGCCGAACTGCTCGTCCACGACTCCGTCGTTGTCGCTGTCGGTGCCCTCGGTGATGTCGCCCCAGTTCGGCGACTTCGGCACGAAGCTCACGCCCTGGCTGCTGATCGCGCCGTTGAACACCGGGTGCGACGCGTCGATGCCCGTGTCGATGACGGAGACCACGACGCCTGCGCCGCGCGAACGCGCGTGCGCGTCATTGATGCCGAGCAGCGGCACGCAGTACTGGTCGAGGTAGTTGCCGGAGTTCACGCCGACGCCGGACAGCCACAGGCTGTCGGTGTTGCCTTCGCCGGTCTGGCCGACATAGTTCATCTCCGACCACGCCAGCGTCCCGTTCGCAACGAGCTCCAGCAGCCGGTTCTCCACCATGTGGTAGGTCTGCTTTGGCGTCAGCGCGTAGGAGATCAGGTAGATCGGGCGGCCGTCGATCTGATCGAGCACGCCCACGCCCCCGAACTGCTTCTGCAGCGTCGACAGGGTCGTTGCGAGCGCCTGCGGGCTCGGCGCCTTGATGATCGCCTGTCCGGGAACAAGCGGATAGTCAGGCAGTCCGAACGCGGCCGCGACGGACGCCATGGCGGTGGCCAGGCTGAAGGGAATGATCGACGACCTGATCATGCGAGTGACCCTGTGACGACAAAGGGTGCCCACCATGAAGGATGCTCCCATTTCTTGATCGAGGCAAGCGCAGCTGCGCGGAGAGCCGCGGAAGGACGGGCCCCCGCGGAGAATTCCTGATGAAAAGAGGTTGATACCTCGAGGGCCGCGTGATCTCGGACCGACCAGAGGCCCGCCACGAGGCACCGGGCGCCGGCGGCGAGGAACGCACGGCTGATGCCGGCAAGCTCGTCTCCCGCGTCGACCGAGTTGCGGCCGGTCTCGCAGCCCGCGAGGAACACGACCTGTGCGTCGAGGTCGAGCTCGACGATGTCCCGGACCGGCAGCCAACCATCCGCCAGCTTCAGCCCCGACGCAGTCGGAAGCGCGCCCACGAACCGGCCGTGGCAGGCGAAGTGGAGCATGCTGCGGCCGCGGACGGCCTCGCGCACGCGCGCGATCGTCGCGGCGGACCCGCGGACCATGTCGACTGCGAGCCTCGACGAAAGCAGGTCGGCTTCGTCGTCGATGAGCGGCGCCTGCTCGTCCGAGACGGCCACGACCAGGGGCCGGCTTTCGGGGGCGGGGCGCAGAGGACGGTCCGCGCACGCGATCGACGCGCTGGGCGCCGTCTGGATCTCGAAGCGCTCGATGAGGTAGCGCTCGCCATCGAACAGAGCCGCGAACGGCATCGCGTGCAGCGGACCGAAGGGAACAACGACAAGGCGGCTGGCGGACGCGACGGATGGAAGCTCGTCGACGATCGGCTGGATGAGGATGTCGTGGAGCGCGCGGGAGAGCGACTTGATCGCACGCAGGCTGCGCGAATCCGCCGAACGCACGCCGGCCCGCAGCTGGTAGAGCAGCTTGTCGACCAGCGGACCGATCTCGGAGGCATGCGACAGGCACCGCACCGCGGAGATCTCCCCGCGCTGCGCGACGAAGGCCATGAGCTCCTCGCCGGCGATGAAGTACGCGATCATCGCGTCGTCGTCGGGAAGGCGCGCGAGCACCTGGTCGGCGTCGAGCGGCCTCGCGAAGAGCGACGCGACTCCCCGCGCGCTCTGCTCGCGGGTCACAAGCCGCTCGAGCTCGCGCTCCGTTCCGCGCAGTTCCTCGAGCAGTGCTGGGGCCATTCCGCGGCGCTCGCCGCCCTCGGCCGCGCTGCGGGCGACGCTGCCATGGAGGGCCGCAAGCCGCGCCCGAAGCCGAGCGATGTCGTCGCGCGTGGACGAGGGCGAAGCCGACGAGTCGGTCGACGCGGTCCGGTCGATCGAACGCAGCACCGCGTCGAGCAGGACGCGGCTGCGCGCGCGCTCCACGGTGACGAACGCGTCCGCAAGGCTCTTCGAGTCGGCGCGCGCCAGGAGATCCAGCGCGAGGTCCTCATAGACCCGCAGCCGCGACGAGGCGAACGCCGAGCGCAGCCTGTCGGCGGCGAGCGAGCCGCGCAGATCCTCCGCGAGGCCGATCGCATGCGTCAGCGCCGCGATCGAGCGGTCGAGCGAGCCGCCCGCGCGCTCGGCGTCGGCCTCGACGACCGCGGCATCGATCTCGATGGTCCGGACCCCGAGCGACGAAGCTCCCGAGCGGGCGCTTCGCGCGGTTTCCCTCGCACGATCGGCGTGTCCGAGCGCGAGGTCCGCGCGTGCGGCGCGCACGAGCGCCGCAGCGCTGTCAAGCGGACTCGCGTCGCGCATCGCCTTCGACGCGAACGCGGCGGATGCCGCGGCATCTCCATCACGGAGCGCGAGCTCGCTCGAGACAAGCGCGGCGGCCCGCATGCCACGGGCATCGCCCATCTCTTCTGCAAGCGCCAGCGCGCGTGCGGCGGCGGGCTTCGCGTCCTCGGTCCGGTTTGCGGCGGCGAGCGCGCGCGCACGCACGAGCATGCCCCGCGCCATCTCCGCCTTCAGGCCCCTGGCCGACGCCGTCGCAAGCGCCGCGTCGACCGACTCGAGCGCCTCGCCATGCGCGCCGAGCACGGCGAGCGCCTCGGCCTCCTCGAGAAGGAGCCGCGCATGATGGCCGGGAGCGATCTCGGCCACCATGCGCGACGCGCGGTCAAACTCACGGAGGGCGTCGCCGAAGCGGCCCTCACGCGCAAGGAGGTCGGCGCGGTTTCCGATCACGACGGCGTGCGCGAGCGGAAGCGACGACAGGTGCTTCTCGGCCCGGTCAAAGGCGGCATGGGCCTCCGCGAGCCGGTCGAGCTGGTAGAGCGTCTCGCCGAGCGTGTTCTCGATCGTGCCGCGCGCAGCGGCCTCGGAATCGGGAACGCCTGCAAGCGCGCGCTCGAGGCATCCGAGCGCATCGGCCTGCTCGCCGCGGATCTTGTGGACATTCGCGAGGTTGAGCTCGGCGCGCGCGGCGAGGTCCGCCCGGCCGGCTGCGTTCAGCGCATCACGCGACGCACGGCCGCGCTCGACGGCCTCGGTGGTCCGTCCAAGCTTCGCGAGCGCGTGCATCGACGCGACCCCGGCGCGGGCCTTCTCGATCGGATCGGCCGCCTCGGTCGCCGCGTCTGCGGCAGCGGCAGCGCGTGCGAGCGCCTCGTCGAGACGCCCCATGTAGGCTGCGGCTGGAATGGTCGCACGGATCGCGCGCGCCGCCGCGGACTTCGCACCGAGCGCACGCGCGCACTCGGCAAGCGCGTCGCCGAGCCGCATCGCACGGTCCGGCGCACCACCCGCGATGCGCTCGCACTCGTCGCCGAGCGCCACGATCGCAGCGGCCGCGCCGCGCGGATCGCGCGCGATCGCCTGCGCCCGGCCGTCGGCCGCGAGCGCTTCGAACCCAGCGAGGTCAACCGGCTGCCCGACGCCGCTCATCCGGCATGCTCCGTTCGGTCAGGACCAAGCGGAAGCACGATCGTCGGATGCGGAGAGCCGTCCGGTGCATGCGCGCTCACGACGACCTCGTGCGAGGCCGCGGGCAGCGCGATCGCGAACATCCCCAGCGAATCCGTGGTGTCGGTCGAAAGCACGACGCCGTGCCCATCGAGCACGGCGAGGCTGGCCTTCACGGGCATGTCGTCGTGCCGCGTGACTTCACCGACCAGGCGGACGATTCCGTCCTGCGCCGGCGTTCGCTCGGCGCGGATCGTGATCCGAGCCGCGTCGACGACGGCCTCCAGCATGTCGGCTCCACGGTCGTCCCGGATGCCCGCAAGCGCCACGCCCGAGTCCGGATTCAGCCAGCCGAGCACGACGGCTCCGGCGCGATCGAAGACCTCGCCGAGCATCGCGACTGGCGAGCGGGTCGACGGGCGGCGCGTCGCGAGTCGGCGCCCGAGCGACTTCGCCTCGGCCACCGCGGAAGCGGGGGGTTCATTCGAGAGATCGCCATCCATCGCGGAGACGATGCGGAGGAAACTCGTCAGCGTCTGGCCGACGAGGGGCTCGCGCCGGGCGGCGTCCTGGACCCGCGCCTCGAGCGCGGGGCCACCTTCTCCAGAGGCGACGGTGGCGATTTCGTCGATCGTCACCTTTCGCGGGGGGTTGGTGTTGGAAAGTTGGTTCGTCATTGTCGTCCTCAAACCACGGACCTACGCCTCAGGGGAACGCCCCACCGGCGACCGGATACAGGCAGCGGACTTGAAACCCGGAAATCTGTCGGTTTCCTCCGTCGCAACTCAATCTTCATCATCGTCTTGCACGGCTTCCCCGTCCGCAGGTGCAGGGTCGCCAAAGCCGAGGCGCCCGAGAACCTTGCTCAGCTTCTCCAGGCACCGGGCGCGGGTCGGTCCGATCGAGCCCGCCCGGATGCCGAGCTTCTCCGCGATCACCGTGTAGTTTGGCTCGCCTCCCGCCCCGAACAGCGCCTCGAGCAGGTCCTTGCACCGGCCACCGAGCCGCTCGAGTCCCTCTCGGACGAGCTGCCGCTCCAGGATCACGCGCGCTTCGGCCGGGTTCACCCGCACATCCTCCGGATCCGCCGGCTTCTCCGGGTCGGAATCGAGCGACCGCGCGCGGTCCATCTCCTTGCGCTTCTGCGCGATGACGCGCCAGCAGCGGCGCTTCGTCGTCGTCACGAGCCAGCTCGCAAGCGCCCCGTCGTCCTCGATCGAATCGATGCTCGTGACCAGCGTCGTGAAGACATGCTGGAAGGCGTCCTCCGCCTCCTCGTCCCGCATCCGATGCTTGACGATGACCGACCACACGAGGCGCCGGTAGCGCTCGACGAGTTGCGACCACGCCGCGGAATCGCCGCTGCGACACCGCGAGAGCAGGGTTGGATCAGGCTCGAACTCCGCCACGGGCGCGCAGTGTACGGCGGCACGGCATCGCAGGCCCCGACCGAATCACGGAGCGTGCGGCTCACCCACAGGAGCCCCAGCCCCCGAGAACCGTCGCCAGGTCGGTTCCATCGACGATTCCGTCGGAATTGGTGTCGGCCCTCGGGTACTTCGCGCTGTCCGTACCCCAACAGGACAGGACCGCCGCGAGATCCGAACCGTCGACGACGCCGTCCTCGATGACATCGGCGACGCACTGACAGGCATCCGGCACGCCATCGTGATTCCGGTCGAAGGCGGTGCCGTCCGCCATCTCGACCGCGTCGGGGATGAGGTTGGCGTTGCAGTCGGGAGTGAGGACGCGGAGATTGAACTCGAAGGGCGAGCAGCGGAAGTACCGCATCTCGAGCTCCGACAACGAGTCGACCTCGAAGTTGAGCGTCTGGCCGGTCGTCCCAAAGTCGGACTCGTTTGCCTCATAGAGCATCTGCTGATTCCTGAGCAGCTCAACGGGCTGATCACCGGGCGCGGCGTACCGTCCGGTCCACTCGATGCGGGCGCGGAGCGAGACCGGCGCGGTCCATCTGATCCGCGGCTGCTGGACGCCCGGGCCGGGGGTACAGCAGTTTCCACCTGCGTTTCCGTGCGTGAAGAGATGGCTCGAGCCCCCGATCGTCACCTTTCCGACCATGCAGACCGTCTCTCCTCCGCATCCAGCCACGCCGGAGGCGGCCCACGAGATGTGGCGAAGGTCGGTACTCGGCCAAGTCGCGCGGACCATCGTCTCGACCTTGGTTCCGCTTCCGTGGTCAAACAGATACTGCCACCCTTCGCTCGGCTGCGCCTCGCCAAAATCATTGAGCGAGTCCGCCACCACCATCCAGCCTGGCGGCACCTCCCCGCCAGCCCACGCGCCGGACGCCACAGCCACCACACCGATCGCCGCGAAACCGCTCAACTTCATCGCATCCACCTCTCGTGTTTGTCGCGCGGACGGAACATCCACCGCGGCGCCGAGAGATGCAATGCCCGAGGCGCCATGTACGCCGATCGCCAACATCACTGAAAATACGAGCGTATGCGCGCCACGCCGCGGCGCCCGCGCCTGCCGCGCGAGCGCCACCGAGCGCACAAGGTCGGGCTCCGTCCTCACTTCTGCACCAGCCGCTGGATGACCTCGAGCTCGGCGTCGATCTCATTCTCGGTCACGCCGTCTCGCGCAAGCAGTTCCGCCAGCATTCCGGCCAGCCGCTTGCTCACCGCGCGCACGATGTTCGCCCCGTTCACCGTCGAGACGCCCGCCATCGGGCATGCGTCGGCATACGGCAGCCCATGAAGCACATGCAGCCGGAAGCACTCCCACCAGTTCTCGCGGTGCTCGGCCACGAGCCCGGCGCGCACGCGGTCGTGCGCCTCGGTCACCAGTCCGACCGCCCACGCCCGTTCCAGCGCCTCGAGCGCCGCGGGCTCCGCGGCCGACGGCTCCGCCCGCCGCTCCGCCCCACCAATGCCCGCGTCGCCCCGGGCCCGCCGGCGCGACTCGGCGATTCCGCGGTTTCGGACATGCAGCAGCAGCCCGTTCACCAGCCATCTTCGCAGCGGCAGGCCGCTGTCGATCCAGCGCTCGAGGTAGGTCGGGTCGCCGAGCCGCGCCGCGAAGAAGTCGTTCACGAGGTCTGCAGAGTCGCCGAAGCTCCGGAGGCTCGACCCCTTCACATAGGCGCATAGCGGCTCGAAGTAGCGCTGCATGACATGCCGCGCGACCTCGTCGTTCGCGACGCCGATGCGCTCCGAGAGCCAGGTCTGGTGGGTGGTGGGGAAATGGTCGCGGGTCATCGTGCGAGAAATGCACCGGCGATGATCCCATGTCTGCGCGTCCTGGCATCGTCGGAGCCAATTTCCCATCCGATTGTGAGACAACCCCCGCATGGAACCCATGGGCGCGCCCGTGAACGACGACTGCTCCGACCTCGCCGCGCTCGACGCGGGCGACCGGGACGCGGGCAGACGGCTCTACGACCGGCATGCACCCGTGATCTTCGCGCTCTGCCGCGTCGAATCGGGTGCCCGCTCGGCCGAGGACGCTGAGGACGCCGCGCAGGAGACCTTCCTGCGCGCCTTCCGCATGCGCGACCGTCTGACCGACTGCACCGGTTTCCGCGCGTGGCTCTACGCGATCGCACGGCTCGTCTGCAAGGAACGCCGCACGGAGCGCGCGCGCGCGCGCCGCGATGTCGCGTATGGCCTCGATTTCTCGAGGCAGGCGACGCAGCAGTCCGGAAAGGAAGGACGGAAGCCCATGCCACAGCACACCATGCAGGCTGCATTCGAGCGCCAGAGCGACGCGTCGCCCGCGGACCCGGTCGAGCGCGCCGAGACGCTTGCGCGCCTCGGCAGCGCGATCGACTCGCTGCCCCGCGATGTGCGGCTCGCGCTGCACCTCTTCTATCTCGAGCCAGACCCCGTCGACGCCGCGAAGCGCGCGCTGGGCATCTCCCGCGCGCAGTTCTACCGCCTTGTCGCGGAAGCCCGCCAACTCATCGCCGCACAGCTCACGCGCGAGGACCTCCAGTCATGACGAACCACCACGACGACACGCCTGAGCCGACGCGCGGAGACAGGCTCGACTCGCTCCTGCGAGGTTGGCACGACCGAAACAAGGACGCCGCCCGCGCCAGCCGCGACACCATCCTGACCGAGCTCGACGGCGCGCTCGACCGCGAGCGCAGCCGTGGCGTCATCGGCCGCATCGGCATCGGACGCATGCTCTCCGCGGCGGCCGTGCTCGCGTTCGCCGCGGTGCTCGCGATCGTCTTCGTGCGTACGAACGATCAGAAGGCCTTCGCCTTGGGCGGCATCGTGCAGGTCGCCGAGGGCGGCGCGCTCGACGCGCTCGACGAGGACGGCGGCACGCTCGGACCCTGCCCGCTGCAGCACACCGATGTGCGGGTCGAGATCAGCGGTCTCTTCGCGCGCACGATCGTCGAGCAGACCTACGCGAATCCGTACCCCCGAACCATCGAGGCGGTCTACACCTTCCCGCTCTCCGAGCGCGCCGCGGTCGACCGTATGACAATGGTCCTCTCGGGTCCTTCGGGCGAGAAGTTCGTCGAGGGCGAGGTCAGGGAGCGCTCGCTCGCTCGGGCGATGTACGAGGAGGCGCGCGAATCCGGCTTCGTCGCCAGCCTGCTCGAGCAGGAGCGGCCGAACATCTTCACGCAGTCGGTGGCGAACATCGAGCCCGGCGCGACGGTCAAGGTGCGCATCGCCACGATCGAGATCGCCCGGCGCAGGGACGGGGTCGCCGAGTATGTGTTCCCGATGGTCGTCGGGCCGCGCTACATCCCCGGCGCGGCACCCTCGCTTCCCTCCCTGCCTGAAGGCTGGATCGTGCGCCAGGGCGTCGTGCTGCGTGCTCCGGCGGCCGTCGAGCTCACCGCGCAGGCATCGCTGTCCGCCATGCGGATCTCCGCGCTCCTCGAGAAGGCGATTCCCATCCGCGCGGTGCGGCACGAGCAGATCGACGAGCTCGTGTCGCTCGGCGAGGGCATTTCGTTCACGGCGAAGTACGGCAACGGCAGCGCGGAGCGCGGCATGTACTTCCCGCAGCGCGGAATCGGCGACATCAACGGGCGGTTCTTCTACGCGCCGCTCGCAACGGACCAGGGCACGGGCTTCTCGGGCGACACCGACCAGGTTCCGGATGCCTCGAGAATCACGCCCATGCCGGTGAAGCCGAGCGAGCGGGCGGGGAATGACATCAGCGTGTCGGTCGCGATCGATTCAGGGGGACCGGCCATCACGGATGTCTCGAGCGAGCTGCATGCCGTCCGCGTCGCGAATCCGGGCGCGTCGAAGCGCTCCGTGACGCTCGAGGACCGGAAGACGATCCCGAACCGAGACTTCATCCTGCGCTGGAAGGTCGCCGACTCCGCGATCGAGCCGTCGTTCTTCGCACATACGAGCGATTCGACCGACGGTCCGGTCAAGGGCGGCTACTTCGCGCTCATGCTTGAGCCACCCGTCCGGGTCGCGCCCGCCGAGATTCGTCCGCGCGAGCTTGTGTTCGTCCTCGATGTGTCCGGATCGATGAACGGCTTCCCGATCGAGAAGTCGAAGGCGCTCGCTCGACAGGCGATCGCCTCGATGCGACCGGGCGACACCTTCAACTTCATCACTTTCGCGGGTGCGACCAGCGTGCTCTGGCCGGAGCCGCGCGTGGCGAGCGAGGAAAACCGCCGCATCGCGGAGGAGTTCGTGAACGGCGCGTACTCCGCCGGCGGCACCGAGATGATGGCCGCCGTGACGGCAGCGCTCGCGCAGGACGGCCGCGGCGGCATCGCGCCCGCGCGGCTGCTCGACCTTCCCGCCGACGGCCGCGGGGTGCGCGTCGCCGTCCCGCACGACGGTTTCAAGCAGGAGGGTGGCGCGTGGAAGCTCGATGCGGGCGGTGGACGCATGCTGCCCGTCGATCTCTCGATCGCGATTCCTGCGAACCCGAAGCGCCTCGCCTTCATCGTCGACGGCGCGTGGGAGACGCGCGGCGGCGACCGCGTGCTCGTCGCGAAGACGGGACGGTTCGAGGACGCCGACGCACGCACGCGGTTCGTGTTCTTCCTGACCGATGGCTACATCGGCAACGACCAGGGCGTGATCGCGGCCGTCCGCGAGCATGCCCGCGCGTCACGGGTGTTCAGCTTCGGCATCGGCAATAGCGTGAACCGCTTCCTGCTCGAGGAGATGGCGCGTGCCGGTCGCGGTGCGTGCGAGGTCGTCACGCTGAGCGAGGAGGCTGACGCCGTGATCGACCGCCTCGTGCGCCGCATCGAGTCGCCGGTGCTGACGGACATCGCGCTCGAGATTCCGCCATCGCTCGGCCTTCGCGACCTGCTGCCCGGGGGCGACCATCTTCCCGACCTCTACGACCAGGAGCCGATCGTGCTTCTTGGGCGGTTCGACCGGGCCGCGTCGGGTGCGATCACCGTGCGCGGCCGCACCGGCGCCGGCCAGTGGGAACGCACGATTCCCGTCAGTTTGCCCGCGATCGAGCCGTCGCACGATGTCGTGAAGACGCTCTGGGCCCGCGCGAAGGTCGACGAGGTGCTCGCGCCGAATCTCGCGGCGGTCGAGTCGCAGTCGCTCGCGCCGGCGATCCGCCAGCAGGTCGTCCGCCTCGGCGAGGCGTACGCGATCGCGACGCCCTACACGAGCTTCGTCGCGGTCGAGAAGAGCCGCGTCGTCGTCGGAGGCAAGCCGATGCTCGTCGCGGTGCCGGTCGAGCTTCCGGACGGCACGAGTTGGGCCGGCATGTTCGGCGACACCGCGACGCCCTTCGACTCACTCACCTCCAGCGCGCCTTTGAGCGCCGGCGTACCGAACTCGGGTGCGCCCGGGTCTCCTCCCGCCCCTACTCCCACGGCTGGTGCGGCGGCGCCCGCGCCGGTGACCGCAAGCGTGCGTGCGCCTGAAGTCGAGAAGGGCAAGCGCGAGATCCTCGCGGACCGGAAGGACGGCACGCCGAGTCCGACATCGGCTCCGTCGTCGGCTGCCTCGTCGGCTGGTCGGCCCGCCGCTCCCGTGGAATCGTTGCGACGGCAGGGGTCCGAAATGCGCGTCGAGGAGCGCGTCGCGGGCGGATCGACGCTCCGCTTCACGACGGAGCTTCTCGTCCCCTCGGAGCCGTCCCGTCGCCGGGACGCCGGTCGCGGCGGAAGCGTCCTTGGCGGAGGTGCGGGCGGAGGCGCGTTCGGCGGTGGAGGTGTGGGTGGAATGCTCGATCGCTCGGCTGGCGGCTTCGGCGCCGTGGTGGCGGAGGGCCTCGACGACGACTTCTCCAAGGGCTCCGTCTCCATGCAGGGACTCGGCGAGCAGTTGACCGAGACCGAGCGCGATCGGCTTGCGCGGGTTCTCGACCGGCGCCTGGTGCTCGTCGCGCTTGCAGTCACTCGCGCCGCAGAGGGCATCCGGGATGCACAGGTCCGGGCGCTCGCCGCCGAGCTCGGAGTGACGATCGACGCCGACGGGCTGGTGGAGGTTGCCTTGAAAATCGACGCATCCGCCATCGAGCGCCTCCGAGCGCTCGGTGCCACCGTCGACGCCGAAGACCGCACCCGCAACCTCGTCGTCGCCCGGATCCCCGCATCGAAGCTGGCCCAGCTCGCCGCCATCGAAGGGGTCCGCCGGGTGGAACCGTTGCGGCGGTGAGGCCGCCCCGGCCGTCAGCGCCCCGTTTTTCCGCGGGAACCGGCCTATTTCAAAGCCGGTTTCCATGGAACGGCCGATGAACAGGGCGTGTCCGCGTTCGGTCCAACTCCGATTCCGCCGGTCCCCGGCGCCGTGCAGGCGTCCATCATCGCGCAGCAGGCCGCGCCGCCCCGGCCGCGCGAGAAGGGCAAGCCACGCGAGGTCGACGCACCCCGGGGCTTGATCCGCGACGAGGTGCGGCTCTCCGATCCCTCCGAAGCGCAGCCGGTTGACGGGAAGCCCGACGCGGTCGAGGAGTGGAAGCAGAAGCCGCGCGAGCATCCCCGCCGCGAGGGCGAGGGGCGCCTCGATGTCCGCGGCTGAACGCGCTCAGCGCGTCGCGCGCACGCCAAGCGACTTGTAGATCCGCCGCGTCGCATCGCTCTTGTTGAGCGTGTAGAAGTGGATGCCCGCGACATCGTTGTCGAGCAGGTCCCGGCATTGCTCGGTCGCCCAGTGGATGCCCGCGCTCTCGGTCGCCTCCGCATCGCCCGCGGTCCGCGCAAGGGCCTTGAGCAGCGCCGCAGGGAAACGCGTTCCAGCCGCCAGATCGGCCATGCGCTTCAGGCCAGCCGAAGTCGTGATCGGCATGATCCCCGCGATGACGGGCACCCGAATCCCAGCGAGTTCGCAGCGCGCGCGCCAGTCGTGGAACGCATGGTTGTCGAAGAACAGCTGCGTCACGATGTAGTCGGCGCCCGCGTCGCACTTCGCCTTCAGATGGTCGAGCTGGCGCAGCGTGTTCGGCGTCTCGGGATGACCCTCGGGGAACCCGGCGACACCGATGCCGAAGCCGCGTCCACCGTTGACTCCGAGCCGCTCTCCCTCCCGCCGGATGAACGCCACGAGATCCGCGGCGTGCGCGAAGTCACCGAGCGCGAGGATGCGCGCGCCCGCCGGCGGGTCGCCGCGAAGCGCGAGCACATTGCTGACGCCATGCATCGCATAGAGCTCGAGGATCGCTCCGATCTCGTCGCGCGTATGGCCGAAGCAGGTCAGGTGCGGCACCGGCTCGAGCTTCGTCTCGCGCCGCAGGCGCACGACGAGCGCGTGGGTGTTGTCGCGGGTCGAGCCTCCGGCGCCATAGGTGACCGACACGAAGCTTGGGGAAAGCGGGGCAAACTCCGCGATCGAGCGGTAGAGCGACTCCCAGCCCGCGTCGGTCTTCGGAGGGAAGAACTCGAAGCTCATGGTTGTCGTGTCGCGCGCGAGGATGTCCGCGATGTGCATTGCGGGGAGGGTACCGGGCCGGGCGCTCGCGTAGGATGGCGCTCGTGCCGAACCGCAAGGCCATCCCCCGACCGGCCGCCCGGCGCCTGAGCCTCTATCTGCGCGAGCTCGCCAGCCGGCTCGAGTCTGGCGACGAGACGGTGAGCTCGAAGGCGCTCGGCCGCACCCTCGGTCTGACGGATGCCCAGGTCCGGAAGGACCTCGCGCTCTTCGGCCAGTTCGGACATCCCGGCCGCGGCTATGCGATCGCGGAGCTCGTCGAGTCGCTCAGAAGGATCATGGGCCGCGACCGGTCCTGGAGGGCCTGTCTCGTGGGCGCCGGCAACATCGGCCGCGCCCTCGCGTCCTACGACCGCTTCAAGCGCGAGGGCTTCGAGATCGTCGCGGTGTTCGACACCAGCCCCGGCGTCGTCGGCAAGGATGTCGGCGGCAAGAAGGTCCGCCCGATTGCAGAGCTCCCGAAGGTCGTCGCCGCCGAGCAGATCACGCTCGGAGTGATCGCCGTGCCCCGGGATGCCGCACAGCAGGTCGCCGACACGATGGTCGCGGCAGGCATCCGCGGTATCCTCAACTTCGCACCGCGGCGCATCGAGGTCCGGGAGGGAATCGCTATCGTGAGCGTCGATTTCACGGTCGCGCTCGAGCAGCTCGCCTTCCAGATCGCCGTCGGTGGAGGCGACGCGGAGTCCGAGCCGGGTTCCGAAGCCGACCCCCGTTCGGCGCCGACACGGAAGCGTCGCCGCGGGGACCATCCACCCGATTCAGTCGCCCCGTTTGAAGCCTGATTCCCGCGAGGATCCGACCATGACCAAGCCCTCCCGACGATCGAATCGGACACTTCTCGCCGCGGCGCTGCTCGGCGCCTGCCTGCCGTCTGCCGGAGGCTGCTCCCGCGTCGCCGTCCCGCGCACGACCGAGGAGGGGCTCCGGGAGCAGCTTTCGAAGATGACCCGCGAGCGCGACGACCTCGCCCGCGAGAACCGCGACTACAAGGCAAAGCTCGAGGCAAAGGCATCGTCGGCGTCGGGCGTGCTCATGAGCGCCGAGGCAGAGGGCGTCCTCCCGCGGCTCGCGGACATCTTCGTGGGCGGAATGTCCTTCGTCGAGGCCGATTCCAAGGGCGTCTGGACCCTTCACCTGGTGATCGAGCCGGTCGACGGCCGGCGACGGTTCATCCCGCTGACCGGTGACCTCCGGATCGGCGCAAACATCGACATCAGCACGACCGAATCCGCCCCGGTTGGGGACGCGACCGTGGGCCCGAAGGCCCTCAGCGACGCCTATCGAACCGGGTTCATGGGAACCCACTACAGCTTCGATCTGCCGCTCAAGCTCGACGGGCGGACGGTCCCGGCCGAGGTTCATGTGAAGTGCGAGTTCGTCGATGCGCAGACCGGCAACAAGCTGCTGGCGTCCGGGCTCGTGCGCGTCCGCCGGACCACCGTCGCGTCGGACGAGTAGAATCGCAGCCCATGTCGCGCCGAAGCCGCGTCATCCTCCTCGGGCTTCTCGCCGCCGCCTCGCTGGCGTCGGTCGGCTGTCAGCGCCTGCTCTTCCCGAGCGACCTGCCGCGCAACCAGTTCGAGACCCACGACCGGATGCGGCAGCGCTACATCCCGCTCGAAGAGCCCGATGTGTTCGGCACGCCGCAGCCAGCGCTGCGAGCACGCCTCTCGCAGCCCGTGAACTGACGGTTCTCGCCCACGCCGGCACAGTCCACAGAGGTGGCGTGGACGGACATGTTGTCCGCAGCGCGCCGCGACGGGCGCGCGGGCTTCGCCAATTCCTGCAGGGCTTCGCTCGAAACGGCCGATTTGCGCTACCGTCCACGGTCCTCTCGAGGTTCCCTCCCTTGGCACGGAAGCCATCTCAAACCACCACCCGTTCGCCGAGCCGCAAGCGCAAGGTTCACCCCAAGCGAACCGGCATCGTCTGGTCCATCTTCATCGGCGCGATGACCCTCGCCGGCGGGGTGCTGATGCTGAACGACGGCTGGAAGTCGGTCCCGGCCTGGAGCCTTCGCGGCTCGGTCGACATGCCGAGCCAGGCGCCGATCGAAGCCGGCCGCTGGCAGGCGATCGTGGTCCATCACTCCGGATCGCACATGGGCAGCGCCGAGGAGATCAGCCGGCAGCAGCAGCGCGACTGGGGCTTCCCCTCGATGGGATACCACTTCGTGATCGGCAACGGCAACGGCGAGCACAACGGCAGCGTCATCGAGGGCCCGCGCTGGCTGCTCCAGCAGTCGGGCGCGCATGTGGCCGAACGCGGCGCTGGCGCCGAGCCGAGTGCGGCGTGGTTCAACGACCACTCGATCGGCATCTGCCTGATCGGCAACGGCGCGTCGCGCGAGTTCACCGATGAGCAGCTGGCGTCGCTCATGCGCCTCGTGCGCCGGCTGCAGAAGCAGTGCGACATTCCCGCGAGCCGAGTGTTCATGCACTCGGACCTCGTGCAGGTCGACAGCCCGGGGACGAAGTTCCCGCACCAGCTGTTCGCGCTTGAACTCTCCAACTGACGGGATCGGCAGCGGCGGATGGCCAGCGGTTCCGATCTCCTCCTGCTGCGACCGGACGCCGTGCTCTTCGACCTCGACGGCACGCTCGTCGACTCGGTCGAGGACATCATGGTCGCCGTGAACCGGCTGCTGGCGGAACTCGGCCTGAAGCAGCGCTCGCGGGACGAAGTCGCGATGTGGGTCGGGAACGGGGCGCGCATGCTCGTCGAGCGTGCGATGGCAGGACGATTTGACGGATTCGCCGACCTACCCGATGCGCTCGAGCGCCATCGCGCGGCCGACGCGGCGATGCCCCGCTTCCGTGCCATCTATCAGGAGATCTGCGTCGATCACACGCTTCCGCTCGCGGGTGCGCATGACGCGCTCGCCGCCACGCAGGCGCGCGGGATCGGGGTCGCGATCGTGACGAACAAGCCGGTCGCCCCCACGGAGCGGATCATCGACGCGCTCGGCTGGCGGCCGTTCGTTTCGGTCGTGCTCGGGGGCGATTCGCTCTCGGTCCGGAAGCCCGATCCGGCGCCGCTCGCCGAGGCGATGCGGCGGCTTGGAGCGCGCACCGCGTGGATGGTCGGCGACAGCGCGAACGATGTCGGCGCCGCGAAGGCCGCCGGGATCCCAAGCATCGTGGTGCGCGGCGGTTACAACCACGGGCGCCCCGTCGAATCACTGGACCCGGCGCCGGACGCGATCGTGGACACGCTCGCTGGATATCTCGAGTTGCTGCAGCACTGCCGCGGATCCACGGATTTTTCGTGAGTTCCACATTCCCGTCAGGCATCCTGCGTATGTCAACGCGGTCCGGCGCAGCGCGCCGTGATTCTGGAGGCTCGCCATGAACCCGATGCAACGGATCAACCGAGGACTCACCCTGCCCGAGACGATGGTCGCGGCCGGCGCGGGCGTCGTCATGCTCGCCGTCGGCACGACGGTCATCGCCAACCGCGGCGGGGTGTCCGACTCGCAGTACAAGCTCGCCGAGCTCGGGCAGGCGAACGAGTGCTACGCGAACGACTGGGGCGGCAGCCAGTGGAGCGCGATGCCTGCGGACGCCGGCCTGCATGGCGACGACTGCAACTACTACCGCCTCGCGAACCAGTGTCCCACGCTCTACCTCGGCCGAGGCCAGGGTGGCGCAGTGTGGGCGTACTTCAGCGGCTGCTCGGGGCAGCCCGGAAACTGCGGCAACTGGGTGCAGTACAGGCCGATGAACTTCACCACCGATCCCACTTCCCGCACCGTCGGTTCGTGCAGGGTGATGAATGTCTGGGGATTCCGCGAGTATGTGTCGCATCGCTTCTACGCGCCGGAGTGGTTCAGCGAGGACGATCCGAACTACGCGGGCGCGTCGACCCAGTTCGAGGAGGCGTTCGAGTTCAACTACCCGGTCGCCGCGCTCGATGGGGGCTTCGCCAACTCGAGTTTCTGCTACTCGCCTGCCGCGATGCTGCACCCCGGGGTGCTCCGGGCCAGGGCCGAGGGCGGCTTCCAGGCGCCCGCGTCGTTCGCCGACAGCTACCGCACCCCGACCGTGACGCAGTGCGTGCATCCCGCGCTCAAGACGCGCATGCTCGAGTACGGCTGGTACCGCGGCGCCCCGCAGGCGGGGCTCGCGTTCAACGCCGGCCGCAAGAGCTCGCCGTACGCGCTGTACTTCGACGGGAGCGTGCAGATGGCCTCGATGGCATCCGCGGAAGCAGATGACGACATCGTGCGCGCCGCGAGCAAGACCGGCGACGGACTGTGGTCCGACGACACGCCGTTCGGCGCGGAAGCCTGGTTCGACACCGATCCGGTCGACGGCCTCCGCACCGGATTCCACATGCTCACGACGGGCGGCATCACCGGCCGCGACATCCTCACCCGCGAGTGAACACCTCCACCACGAAAGGCGCTCGCCATGAAGAACACCTCACGAAACACCATCCGGCGCGGACTCACCATCGTTGAGACCGCGGTCATCGCGGGCGCGGTCACCGTCGCCGCGATCTCGGCCGTGCCTGTCTTCCGAAAGGTCGGCTGCAACGCATCGCGGCATCAGTCTGCGGCGCAACTCGCGACGCACGCGCAGGCGCACGCGCAGTACGCGCTCGACTTCAACGACCGCCAGTTCACGCTCTGCCCCGACAACCTGGGCCAGTACGGCGGCAGCTTCCTGTCCTGGCAGAACTCCAACGGCTGCCTCGACCCGATCGTGTTCGGTACCACGGTGTCGGGCGAGACCTACCAGGCGACCGCAGGCTGCAACGGGACACCGGACACCGGTTCTCCGTTCTACATCCCGATGTCCTTCCAGCTGACGAGCGCAAGCGTCGGGTCGGCGCGCCTGACGAACACCCGCGGATTCAACAGCTACCTTGGCGGACGATTCCTCGACCAGGATTTCTACGCACCGGACGACCCGTCGGTGAACCGCCGCACGCAGCAGAACATCAACAATGGCGTCGACTTCGATCCGGTGAACTTCGCCTACTCGACCTACGACTACTCGACGGCCGCGATGTTCGATCCGCGCGTGATGGGCGACGGGACCAACGCGAGCAATCCCCTCTTCGCGAGTCCGAACTTCACGACGACCGCGGGTGGGTTCGGCTACCGGTCGCCGGCCAACTCGCAGTGCCTGCATCCATCGCTCAAGACCCGGCTGCTCGAGCGTCACGCGATGGAGCCGTACCTCGGCGCGAACCCCGCCTACCCCGGCAACAACACGCCGTACCAGTGGAACCAGTCGTTCCGCGCGCGCAGCTACGCGCTCTTCTTCGACGGATCGGTGCGGCTCTTCACGCCGCGCGAGGCGATGGATTCCGAGGCCCGCGCCGCGCCGGCGAGGCTGTGGGTGCAGTCGGCGCTGGGCAGCAACGGGTTTGGCGGATTGCAGGCCAACGACTTCCTCGTCAAGACCTCGGTCCACTACCTGACGGCGTCGGGCATCCGGGGCCGAGACACGCTCGCGCCGCGATAGTCCCGGCGAAAACGAGAACTCAGTTCGAACTGGCCGCGCCCGCCGCACCTTCTGCGGCGGGCGCGCTGCCTTCTCTCGGCGCGCCTCCGCCGGGTCGGCCACCGCCGCCACCGCGACGGCGGCCTTCGCCGCCCTCCGCGGGACTCGCGTTCATCGCCGGCCGGCCTGCTCCGCCGCCCGGCATTCCGCCGAAGCTTGGCGCGCTGGCGTTGGCCATCTCGAACACGCTTGGATCGAGCTTCGCCGTGATCTCGAAGGACTTCGGCTCGCGCAGCAGGATGCGGTCGCCCGCCGCGACGCCCTTTTTGATCTCGATGCTCAGCTCGCTGGCGCGCCCGAGCTCGACCTGCCGCTGCGCGAAGCCCGCGCCGTCCTGCACATAGACGAACGCGACCGGACCCTGGCGGAAGATCGCCTGGACCGGCACATTGAGCGCGTCCTCGACGCGCCCGAGCAGGATCTCAGCCTTGCAGCGCATCGCGGGCTTGAGGCCCATCGAGGGATCCGCCTCGAGCGCGCTCTTCACCGTGTACTCGCGGCGGTTCGGATCGCGCCAGCCGCCGCTCGCCGCGAGGACGCTCACGGTCGTCACGCTTCCGCCGACCGGCTGGTTCGGCAGCGCGTCGCTGTAGAGCGTGACGCGCTGGCCGGGCTTGATCCGGCCGGACAGCGCCTCGCTGACCTTGAGGTTCGCGACCATGCGCGAGGTGTCGGGCAGGAGGATCACGAGCTCGTTCGGCTTGAGCTCGGTGCCGACCTGCGGAGGCTGCGCATCGCCGCCGCCGCGGCCGCCGTTCGAGCTGTCGATGCTGGTCGCGTACACGATCAGCCCGTCGATCGGCGCCGTCAGCGTGGTGTAGGTGAGCTGCGTCTCGAGGTTCTGCAGGCGGTCCTTCGCGCTTGCGAGCTGGAAGTTGGCGCTCTCGAGGTCCGCCTGGGCCTTCACGAGCTCGGCGTTGAACTTCTCCTCGACGCGCGAGCGCTCGGCCCGCGCCTGGTCGAGGTCCGACTTCTTCTTCGCCTCGTCCTGGAAGTAGGTGTACTTCTCGTAGACCTCAAGGTCGAGCGCCGCCTGCTTGACCTTGGCCTCGGCCTCGATCATGGCGATGCGGTCCTTCTCGAACTCGTCCTTCGCGATGAAGCCCTGCTGCACGAGCTTCGCGCTCTCCTCGAAGCGGCCCTTGAGGCGGTCGAGGTTGATCGCGGCGGTCTCCTTCGCGAGGCTGAGCGACTGACGCTTGTTGATGACCTCTCCCTCGAGCCAGCCTTGCAGCGCGAGCTCCGCGATCTTGACGGCGACATCGGCCTTGTCGAGCTCGCTCTGCTTCTCGCCCTGCTTGATCGCGAGCGCCTGCTGCGCGGCGACGGAGGCGCTGTTCGTGGTGTTGACCTTGTCCTTCGCGTCCTTGATCTTGTCGAGGATCTCCTCCTGCGCGAGGCGCACGAGCACATCGCCCTTCGAGACGCGCGTGCCCTCCGGCGCGATCTCGGTGATGACCGCGCGGGTCTCGAGCTTGTTGCGCAGCTCGACCTGCTGCTGCGCGGCGAGCTCGCCGCTCACGGGCAGGACCATGTCGAACGAGCTCTTCTCGACTGTGTGGAGGTCGCGTGCGGAGACCGCCTGCGCGGCCGGCTCCTCCGTTCCGCCGGCGCCGCCGCAGCCCGCGAGTGCGAGTGCGGAGCTGAGCGCGGTGGCGATGAACGCACGGGAGATGCTGGCGTGGAGCGGGTTCATGGTTGGATCACGGAGAGGTGTCGATGAGGTCGTCGCCGGTCTGCTCGGCGAACTCCATGCCGGGAAGCGGGATGATCGAGCCGTTCGGCGCGACGCGCAGCTGGCCGGTGGTGTTGAGGTAGCGCAGGATCGCGAGCTGCAGGTCCTTCTTCGCGTTGTCGAGCGAGTCCTGCGCGCGGCGGAGCGCGTCGAGCGCCTCGGTGCGGTCGCGCGCGGTCGCGCGGTCGGGCGCCGCGTCGATCGCGGCCTGCCGGTTCATCGACGCCTGCACATTCTTCTCCTGCACGGCGCGCGAGAAGAGCGAGCGCTCGATGCCGCGCGCCGCCTGCCGCACCTCGACGGCGGCGTCGTCACGCGACTGGTAGAAGTCGCGCTTCGACTGCTCGAGCAGGATCTGCGACTGACGCAGGCGAAGCTCCTCGCTCTCGCGATCAAGCGGCATCGAGTAGGTCAGCCTCGCGGAGAAGTCGTCGTAGCCGGGGTCGAGGCCCAGTCCGCCGCGGTCCCGGGTCGGGTCGGTCGGGAGGTTGTTGGCAAGCAGCAGGTCGAGGTCGCCGAGGGTCGCGTTGCGCGCGACATCGACCTTGCGGGTGAAGTCGTCGACGAGGTCGCGCGAGGTCTGGAGATCGAGTCGGTAGCGGAACGCGAGCTCGAGCGACTGGGACATGTCCACCTTCGGGACGGGAAGCTTGAACTGGGTGGGATCGATGCGGACCGACTCCTCGACCGGCATGCCGATCCGCGCCTTGAAGCGATCGAGCGTGAGCCGGTAGGCCTCGCGCTGCGAGCTCAGGCGGTCGAGTGCGAACAGGGTGTTCTGCGTCGCGAGGTCCGCCTGGAACGGCTCCGTGCGGCCGCTCGCGACGAGCGCCTTGGTTCGCGCCTCGACCGCGGCGCTGCGCTCGACCTGCCGGACGCCGTTCGCGATGCCCTGAAGCTGCACCACGAGCTGGAGATAGTCGCTCGCGAGCTCGTAGTAGAAGTCCCGGCGGAACTGCTCGAAGTTCCTCGCCGCGTAGACCAGATTGCGCCTGGCCTGGATCAGATCCTCGCGGGCGACATCGCCGAACCCGCGGAGGAGCGGGATGTTCGCCGCGAGCACGACTTCCGCGGACTGGGCATCGGTCGAGTTCAGGTAGTCGTCGAGCTGCTCCGTCGCCTGTGCGACGAACGCCGCGCTCACCTCTCCACCGAACGGCAGCCGCTGGTTCACGCCGATTTCGTTCGTGATCGAGAGTGCGTTGTCGAAGCGGCTGCCGTTGCCAGACGCGCGTGCCGCCGCACTCGTCACATTGGTCGGGATGGGCTTCCAGTTGTGCTCTTCGATCAGAAGTCGAATTGCAGCAAGGAGATATGCCTCTTCGGCTGTGAGATACTCCGACGCATGGCTGAGCGCGTACCCGACCGACTCGTCGAAGGTGAGCACACGCGCGCTCGGATCCTCCTCGGACATCTTCTCAAAGCGCCGCGTGATGCTCGCCGCATCCTCGACCGCCGGGGGCACGGCCTCGAACTTGAGGTCGCGCGCGGGCGGGTTGACCGTCGCTGGCGAATCCGCATCGGACGGGAAATCAGGAAACTTCGAGCCGCTTTCGTAGCGGTTCGCATCCATTTCGGGGTAGACCGCGTCGCCACCAAGCCGCTCGGCGCTCAGCTGGAGCCGTCGGTTGGTCTCCCGGTCGAGGCGTTCGACGCCGGATTCGCATCCTGGGGTCCACGCGAGCGTGAGGAGGGCAAGCAACCAGCCCGCGAGGAGTTGTTCGGATCGACGGACCATTCGGGGGAGGTCGTTGTACCCCAACTTGGGTGCAACCGCTGCGCGCTTCGCCCACAAGTGGGCCCGGGATGCCACACTTTGCCCGCGGATCGGGTTTCTGCGAGAGTCGCGTGGGTCCCGAAACGCGCCAGTCGAGCACTCCATGCCCACGGTCTCGATCGATTCCAAGAGTTTCCTCCTTCCGGCAGGGCGAAGCGCCGCGATCCGGTTTCCGATCGCAGGGGCCTCGTTCGATCCGGCGCTGAGCGATCCGGCGACCTGGCCGACCGTGCTGGCGCAGTTGAGGCACGCGGGGTTCAACACCGTCGTGATGCGGGTTCCGTGGCTGCTGCACGAGCCGACGCCCGGGAGGTTCGTGTTCACGGAGCGGTGCGATGTGCGTCGGGCGGTCGAGCTTGCCGGCGCCGCGGGGCTGCGGGTCATGCTGCGGATCGGGCCCTGCGTCGGTGGTGGATTCGCGCGCGGAGGCCTGCCGGGCTGGATCCACCGATTCGCCGGCGACCGGGTGCGGGAGGCCGATGCGGCGTTCCTCGCCCGGGTGACCCAGTTCTGGCGGTCGCTTGCCCCGCGCGTCGCCGACCTGCAGGCCACGCGAAACGGCGGAGGTGTCGGCAACGGGATTGCGCGGCCGCTGATCGCGGTCGGCATCGAGGACGACTGGCGTTGCCTCGACCAGGATGTCGGCAACGCCTACTTCGCCGCACTGGTCCGGTTTGCCCGGGAGGTCGGCCTCGATGTCCCGCTGTTCACGGCGAACAACGGCTGGCATGTGCAGGACGGCCTCCTCGATGCGTGGCAGGGCGCGACCGATGTGCTCCGCACGGCTGAGGAGCTTCGGCAGGTCTCGCCGGAGGCGCCGCCGCTGCTGCTCCACACCGGTTCGGATGTGGTCGGTCAGGCGACGCGCTCGATCGCCGCCCGCGCCGACTTCGTCTGCGATGTGGTGGGCGGTGCGCATGTCGGCGCGACAAGCGCGCGCGGCTGCGCGGAGCGGGCCGGCGTGGATCTGCGCCCCGTCCGCCGAGCGCTGGTCTTCGCCAGCACATTCGGCGAACTGATCGCCGGGCTCTCGCCGGACATCGTGGC
>Ga0078894_10000447_pt1 | contig 28743 bp, 26 predicted proteins | sample LauGreSu1BDMLBSD_2_FD_67506 | JGI IMG/M metagenome (GOLD analysis project Ga0078894, IMG submission 67506) | Freshwater lake microbial communities from Lake Michigan, USA - Su13.BD.MLB.SD (version 4) (version 4) | ecosystem: Environmental > Aquatic > Freshwater > Lake | place: Lake Michigan... | reverse complement strand
GGCGCCGAAATCAGGGCCTTGATCGAGGCCTGCAGCTGCGAGGGCCGGATCATGCTGGAGTCGAGCACATGCGCCTGCTCGCGCAGCTCGCCAAGCAGCTCGCGCTCGAGCTCGATCGCCTCGACCAGCGCGCGGTGCTGATCCGGCTTTTCGACCTGCGACAGCGGATGCAGTCTGCGGGTCTCGGAAAACCGCCGCACCAGGGTTTCGGTGCTGGCATCCAAAAAAATCGAGGTGATGGCCACGCCCTGCGCGCGCAGGTCATGGAGCTGACGGGGCAAGATGGGCAGCGAGGCCGCGCTGCGCACATCCATGGCGATGCCGACCTTGCGCGCCCCGTGCTGGCGTTCCAGCGCCACAAAGCTGTCGAGCAGTTCGGGGGGCAGGTTATCAACGCAGTAGTAGCCGGCGTCCTCCAGCGCATGCAGGGCCACCGATTTGCCTGAGCCGGACATGCCGGTGATCAGCACCATTTCCATCGGTGAGCTCTCGGCGGCTGTCATGGGCTGAGCATCTCGCGGGCATGGGCCAGGCTGGTCTCGGACAGGCGCTCGCCGCCGAGCATGCGGGCAATTTCCTGCACCCGCTGCGGGCCTTCGATCGGCTGCACCCGGCTGGCGGTGCTCTGGCCGCGGCTTTCCTTGCTCACCAGCAGATGGGCGTCGGCGCAGGCGGCGACCTGAGGCAGATGGGTGACGGCCATCACCTGACGATCGCGGCCGAGCTTTTTCATCAACTGGCCCACCGTCTGCGCAACAGCGCCGCCCACGCCAGCGTCGACCTCGTCAAAGATCAGCGTCTGCGCCTGTCCCAGGCCGCTGGTGGTCACTGCAATGGCCAGGGCGATGCGCGAGAGCTCGCCGCCTGACGCGACCTTGCCCACGGGCCGGGGGGTGGCGCCCGGATGGCCGGCCACCAAAAACTGCACCTGTTCCATGCCGTGCTGTTCGGGTTCGGTCAGCGGCTCCAGAGCGACATCGAATTTGCCGCCGGGCATGCCCAGGCCTTGCATCGCCGCCGTGATGGCGCGCGCCAGCTGGGGTGCGGCCTTGGCACGCGCTTTGGACACAGTTTTGGCCTCGTCTCGGTAGGCCCGCTCTGCCGCCTGACTGGCGCGTTCGAGTGCGTCGAGGTCGGCAGCGGCGTCGAGCTGGCGCAATTCCTGCCCCCAGCCTTCTAGCAGGGCGGGCAATTCTGCCGGCGCGCATCTATAGCGCCGGGCCAAGCTCATCCACAGGGCCACCCGCTCGTCGAGCTCAGCCAGACTTTGCGGGTCGAGCTCAGCATGGCGGGCATAGGTACTGAGCGAGTGCGCCGCATCCTCGGCCTGGGCCAGGGCACTGGCCAGGACTTCGGTGATGGGTTCAAAGCGAGGCTCGATCTGCGTCTGCGCCTGCAGCAGGTCCAGCGCCCGGCTGAGCAGGCCGGCGGCATTGGCATCGGCTTGCTGCAGCGCGTCGATCGCGTCCTGCACTGCGTCTTGCAGGGCCTGTGCATGCGACAGGCGGCTGTGCTGGGCGTTGAGCTCCTCCCATTGGCCGGCCGCCGGCGCAAGCTTGCTCAGCTCGCCAATCTGCCAGCTCAGACGCTCGCGCTCGCTGGCCAGCGTCTGCTGGGCCTGTTGGGCTTGTTCGAGGGTGCGGCTGGCCTGTCGCCAGTCCTGCCAGCGCGCTTTGAGCGCATCGGTGGAGACGCCGGCGTAGGCGTCAAGCAGGGCCTTGACCTCGTCGGCCCGGGTCAGGCTCTGCCAGGCGTGCTGGCCGTGAATATCGACCAGCCGCTCGCCCAGTTCACGCAACTGGGTGGCGGTGGCCGGGCTGCCATTGACCCAGGCCCGGCTCTTGCCCTGGCTGTCGACCGTGCGTTTGAGCAGCAGTTCTTCGGCCCCTGCAAAGCCCGCTTCTTCCAGCCACAGGCGCAGTCCAGCCGGGGCATCGAAACAGGCCGTGACCTCGCAGCGCGGCGCACCCTCGCGCACCACGCTGGCCTCGGCGCGCGCGCCCAGGGCCAATTGCAGCGCATCGATCAGGATGGACTTGCCAGCGCCGGTCTCTCCGGTGAGCACGGTAAAGCCATTGGCCAACTCGATCTCGAGTTGATGCACGATGACGAAATCACGCAGAAACAGGCTCTTGAGGCTCATGGCGGACGGGCTGCAAGCGGCAAAGTGGACGCGGTCGCAAATCGTAAGCGACAGCCGGGGCCTTGTTAAGCGCCCCCTTCATTCCAGTGGAGTTTTCGGCGCAGTGTGTCGAAATAATTCCAGCGCTGCGGGTGCAGAAACCGCACCTGATGGGGCGAGCGCCGCACCACGATGCGGTCGCCGTGCAGCAGCGTGGCCAGAGACTGCATATCAAAGTTGGCGCTGGCGTCGCGGCCAGCTACCAATTCGATGGCCACCTCGCCGTGATCGGGCAGCACGATGGGGCGGTTGGACAAGGTGTGCGGCGCAATCGGCACCAGCAGCCAGCCGGCGATCGAGGGGTGCAGCAGCGGTCCGCCCGCTGACAGGGCGTAGGCGGTCGAACCGGTGGGCGTGGCAATGATCAAGCCGTCGGCGCGTTGATTGGCCACAAAACGGCCATCGACCTCCACCCGCAACTCCACCATGCCGGTGGTCGCCCCGCGGTTGACAACCACATCGTTCATCGCGGTGGCGGAAAACACGCAGCGGCCATCACGCATGACCCGCGCCTCCATCATGGCTCGGGCTTCCTCGGCATATTGGCCCTGTAGCATGGGCCCCAGCACTGCCTGGTAGCCGTCGAGCGGAATGTCGGTGATGAAGCCCAGCCGCCCCTGGTTGATGCCGATCAGCGGTATGCCGTGCGGCGCCAGCCGCCGGCCTATGCCCAGCATGGTGCCGTCGCCGCCCAGGACCAGGCCGAGGTCGCATTGCCGCCCGATCTCTTCCACAGTCAACGCCGGCATGTCGCTCAGCCCGGTGTTGTTGGCGGTTTCCTTCTCCAGTGCCACCTCGCAGCCCTGACGGTGCAAAAAATGGGCGATGTCCTGCAGGGCCAGGCGCGAGCCAGCGGCCTGGTACTTGCCGATCAGCACAACATGGCGAAAGCGGGAGGTCATGCGCAAATTACATCACAGGGTCAATACCTGCAGCGTCTGCTGTGCCAAGGTCAGCCGGAATGCCGGCCAAGGCGCGGCAACTGCGGTTTGACAGACTTGCCCACAAAGGCGCGCAGCTTCGTAGAATCGGCTCATGCTCGATGAACGTGCCAAACTGCTGCTCAAGGCCCTGGTGGAACGCTACATCGCCGATGGCCAACCGGTGGGCTCGCGCACGCTCAGCCGTGCCAGCGGGCTGGAGCTCTCCCCGGCAACCATACGCAATGTGATGAGCGATCTGGAGGAGCTGGGCCTGATCGTCAGCCCCCACACCTCGGCGGGCCGCATTCCAACGGCCCGGGGCTATCGGTTTTTTGTCGACACCATGGTCATGGCCCAGCGCGATCCGCGCGCCCTCGATGCCATGGCCCAGCCCACACTGGCGCCCGATCAGCCGCAGAAGGTCATCAGCAATGCGGCGCAAATGCTCTCGAGTCTGTCGCACTATGTGGGCGTGGTGATGGCGCCGCGCCGCTCTTCGGTGTTTCGGCATATCGAGTTTTTGCGCCTTTCGGAAAAACGGCTGCTGGTCATCATCGTCTCGCCCGACGGCGATGTGCAAAACCGGGTGCTGTTTACCGAGGTCGATTACACCCAGACCCAACTGATTGAGGCGGCCAATTTTCTGAACTCTCACTACGCGGGACTGGGTTTGGAAGAGGTCAGGGAGCGGCTGAAAAACGAGGTTGAAGCCTTGCGCAGCGAAATCGCCAGTCTGATGCAGGCGGCGGTGCAAGTCGGCTCTGAGGCCATCGAATCGCGCGACGAGGTGGTCATCGCCGGCGAGCGCAATCTGCTCACGCTCAGTGATTTCTCCAGCGACATGGGCAGCTTGCGCAAGCTGTTTGACCTGTTCGAACAAAAAGCCCAGCTGATGCGTCTGCTCGACGTCTCCAGCCGCGCTGAAGGGGTGCGCATCTACATCGGCGGTGAAAGCCAGGTGGTGCCCTTTCAAGAGCTGTCGGTGGTCACCGCGCCCTACGAGGTCGACGGCCAGGTGGTGGGCACGCTCGGCGTCATTGGCCCGACCCGCATGCCCTACGACAAGATGATCCAGATCGTAGACATCACCTCCAAGCTGGTCAGCTCGGCCCTCAGCCACAGCCGCTGAGGCAGACTTTTTTAGTAGCGCCAGTGGGCGGGTTCTGCGCCGGCTATCGGCGAGCGGAAACTGCACAGGTGTGGATTGGCCAGACTGCCCAGGTAGACGGTGCGCAGATCCGGCCCGCCGAAAGCTACCGAGGAGGTGTTGCCCAGCACGCTCTTGCCGCCAGCGTCGATGTCCTCGCGGGTCAGAAAACCTTCTGCATAGTGGGCGTCGGCGGTGGCGCACAGAGCCGGGTCGGCGTCGGCGAGCATGACGCTCGCGCCTGCGCCCGGCACGATGCGCACAATGCGGTTGGACACCACACAAGCTACCCAGACACCGCCCTCGGCATCGAAGGCCAGGCCGTCGGGAAAATCGCCGTCGCTGAACTGATGCACCACCTCCTTGGGGCCCAGCTGGCAGGGGTCCTGCGCCAGGATGCGAAAACGCGAGAGCCGGCGGCCATAGGTCTCATTGACGTACACCCATTGGCCGGTGGGATCCATGCGGCATTCATTGGTAAAGAAGATTCCGTCGGCCACGATGCGCGCGCCGTGGCGGTCGATCACTGCAATAAAACCGTCAGAGGTCTGCGCGTTGAAGGCGCGCTCGCGCGGCACCAAACGGGTGCTGGCCGAAATCCAGATGCGGCCTTGCAGGTCGGTAGTGACGAAGTTGGCATTGCTCAAGGCCTGACCCTCCACCTCCATGATCAAGGGACTGGCATGGTGCTGCGCATCGATGCGCCAGATGCCACCGCCGGTGGCCGCGCTCAGGTTGGCAATCAGGAAGTCGCGCTCGGGCGTGAGCGCAATGCCGTTGGACAAAAAACCCTCGGGCATGCCCACCAGGGTCTTGCGCGGCTGACCGAGCTGGCGCACCGCGCTGAGTTGGTCCGATACAAAAATCTCGCCCTTGGCGGTGACCACCACGCTTTCAGGCCGGCGCAAGTCCTCCCCGATGGCTTGCACAGATGAGATGTCGATTTTTGGGGTGTTCATGTCAGGGTCCTCCAAACGGGGACTGGCCTGGCCACTTCGATCGCGGGCCTGACCTCATCCTCAATTGAGCTGTGACTATGCCAGTGCCGCAGCGGCCGGGCACTCAAGGGGCGCAGCCTCGAGTCACCTAGGCGTCGGCCTCGCCAGAACCTGGCCTCAGTCATCCCCGGGCTAAAATCAAAGGTGTGGGGCGTTAGCTCAGTTGGTTAGAGCAGAGGACTCATAATCCTTTGGTCGTCGGTTCAAGTCCGCCACGCCCTACCACCTTGCTCTCGCGCAGGCTTTCGCCCCGAGTATGCAGCCCTGGCTGGGGTTCTCGGCCAAACCGACGGTCCGCTCTACACGCCCTTGGGGTGCCAGCATGCGGCGTCATACGGATGACTTGAGCTGAGCTTGTCGGCTACGCAGCCGTCCCAGGTTGATCCCGATCAGCAGTACGCCGCAGGGGGCCAGTGGCCGTCCGATGCCCAGCATGGTGCCGTCTCCGCCGATGGCAAGCTCGAAGTCGCACTGCGCGCCGATCTGCTCGACTTCCAGTGCCCGATGGTTGCCCAGGCCGATGCTGTTGGCTGTCTCCTTCTCCAGCGCCACCCCGCAGCCCTGGCGGGGCAGGGAAATGGGAGACGTCCTGGCTCTTATGAGGTCGACGGCCAGGTCGTGGGAACGCTCGGCATAATCGGCTCGCTCCGCATGCTCTGCGACAAGATGATTCAGATCGTCAGCATCACCTCCAAGTTGTGAGCTCGGCACTGAGACCGAGCCGCTAGAGCGGCGCGGGCCAGTCCACTGTGACCGCGATCCAGGGGCTGCTCATGCAAGCAGTTCGGCAGAAAGTGCCCCGCTAAACTCCTTGGCGGCGCGGGTGAGCTGATCTGGTACGGGCTGGGTCGTAACGCTGTGCGTGCTAGAGTCGAACTTTGAATGTGGCACCCTTCGGTGCTTGTGCGCGGGGTATGGTCAGCACCTTTGCGTCGATCTTCGTCTGCATGACCCAGGCTTGAATGGTCCTCGGCCCGACTCAATGCATTGGAGCGCGCCGGCGCTCAGGGTATCAGGACAGTGGATCCCATGGTTTTGCGAACTTCCAGAGCCTGGTGGGCCAGGGCGGCCTCGGACAGTGCGAAGCGTTGGTTGACATGGATCTTCACTGCGCCGCGCAACACTACATCGATGACATCGGCGGCGCGCACTAGAAGTTCCTCTCGGTTGCGAACGAACCAGGCGAAGGCGGCGCTGGTCACTGACAGCGATCCCTTGCTGTTGAGCAAAAAGACGTCAAAAGGCGGAACCCGCCCGGAGGCCGTTCCGAAAGAAACCATCAGTCCGCGCGGCCGCAGGCAGTCCAGCGACAGGTCGAAGGTATCTTTGCCCACTGAATCGAATACGACCGGAACCCCTTCGCCGCCCGTAAGGGAACGCACACGCGCTGGAATATCGGATTCCTGTCTCAAAATCACGTGATGGCACCCGTTCGCCCGTGCCAATTCGGCCTTCTCCGGCGAGCCTACGATTCCGATGACCCGCGCTCCGAGATGCCGAGCCCATTGGACGAGAAAAAGTCCTACCCCTCCGGCGGCGGCATGAACGACGATCGTGTCGCCCGGGCCGACTGGATAGACGCTCTTGAGCAGGTATTGCGCAGTCAGGCCTTTGGTAAACAGAGCGGCGGCGCTAACGTCGTCGATCTCGTCGGGTACCGGGATCAGGCGCTCGGCAGGGAAAAGCCGCCCTTCCGCATATGATCCTGGCGCGAACTTTGGCCCACCAGCTGCATAGGCCACGCGGTCGCCGGGTCTAACCTGGGTGACGCCTGGGCCGATGGCCTCGACGACGCCAGCGGCCTCGCCGCCAAGCACATGTGGCAGGCTCGGCAGTGGATAACGGCCTTCTCGGTTGTGAAGGTCAGCGAAGTTGACGCCGATGGCGCTGTGCCGAACGAAGGCTTCGCCGGGCCCTGGCGGGCCGACGTCTATCGTTTCGTAGCGGAGCTTTTCCGGCCCCCCGTATTCGTGGATGCGGATTGCCTTCATCACAGATTACCCATTGAATTTGAGCGCTTGAACATTTAGCGCATCGACTGGGGCAGGAACAACGCTATTTGCGGAAACCAGACCAGCAAAAGCAGCATGGCAACGCACGCGCCCAAGAACGGCCACAGGCCCTGGAAAATCTTTTCCAGCGACACCAGGTCACCGGCTGCGCCCTTGACCACGAAACAATTCATGCCGACTGGGGGCGTCACCGCACCGATCTCTGCCAGCACAACCACGTAGATGCCAAACCAAATCGGATCGAATCCCAGGCCGATCATCACAGGGTGGGTGATCGGCAGTGAGATTGCCAGCAGCGATGGCGCGTCCATGAGCATGCCGAACACCAGGTAAAGCAGGGTGACCAGAAAAAGCACCGCCCACACGCTAAAGCCAGTGCCCGTCAAGAAGTTCTTGATTTCGTCGGACACGCCGCTCAGTGCGAGAAACCGTGCGAAAAGCAGCCCGCCGATGATGATCGCGAAAATCATGGCGGTCAAAGAGACGGTCTCTATCAAAGTCTTGGAGAGAACCGGAAGTTCAATTCCACGGTTACGGATAACGGCCATGATGAAGGTCACAAGGGCGCCAATGCCGCCGGCCTCGGTCGGTGTGAAAAAGCCGTTGTAAAGTCCGCCGATCATGACCAAGATGACAGCGAACAGTGGAAAAATCAGGCGCAATGACCATAGGCGCTCTTTGAGCGAGTAGGTCTGCGTCAGGCGCGGTGCATAGTGCGGCTTCCACAAGGCCACGCCCAGTACAGTCAGACCGATGAGCGCGGCAAAGATGATGCCCGGGATGATTCCTGCGATCAGAAGATCGCCGATGCTGGAGTTGGTCAAAATGCCATAGACCACCATCAGGGCGCTCGGTGGGATCAATACCGCCAGTGTTCCCGCAATGGCGATGCAGGCGGCGGCGAAGCCTTTGTCGTAGCCACGCTCTGCCATCTCCGGCAACGCAAGTTTTGTAAAAAGCATGGCTGACCCGACGCTCGAGCCGGAGGCGGCTCCAAACGCGGCTGCCGCGCCCGTGGTCGCGATGGCCAAACCACCTGGTAGCCTGCCCATCCACTTTGTGCAGGCGTCAAAAAGATCGCTTCCAATGCCCGCTTGCATGGCGAAAAAACCCATTAGCAGGAACATTGGGATGACGCTGAAATGAAAGCTATTGACCGTCTCGAAGTAGATGGTCCCCAAGATCGTCAGCATGGTTGGGAAACTGGTCAGCAATGCCAGACCGAGGCCGCCGATGGCCGTCAGCGCCAGCATGATCGGTGCGCCGAAAAAGATCGACGTCAGAAGTACGGCAATGCCGCAGAAACCGATTGCGACATCAGACATGGGTCGCCCCGATCTGGTGTTCGGCCCCAGAGGCGGAAAGCGCGCCGTCGTCAGCATTGACCAACGCGATGAAGGCATCCAGCAAGAACTGGATGGACAGCAGTGCTGTACCAAGCGAGACCGCGAACTTTGCGGGGTACACCGGAAAGCGCATGTTGGCGCCCCAGACTTGCTCGTTCATCACATAGGATCGGAGGCCAAACTTGAAAGTGCCATAGGTCACTGCAGCGAATACAAGGCAGCCGGCGATCATCCAGAAGAAGTGAAGCCATCGGTCGACGTACCGCGGCAACCTCGACGTCAGAAACACCGTATTGACATGCTCGCGCCTGAACAAAACAAAACCGAATGGAAGCATGATCGCCATCGTGAGCATTGATTGCGTCAATTCCACGCCGGCCGGAACCGGCATATTGAAAACCTTCCGGGACAAGGCATTGGCGTCGATCAGCCACATCATGGCAAAAGTGAGTACCCCGGCAGCGGCTGCTACGAAGTACAGGAAGCGGCCATAGGCGCGCCGAATGGTTAGCAACATGTCATGCCTAGATTGATGGGGTTGGAGGCGCTCGCGTCTCAGGCTGGAGGAAGGACCTGTTTGGAAGTCTGCATCAGCGACTCAAAATGAGGCCCGGCGGTGCCGCAAAAGCCGGGCCTACAAATCGATAGGTCAAGACCAATTGATCTGCGGGCTTTTACTTCCTCGTCAATTTCCTCGCCAGCGATGCCGGCAAGTCACGCTTTAGTTGGTGAGATCGCTGACAACTTTTCGGGCCGATGCTTCAGGCATACCGGCCTTGACCGCACGACCGACCCAACTGTTGCGGACTGACTGGACCTTCGCGTTACCAAGAGTCACTTTCAGAAACTCATCCCGTGGGAAGGTAATCACTTCGACATTGCGGTTGGCCTTCCAGGCTGCCAGCGTGTCGTCGGTCGCCTTGGCGTACGAGCGCAGGAACTCGGCCAAGTAGTCCTGCTTCATATCGTCGATGATCTTCTTGAGATCTGGCGGGAGTTTCGTATACGCATCGGCGTTTATGACCACGATGTGGCCCCACGAGGCGCCCATGGGCACGTCGATGAAGTACTTGGCTACATCGGACCATTTCCAGCCCACGGTCAGTGCGGGATCGCCTGGTGAGCAGTCCAGGATGCCATTGCGCAAGGCCTCGTAGCCGTCGATATCAGCCATCGACACCGGCACCGCACCCAAGGCCTCGATCATTGCCGGCAATGCAACGCCATAAGAGCGGATGCGCAGGCCCTTGAAGTCGGCAATGGTGCGCACGGGCTTCGTGCAAATCATTCCGTAGGACGGCAAAGGTCTCACGCTGACCATCCTCAGCTTGTATTTGGCCAACTCGGCGCTGAACGCTGGGTGCTCGCTGTACCACTTGAGCATCAGGTCACCGAGTTGTGCTTGGCTCTTGGGCTGCGGCCAGAAGAACGGAATCATGTTGTTGACCGGGAACTGGTCGGGGAAATAGGGCGTGACAAGTGGCCCCAGGTCGATCACACGGTTCTCCACCGCGGTGGGCACTTCACCAACTTTGACCACGGTGCCGCCCCAGATCATCTGCATACTGTGCTTGTTGCCCGAACGTTTTGCAACCTCGTTGCCCATCCATTCGGCGCTCTTGGCGTACTCGTTCGCACCCTGGGGCGTGTAGTCGCCATACTTCAGGCGCTCTGCTTTCACGATGCCACTGCTTGCCATCAAAAGGACCAGTGCGGCACCAACCAGTTTGAAGGTAATCATTTCGATGCGTCTCCTCGTTTTGTGATGGACACGAAGGTCGTGTCGAAGTTGAAGTTGAAGTTAACGGATCAACTGTTCCGTCGCAAGCCTCTCAGGCTCTGGGTAAACCCGAGGCCTGATGCGACTCGTCGAAGTTTCATGCGGCTCGTGATTGAGCCCAGGCTTGGACTCGCTACCGCTTTGAAGTGCAAACATCCAGGGGCACACTTTGTTACACCCCCGGCCCGATGTGCCTCCGATCTGTTGTACTCGGCGCTGAACCACAGCTGCGTGGTCTTTGCTGATGGACCATGCAGCCAGATTTGTTGTTCCGGCTGCACCGGTCGGGATGGGCGCTGCATTCAGATCACCTTGTTGGCTCGCAAGGTCTCGAGCTCCAGCTCGGTCAATCCCAACAGGTGAGCGTAGACATCCTCGTTGTCTGCGCCCAGCAGGGGCGCATGGCGAATGGGTACATGCGAGCCACTCATCTTGACCATGAAACCGGGCATCACCACTTCACCACGCACCGGGTGCTCAACAGCGACGAAGGTACCCCGTCGTCTGAGGTCGGGATCGTTCGACAATTCCACCGTATCGAAGACTGCGCTGGCGGGCACGCCGGCGTCACCCAAAATTTTCATTACTTCTTTTTTGGGGATGTTACGGGACCATTGCGAAATCAACTGATCGACGTCCTTGTAGTTCTCCTGTCGCAGCCGTGGCGTTGAGAACCGAGGGTCACCAATCAAGTCATCCCGACCGATCGCGCGCAGGCAGTTTTCCCACTGATGATTGCCGGCGCGGGTGGTGTAGACGTAACAGTAGTCATTCGGGCCACCGCCTTTGCAGGGGTAGACCTCACTGGGCGACGTGCCAGCAATGATGCTCTGGTTGCCGGTACGCGGCGCTGGCTGATTGAACAGCGCCTGAGCGGCGTACGCAATTCGGCCAAAGTTGATCACCGCATCTTGCATCGAGATTTCGATACGCTGTCCGACCTGGGTCCTCGTTCGCTGAACCAAAGCGCCCAAGATCCCAATAGCGCAATGCAGTCCGGCGCCGCTGTCCCCGACGTTCAAGCCCGGCTTGAGCGGCCGGCCATCGGGCTCGCCGGTGATGGACAGGCCTCCACCAGCGGCTTGGGCGATCGGGTCGAAAGCCAGGTAGTTTGCGTAGGGTCCATCGGGGGCGAAGCCCTTGATCTGAGCATAAATGATGGCTGGATTGATCGCACGAACCGCTTCATGGCTCAGACCCAACCGCTCGATCACGCCAGGCGCGAAATTCTCGATAAAGACGTCTGCCTTCTCTATGAGCCGACGAATCAGAGCCTGGCCTTCTTCGCTTTTGAGGTTGCAAGTGACGCTACGCTTATTGGCGTTGAGCAGCATGAAATAGACCGAGTCAACACCAGGTCCGTCGTGGGCGGTTCTGCCTTGCTCTCCCCTGCCGGGAGGCTCGACCTTGATGACATCGGCCCCCATCCAGGCCAGTGTCTCGGTGCATGAAGTGCCTGCCTCAAATTGCGTCAGGTCCACCACTCTCACGCCAGCTAATGCGGTCGTGTCTGCGGGCTGAGCCTGGGTGCTTGCTGGGAGAGTTGTCATGGATTCTCAGTTTCTGTTTTCGGGGCGTCGGTTCATTCCGGAACGACGCCTGCTTTGGCTATGACGGGTCCCCACTGCGCCATTTCGGCAGCCAGCCGCTTGTACAGTGCAGCCGGGGTGCCTTGATCGGGCGCAAGCACCGCGGTATCAATTTTTTCCAGCTGCGCTGCGATGGCTGGATCTTTCATGGCCGTTTGGAGTGCTTGAGATATTCGATCAACGATTGGCTTGGGTGTGCCCCTGGGTGCGTACAGGCCGTACCACAGGCTCATCGTCAGTTCCTTGTGGCGCGCCTCTGCGACCGTGGGGATATTGGGTAATCCGGCCAGCCTGTTCGGGCCGGTAAGGGCAAACGCCTTGAGCGCTCCAGTTTGCAAGTGCGGCTTGATCGGTCCGGGACTGTCGCACAGGAGGTCGACCCTGCCGCCCAGCACGTCAACCATGGCCGGCGCTGCCCCGCGGTAGTGCACGGAAGTGAACTTGTTGCCAAGCAATTGCTCCAAGATGATGCCGAAAAGATGCCCGCCGCTGCCTATACCACCGGTGGCAAAAGTCACCTTCTCCTTGTTGAGCTTGATGTAATCGACTACTTCGCTCATGGTGTTGGGCGGAAATTGTTTGCCACTGACCAGGACAAAGGCCGTCTCTGCGAACAGGCCGATATGTTCAAAGCTCTTGAGGGGGTCGAATTGGAGGTCTTTGTACAAATACGGCCCGGTCGCCATTGCGAAATGGTGCAGCAGCAAGGTGTAGCCGTCGGGCGCCGCGTTCGCAACCAGCCGTGAGCCTATGGTCCCGCCCGCTCCCGTCTGGTTTTGCACGGTCACCGTTTGTCCCAGGGTCTTACTCATCGATGCACCCAGGATACGGGTAAGCACGTCGCTGGCACCCCCTGCAGGGTAAGGCGAGACCAGAACGATGGGTTTGCGACTGGGGTAGACGTCCTGCTGGGCTATGGCGTTGCTCCATGCCAGGCTCAGGCAGGAGGTCAACACCAGAAGTGGCCTCAATAGCTGTTTGTACATCTTGGTCTCTCCAATGGATCTGTGGGACATGGATGGGTCAGACCTGTGATATGGACACGGGCATTCGCACGGTCGCCCGCCTCACTCAAGCCCGATCTTTCCGGCACTGACTACCTTGCCCCAAAGCTCCGTGTCGCGGCGGATGAGTGAGGCCAATTGCGTGGGCGTCGAAGACACAGCATCCATCCCTTGAGCCGCGAATTTCTCCTGTACGCTGGGTTTTCTGTAGGCCTCCTGAACCGCTTCGCTCAGACGCGCGACGATTGCATCAGGAGTTCCGGCAGGAGCCATCAGTGAGCCCCAAGCTGCTGTGTCGTAGTCGGCCACCCCAGCCTCCAGCATGGTAGGCACCTCTGGCACACGCTTGTTTCGCACACCACTGGTCAGGGCCAGAGCCCGTACCTTGCCCGCTTGGATCTGGCTCAAGGATGTGGGTACTGAGTCCATCAGCAGGTCAATATTGCCTGCCAGCAAATCTGCCAGCGCCGGCGCTGAGCCCTTGTACGGGATGTGCCGCATCTTGATGCCGGTGCGCATTTCCAAAAGGATGGCAAACATTTGCACAGATGATCCCGTACCCGCCGAGCCATAAGTCAATTTATCGGGGTTGGCCCGCGCGAGCGCCACCAGTTCACTGACGTTACGGGCTGCCAGTTTTGGATTGACCACCAAGATGTGGTCGACCTTGAAAGTTTGCGAGATAGGTTTGAGATCCCGCTCTGCGCTAAAGCGCGCGTCTTTGTAGATGTGCGGATTTGTGGTGAGCGAGCCCATCGTGCCAAAGGCCAGGGTGTAGCCATTGGGCTGTGAACGAGCGACTGCTTCAAGCCCTATGTTGCCAGCAGCGCCGGTCCTGTTTTCAACCACGAAAGAATGACCGAACTTTTGCGTCAACTCGGTGGCCAGGATACGTGCTGCCACGTCAGTTGCCCCGCCCGGTGCAAATGGAACCACGATGCTTACGGGGCGCTCAGGCCACTCAGATGCGCGGGCCAGGCACGGCGCCAGGGCACACAGACCTGCCATGCCGGAAAACTGTCGTCTGCTGATCATATGGACTCCCCTTTCCTGTGCTGCGAGCGATGCCGCTCTCGCAGTTGCCACTTTATTGTGAATTTCGAGCATCGCAAACTTGTCGACACTTTGAGGTTGTGAGGCTCAATTTATCAAGCTAGAGGATTCATGTCAATGAATATGTCGACACTATTTGCATTTGGCCTGCTCGGGGATGCGCGTAGCGCATCATCCATAAATCCACAGCCTGGCCTGCTATGGCGGCGCACGCTTCGGCGGCGCAGCCAGAAAGACGGCATGACGTGGGAGCGGATCACGAAGATCGCAGCAGCTTGTTTACCGCAACCCCGAATCCTTTATCCATGGCCTGTCCGGCGGTTCGCCGTGAAACACCCAAGGTGGGAGCCCATTGCATGAATCGCGCACGCAGGATCTGTGGGGGGTCTCTCAGTAATGGGCGCCCCTACCGCGATCATGCGCCGCGCTGCTGGCAGCAGCCTCGGAAGCGGCCAGACTTTTTTACTTCAAGATCTTGACCGCGCGCAGGATGTTGGACCGAATCAAGGTCGCTGCCAGTGCGGGGTTGCGATCTTCGAAGGCGCGCATGAGCAGAATATGGTCTTCCAGCGAGTGCTGTATGCGGCCCAGATCGGACAGCGTCTCATGGCGCAATTGGTAGGTGATCAAGCCTAACGATTCGATGGAGCGTTTAAGAAACGGGTTACGACAAATTTCCGTCGTAGCTTCGTGGAAGGCCATATTGGCCGTGAAGTAGCCACCGACATCTTTGGCCTGTGCGACCTCACGCATGGTCTGGAGTCTTTGGCGCAACCGGGCCAGATCTTCTTCGCTGGCCCTAATGGCGACCAACTCGGCTACCAGCGCATGCATGGCTGCTCGCAGGTCATAGATGTTGGCCACCTCCTGCGCAGTGGCCGCATGCACGCGCGCCCGCCGACGTGGCGAAATATCGGCCAGACTCTGCTTTTCAAGCAATGACAGCGCTTCGCGCACGGGCGTACGGCTGGTTTTGAAGCGCCGCGCCAAGTCAACCGTGTTGAGGCAGTCTCCGGGCTTGAATCGCCCTTCGATGATGTCCAACCCCAACTCGTAAGCAATAGCAACCACCAGCGAGTCGTGGCCCTCGCCTCCGGTCAGCAATCTCTTTAGGGTTGCCCCTATGGCACTGGCAGGGGACTCCAGCGTGGGCGCTTGTGTGTGTGCGGCCGGCGCCGAATTTTCTCGCCCTTGGGATGGCTTGGCAGTCTTCTTGCTCTTTGCCGGAGTTTTGATCGCGTTGGGCAACTTTCCACCTCGTTGTTGCGTCGCCTGCTTCAGATGCAGGCGTCGCCATCTTAAGGGAGTCCGTCATCCTGCCTGACCCCGCAGCCAGACCTGGAGGCGTCTTGGCATGCCAAGACCACCGCGGCTCAATACCCAACGTAGGTATTGTGCAAGTCCAGCGATGAAGCGATGGCGCCCAATCGGTCCAGTTGTAAGGGACTGTCTATCGGTGCCCGGGCTTCTACCATTGCAAAGTAGTCGAAGCCGGTGGAAGAACTCTGTCTGAACACCCGAACCTGATTGGTTTGCGGCAATGATCCGTAGGCGCTAACCACAGCCTGGGTAATCGTCGCGGCTGCTTGTGCCGGTTGGTCACGAAATCGCAGCAACAAGATGCGCGCTGCTCGTCCGGTCAGGCTTTGCCCAGGATAAATCTGCTCGCCCGCGTGGCGGTAGACCTTCACTCGGCTGGTGACCCGCTTGGTCCAGGGGCTGGCTTGGTCGAATGAAACCTTCAGGTAATCCTGCGAATCAAGGACTTGTGGATCGGCCAGGTCATACATGGCCAGGTAGCGAGGCGAGCCTTCTAGGCAGACAAAGCGTAGACCCGTCTCGAAGCCTGGGACGGCCAGGCGTTCGGGAATGTGTTCGGTGTCGTACCAAGCCTGAAATTCCTCCTCCAGCGCCGGCGGAGCCTCCATCATCACCATTAAATAACCTTTGTTGGACATGATCGCTTTGCCTTCCTTTAATACCAAATCACTGAGTTTTGAGTCCGGTTGCCAGCAAGCCTTTCGAACCGAGAAAGTCGAGCGTTAACTGGGCGAATAGCTCCGGCTGCTGCAGCGGTGCGAAGTGAGCTGCCTGCTCGAGTCGTGCCCACTGCGCACCGGGCACCAGAGCATGAACGGCCTGTGCGTGGTTCGGTGGCAGCAGTAAATCGAGCGTTGCACAAACGACCAGGGCCGGGCATCTGAGGCTTTGTAAGTCGGAGGTGACATCGGCATCAAGAATGCCTAGGATGGATTGAGCGTACGCGTCCGGGTCTTGCGCAGCAAATCGGTCGAGGTACTGCTGGTATCGAAGGTCGCGAGGCTGTCCGTGGAAAGCCTTATCGACCGCATCGGGCAGGATGGCCGCCATGCCCTTTTCGATCACCTGCCGCGCTCTCTCGCCGAGCATCTGCCGGGCTTGTGGCTGGGTCTTGTCCGTCGGGTTGCTCAAGATCAACGCTGGGCAGCGCTCGGGTTGCCTCGCTGCGTAGGCGGCCGCAGTCATCGCGCCGATGGCACATCCGACCGGGATGACTTGATTGAGCTTGAGATGCAGCCGCAAATCTTCTAGGTCGCGCGCGTGGTCCTCGAGCGTGACCGGTCTGCCGACCTGTTGCGATCGACCGGCCGACCTCAGGTCGCAGCGCAGACACCCCGCCTTGCCTGCTAGCAGGTGGACCAAGGGCTCCCAGAAGTGCAGGTCTCCTCCGAGGGGGTGAATCAGCAGCAGCGTGGGACCGCCCCCACTCGGTGCCGTGTATTCATAGTGCAGGACCTTGGACATTTGGGGCCGGGGGTCGTAGTTGGCTCAGGGGCATCAACCTGATCGGGGCAGCGAGTCGAGGAAAGCCAGCACCACGGATTCAAAGGCGGCGGGTGATTCGATCTGCATCATGTGCGGTGCGCCCGGTAAAACAGCGAGTTGCGCGCCATCGATGGCCTGTGCCAAGGTGGCGCAGGCTGCAGGCGGCGTAGCCACATCCTCTTGTCCTGCCACGACCAGCGCAGGAAGTCGTAGCTGCCCTAAGCGGGGCAGGGCGTCGAGGGTAGAGATGGCATTCCAGACCGCGGCCCAGTTGGTCGGTTGGTTGCTGAGCAAGCGCTCGCGCACCCGATCGACCTGTGGATCGAGCCGAAACGTCGGGTTGAACCAGCGCTCGATGGTCGATGAAAGGACGGCTTGCATGCCCTGGTCTACCGCGAGAGTTCCTCTCGCGCGCAGCGCAGGCCTGACTTCAGGCGCAAAGCTGGATCCACATCCGCACAGCACCAAAGCCGACACGTCTTGCGGATGATCCAGAGCGAGCATCTGAGCCAGCATGCCGCCAAACGACAGGCCGAGCACCCGGGCTGGTCCGGCGCAGTGCGCCTGAACCACTGAATGGACGTCATCGACGAAGTCACTCAGCGTGGTCTGGCTGCTCGCTGCTGGTGAGTCTGCGTGGCCGCGAAGATCGACACCGATGACCCGATGGGTGGCCGCGGCAGCTTCGATCAGCCGACCCATAAAGCTGTGATCGAGCCCAGCCGGGTGCAACACCATCAGGTCCGGGCCCTGGCCCACAATCACGCAGTTCAGCAGCTTTGCGCTCATGTCCTAGGTTGAGAAGATGTGGATGGCGCACACGCCATGGTCAAAACCACTGATCCCGCCACCGGTGGCATGGGTCAGGCCAATACGTGCGCCTTGCACCTGACGGGCACCGCAGCGCCCTTGCAACTGTCGCACCACCTCCACCACCTGGGCGGCGCCCGTCACTGCCACTGGATGCCCCTTGGAGAGCAAGCCGCCGCTGGGGTTGATGGGAATGCGCCCGCCCAGTGAGGTGGCACCGCTTTCAAGCAGGTGGGCTGCTTGGCCGGGCTCGCAAAAGCCAAAAGCCTCGTAATACATTAGCTCGGCGCTTGTGAACGCATCGTGGACTTCGGCAACGTCGATATCGTTGGGGCCTAGGCCAGCTGCCTCGAAGGTCTCGCGGGCACATCGTACGGTGATTTCGGGCGATGTCATATCGCGTGGGCCGCTCTCGAACAGGCCCGAAGCAATGTGTGAGGCCACCACCTTGATCGGTTTGGACGAATAGTTGGAAGCCAGTTCGCTGGCGCACAGAATCACCACCGCCGCGCCGTCCCCCGTCGGGCAACATTGGTACAGCGTAAAGGGGTCGGCGATCATGCGCGATTGCAAGACCTCTTCCACCGTGGTTGGCTTTTGCAGCTGAGCGTCTGGGTTGAGCGCTGCATGGCGGCGGGATTTGACGACGACGCTGGCCAGTTGTTCACGTGTCAGCCCGTGGTCGTTCATGTAGCGCCTCGCCCGCATGCCGTACAGCGCGGGCATGACCAGACCATTTCGAACTTCCCAGTCTTCGCGCTCCAGCGGAATCGTCCCTCCGTTGAAGCGAGTGAGTTTTTCCACGCCAATGACCATGACGATGTCGTGCTCACCACTGGCGATGGCCATGCTGCCCAGATTGATGGCTGATGACCCGCTCGAGCACGCGTTCTCGACATTGATGATCGGAAGCCCTGTCATGCCCAGACGCCCCAGGATGCGCTGCCCCGGCATGGGTCCGCCCAGCCCCGTGCCACACAAAACCGCGCCAATATCCTTGGGGGCGACGCCCGCGTCGGCCATGGCTTGCTTGACCGCTGGCCAACCCAGATCGGCCAGGCTGACTTGTGGGTAACGTCCAAACTTGATCAGGCCCGTTCCGATGACTGAAACTGCTCGCATGGTGATGGCTCCTTTGCGGGCTCAGGCCGGCAGGAAGTGAAAAAAGGGCCGTGGCTGGTTGTTCTCATCCAGACCGATATCGGCAGCTGCGACCTTGACCGGCATGTCGCAGCGCAATTGCTGCGGGTCCGCGCCAATGTGCGCAAACACGCGCACGTTATCAGGCAGATCCACGTAACCAATCGTGTACGGCGTCCTCCATTCTTTGGGGGCGACGTGGACGACCGACCAGCTGTAAAGGGTGCCCACCTGCGCCAGGGCTTGGTCGTGTACGTTCTCCGAGCGGCACGATGGGCACACCCCCGTTTTGGGGAACAAGGTCTTGCCGCAGTCCTGGCAGCGCTGCCCTATCAGTTCGATGCCGTCGCCGCACGGGCGCATGAAGTCACTCGACAAAAGCTGGTTGGCCTGCGGGATGATGGGTTGGCTCAGTGATTCCATCCTTGATCCTTCTTTGGTTTGGGTGTCTCAGGATTTGCGCAACACATCTGCTGATGCGGCTTCGTCAGGCGATCGTCTTTTCGCTGCGCATCGCGTGGATCTGCTCGGCCGTATAACCGAGCTCGGACAGCAGCTCATGGGTATGCTGGCCGAGAAGCGGAGGGCTCTCAAATGGCGCTGTGACCGAACGCGACATCTTGATGGGGTTGCCCAGGACACCGATTTGCCCGCCACGTACATGGGCCACGGCGCGAACCATCTCGCGGTGAATCACCTGCGGATCTTGGAGCGCCTCGGCCACATTGTTGACCGGCGCGCAGGCCACGCCACGCGCCTCGAGCCGTTGCAGCCATTCAGCGCTGGTCCGCCTTGCGAACTCAGCCTCCAGGATGGGTTCAAGCTCTCCCCGGTGTGCGTGGCGCAACTCGTTGGTCAGAAACCGCGGGTCGCAGCTCAAATCGGAGCGGTCCATGGCGTCGCACAGGGCCATCCACATTTTTTCTGTGTTGGCGCAAATGAGGACGTCGCGGCCGTCGCTGGCCAGGAAGGATGCATAGGTGGGGATGGCGGTGTGACCACGTCCTTGCCCGCCGGGCACTTCGCCCGAGTACAGGTGGTAGACGCCCTGATAGGACAGCATGGCCACCTGGACATCGAGCATCGAGATATCGATGAATTGGCCCTTGCCCGAGCGAGTGCGCTCCTGCAAAGCAGCCAGTACCCCAATGATGGCGTTGAGTCCGGCGCAGATGTCGCCAATCGGGATGCCAGCGCGAACCGGTCGGGCGCCTGCCTCGCACGTCATGCTCATGCCGCCGGAGAGGGCTTGTACGATCATGTCGTAGGCCGGCCTCTTTGCATAGGGTCCATCCTGACCAAAACCGGAGATCGAGCAGCAGATGATGCGCGGGTTGATCGCAGACAAGGCAGCGTAGTCCACCCCCAGCTTGGCCGTTACCCCGGGACGAAAGTTGTCAATCACAATATCCGCGGTGGCCACGAGTTTATAAAGGATCGCTTTTCCCGCAGGACTCATTAGATCGAGCGCCAGATCTTTCTTCGATCGGTTGGTGCTCATGAAATACAGGCTCTCGCCTTCGTGAAAGTGCGGCGGCAGCAGTCGCGTCGAGTCGCCTTGCATAGGCTCGACCTTGATAACCTCTGCACCGAGGTCAGCCAATTGCTGGGTGCAAAACGGCCCCGCCAGAAACATCGACAGATCGATGACCCGAATGCCGTCCAAGGCGGTGCCTGGGGTGGCTTGCCCACCGGAAGCTAGCCGCGATTCGTTGAGCCTGTGCATTTTTTGGGTGAGCGGGTCGAAGTGCGAAGTCGGTTTAAACAGGGAGAGAGGGTAAAACTGTCGACAGATCGAAGATACGAAGTCGAGAATAAAGCCTGATTTGACTAATGTCAATCAAGTTGTCGACACTTTGCGTTGTTGACGCAGCCTCAGGTCGAGAAGTTGGTAAAGTTGGCAGTCCCGGATCGTGCTCGCCAGTCGGTCACTACATTGACCACGGCCGTCTGCCCTTTGGCTACCGCGTCAGCGGCCCGTTGCAAAGCGGCACGTATGTCTTCTGGTTGCTCCACATACTCGCCGTGACACCCGAGGGTTTGGGCCATCAGATCAAATCGGGTGTAGCCCAGATCGCGGCCCGGTTTGACCTGCTCGGGGTCGGCCGTCCAGCCCCCATTGAGGCTTATGACCACCAGGATTGGTAAATGATGCCGCACCGCCGTGTCGAGCTCCATGGCGTTCAGGCCGAAGGAGCCGTCGCCGTGCAGCACCAGCACTTTGTGGTCTGGCTTGGCGGCCTTGGCGCCGACGCCAAAGGGCAGTCCCACCCCCATGGTCCCAAACGGCCCTGAGTTCAGCCTGTGACCGGGTTTATAGCTGGGAATGGACTGGCGCCCATAGTTGAGGATTTCCTGGCCGTCGACGACCAGGATGGTGTCACGGTCGATGAAGTCTCGCACCTCCTTGCAAAGACGAAGAGGGTGAATCGGGACCTGATCGGTGGCCAGTTGTGCCTCGTGGCCAGGCAAGCGTTTGGCCTCAATGGACGCCAGTGTGTCGCGCCAGGCTTGGTAACGGCCCGGGTTGAGCTGCGTTGCGGCCGCCTGTGTCAGCTGCTCGAGCATGGTCGCCGCGTCGGCCTGCACACTGATGTCGACCCGCTCCGCTCCCTGAGCTTCTGCGGGATCGATATCGATGCGTATGAATTTGGCCCGTCCGGAAAAGCGGGGCGCTTTGCCATGGCCGAAGACATAGTTCAGACGCGTGCCGATCACCAGCACGCAATCGGCGTCCCGGAAAGCGGTCGATCGGGCCTGCGCGTAACAGTAGGGATGGTCTTCCGGTACCGCCCCGCGACCCTGGGGTGTTGCATAGAACGGGATGCCACTGGCGTCGACGAAGGCCTGCAACTGTTCGGCCGCCCGTGACCAGAGTACGCCACTGCCCGACAAAATGATCGGTCTTTGTGCCCCAGCCAAGGTTTCCATCACCGCCTCAACGCTCTGCGGCGAGCCCGCTGGCTTCATCTCCAGCCTCTGGTCGGCCGGCCGTGGCCAGGACACCGACTCTTCATCGACTTCCCCGTAGAGCACATCGCCCGGCAAATCAAGGTAGACCGGGCCCGTCTTGCCCGCCATCGCGGCTCTGAACGCCATGTCAATGTACTCGGGAATGCGTTCTGTGTGATGTACGCGCTCGGCCCACTTGGTCACCGGACGCATGATGGCCACCTGGTCGATTTCCTGGAAGGCGCCGGTGAGTGCGGCCGACACTGGGCTGGAGCCACCTAGCGCTACCACCGGCGCGCAGTCGATCAATGCGTTGGCCAAGCCAGTCGTAAGATTGATCGTGCCGGGCCCCGATGCAGCCATGCACACGCCTGCCTGCCCACGGACGCGGGCGTAGGCCTGGGCCATCATGGCCGCCGCTTGCTCGTGCCGTACATCGATGGCGCGCACGCCGTGAGCCATGGCCGCCTTAATGCTATCGTTCATTGGTCCGCCCATGATGAAAAAGGCAGTGTCCACGCCCTGCCTTGCGAGGGCGCGTCCCAAGAGGGTGTAACCCTTGATTTTCATGGTGAGTTTCCTTTAACCCTTTGTGTGTGGAGTGCGTGCCGCAGGTGCATGCAGTGCGCCAGCCAGCGCACGATCATGCGCATGTCAACTCCACGCGCTCATGCGTGGATGCGCAGGGGCCCTGCCATTTGGTAGGCCTGTTCAATCAGCCGCATGCTCTTGTACATATCGTCAAGACCGGCCAGGGGCTGTTGTCCCTTGCGCAGTCGCTGCAGCACGTCGTTGGTGAAGTCGGCGTAATGGGGTACGTTCGTCGTCGATTGGTCGTAGCGCTGGACCGAACCGTCATAGCCACGAATCTCAAAATCCATTGGACCCCAGGCGGTCAGGTATCGATCGGGCGCTCGCACCGCGTAGTGCATGTCGAAGTGGTTCGTCGGCGCCGGGTAAAGGTAGCCCGTTTCGATCAGCACGGTTCGCGGTCCGCTCGCCAGGGTTACGGCTGAGTAGTCTTCGACAGGGTAGTGCCAGGCCGCATTACTCATGGTTGCGCTAACGACCCGACCTTCAGGCCCAAGGATTTGTTGGGCCAAATCGAAAAAATGCGCGCCCAGATTAAGGGTGCAGCCCCCGCCCGACTGCTTGGGATCCAGCATCCAGGCGCAGCCGTTGTCCATATAGCGCTGGGCCGATCCTGCGATAAAGCGAAAGCTGGCACAACTGACGTCCTGTTCAGCCAGCATGGCCTGTACCTGTTGCACCAGAGGTCCATGTCGCATCACGAGCGCGACCGCGGCGAAAACTGATTTCTCGCGTGCTCTCGCGGCAATCTCTGCCACCTGGGCGCTGTTGATGCCGCAGGGCTTTTCCATCGCAAATGGCAGGCCCTCGTCGATCAGAAAGTGTGCGGTCTCAGCCATCTCGCAGTGGCGGCCGAGTGCAATGACGAAGTCGGGCTGGGTCTGGTTGCACAACTGGCGATAGTCGCCCCAAGCGGGGCAGCCTAGCCGTTTGCCCATGGCCGCCTGCACTTGGGGGTCAGGGTCGCTGATGCCGCAGATACGCACCGACGGCCCCATGGCCAGCAAGGGCTCAAGGTAAAAGCCGGTGTGCCAGTGCGAAACGCCCACCAGGGCCACCCGCAGCGGACTCATCTTGCCTCCAAGCACAGGGGGTCACTCACCCTTAGTGTGGACACTTTTAGATTATCACGGTTGTCAAAAATTTTCATAATATAAAATATGAGAATGAAAAAATGAAAAATCTCTAAATTTTGATCGGTCGTTCGAAAGCCTAGTGTATACACTAAAGCTGAAAATAAAACTTCAGTCCAGGAGCCAATGTCATGGATACCTCACGTTTTCCGATGAAGCCGTTTCCCCTTGAGCAGATCGAGCGCAACGTTGCGCGCTTTGGGCAACTAAGAGGCAGCGCCGATGCTTACATCGATAGTCGCATGCCAGGATGCTTGCGGAAAAAGTTCAATTTGATTGGGCTAGGCGTGACTGAAAACGAAGTCAACCCTGACCTCAAGCCCAATATCGAAATGCCAGCCTTCGGCTTCAATGTTGGCATGCTCGAGTGCGAACAGGGTAACGGCACGGCGCCCCACGCGCACCAAACCGAAGAGGTGTTTATGCCTCTGATTGGTCCCTGGCAGGTGTTTTGGCTCGATGACGGCGTTGAACGCAGCTTAACCCTGCAGCCGTTTGACATGATCATGTGGCCGGTCGGATGCTACCGCTGGTTTCGCTACGTGGGCACGGGCAAAGGGCGGCTTTTGACCATCATAGGTGGCCCTGATGCGGGCAAGGTCGAGTACCTGGATGGCCATGTCGACGCGGCGAGGGCAACGGGCATTGAGCGCAACGTCGACGGCACCATCTCGGTCAGCCAGGCGTCATGACTGAGTTACCGGCGTTGCTGCAATCTGTCCGGGATCGGTATGTGGCGCGACGGGTCCAAGTTCAGGGGCTGGTGTGGGCGCTGCGCGATACGCGCCCCGGTACCGGAGAGCCCCCCCTGGTCATGCTGCCAGGCGCTCTAGGTACTGGCGATGTGTTTTACAAGATGCTCGCCGCGCTCGGCAGCGAGCACCGTCTCGTTGCATTGAGCTACCCGGCGCTCGAAAGCGCCCAAACCTTGGCGCACAGTCTGAACGAGCTGTTCGAAGCGATGAGTTGGCCGCAACTGGATTTGCTGGGCACATCGTTGGGCGGCTATGTCGCACAGGCTGCTGCCTTGGCGCGCGGCGATCGTATTCGCAGGCTCGTGCTGTCCAGCACTTTTTTCGATGCTGATCTGCAGAAAAAGCGCTGGCCATCTGCCGAGAACTATCGCAGCCTCGACGTCGAGGCCATCACTGCTACGGCCCGTGAGCAATTGCAAGCAGGACCTGAACCGACCCCCGAGCATGCCGAGCTCAAGCAATTGATGCTGGCCCTCGTCGGGTCGGAGCAGACGGGGCCGGCTATCCGGGCCATGCGCTTGGCCGTGCTGACGGCCAGTCCTCTGCCGCGCGTACCTATCGATGAGAGCCGGATCACATTGATTGATGACGACGACGATCCTGTAATTGCCGAGCCGACGCGGCTGCAGATGCGCCAGCGCTACAGCTCCAGCCTACACATCAGGATTCCCGGGGGCGGACACTTCCCCGCCAATCTATGCTCCGGGGCTTACGAAGCGGCCTTGCGTCGCATCTTGCAGGCCTCATAAGCGGGCTGCTGTCCTGGAGTCGGTATCTTGGGGTGCCCTTAATCCTCCGGCTTGCAGCGAAGACAACCCCGGTAGAGTCGACAGCAGGTCAGGGGCCCTAGCTCAGTTGCTTGGAGCACAGGGCCCATCATCCTTTGGTCGTCGGTTCAAGTCCGCCACGCCCTACCACCCGTGCGGTTTTTTAAGATCAGGCCCTTGCCCTGACTTGACCCTACCTGGCCATGATGCCGCCGTCTATAGGCACGGTGGTTCCGGTCATGAAGCTCGACGCTGGGGAGCAAAGCAGCAAAACCAGCCCCTTGAGTTCCTCAGGTTGGGCGATGCGGCCTAGGGGCACCATGGAGGCAAACTCGGCCTCTACCTCAGGCTGACGAATTCGGCCGTTGGCGATGTGGGTGCGAAACGGTCCCGGCGCGATGCCGTTGACCATGACGTTGTAAGGCGCCATCTCCATCGCCGCCTGCCGCACCAGGTTCACCACGGCGGCCTTGGTCGCGGTGTAGGCATAGCCGCACATGACCTCAGATTTCAGCCCCGCCACCGAGGCCATGGCCACCAGCCGGCCCGAGCGCTGCTTTTTCATGTGCGCTGCGGCGGCCTGTAAGGTCACGAACACGCCTGAGAGATTGATGGCCAGCACGCGGTCCCACTGCTCGTCCTGCACGGCATTGATCTGGCCGATCTCGGTGCGGTAGCCGGGGCCTGCCGAGACGCCGGCATTGGCGACCACCGCATCAAGGCGGCCGTGGCGCAGGGCGATGTCGTCGATCACGGTGCGTATGGCTGCCCGGTCTGATACATCGAGCACCGCCGTCTCGGCAAGCCCTCCCTCGGACTCAATGGCTTGCTTGGCAACTTCTAGGCCGCGTGCGTCCACGTCCAGCAGCACCACCCGTGCGCCTGCACGGGCCAGCACCTCGGCCGTTGCCAGGCCCAGCCCACTGGCCGCCCCCGTGACGGCGGCCACCTGGCCCTGCATGTCAAACAAATCTTTGATCATCGGCAATCTCCTCAAAAGGTATACAAATATACAGGTTCTTTCGACCTCGTGGCTTGTGGGAAAAGTTCACTCGCAGACCATTTATCTCCGAATTTCTCAAGAAAAAAGCAAAACATCAGGGTTTTCATGAAGTTCTTTCTGGATAGAAGATCTGTCTCAAAGATGTACACTTTTTCGGAGATTGGCGAATTCGCCGATGGGTAAGCGTGCAGCGATCACCAGGAGGCCCAGACCGTCATGGCGCACAGGGAGACATTTGAGACAGTCACCGGATGCCGCATTCGACTCATGCGTGGGGGTCAGGGTGAGCCCCTGCTTTTTCTGCATGGCGCCGCCGGAGCGCAGCGCTGGCTTCCTTTCATGGAAACGCTGGCGCAAAGCCATGACGTGATCGTTCCCGAGCACCCTGGTTTTGGTGCCTCTGACATGCCTGATTGGCTGGATAACGTAGCAGACCTCGCCCATTTCTACCAGGACTTGATGGACCACCTCGGCCTGGACAGGGTGCATCTGGTGGGGACGTCTTTAGGCGGCTGGATCGCCGCCGAGTTGGCCAGCTGCAGCTGCGAAAAACTCCAATCACTCACCTTGGTAGCGCCCGCAGGCATTTCGGTGGCTGGTGTGCGAAGGCCAGACATGTTCATGTGGTCGCCTGAGGAATTGAGCCGCAAGCTCTTCCATGACCCGGAACTCGCCAAAGCCGCGCCCATGCCCCGCACCGATGACGAGCTCTTGCGGGCGCTGAAAAACAGGTTGACAACGGCCAAGCTGGGCTGGAGCACGCGCATGCACAACCCGCATCTGCGCAAGTGGTTGCACCGCATCAAGGTGCCCAGCTTGATCATTTGGGGCGATGACGACCAGGTCTTGCCCGTGGCCTATGGGCCGGCCTACCGGGACTTGATCCCCTCGTCCAGACTAGAGATTTTGGCGCAATGCGGGCACTTGCCCCATGTGGAAAAGGCGCCTGAGTTTTGCCGCAAGCTGCTTGACTTTACCCAGGGGGTGGCATCTTGAAGCGCTGCTTTCTACAGCTGCGGCCCGGGCTCATGCCAGGCTGGCGCGCGTGCACCTCGACAGGCTGGCGCCAGACGCGCCATCAGCCATTGGGCGAGACCGAGCTCACTCCGGGTCTGCGGGCGCTGGATCGTTGAGGATAGAAAACAGATGCGCACTCATCGCCGCTTCAGCCCAGTCCCGATTGCGCGCCTTCAGCGCCGCAATGATCTCGCGGTGCTGGCGGTGGGTGCGCGCTGTGCGCTCGTCAAAGCTTTCGGTGTAGTGGTTGAAGATGGACGCGGGCAGCTCCAGGGACGAGGCCAGGATTTTTTCCAGCCGCGGGCTGTCGGCTGCACGGGCAATGATGCCGTGGAACTCGTTGTTGAGCTCATCAAAGCGCGGCAGGTGCTTGTGCCAGCCCAGCTCGGCAAAAACCGCCTCCAGCTCGTCCTCGATGGCCTCGAGCCGTTCGATGTCGGCGTCAGAAATGCGCAGGCAGGCGCGCCGCGCGGCGTGCCCTTCGAGCTTGCCGCGCAGCCGGAACACCTCGGCCACGTCGGCCATGGAAAAGCTCGCGACCTGGGCCCTTCGGTAGCGCCCCAGCACCACCAACCCTTCGTTGGCCAGGCGCGACAGCGCCTCTCTGACGGGTGTGCGGCTCACGCCTATGCGCTCGGCCAGGCGGGACTCCAGCAGGACCTCACCCGAGCTCAGCTCACCGCGGATGATGACGCCCCGGATATGCCGGTACGCGCTTTCGACGGCGCCGCTGCTCTCGCTGGCGCGGCTGATGGCGTTGTCCTGTGGGGTCATGCGTCGGTGTGGCGTCGGCAAAAGAGGGTGTGCAAGGCACGGGCCAGGGCCTGGCCTTCCTTGGCGGGCCGCAGTATAGGGCGTGTCTGCCCTGGCCCCCGGCCAGGACATTGTGAGGTTCAAAGGAGTGTTTCATGATCATTGAGCCTGGAATGGCGGCCTTTGTGACCGGCGCTGGTTCGGGCATAGGCCGAGGCATGGCGCTGGCGCTGGCGCGTCGGGGTGTGCATGTGGGTGTTTGTGACATCCGGGGCAGCGATGCGGCCGACACCGTTCGCCAGATTGAGCTGGCCGGTGGCAAGGCCATGGCCGTTGGCGTGGATGTGTCTGACCGCGCATCGGTCGAAGCGGCGGTGGTGGCCGTCGAGCGGGCCTATGGTGACATTGCCATCGCGTGCAACAACGCTGGCATCTCCCTGCACGGCGTGCCCCTGCACGAAATCACAGCGGCCGATTGGGAGTGGGTGATGGGGGTCAACATCCAGGGCGTCATTCACGGCATCCAGGCTTTGGTGCCGCGCATGCTGGCCACCCAGCGGCCTGCGCATGTGGTCAACACGGCCTCCATAGGCGGCTTTCAGGTGAACCCGAATTTCTTGACGGCCGCTTACTCCATGACCAAGTACGCGGTGGTCGCCCTCTCCGAGGGCCTGCACAACGAGCTGCAGGGCACGCAAGTGGGCGTCTCCATCTTGGCGCCTGCCGCCGTCGACACCCGCATCCATTTGTCAGAGCGCAGCCGGCCCGAGCGCCTGGGTGGTGCCACCGTCAGGCCGCAAAACCATTTCATGGGTGATTTGCTCAAGGGCAGCATGCCGCCAGAGGCGGTCGGCGACCGGGTGGTCGATGCCATTGAGTCCGGGGACCTGTACATCTTCACCCACCCGGAAACCCGGCAGTGGCTGGACAGGCGGCATGCCGCGATTTCGGCCGCCTTCGACAAAGCAGAGCGCCTTGCCACC
>Ga0078894_10000446_pt1 | contig 28756 bp, 37 predicted proteins | sample LauGreSu1BDMLBSD_2_FD_67506 | JGI IMG/M metagenome (GOLD analysis project Ga0078894, IMG submission 67506) | Freshwater lake microbial communities from Lake Michigan, USA - Su13.BD.MLB.SD (version 4) (version 4) | ecosystem: Environmental > Aquatic > Freshwater > Lake | place: Lake Michigan... | reverse complement strand
CTGTTACACCAGTTGGTTCTCCAATTGTTGTCACGGCCAAGGGTTGGCCTCAGCCTGATAATTCAACAGAAGTGGCTCCTCCCACCCAACCCTCATTAAACACGTCTCTCTACTGGAACGGCACCGAGTTTGTTTGGTCCGTTTTCCCCATTGGTCTAAACCTCGCTGACGCTCAAAATTACGTCACTCGCTTAGTCAACGATAAAGCCTACACACTGTTACAACCGTCTGACTGGTATGTAGTACGTCAGTCTGAAACTGGCAAGGCAATTCCAGAAAATTGGAATACATGGAGAGCATCTGTGAGGGATGCCGCAAAAGCAAAAAGAACCACTATCTTTGAAAAAGAAGACTTGACTTCCCTAGAAGCGTACTGCGAAAGCCCCGAGTTCCAGACCTGGCCAACTGAACCCAACTGAAAGAAATGACTGTTACTCCAATTCAAATCCTTAGAAATAGCGGTCTCGGCAATAGACCTGACCCTACAACCCTATTGCAAGGACAACCCGCTGTCAACACTAACGTCGAGCAGCCTGGCTTATTTTTCTCAGACTCTGTCGGAGACAGTCTCATTAAGATAGGCCCTGCTGCAGTGGGTGAAAGCCCACCAACTCTGGAACCTAGCTTAGGTGAGTCTTGGGTTCAACCTAATGGAGAGGGTCCAGGTGTCCCAATGTTGTGGTTGTTTGATGGCACAAATTGGAGGGGAACTGCCTTACCTGAGTTTTACACTCCAGATTAAAAGTCCAACGACAAATCTTCAGGACCCTGCTTTGAGAAAGAACCAAAAAGTTCAGAAGGTGTTTCATAGCCTTCGCACCCTTTTGACCTATTAGCTGAAGCACAGACGAGGGAAAATCTGGCTTTAGCCTCGTGATATAACTTCCAGTCTTTCCATAGAATTTCATCTTTGAATTTCTTGGCAGTAGGTGGTCCAGTTAGAGAAACATCCGTATAGGACAAAGAATTTAATCTTATAAAAGAATCGGCGATTTCCGCGAAAGAAAGCCCTACATGGTCAACGTCGGTTCTCATACCTCTTCGAATGCTCTTTCCTGTCAAGTAACAAGTTATTGGGAGGTTTAAGGACTCTCGAAAGTCTTTCAACTGAGATGAAACTCCATTCCTCATGGCAGCTTTCACGGCATTGTAATGCTTTTCTTCTAAACTCGCGCTTGTTGCTATCTTCTTAGCAGGGTACAAAAAGTTTATCAACTTAGCCTTTGGGACGGGTTGCTTCGAGCCCCCTCGCTCAAGGCTTATCATTTTAACTTTTCTACCCCCTGCAATTTCTACATTCCTCAAGTAAACATTAACGTCCAGGTCATTCGACAGTTTCGCCCACGTTGGAGAAAGACGGCAAGATCTCAGAACGAAGTCTCTGGGCTCACCGACCAACCTTGAATTTGCTCGATGGTTTTCAATTATTCTACTTAGTTTTTCCGTGTAGTCCTTCTTAGTTAGCCCAAAGGTGTCTTTTCCTATCGTGTTGCTCATTTCAGTGGGTTAAATCTAATAAACTTTACCCGACCACAAAGAAGCTAGGATAAGGTCAACGGTAATTGACTCAATGTGCTAGAAAAAACTTCGGTTATTCGTCAACGGGGTGACCTGAAATACCTCCTTGGAACTGAAGTTGAGTGCTCGGGGAGGGTAAAAGAGCTTCGCCCCCACGAAAAGAGAAAAGATCTAGACTCAATTTGTTTAGTGAATGTCATTGTAACACCTTTACCATTCGGTGAATCCATATACGTAGACCATTTATGGATTTTGAGGCGCCAATTCAAAAAAGTCGGCAAAGTGCCTGAACAAAATGAAAGAGTGTATTTCACTGGCAAAGTTTACTCCTACAAAAGACTAGGAGGGAAATCAATCGACCGTGGATTATACGGAATAGAAGATTACGGAGTTCTTCCTTTAATGTTGGGGAAAGTTCATGAAAATTGAGATCAAGAGTCAAATTTTCGAGGGAAGAGAATACCTTGAGTTTCTCTTGCACGATGGGCCAAATGAAAGAGAGAAGATAAGGGGTTACGCCACTGACCTTATCGTAGCGTTCACGAAAATCATTGAGTGGCACGAAAGGATAGAGTCGGAGTACGGTAGTGGTGAGGGTATACCCCCTATGCCCGAGGGCTATAGTAAGATCGAAGCGGAACCACCGCCTTTGTAATCTTCATTAAACAGTGAAACCAACAGAGTTAGAGTTTAAAGAACTTAAGCAAAAGTCCTCAGAGTGGGCCGAACAACGCCTGTCTGACCCGAAAACAGTAGTTATTGACTGTGAAACTACTGGGATCTTAAGAAACGATCCAAATACCGAAATCGTTCAACTTACAGTTACGAACGTTGCAGCCAGGCCTCTATTTTCAATGTTGATTAAGCCCGCTCAGCCAATGAGAGACGAGCTGGTGAATATACATGGCATTTCCAACGAGATGGTGATGGATAGTCCCATTTTCCCTCAGGTAGCGAAGCTAATCTCGTTCATTCTCGAAGGCAAGCACGTCATTTCCTACAATATGGACTTTGACTGGAAGTTGTTAATGCACCTGTATGGAAAGTACCAAATTGGTAAACCTAAAATTGCCGGCGCATCTTGTGCTATGGATAAATACTCCAAGTGGAAAGGAGAATGGAATGATTCTAAACAAGGAATTCGTTGGCAAAAACTTCCAAACTTGTCAGGTATGCCTGCTCACGACGCACTGTCTGACTGCGTTTCCACTATTCGCGTAATGGAATTAATGGCCAGGGGAATTGACTTGGCTACCCTAAATTCTGAAGAAATTTCTCTAAACTTTTGATAACCATGTTCGGTAAAATTACGATCACCTACGAGCCCCCCAACAATGACCCAGATGAGAGTAGGGTCTCTATGCAATTTTCTTCAGAGGCAGACCTGAACGAAATTGTAAGGAACTTCGAGCGTTTCCTTCGAGTGATGGAGTACCCTCTAGATCAAGGTGATTCTCTCGAGGTTGTTTACGCAAAAGACTGCCCTGACACACCTGCGCACTTCACGGCTTTCCCTAGTCTCGGAAAAAACTGTTACCTCACTTTGAACGATGGTAGTCTGTATAACCTAACATCAAGAGATTCGGAGAGCTGAGGTGGAAAACAATAATCCCTGGTTCATTGAAGGATCAAGTAAATCTCGTCTAGTTACCGTTACACCTCACGCAGAAGAGCATATTGCTTATATCGCCAGAGTAACAAGCAAGAACCAAAGCAACCCTAAAATCTCAGGTTTGCTCAAGTACTGTGCAAAAGACGGACATTGGAGCGTTTTCGAGCAAGCTACCCTGTCAGTAGAAATTGTCACACCTTTGGCAATTTCAATTCAGGCACTGAGGCACCGGTCCTTTTGCTTTCAGCAATTCTCTGGGAGGTATGAAGATCAGGGTTTCATGAGAAACTATACAGAAGATCTTCCCACCTACCAAGACCTGTTCTACATGCCCGAAGAAGCCAGGGTTCAGGATACTAAGAACCGTCAGAATAGCTTCGTGGCAGATGACGCAAGTCTCACAGACTTTATGTGGTCTGAATTCGAGTTCGCTTACAAAGCTTCTATCACTGCCTACAATAATCTCCTTGGGCGCGGTATCGCTAAGGAACTAGCACGTTTTGTTCTTCCCGAGGGTGTGTACACTCGTCTCTACATTACCGGAAATGTGAGATCGTTCATTCACTACATTAACGTGAGAGACGATCATGGGGTGGCTCAGTGGGAACACGTAGAACTTGCAAGGGCTGTGCGTTCCGTGTTTGCAACCCAATTCCCCACTATTTACAGCTCTTTGTTCGACCCGCAAACGGGTAGTCTTTTATACAAAGACAAAGAGCACGAAGAGCAGATTGCCCAACTTCAAGGAGAAATTTCGGTCCTCCAAGACGAGATCACAGGCTTGAAAACTACTATTACCCTTCTTCAAAATCGACTGTCTAACTGATGAACAACCAAATTGCAAAAGGATTCTGGAAAATCGTTGAGGATTCTCCCCCTGTAGATAAAGAGTATTTGGTTGCGTTCCCTGATAGAGCAGGGAGCTACAATCTCATAGACTGCGACATTTGGCAGTTTAAATCTGGAGAATGGCGTAGCTTGCCAGACTCTAGGTTTCTAGAGGAAGAAGTTGGCCTACCGGCTTACTACATTGACCTTCCTATGCCGAAAGCTGAGTAGTTTACGAAAGACGGTAACTCCAATAATAAAAGGGTTACCGTTACAACCCTCATGAGTGAAAGTCAACCCGCCCGCCCCAAACTCGAGTCTTACTTCAAACTTGACAGTGATCCCGCTCCTTTGGTGGTAGTTGACTTTCACGTATACTTACACGATGTGAAAAAGTGGTTCGAAGAAAAAGTTGAGGGGTCCGTCAGTAAAGAAGTAGAAGACAAATTGATAAAAGGATGTTGGGCCTTGAAGATAAATCGAGGGCCGGATATGCTGCCTAGGCACGATTACCGTATTGTTGTTGTTGCAGATAGCAGATTTTCGGATACAGGTAATTACTGGCGCGACACTTTCATGAAACGATCTGCAGACGTGCAGTCGGCTTGGTTAGCTTTTGCGGAAAAAGAGGGGAAAGATCTGTCGGAAATTCCAACCCATTACAAGGGCACTCGTGGAGAGAAAACCGAGACGTTTTGGCGCATATTCAACATAGGTTGGGACTACGTCCACAAATACTATCCGGTTTTTTCTCAAGAAGGGTTTGAAGCGGACGATGTAGCAGGGGCTATATATCGCCTGTCTCGTAATAGCCCTCCAGGTTCTGTGGTACGAGAGAGGCAGATTTTGCTTTCAACTTTAGACCGAGATTGGTCTCAATTGGTTGATGAAGACATGAATGTTTATTTCGCAAACACCCGTGTTCCCTTCCCTAAAGAAAAAATTCAGGAAAGATTAGTAGGCAATATAGGGGTTATTGAACATACGAAACATAGGATGGGTTACGACCTTGACCACCCGAAGAATTTGGCCGACTGGAAAGTTAAACATGGTGATTCATCTGACAATTTACCACCAGGCTCTCCAAAGTGTCTTTTTGACCTATGCGAACCCCATACAGAATACACTATAGAAAGAACTGCTTCCTGGTACCCTCAGCTTGAGGAGTGTTTGAATGACCCCTCTACCAATATAAAAACTTCTCACTTTGATCAGGCTTACAAAGAATTCGCTAAGATTGGTATCGATATACCGGTGAGACTGTAGAATGAACTATTACGTTTATTACTCTTATGAGGAATGGGGTCGAGGGTACATTGGTAAGAGAGAATGTAAATGTTCACCCGAGGAAGACGTGAACTACTTAGGCTCTTATAAAGATAAAACGTTTAAACCAACAGAAAAAATTATTCTGTTCGTTTGTGAATCTAGAGAGAAAGTTTACGAAATAGAAAGAATGCTTCACTGTTTCTTTGAAGTAGATGTTAATCCACATTTTGCAAACAGATCAAAGCAAACTTCGACTCGTTTTTCTTTCTCCGCCTGCGGCGATAAAAACCCTAACTACGGGGGAGGTAGAATTCCAGAAGAGACCTTAAGAAAGTTGGGACAGCTATCTTCCGAAAGACTCTTAATCTGGGAAGATAACCCCTTTAGGAGAAAAGGCGAACTCAGTATGTCACACGGTAGAGTGTGGGTTACAAACACAGATAGAACCGAGGAGATGTACTTAAAACCTGGAGAAGATATACCAGAGGGTTGGGTGGCTGGCAGAAAGAAGTACCCTCCCAGGTCTGAAGAGTCTAGGGATAAAGTCAGAAACTCTTTAAAAGGTAAACCTAAGTCCGAATTACACAAAGAAAAGCTAAGGCAAGCCGCTCTTAAATACTATAAAAATGAGAAAAAGATATCCTCTGTCTCTGACCTGGATCTAAGTTAAACGCTAAAGCGGGTAAAACTAGGCAGACTGAATATGTACGGATGCAATCCGACTCTGCCTACTTTGCTCAATGTAATCCGATGGCTCACCTTCTTATTGAAGCGTGTGGCGGAAATGCTGCGGCTATTCCTCAGCATTACCTTGATAATTTCCACCATGACTTTGCTGACGGGGATGTCTCTCTGGTTCCTGCACTCTCTAAGCTTGATAACGAGGTAGACTTGAGCCCAGAAGAGCTTGATGAGACCCTGGAAGCATTGCAAAAAGTCAATCTGAACCACTGGCCTGCCTTTGACGTTATAGAAAATATAGACCCATACAAGCTTCTAAATTTATCTGGGGAATTTGAAAATCTCTCTGAGAATTTTGTTGAAGACAACCTCGGCACTGCGGAAAAAGTTGAGAGAGTTTTGAAGGGAGTGATTGAGAGTGTTTTCGGAGGTACTGTAAACAGTATTCGAGATCCCAAGGGCAAATATCCGTCAAGTTCAAACGACTTTTTACAGGAGGATGATGGTACCTTTTCAGGAACCTTTCAACATGAAGGCCATCACTTTCGCTTTGAGATAGCTCCCACCGAGCAAGGGTGGATCTGCACTTATCGCATGGAAGAATCCTCTCTCGACAAGATTCCTCAGATTGTGAAAGATGCGAAGAGGGACAATAAAGAATCTACGAAAGTTAAAAGTGTTCGCAGTCAGGGGTGGAAGTAATGGCTTTTTCAGGCTCAATACCTCTTGTTTCCCTGGGGTCTGGCTCTTTAAGTGGCATAGCCGGTGGGTTAATCAACAACCTAACTTCCTCGGCAATCAGTGTAGCTTTAAGCCCCAGGTTATCTGACCAGTGGGCGAATTCCTTAGGGCTAAACCCTCAGGCTCTAACAAACTTTGTAGGAACCATTGCGACTCCGGGGCTAATCTCAGCAGGTGGTCAGGCCATCTCTCAGGCGCTGACCTCTTCGATTGTAAACTCGAAAGCTCTTGGGCCTGCGGGACCTTTGGTCCAAAACTTTGTGACCGGAGCGGCTAACAATTTAACCCAGAGCTTGCTCGGAAACATTTTTCCGCCAACAACGAGTAGTCCGACGAAATTCTTTCCTGGCGCGGGGAATGAGCCTGAAGCTGATTACCAGGGGTTCACTTATAACCTCGGAACTAACGGCCCTGACGTTGTTTTCTCTCTTAAACCTGCTACGACTGGTGCTCAAGCCGAAGTGAAAGATCAAGTCTCTGGGAACGGTCCCGGCGGTGTTTCAACGTCTATACCAGCTGGTCAGAGTGTTCCGTCATCTAGTGGTGCTCCTGCATCTTCTATCGGGGACTATTCAAAAGCCTTTCAAGACACTTCCAACACATTCCTGACTGACTTAAATCTTCAAGCCATCTCGGCAGGGTCAAGTAGCGGTATCCCCTTCGGCAGCCCGGACGCATTTAAGACTTTGTCTGCAGTCCCTTTGAACTTAACCTTTTCTGCAGTGGGACAACCTTTCTCTTTAGACTCATCTCAAAGTTCAGTTTGGAATTTCATCTGCGCCCCAGAAGAAATTTCATGGTCCACTGCTGCTCAGGTTGATCGGGTTCCAATTTTCGGTACCAACTACCCACCTGTAGTGTCTGGTAGCAGAGGGATGAGAGAGCTGAGCATGTCAAATGCCTTGGTTGAGGGATTCACAAGAGGCAAGACCATCGAAGGAAAAATATCCGACTTGGAAAATCTACTGAACTTCTCTCTTGATACGAAAAATGGGTATGTGAAAGTACCCGTGTACTGGATTTACGCGAACAACAAGAGATACGGGGATGTTGACGGCGGTTGTTTCGTTATCAAGGAGATGAAAGTTAAAGAGGAAATGAGAGACTTGACTGGTTTGTCGACTCGTGCCAAAGTAGATATATCTTTTTCTCAGGTTCCTCCATACCAAGTCGACGACGGTAGAGACATAGCGAGCAAGACAGTGTCGGGAACGACTTCGAGTCTGGGTGCAGTTGCTAACGTTCAGAGAGAAAGACCCATTAACATAGCCCCAACCACTGGAGCTAGTGGCAGAAGGGGGAGGCAAGGTAGCAGTGTGACGGGTAGTGCTAACCAAGGTATTTCTCCAACTGTGAAAATACCCGGGATTCCCGCAGGAGCGACCAATGTGAAAATTGATACGAATAAAAAGGGTGAATCTACGGTTAGATACATATTTAATGGGGTTGAACGTTCGAAGTTGTTACCTAGAGGCACACCACTATTTTAACCCCACGGGGTAAAGTCTAATTAACACTAGGCTAGTACTGCACGAGAAACGCGAATGGCGGACAATAAAACTTTTACTCTGATCGGTAAATTTGACGATCAGATTACCAAAAAGTTAAAAGACCTGAACAAGGAGCTTGAAAAGCTAGGCAAGCCCCTTAAGAATAACAACGCCGCCGCTTCCCTTCGAGATGGGTTTAAGGCTGCTAACACAGAGCTGAAGAATTTAAGCAAGACTTTTGAAGACCTGAACTCCAGAGTAGGGTTAATTTCAAAACCTATAAATGGAGTCACAAGAAGTTTGAATGACGCAGCGTCGGCTGCAGGTAAAGTTAGAGACACAGTGTCTCAAATTGGAGAGGGGGTGAAGGGGTTAGACGGGATAACTGAGTCTCTAAGTGAAGCTGCTCGAATGGCTGGGAGAACGCAGGAGGAGGTAGCCGGGATCGGAGAAGCTGCTGGAAGAGCTACGCGGCAAGCCGAAGATTTGATGACCACTCTCCTAAAGGCTGACGCCCTAAGCAAGTTCGGGGATGCAATGGCCAGTGGATTTGAGAGAGGGATGAGAACTATGTTAGGGACCGCTCAAAAGGGGGCAGGCCTGATCTCAAAACTTTTCAAAGAGTCAATGGAGGATGAGCTGGCCGACGTGAAAGCTGCCTCCGGTATTGAAGGATCCTTTAGGCTCAAAGGCTATGAAGGGTCTTTCAAAGATTCTCAGAAGATGTATAAAAAGTACGATCAAGTTGTGTCGGAAATGATCCGGCAGTCTTCGGCACCTACAGCCAAAGTTGTTGAACTTCAGAGATATACTTTGGATACGATGGGACCCCTCATGTTGGCTGCAGAGGGGGTGGCCAAGGGTACCAAAATGAAGGACATTGACCCGAAAAAATTAGAGGCTTCTGCTAAAAACTACGGTGCCTTTCTAGAGAAAGCGGCTCTTTTCTCTCAGGGAACAGGTTCTGCGGGTTTCCGTGTAGCTGCTGGAATTGAGGGTCTAGTTACCCGAGGGAAGATCGACACAACTATTGACTTCTTCACAGACAACATCATGTTGATGAAGAACCTTGAGGAAGCAGGTTTCATGGGCCGACAAGGTGGAGGTGGAAGTGGAAAAATGATGAATGCCACTGACGCAGTTAGAATGAAGGCCATGATGGATGCCTTCAATAAATCCATGTCAAGTGAGTCTACCAAGGCAATGGCGTCTAGTTTAACCGGTTCTTTACAAGGTCTCCAAGACACAATTTTCAACCCTTCTGTGGGTATTCTTGGAATGTCTGTGACATTCTCGAAAGAAGAGCAAAAGAAAACTAATGAGGCTATAAGACGCATTCAGAATGAGAGAATCGCTGGCTATACGAAAGAGTTAAACAGCATAAAAACAACGGAAGAGAGAAAGAAACAACTGAGAGTCAACATTGAACAGGCGTCTCTCACACGAGACCAGCTCATTAGCGAGGATACCATAAGCACCCCTTTCCAAGCATTCAGCTTCGCTTTCGCAAATCTTGTTAGGAAGCTAACCGAGGCACTCAATGCAATTGGCCCAGTATGGACAAATTTCGCTATAGCTGCTATTGACGTAACCAACAAAGTATTTGGGCCTCTTGGAGAAACTCTTGGTAATGTTGCTTCCGATATGCGTGCCAAAAAGGTAACCCAAGCGGAGGGTTTTGGTAGAATCATTGGAGAGATATTTAAAACAATCGGGCAGATAATGGGTGATCTTGCCAGTATGATCAATGACCCGAACAGTGCTATGGGTAAAGTACAGAGCGAATTTATGAAAGGTTTCATGGCAGCATTTAAAGAGCCAGGAACATTAAAAGCTGCACAAGAGGGTTTAAAGAATGGTATAACAACCCTGATTGGCAAACTTTTCGAGTTCCTATGGAAAACAATTACTTTTGAGCCAATTCAACCACTAATACTTCTTTTTGTCGCAGGTATTTTCGGGCCACCCTTGATTGGAGCTGTAATCGCAGGCGCAACACCTTTAATTATCTCGGCAATTGGTAGAATGGTTACAGGTTCACTCGGCGGCGGCGCTGCTGCTGGTGCTGCCGCTGGCGCAGCAGGGGCTGGGGCACGAGGATTAGGGGCCTTCGTGACACCGGGTGGAGCTAGGCTGGCAAAGGGTATGCGTGAAGTTTCAAAATTCGCTTCAGAGTTGGGTGACCTAGGTTACAGTTTGGCAGGGCGTCCTGGAGCTAAAATGTTAGGCGGAGTTGGGCGCGGGGCTGGGGCCGTTGGAAAAACAGTTGGGAAAGTTGGGCGATATGTTCCCGGAGGGGCTCTGGCATTTGGGGCGATTGACGCTGGCCTGCGCATGGCATCTGGTGAGGATGCAGGCAGAGCAATTGGTGGTGCGGCGGCAACCACGATCGGGTCAACCTTAGGAGGGATACTGGGACAGGCTCTTATTCCAATTCCGGGTCTTGGCGCTGCAGTTGGCGCTGTTGCAGGAGGAGTAATTGGAGATAAACTCTTCCAGGCTATGTCAGGACCGGCAGTCGCTCAAAAGACAGCAGCAGAAGCCCAAAAAGCCGCTGCTGACGCAATGAACCGAGCCCGAGAGGGCGCAGCAGGAAAATACTTCGACCCTTCAAAACTAGGTGGAGTTGAAGCAATATCTCAACGATTCGGAGGGGGAGCTGGATTACGGAAGGCACTTTCCGATCCCGCACAAGTCAAAAGTTTAGGGCTTTCGCCCGAAGGTGTTCAGCAGGCGCAAATCCTCGCGGGCCATATGACACGGTTGAATGGGGCGGTTAGTGTAACACAAACCGCTCAAAATGCTTATTCTCGCGCTGTTGCCCTTAATACAGGGAATCAAGAATTAGCGAGAAAAAAATTAGAAGAGGCGCAGGCCGCCCAAAGGATACTTGAAGCCAGTATGAGAAAAGCCTGGGAAACTACAAGTTCTCAGGAGAGATTAAGGCTGACCGGAGCTGCAGGAGCTCTAGCGGGGGCCATTAACGACGCCGCAGCAAAACTCCGTTCAAGTTCAGCCGGAATAAGTGGTAAACCCTTTGGTTCACCTGACTCGCCGGCGAGTATGGCTGCTCCTGCTGTTCGTGGCTTCATTCCAGGGTCTTCTAACAATAAAATGTCTTTAGATGAAGCTCTCTCTTCTGAGATGCGGAATAAACCGTCTGGCTCTCATCTTGTTATTGCAAATTCAACTGAAACAGTTATACCTGCTGCCCAAGGATACACTCCTGCGTCTGGAGGACCGCTTCCAATGCTTGGTGCGGCACTTTCTAAGTATGTCGGACCCCTGAACAAGCTTGGTGAGATGGCTGATGGGCTCAGGAAACTTAGAGAAAGCTCCATGCTCTTCGGAGGTGGCTCCGGAAGTCTATTGGGGGCCAAGTCTCTAGCAGCAATGTTCGGTCTCAGTTTAACTTCATTCATTCGACCCCATTCTGTTGGATCTTATCACCAAACAGGAAGGGCTATGGACTTTTCAAATAGCGATGGTCCCACTCCCCAAATGATGGCATTTGCGAGAGAGATGATTAAGCGGTATGGCAGTTCTTTAACAGAACTTATTTACACACCGTTGGGCTTCAGTGTTAAAAATGGAAGAAAAGTAGCCCCTCTGGCAGCGGCTGGCCACTATAACCACGTTCACGTGGCTTACGCCTTAGGGCAAGGTAACCCTGCGTTTTTCTCTAATCAAAATGAAGCTATGGCTTGGGAGCGAAAGATGATGCCTTCCTCCGCAAAAGTGGCGTCATTCACAGCGAATACCTCGGAAGGGTTCGGTCACTCAACCATTAACGCCCCAATCACGATTTATCAACAACCGAACCAAGACCCGGAAGAACTTGCTTCTATGGTAGCAATGAGAATCGGCATGGTCGTAGACGAACTCAGGAACCACTAATATGGCAAACAGCTTAATAATCCCACGCTGCGAAGTTGTCTGGGGAGAAGTGAACCTCATGAATTACAACTTCGACGGTAGTACACCAGGGTTGACAAACCAACCCTTAGTCTACGATGTAAGAGTATCTTTGCAAGATTCCGGCCAAACACCCACAGGTTCCATGCGTTGGAACCCAACCGGTGTGGCTTTCAGAGTATATGAGAAATTGCTAGAAACTTCAATCAACAAGACCATCACTGTTAGGTATTACTACCTAAACGGTCGTTCTATTACTTTCTCGTTCGTGTGGTCTGGACAAACAGAGGTTTACGGAAAAGAGATGTCTCTTGAAGTGAAACTTGCCTCTGAACTCGACGGTCTTGTGAACGCGAATATAAAGAGCACAGCCCAAGCCAGCGACCAAGGCTCTTCACCTTTAACCAACCTATCGCAGTTGAACTACACGTTCGGTGTTGATAAATATGACTTGGTTAAGATAACACCCCAGTCCCAGGAAAACTTGAAAACAACCAAAGTTCTTTCGAATTACTCAGAAGGAACCAATTATCTTGACAGTGTGAAAAACTTATTTGAGCAGACCGGCAGTATAGTTATGGCGTCTAATATTGTTTCTCCGGGAGGAACACAAAAATTGTCAGCAAACTGCGTTGTATTGGGACCCTACCTGTCGGATAGTAAAACAGTAGAGGAACTTTCCACACAGAGCCAATTTCCCGACCCATCAGTAAGGTACGGATACTTTCTCGGCCCAGGCATCATAAATACAATTACAAAAACGTCTGAATGGCAGCCACCCCAAAAAACACAAACTAGCTTAGACAGTACTCAAGCTAAGATTCAGGCTACCGACCCTGGAACGCAGGGGCAACCTACGCCGACTACACCGCAAAGCCAACAAGCTGCCGCTGCGGCTCAATCTCAAAACAGAAGCGGGGCTGGGAACACTGCTAATTCCCGTGCGAGGCCCGGAGTTCGATTGAAGGAGAACCAAGATGGGGAAAAAAGAAAGCTGGAATTGCAGCAAGAGCGAGGTTCTAAACTAAGTGCTTCCTTATTTATGTGCCCTTCCCTCACAGGTATTAAACCAAGCGATGTTGTTTTCATTCCGAACTTCGGCGGAACTTACATAGAAGACTGGATTGTCAACGGAGTTGAATACGCGCAGACTGACGGCGGTGTTGAAGTTTCCCTTCAGGCTAGCAGACAATACGGACTGGGTAATTTAATGAACAAAAAACTTGGCGAGGAATGGTTAGGAAAAGCTAAAGCCAAGAATTTGGTTGGATCTACTGGAACTCTTGAAGGATGGCACGAGTACGCTTGGGGATCACTGGGCTTCAACAAGCCGGTTGAACCCCTCCAAACGGCCTCTGCAGCGGAAAGTCCCCCGACAGTTTCGGATTCTTTTTCACAGTTGGCAAAACCTTTTGGAACTTCCCAAACTTTGATAACGGACAAAAGTCTCTATGACTACTTAACCAAGTACTTAAATGTGAAAGCTGTGAATGGAAGCGGAGTTATAGACCTCCCTATCGACAAAGTAAGGCAGTTAAACCAACTTCGTCTAGAGGATCGCTAAGTTTACCTCTCCTGGACAGAACCTATACTTGTTTTGAACGTGCTGAGCAATAGGGCTCAGACTATCGCGTTCTTAACCAGTAACAAAATGGCTGTAACTACATTCAAAATCCTGCCCCAACTTGATGACAAGAACCGCGCTCGGCTTGAGTCAAAGAGCTATACAAGGGCATACACGGACATTCCGAACAAAGCACTCCCTGAGACTTATCGCAACGGTTTGTCCACAGTCTTCAAGGCCCTAACCGGCGAAGACTTCGACCTTGAAGGGTCTACCTTCACCGTAAAGGCAGACGCCAACGGAACTTTCCAACGTTTGTACTCTCCTACAATCTTCTCAACTGAAGAAGGCGGTTTGGTGATTCGTTGGGGCGACCGCGACATCCCCCTCCTTGTAGCTCCCGGTAAAATCGGCGTAGCGAATGCACCGAAGGGCACCAAGTTCGCGTTCAAAGATGAGCAAATCGGTAAGTATACTGAGCCCGTTCTTTCTGTGTCTGCACAGGGAGATGGAACTCTTTACACCTTGCCTATCACAATTCGTAAGAAGGAAATCAAGGAAGAACTTCCCGCCGACCTTCTTGAACTTCTGCTCGACGAAAACCCTGAAGCAATCGCTGAAAAGGTTTACGCCGCACCAGACATTACGAAGCGCGGTGAAAGCTCCGGTGGAGAGCGTCTGATCGGTCCTTTCCTAAAGGTCGCTAGCTTGCCCCTAGGTGAGTACACAATCACCAGCTACAGGGTCAAAGAAGGCGGAGCCTATGGAACCGACTACTTCCTCCAAGCGAAAGTGACTGAGCCTTTCGTGGCTCCAGTTCGCACTCAAGTTGACGGAGAATGGATTGACCAAGAAACCGAAATCTCTGACTGGGTTATCGTCAAGCCGAACGGGGCAATGAAGAAAATTCTCGCCGCCGAACCCTTGATTACTCCTGATGCTCCAGCAACTTTGAAAGTTAACGAGCACTATGAGTACAACGGCAACCCTGCGGCGAAAGTTACCTTGAAGTGTCCGAACTTTGTTCAAAATCCCGAGAGCTTCGACCTGGACTTTTGATAAGTCCCCTTAAGGTGAACTCTTAGACTTACACGACCCTGGCATACCGCTGGGGTCTTTTGCTATACTACATCGTCAAACCCTAAACAACAAGAGGCTATATGGCAGATCCCTTTTCTGGGGGACTCGGAAGTACGAAACAGGAAATTGGAATCCTGAATGAAGCCCGAGAAAGAAACAAAGCAACTTCCTTTCGCTCGAAGAAAGACGGAGAGGAAAAACAAGAAAAGAAGAAAAAAGCGCCAACGAGAGTATCGGAGCTTTACAATGCGGGTATTACTCTTCTGAAGGCCAAAGGGTTCGTCATTGAGATTGACGAAACAGGTGATCACTGCAAGCACCGTATTCTGAAGCCCACACCACCCCCTATGGTGAGAGGTATTCGTTATCCTGCAGACTTTAACCCATTGCAAGATATCTCAGTCTATGATGACTTTGAGAAGGTCGAATCTTGCTTCCACCCGGATCTATGTCCAGAGGAAGTGAGAGGTTTCTGGGAGCCTTTATTCAAACCCAAAGCAGGCGATTCAGACCTAATCTCCTTTACGGAGAGGTTGCTGAAGATGAAGAGGGTTAACATGACTAAAAACATTCACGATACGCTTGATTACGGGCATTCATTCGACCCTGCAGCAAGGTGGGGCGGTTCTCCCGTCTCTAGTCCGCGAACTTGGGTTCCGGACAAAGACTGGTTTGACCCTGTTCTTAGTATGGTTACCATGGCTGACATTTTTTCCATATTCCCTGAAGCGGAAAGGGAAATGTTGCGATTGATCATCGGAAGAATTGGAGTTGGTAGATCAAATCATTTACCGCCTGGTAAGGATCAACCTGTAGATCACACCGCTCGTATGGCGGGGGTGATTGTGGGTAAAGATGCGGGTTGACTATCAACGGCTCGCGTAAAACACCATTCAAAGCTGGAACACCTTAAAGCCAACGGTAGTTGCGGGTAAAATGACTTTATTCAACGCAACTGACAATCCAATGGATGCAACAATAGGTAATCAGCGTCTTTCATACCTCTACTACACTTACGACCAAAAAGGCCAATATTATATAGGATGTAGGCTTTGTCCGAAAGGAATTCTACCTCACGAAGACACTTCGTACATGGGTAGTCACCAGCATTCTGAATACATTCCTACAACTAAGTGCATAGTTGCAATTTTTGACAGTCATGAAGCCTCAAGAGAAGCTGAAACTCTAATACTTTATGACCTAATCAAAGACAAAAACTGTGTAAACAAGGCCATATTCCCTTTCACAGGCAAATCGACTTTATATCCTACTAAAGACCCCTTAGTAAGGAAAAAACTCTCAGATACAAGGAAATCAACCCCACTATCTGAAAAACAGGTAGAGCATTTAGAAAAAGTCAATAGTAAACAAAAAGCCGAGGGTCATCCTCTCGCGGATAAGACAAATTATTCCTTTTTTAATCTGCAAACTAAGGAAACTTTTTTCGGTACTATTTTTGAACTTTCTAGAGTGCACTGTCTTTCGCTTCATGAATGCCACAAAGCTAAACGACGATACTCTAATAGCCGTTTTAGGCAAGAATGCTCTGACTGGGTTTTATCATCTTGCGATTTATCCTTGGGGCACTTTTCTTACGATACAGAAATGACATTCATTCATGGGGTTAACGGAGAGTTTACAGGAACTTTGAAGTCTCTGGCCTTACACTCTGGGTCCTACCAGTGTTATTTAGAGGGAATCTTAAAGGGTAAGGAACGAAGAGGGTGGAAGCTCAACGACTATCTCGAAAGAGAGTAGAGCTAAGTAGCTCGAAACATGGTGCCTTTTCCAATGGAAAAGAGAAGATATAGTCTGCTCTCATACGAAAGTATGAGCAGGGTTAGTCCCGCTGTCTTATTAACGACAAGGCAGGAACAAAAGGTTAGGTAAGTCTACACTTTTTAATGGAATGACCGCAGCTTTCTCTAAGTGCGGTTTTGTAACTCACACGTTTAAATCTACGGAAGATAGATTTGGTTTGAAAGCTGCTGCTCTTAGTGACATCGCATACAAAGATGATACTTCTTTGGCTTCTCTTAAGAAGTTCCTTGCTTCTGAGGAGACTAAAATCCTGATCACAAATGGCATCTTCCAGGTGGAAGAAAAGTTCCAAAACCCTGAGCAAATATGGCCGAAGACTGTCATTTTGGTTAACGCCAATGACTGGAACAGCAAGTTTGCTTACGATCTGGATCCGGGGATTGACACACTAGTCCCCCTGTCCGGCGACGGGCAGTAAAAAATGCATTCTAAACGGGGGAACTCCTTGAAAGGCAAAATCTGTGAAAACAAGGACAATCCCGTGCTAAGTGGAATTTATCAAATCTTTTGTACATCAAATGACAAGTTATACATTGGCTCCTCGATAGACATTAACTATAGATGGGGTAAGCACATATACTTACTCCGGACAGAATGTCATTCTAACATTCATCTTCAAAACTGCTTCAATAAATACGGCAGGGAATCTTTAGAGTTTAGTTTGCTTGAAGACCTTAGCGGTCATACCGCGGATGAGATCCGAGATATTGAGCAGAAATACTTGGACTCCCTTGATTGGGATAAAGCACTAAACATATGTAAAGATTCCAGGGGTGGTCAGATAATAGAGGAAGCTAATGAAAGACGAAGAGAGTCTCTAAGGGAATATTACAGAAGTAACCCTGATGCTTTGCTTGGAGAGAATAATCCTTTCTACGGTAAAAAACACAGTCAAAGTACAAAAGACAGCATCTCCAGAGCCAATAGCGGCAAAACAAGGTCAGAAGAGTTTAAGAAACAGAAATCTGAGTTTATGTCTAACCGCAAGGGTGCACACCATAGTGAAGAACACAAAAGTAAACTAAGGGACAAGTTTACCGGCGGCAATAATCCTATGGCCATAGAGACCGTTATCAACGGTATAGTGTACCCCACAAAACGTGAAGCCTTAAAGGCTTTGGGTCTGAAGTATGACTATCAACTTGATAAACTCCTAAAAGCCGAACGACTATCCCGAGAGGGAGTAGAGTCAAGTGACTCGAAACGGATGCCCCCTGTGTAAGCAGGGAGAAGATATAGTCTGCTCTGAATGGTAACATTCAGCTGGGTGAGTCCCGGAGAAAGATTAACGATCTTTTTTGAACACTTGGTATTGATCGCATCAAGCTCATTAGTACATACAGAGAATATGAAGTAACGAAGAATAGGGAAAACTTGCAAGGAACAGTGTCGGACGGGTCTCCGGATCTTCGTCCTCGAGCACACATCCCATACCTCGCTAACAAACTAGGTGTGAGTGCCGATGCGCTGTATCTCTGGTGTCTCCGCCTCGCTACCGATAGGTTCTGGGAGATCATTAACGATGTTGCGGATCCACGTATCAACCGCCTTCAGGTTGAGGTACGCTATTGGACCACCAGGCAGAGAATTCGATTCAAAGCCGACGTAACACAAGCTCTAGTGAATGCCATGGCATTTGCCCATTCAATGCGATCCGGTTCCGACCTTAATTTCATGCCTGAATTGACTCCAGATGTTCTCTTTGAGTATCTAAACTCTCTGTACTTCGTGGGCATAGACCCCTCCTGTCAGTATTTAACAGCGATCATGAAAAAAGAATGGGAAGAGGCAGGAAGACCTTCAACTCATTACTACCAAGGTTTCCGAGAGCTTCGGTGGGAATCTGTCAAAAAAGCAATTGCTCTTGCGAAAGAGTTCTTGTTCGACGATACAACCGGGCTTCGAAAAGAAACCAAAGATAAAACCGCTCTTACACTCATCCGAGAAATCATGGAGAAATTGGTGATGAGAGACGGTTTCAAGATTGGGGGCGAAGCGAACTACGTCATCGAGAATTGGAACAACTGCCGCCACGCGCAAGAAGAGCTTGTGGTTGAGGGCAGAAAGTTGGTTGGATTCATGGAAGAGATCGACAAGGAAAGACTGCTCAACCCGAAAGCGGTATGTTTTGATGATTGGCTTCTCGATAAGCACTATTCTCCTGACCGTGCAGAGAAGTTCCGAGAATCCGCTCGTAAAAAACTCTATGAAAGTAAGGGGGTAAAAGTATGAACATACAAACCCCAGAACAAATTCTCGTGGATTCATTTACTTACGAATGTCAAAAACAACTGCGACTCAAGGAACAACTTGAATCCGAAGGGTTTACTCTGGCAGATGATCCCGCTGGGTTATACGATATGATTGGAACAGTTCAAGAACTGAATTGTTTCTGTGAGTTATACACTCCTCGACTTCTTGTGAAAACTTTCGTGGAAGGAACCGAGCACATCGATTACGCTTTCCACTTAGTTTCTTTGTGGCAAATTGTAAAATTCGGCTACTTGATCCCAGAACCCGGACAATACTTTGCAACAAGGTATATTATCGGTGTTCGCAAAGTTAGCGAAAATTCTTTCGTCCCCTCACTGCGTTTGCCCCTCAACTGATGAACGGACTTTTCCAAAATCCGGAAGATTCACAGCCCGACCTGCCCACCCCGATTAATTCTCAGGGTGGGTATGGTAACGGGTCGGGTTCCTTTAGCTTGAAACGTTCTCTCAAGCGCAAAGTGAAATCTAGAGAAGACCTTTCTCAACCGAAAGAAAAAACCTTCGCTGAAGCTAACCCCCTTAGAACAACTTCCGGATCGGAAAATAACGCTGTCGACCGGTACTTCGGTGCCTTCAGCATTGAGTCTAAGAGGCACGTTTGGGACCTTCTTAGCAAGCACCCCCAGTTCGGAGACGAAGGGGGTTTACGAAAAAACCGCATCCGCAATAATACAACGGAAGTGCTCCCCAACGATCCTTTCCGAAATGTCACGAACGGTGGCTATGTAGTTTACGAACATCCTGAACCAAATGGCACAAACTTACAAAGACCCTCACAGCTACCTGAATGAAAGCCTTGTAAAAAGAGGGAAGTCCGGTCACCAAGAAGTTTATTTAACCCACGTTACGGTAGTTGCTGAAGCTGAAGCTGACTACGGTTATCGGGTTTCACCTCAAAAGTTCGACTTTTTCGCCCCTTTAGGTAATTATTACAATAGTCCAGAATGGTTGATTCTACTTGTATCTCTGCGGTCACAGGGCACCGATACCCAAAGAACGATCATTTTTGATCAAACAACTTTTCAGTTCCTACCAGAGGGCAGTCATCTGAGCCTAAACATTTTCTTTCCTGAAAGGAACGTAGAAACGTTTGACTACGACGTCCTTGCAGCTCAAGACATGCTAAGAGAAGTTGCAAAATTTGCTGGGAAAATCCCCACAACCATCCGTTTCAACTTAGGTCTCGTCAAAAAGTCCTATGAAACCATGGTTGAAGATGGAGAGGTTGAAGAATTGGAATTCAGCTTCTGAGTATACGACCACTGAAAAACGCTAAACTGAATTTAAGTTTCAACCTAAAAATGGATCTAAACACTTACCAAGAACGAGCACGTTCGACTGCAATTTACCCCAACTTGGGCTCCAATATCATCTATCCTTCCTTGGGATTGTGTGGGGAAGCGGGAGAAGTAGCAGAGAAAGTAAAGAAAATCATCCGAGATGACCAAGGAGTGATTACCGACGTGAAGAGGAATCAGATCGCAAAAGAACTCGGGGATACACTGTGGTATATTTCCCAACTTGCCGCTGAAATTGATTATTCCTTAGAAGATATTGCCCAAATGAACTTGGACAAACTTTTCTCCCGAGCTGAGCGCGGAGTCATTCAGGGAAGTGGTGACAATCGCTAATTGCCCCTCAACGAACACACCTTTCCTTTCTAAGTGGGACTTTCGATTTATTCGCCGAGCCCAAGAAATTTCCTCTTGGAGTAAAGACCCAAAAAGAAAGGTTGGGTGCGTTCTGGTGAGGGGAAGGAGAGAAGTTTGCGAAGGGTTTAATGGATTTCCTGAAGGGTTGTCCGACGAGCTGAAACGTTTGACAGACCCGGATTATAAGGGTAAAGTCATTATCCACGCAGAAGCGAACGCGATAATAGATGCGACTCGAAGGGGAGTTACACTAGAAGGAACCACTGCTTATATTACTCGTCACCCTTGTTCACTCTGTGCAAGTATGCTCATACAAGCAGGAGTTGAAAAGATTATTTGCCCACCTCCTGCCTTACAAGGCTCGAAGTGGTCGGACAATTTCAGAACCTCTAGTGATCTTTTACTAGAAGTAGGAGTTCCTGTTTATTACTTTAACGAAACCGATGAATCCCGACATCCCAACTGAGTCCAACCAACCGGATGCAATTGCTTTGACTCTGACTCAAACTTTCGAGTTAGAAAAAATGCAAAGAGCTATTGACTCCTGCGATAATGCTTCTGAATTGAAAGCACTCGCTAAGCAGTTACTCTCCGCGTGGATGTCCCAGAAAGCAGCTTGTTTGTGGATCATGCGTCAAAACAACGAAAGATTACCTTCCATGGCTCTACTGGAAGAATATCAAAATTTAGAAAAGTAGGGGATGGGCGGTAAACCGCCCTGTATAGCCGGTAAACCGGCCTTGTCTTTCGCCCTTAGAGACAGTATACTTATAGGAGTTGACAAACACCATGTACACCGACGAAACCTTTTACAACGCTGTGCGGGGCGATTCTCGCGCTGTAACAGAGACTCTGAGAAAGTTCACACCCCTTGTTCACAAGTTCGCCCATAAGTACAAATTTATGGTGCCCGACCACATGTATAATGACCTCGTACAGGTAGGTCTTGTGGATGGGGTTCTTAAGGCAATCAAAACTTTCGACTTAGATTACAGAGTCAATGGTAAACCGATTCGTCCAATGACTTGGATTTACCCCAATGTTCGTGGCGCAGTCCAAGGGGCAGCTCGAAAAGAGAAGAAGAACCCGAAGTATGCTCTCTCTCTGGAACAATCTGATTGGTCTAACAACCTTGAGGATCCGAATGCTTACGAGCTGAAAGAAGAATTTTCTAGCATTGACATTGCCGAACTGGTAAGGAAAGGTTGCGGGTCTCTAGACAGTAAGCGGGCACAAATCGTCTGTGACCGCTTCGGACTACTCGGCAGAAAGCCTATGCGCCAAGGCGAGGTGGCCCTGAAGTACGGTCTCACCAAGCAAGCAACCAACGGGCACATCGCACGTTTCACTAAGAAAGTGAGAGAGGCCGTTCCCGAACTACAAGACTTTATTTGAGGGACACGTGGAACAAGAGAAAAAAGTCATTGTAACCAAAGTCTTCGACCACGGCTGTTCAGTCTGCGACACAATGTCGCGGTTTGACAAGTCCGTGTTCGAGGGTTTCCCAGAGATTTCTTACCAGGAAATTTCTTTCGACAATCTAAGAGACTACGAGGGGAATCTAACGAAAACGAGAATCTATCAGTGTCTTGAACGGTACGCAGTTTCTCCAACGTATGAGATTGACTTTCCGACTTACCTGTTTCTAGGGAAAACTGGAAAATACCTTGGTTTCTTGCAAGGTGCTCTCACCTTGAAGGAGTTGAGAGACGGGGTAAAACAAATTTTAGAACAACGTTCTTCTGAATAATCGAGGTCTGTATGCATTGGAAAGTCTCGGTACTCACGCGCTAGTTCGCGTTTTTAATTCTGATTTTGATAAGTTGAATTGCATCAACCGACTTCGGGAAGCATTTGAACTTACGGTTCTAGAGCATGGGTTGGTTGCTCTTAGCGACCCTATCCTTCACCAGTTTGACCCTCAAGGTTTGACTGGTATTATATTGCTCGCAGAAAGTCATCTTTCAATTCACACGTGGCCTGAAAGAGGTGAAGCCGCAATTGATGTGTTCACCTGTGGAGGACGACCCTCGTCTGAGATTGCAACAACTTTTTGCAAGCACCTCGGATGCCCCACTTACATCATTAAAGAGGTAGAGAGATGAGAAAAACTGCGAAGCTGGTGAAGAGAGCACTGGAACAACCAGAGTTGTACAGCGAAGAGGAATTAAGATACTTCCGCCTTTGGTTGGACGAGAAGAAAAAGCAAAAGGAGAAAAAGAGGGCACTGAAACGACTGATGTTGGAGAAACAGTTCTTGGAATCGCCTGGAGGGTGAACCAAGTTTACGGCCCAGAAGCCGAGCTAGAATAAACCGTCAAACAACCGAAAAATGACTGTAACCACCGAAGATCGTAATCGCAACAACATCTACGCCAAAGAACCCACTATGACACCTGTCGATGACAACTATCGGCCCATGGTAGCTTGGGACTCTATTGGAGAAACTCTCAATGGTCGCCTCGCAATGCTTGGCGTCATCGCCGCTCTAGGTTCTTACGCCCTCACGGGTCAGATTATTCCTGGAGTCTGGTGATTCCCTTTAGTTAAACTTAATATAAAACAAACAACGCTGTTTAAAATGGCAAAAGCAAAATCCCCAACCGGACAACGAGAACTCAAAACCGTAGAGAAAAAGACCTATCAAGGCAACTCAAAACGAACCAAATTCTCCCCAACTTCCTCGAACTCCCCGAAGAAAAAGTACAGAGGTCAAGGTCGCTGAGTTTTTCCCACATAATCTCTGCCACTTTTGGGATTCCTGAAGGTGGTTTTTTATTCTCCATACATGCAATGCTCACTTATTTCTTTCTTGCTATCCTAGCTGTTTTCTTGGGAAACTTCTTATCCAACGTTCTGCTACTTTGGGTTTTAGGTAGACGAGTAGAAAGCCTCCAAAGGCAGCAAGAAGCAGAACTTCTGAAACAATACGAAAAGGCAGTTAAAGCTTCACAGGAAATGAGAGAGAAAGCCTTAAATTACATTCGTCTCGAAAGTTAAGACGAATCGAGTTTACTTTCTCCAGACAATACTAAACTACATCGTTCCAAACAAATGAACATTTTCGCTGTGCACGAAGACCCGCAAATTGCTGGAGCTTCCTTACCCGACAAACTCGTTGTAAAAATGCCGACGGAAAGTTTGCAGTTGTTGACTCCATGGGTGTTTAACACCTTTGGCACCAAGATTGAAAAACCAGATTCCAATGGGCAGTTAATTCTGTTAGAGTCCGAAAAACTGTATTACGGAACGAAAGGTTTCGCTCACCACCCTTGTGCAAAATGGCTTTATGTAAGCCCTTCCAATGTCCACTGGCTTTTAGAACATGCTTACGGGATGGCTCAAGAGTATTTTGAGCGTTACAACAAATACCACGGGACTCTACACGGTTTAAGTCAAATCAGAACTATCGTATTCAGGAACTTCAGTAGAGCCTACTCAAAAGATCATACTCCGTTTGTTCAAGCAATGCCGGAGCAGTACAAAAACCCTGCCGACCCTATACAAGCCTACCGGGATTACCTTTTAGGTGAGAAAGGCTACGCCGAATGGCGTCATGGTGGCACTCCTACCTGGTGGGACCACGAAAAACACAAACCTGCGCGAGACAGATATCTCGCAGAACAAGAACGCAAACGTTTAGAACGCAAAAATGCAAAGCATACGTCAGTATCGAGAGGCTTACAAACTTAACGGGAACTTCGAGTACCCAGAATTTTTTGAGAGATTTGAAAAAGCATCCGCATCAATATGGACTCCGAAAGAAGTTTCCTTTGAGAGTGACTTAAGACACTGGCAAGAAAACATTGAAGATGAACGAGAAATTATTGGAGGCATCCTAAGAGGATTTACACAATTAGAATGTCACGTTGCAAGTTACTGGTCCAAGATTGCTTCCTGGTTCCCTAAGCATGAAATAGCCTCAGTAGCAGACGCTTTCTCCTACTCCGAAAGGGTACACGCCTGGGCCTATAACTTCCTATCTGACACACTTGGACTAGACGAGTTTGAGGCTTTCCTTGGAGACCCGACTGCACAACAGAAGATCGGCTACATTCTTAAGGAAAAGTCCGTCAAGGAATCTCTGGCTGTGTTCAGCGGCGCTGCTGAAGGAGTGAGCCTTTTCAGCTCTTTTGCTGTACTGTTATCTCTTAATCTTGTCGGTAGGTACAAAGGTCTTTGTCAGATTATTTCCTGGTCTGCTTTAGACGAAACTGAGCATTCAAATACAGGCATTGCTCTTTTTCGAGAGTTGGTTAGAGAAGAATCGTTAACTCAGCAAGAAATTGACAATATACTTGACGGTTTTTCACAAATCATTAAGAATGAGTTTGCGTTCATTGATAAGATTTTTGAAGGACGCACACTACCTCGACTGGACAAGGAAGACCTTAAACAGTACATTCTTTTCAGAGCTAACAACAGGTTGGCTGCCTTGGGTATACCGGGGTTCCGATTTCCGTATGATTACAAAGCTGCTAGCCGTGTGAAAGAGTGGTTCCATCCTCTCATCAAGGGTAACACCAGTACTGACTTTTTCAGCCAGTCTAAAGATGGTTCGTCGTATATTGCTAAACCTAGCCAAGACTTTATGGCTGTAACCCTTAAAACTCTCAACTTAGAAATCGAATGACCGATCACACACTCGTTGCCCCAGAGTGGCTTTCACAAGAGGGGATGCAAACACTTTCATCGGGTTATCTTCTCCCTGGAGAAACACCGAAAGCAATGACAGAAAGAGTCGCTCTAGCCGCGTCAAAGTTGAACGAAGATGAATCCCTTTACGAAGATCTTTTCGAGTGCATCTGGAATGGATGGATCGGTTTGGCAAGTCCAGTTTTGGCAAATTTCGGATCAAATCGTGCTCTCCCAGTAAGCTGCTATTCTCTCCATATTTCCGACAGCACCAAGAGCATTTATTCCCATAAAAAAGAAGGTGCTATGCTTTCTAAAGGTGGAGGAGGGGTTGGCGCTTGGTTCGGAGACATTCGACCCTCAGGTGCCCCAATTTCTGGGGGAGGTAAATCTTCTGGAATCGTTCCTTGGATGCAAGGTTACGACCAAGATGCTCGAATTGTTAACCAGGGTGGTGTGAGGAGAGGTTCCTACGCTCTCTATACTGCTATAGATCATCCAGATTATCCTGAAGTTCTTCAAGCAAAGGATCACTCCAAAGGAGACCCGAGAAAGTGGATTGACAGCAACATCGGAGTGACGATTTCCGATGAGTTTATGGAAGACATGATTGAAAATGGTGGAGATAAGCAAGAAATCTTTGGAGAAACTATCAGAGCCCGCCTCATTTCTGGCAGTCCCTACATGGTCTTTATTGACAATGTTAACAGGCAGAATCCTGACTGTTACAAGGAAAGAAACTTAAAAGTAACTTTTTCGAATCTTTGTTCAGAGATAACACTGTTCACTGATGAAAATCACACATTCGTTTGTGTTCTTTCCTCGATGAATCTTTCTCGCTGGTTTGAGTGGAAAGATTGGAAATCGCCGCGTACAGGCCGCTCGGCTCCAGAAATTGCCACTCATCTACTTGAGGCGGTAGTGACTGAGTTTATCAAGAAGGCTGAACACATGACTGGTATGGGACGAGCTGTCCGTTTTGCCAGGAAAAGTAGAGCCTTGGGGTTGGGAACAATGGGTCTTCACTCCCTATACCAAAGTCAAATGTTACCTTTTAAGTCAAAGGGTGCAAGAGAGCTGAATATTGAAACCCACAAGTTCATCCGTGAGCAAGCTGACAAAGCCTCTAGGGAATTGGCTATTAAGTTCGGTGAGCCAGAATGGTGCGTTGGCAGCGGGTTCCGACATACTCACCGCCTAGCTATTGCTCCTACGAAAACCAATTCAGTTATCAGTGGTGCATTTTCTGAAGGCATTGCCCCGGCGGACACCAACTACTACGTGGCTAAGCAAGACAAGGGCACTTTCGTTCGTAAAAACCCCCATCTTGAAAAGATTCTATGCAGCAAAGGCATTGGGGACCAAATTTGGGACAAGATTGAAAAGGCTCGCGGCAGTGTTCAATCCCTGGACTGTCTCACTGAAGCCGAAAAAGAAGTCTTCCTAACAGCTCGAGAAATTGACCAATTTGAGTTGATAAAACAAGCTGCGGACAGACAGCCTTACGTTTGTCAAGCTCAGTCGCTGAATCTTTACCTAGAAGACCCCAATGTGAGTGCTGAGTACCTGCTTCGTTTGCATATTTCTGCATGGAAAGCTGGCGTCAAGTCCCTTTACTATCTTAAGTCAAAGTCCGCACTCATAGCTAATGCATTGGATGAAGACATTCAAGAGCCTGCTATTGTAATCACTCGTGAAGATTGCCCTTGGTGTACGAAGCTCAAGTTAGAACTGGAGAAAGACAGCATCGACTATCTGGAAGTTCCTGTGTCAGAAGCTAAGGAAAAAGGCATGTGGTCGCAAAATTGGAAAACTGTTCCTCAACTATACCTATACAACAACTGGGTAGGTGGCTATACTGATTACATAGAGCACAAAGCTCAAAATAAATCTACAAATGTAACGGCCTATGTCGAAGACTCTGATAAGTACAAAGAATGTCAAGGCTGCGAGGCTTGATATGAAAAAGAGACGCCACAAGCGCTATCCGGAACTCACAAAAGAGCAACAGCGTTTAGTTAGCGACCATAAATGGATAGCAGGCAGACTTGCTTACGGTGCGAAGTGTTCAACCGGGGGATATACGGGTTCTCTTACAAAAGAGGACCTTGAATCTATAGCAAATTTCGCCTTATGCGTAGCTGCGACTCGGTATGAGCCTGGTAAAAAAATTCAATTCAGCACTTTCGCTTGGCGGACCGCTAAAGGATACATTCAACACGCTTTGCGAGATTACTCTCGTATGGTGAAGACACCACGGTGGGTTGCCAAGTACAAAACTCAGGTTGATGAACTTCTCAAGCAGAACAAAACTTACGAAGAAATTGCCAAAGAGCTAGGCTTAACCGAGTCGAAAATCTTGATGGTAGACATGACAACTCACAACTACCACGTTTCTTACGATTCAAATCCAGAAGATTGGACGACTCGAGAGTTCATCTTTAATGATGACGATGTTAAACCTTATGTTGTTTCCCCTGAACTTGTAAGTTCTATGAAAGAATTGTCAGAGTCGGAGCTGAACATGGTTCTCAAATATGTTGAAAACCGAGACATGTCACCAGAAGAAAGGGAATGGGCTGCTGAAAAATTTTACGAGCTTCAGGCTATAGCCCACGGTTCTTTAGACGCATTACTATGACTCAAAAGATCTACAAACTACGACAGTACCCTCTCGAAAAAGAGGCGGCCAATGCAATGGGGCAATACCAAATATCTACATTAAGTAGAGAAGAACTAGAAGATTACGCTAAAAGAGCCTCTTCGCTAATGTCTCAGCTTACGCACTACGCTGAGCAACTTCTGGAGATCATAGAGAAGGAAGAGATAAAGTTACTGCCCCCCGAATGACCTGAAGGGTAAGATTACTTACCAGACAAGTTTACAAATGGCTAAATTACCGGAAGACCACCCGATGTCAGCCCACAAAGACGTCGTGGGCCAAGTGATGCATCGCTGGAAACATCACGATCCGAAACCGCTGCATTCCGGGAGAGGCAAGAAGGGGAAAGAAGGTAAGATTGTCAAGTCTCAAGACCAGGCTATTGCCATAGCACTTTCAATGGCAGGAAAGTCGCAGGATCATGCAGAAAGGTTGACTTCTATGGGTTATTCCGAGGAGGTTGCTCAGGAAGTTGCTTCGATGCTTGATAATGCCTACAACTTCACCACTTGCGAACGCCCAGACGGCTCTCATTATGGAACCGGGGGAAAGTGTCGCAAAGGAACAGAGACCACTGCAAAGAGCAAGTTTACTCATGAAGTTCACGCTGATCTTCAGAGGGGGTTTTCCAAGAAAGCTTTCAAAGATTACGTGGATAAGTGGGATGGGAAAATTTCCGGAGAAACGAATCGGGGAGTTTTCGTAAGGTTCCCGAGTGAAAGTTCCGCTCGCAGCTTCGCAAAAAACCTTAAGTTTGACACCAGAATCAAGGGAGTAGATGTCAGCGAGCACGATGTTAATCCTGTCGCTTAGACTTTGATATGAACATCCCTGGGTTCACAACTGAATCTTTAGCTGCAGTAGAGGAAATGCTCTACGGAGAGTCTCGGTGGAAAGAGCAATTTTTGACTGGAAAAACAAAGGATAAGCTCCCTCAAGAGAACAAAACTACGCACGCCCAAGGGTTGCAGGACATGGACATTGATAGTCGTCCTGGAAGACAGAAGGGGAATGA
>Ga0078894_10000442_pt1 | contig 28903 bp, 22 predicted proteins | sample LauGreSu1BDMLBSD_2_FD_67506 | JGI IMG/M metagenome (GOLD analysis project Ga0078894, IMG submission 67506) | Freshwater lake microbial communities from Lake Michigan, USA - Su13.BD.MLB.SD (version 4) (version 4) | ecosystem: Environmental > Aquatic > Freshwater > Lake | place: Lake Michigan... | reverse complement strand
CTATAATCACAGGGGAGAACTCGTAGGCATCGGTCAGAGTGGGCGTTTACTTGAAGATAAAGGCTACTGGGACACGCGCTTTATCGACCTGCAGGTGCCAAGTATTGCTAAGTTTGTGAAGGCTGAATTTGCTGACCAAAATCAGGTCGTCGATCTAAGGCAGGCAAAACCGAGCGCTGCGCTGGTCGACAGCGGCAGTGCGCTCAGCCGATGCGTTGAAAATAACGGCATGGGGCATGGCCCCATGGTGGCGTGCGGTACTCGTAAATGCGCGAAAAAAGCGGCAGATCTTCGAGACGCCTGTATGATTTGGCCGACCCTCGGTGGGCGGGAATTTTGTGTGAGAAACGTCGGCCGCGGTTTTGGCTCGATCTTTAATTGCAGCGGTCAACGCTGCGCCAAGAATGACCGTGAGGAAAAGCGTGAGTGCGTACTTCTCGGCTTTATTGAATGAGGCCACGTGTCAACTCAGTTGACACCGTCGCAAGTGGTTTACATGCCATAGGTGAGGGCAGCGCCGCAGTTTCAGCGCGTTAGCCCCTAGCCTCGTCCTTGCACAGGCAGCCCCACGGTCAAGAGGTCTGACCGCCACATTATGGGGATTTCTGTCTGATGCGAAAGCCGCTGTCCGTTCGCTCCCTCGGTCGAAGTGTTAAATTATGGTCCATCCTAGCCGGCTCTGGACTGCCTTTGCTAAGTGCCGCTTGCGCGCGAGGACCCCAGTCTGGGCTTGCTGATGTCAAAGGTGAGGTGATGTCCCAAGTCTTGCCGGAGCTGCAAGCGCCATCCCTCGATACGGATGAAGTGACGTCGTTTTCACTACTGAGTGAGGACGAACGAGTGATCATTGTCCTGCGCGACGCCTTTGACGCCCTCAATAGAACCGAGCTTAAAAGAACGCTTAAGCGCACCGAGATACTGGAACGGGCCATTGCCTACGGTAAGAGCAAGAAGTCGCTCATAAGCGCTTTGGCTGCTGCTGACTTCGCTATTGATAAAGACTACGAGCATCTTCCGATACTAAAAGTGCGAATTAAATCCCAGGCAGCACTCGACATCCTGCGGCGTAGTGATCGCGTGGTGCGGGTCATGCGCGACGCTAAAATCAAAAGATCGGATCTACAGAGTTTCCCACTTATTGGTCAGCCCGGAGCATTGGCGGCTGGTGCTGACGGCAGTGGCACATCGGTAGCTATACTTGATTCCGGCGTTGACTATACGCTCTCTACCTTTGGCTCGTGCACCGAGCCAGGGCTTCCAAGCGGCCAATGCCGCGTCAGTTTTGCTCGTGATTTTGACGTCGAAGACGGTACTACCGATGACCCTATCCGCCACGGCACGAACGTTGCGGGTATTGTGGCCGACTTGGCGCCTGGAACCAAGATCTTGTCACTCGACATATTTGACGGCGATTATGCTTACACAAGCACCATCGTCGATGCCATCAACTGGGTGATCGCCAACAGGGATACCTATGCTATCGCCTCGATGAATCTTAGTATCGGTGGTGGTCGCTACTACCGGACTTGTGATTCGAACCCAATGGCAGTTGCTCTCCAAGACGCGCGCGATGCTGGTATCCTGGCTGCAGTGGCAAGTGGCAACGAAGGTCATACCGACTCGATGTCGGCACCGGGTTGTGCACCGGCAGCAGTTTCAGTCGGTGCGGTTTACGACTCCAATTACGGCTCAGTCAGCTGGGGCGACTGCAGCGATGCAACCACTGCCGCTGACAAGGTTGTCTGTTTTGCCAACGTACCGAGCTTTGTTAAATTGTTGGCTCCTGGTGTTTCGATCACGGCTGCCGGAATCACCATGAGCGGTACGTCGCAGGCGACACCTCATGTGGCGTCATCGCTGGCTATACTGCGGTCGAAATTCCAGCAGGATTCGGTCGCAGATCTTGAGGCCAGACTTATTTCGACCGGTAAACTGGTTAAAGATGATAGAAGCGGCATCACGAAACCGCGGATCGATCTCACTGCAGCATTAGCGCCAAGCTCTTGTCAAATCACTGTGACTCCAAGCACTGTGAGTGCAGGTGCTGCCGGTGGTAACTTCACTGTCAGTCTGAGCACTGGAGCTAATTGTGATTGGACAGCCACCAGTGACAGCGATTGGTTACAGATCGCCAGCGGTTCCGAGAGTGGTACTGGCACCAAGACCATAAGCTTGGCGCTTACAAGTTATCTATCCTCCATAAGCCGCACTGGAAAGCTAACCATAACCACAGATGATCAGACCAAAGAAGTTAGCTTTACCCAGTCCGGTGACAGCGACGCTCCAACGGGATCGGTCGTGATCAGTGGTAACGCCCTCTATACACGAACCTTAACTGTATCTCTTAAACTTACTGCAAGTGACGCAAGTGGCGTGAGTGAGATGTGTATCTCCGAGGCCTCAACCTGCACTACCTGGGAAGCATTCAAGGATACCAAGTCGTTCACACTTGCTAATACGCAAGGCGCTCACACGGTTAACGTTTGGTTCAAGGACTCGGTGGGCAATGTCATGAGTGCGCCGGCAGCCGATGCGATCACCGTGGACTCAGTGGCTCCGTCAATGGGTAGCATCAGTAGCAGTGCGACGACTACTTCCATTAGTTTAACTTGGGCTAATGCCACTGACACTGTGTCTGGTGTAGCTTCGTACAAACTTGTTTACACGAGAGGGCTATTTACCGTACCTGCTTCGACGTGTAGCTCTGGTACCGTGGTACCGATCACCACTGCTGGCCGCGCCACGATCAGTGGCCTAAGTAGAGGGACTACGTACCGCTTCCGTCTCTGTGCCACGGATAAGGCAGGTAACACCGCAGCCGGGCTTGTCGCCACTGTGACCACGCGGTCTCGTTAATAGGCTCATTGACTGGCTGGTCAAGCTGGAGATTTGTTACCGTGCCAGCTTGACTCACCACTCAGGTGGCCTGACAATTAGGGAGTGAGAGTAGCCGGAGGTAAACATTATGAAGTTTTTCCGCGTCCTCCCCCCAATAGCTTTCGTGATTTCATTACTTGCAGGTTGCGCGACTTTAAATGAGCCCAGTGACCATCTCGCCGCTTGCCATACGTCGGATGGTCTTTTGATCAATACGCCAGACTGTATCGAGGCGCACAACGCTATCATGTTGGAGCGTCAGCAGCGGACTGCTCGCATCTTCGATAATCCCATCATGCGTTGAGGCGTCAGTTTTTTCTGCACAGGGCCCATGCATTAATATTGGGGCGACGGTCTTTAGATTGTTAAAAATCTAGGCGTCTGAGGAATCCGTACCATACCCATCTTTTAGTTTGCAGCCTCATAAATTACCCAACTATCAGTAAACAAAGGTAATTTACTGCGCCTCGCGGTGGACCGCTCCTTGCATTAATGTCCTCGACAGGCATTGTTGCTGACTGGGAGTCGTGTATGAAGGTCCTGAAATCTCTGGGGATAGCTGTGTTGATGATCGGGTCTTTCGTGGCCTGCGGTGATAAAACATCAAAGTCGGACCTAGCGAGTGCGGCAAATGCCGGCGAAGGTGAACCTTTACTAAACGAATTTAAGAAAGATTTAGATGTTGGCATGCAAGCGATTGCCAGCAAGAAATATGTCGATACTGTCAAAGATGCTAGCGACATGGATCCCATGTCCTTCACGGCTGAGCGGTTGGTAGTCGGAACTGATGATCGTGGATTCAGTCTCTACGTCAGAGTGAACTTTAAGATGAACGCATCGCCTGACCGCGTCGTCGATAAGATTACTTACTACACTCCGCTCATATTGGTGCGGCCAGTTACTTTTGAACTAGAGGTCGAGTCTCTCGCGCTCAGTGAGGAATCACTGCGACTAGATGCCGCTTGTCCGCTCAAACTAGAGGACGTTCAAGTTCTCGTTACCGACGCTCTTGAACGCGCTAATCGTGCCTTCAAGGCCCGCTGAGAGGATGCATGCTGCGGGCTAACCTAGCCATTACCGTTTGTCTTAGCCTGACCGCAGCTGCCTGTGGGTTGCGGACGGGACTCGGCCGCGCGCCGACGCAGCCCGCGCCGAAGCCAAGGCCTCCTGTGACTCAGTTGCCTGACCCTGCGAGTGAGCCCATCAACGCCCAGGGGCAGCAAGTCGGTGCCCCCAAAAAAATCACCGTATCTTTGGTCGAGGGCCTAACGATACCGCGAGTGCTCAAAGCGAACTCACTCGTAGCTAAGTTCACAAGTAACGAATCAGATGCCACCTTTGAGTGCGAGCGTGACGGTAGCGGACGCTTTCTCCCGTGTCAGGACGGTGGTATTTATGATTTCGGTCGGCTGATTCATCAGCGCGGATACAGTCTGACGGTGAGGGCACGCAGCGCAGATGGGCGACTAAGCGCCGATCCACTTGCGATACGCTTTGCTGTTGATTTGGTTACGGGCGAGGCTCCTAACGTTCCTCTGACGGTTCCTCCCACGACAGCGCCTGAGGTGACGAGTCCGGGATCTGCTACAGAATTGCCCCCGGTCTTAAGTTCACCACCGTCGGTGGCATCGGGACGAAGCCTGCAGCTAGGTAGTTTTTATGCCGTACAGGTACCGTTTGACGCGAGGGTGATCACCTACGCCACGAATAAGACATATAACGGCAGGCTACTGACCATAACCATGCTCAATGCACCAATCAATACTCTGTTTACCCAAAACAATAGCTGCCAGCGGAGCTACGAAAAAACCGTCCTCGCTGCCGACCAAGTCCCCTACTGCGAAGGCACTCCAAGCCTTGAGGATCTCGCCTTAAATGCGGTGCAGATGCCACCACTTAACTTCGTCAATCTAGCCCTAAATGCCGCCGGTGGTATTTTGGCCGAGAATCTTCTGCTCGCCGCCTTTGAGCGGGCAAGTGAGCCGGTCGCCGAGGCCAATATCAGGCTCAATCAATGCCGTGCCGATTTGCCTCAAGGTACCGTCACGTTGCCGATTGTACCCAAATTCTATGGCGGCCGTACTCTTGGTAAGATCAACTGGTGCCAGTACCAAGACGGGGCCGGCCTTTGGTGGTGGGGAGCAGTCGTGTCGAGCCCACTTGGGAGCGGGGACTCGACTGCCACCCTTAAACTCTACTACTCAGTGTCATCGGCACTTGGCATCATCACGGAAACCCAGCTCGTCGACCGACTTCAGCGGGTGGTTTTTCCTCTGCTACTGCCTATCACTGACGTTCCTTAATATCCTGGCGACGCGTAAGAGTTACCTCCCATCCTTTATCCCGCAGCGAGTCTAAAACCTCCGCTTGCAGCTTTGTTAAGGTGGGATAGTTCGACCTTGCTTTGGTTGACTCTGGGACGCTCTCTCTCCCCTCAATGATCATTCCGGCCGCTACAGTGCGAAAGCTGTCTTTGTCGACAAGGATAAAGGAGCCGGACTTTCTCTCGGTTGCAAACGGGCGCAGGTAAAGAGCTTTGGTGAGTTCTAGCTCTACGCTTGCTATATCGTTGACGCGAAGATTCTGCGCGGGCACAGGGTTTAAACCTGCCAGATCAAACCTATGGTCAATATTCGCAATCAAGACGCTCGCCTTTTGCGTACCAGATCTTAAGATATAGGTTTTACCGCGCTGCCATTCTTGATCGTCAAACCAAACAATATTAGCTTTAATGCTGACACTTGAACGCCACTCATAATCTTCGGGGACCAGCATGTATCCCCGCTCCAAATCGACTTCCGTGGCCAAGGAAACGGCGACGCTGTCGCCAGAGGTAGCCAGTGTGGCGACACTGCCACTGCGCCAAACGGCTGTGACGCGGCTGGTTGTACCGGATGGGAGTATTCGGACTGAATCTCCGGGCCTTAAGGTACCGCTTACGATTGTTCCGAGAGCGATTCTTTTACCATTTTGTGAACGCACAAGATGCTGAACTGGCAGCCCAAAGGCGGAAGTAACCGCATTAGTAGCCACCTTGGCCGCAGCTAGGGAGTCAAGCAGCGGTGCCAATGCTGGTCCATGGTACCAGGGTGTGTGTTCGCTCAGAGTTGTGACATTGTCACCAACGAGAGCACTCAGGGGAATAAAGTGTAACTGGTTGGAGTCCGTGAGCCACGGCAGTGCGCGAAACTCACTGATGATACTACCTACACGTTCGTGGTCATAGCCAATGAGGTCGACCTTATTGATGGCCACGATGACATCGTTGACACCTAAAAGGTGCAGGATATAAGCATGGCGCCGCGTTTGCTCGGTCAGCCCATGGCGCGCGTCAACTAGCACAATACCGACGTCGGCCGTCGATGCCGCAGTGACCATGTTGCGGGTGTATTGTAGGTGACCAGGTGCATCTGCAAGGATGAATTTGGTCTTTGCCGACGCAAAATACTTGTAGGCAACGTCGATCGTAATACCTTGCTCACGTTCTGATTTGAGACCATCAGTGACCAACGATAAGTCTGGGCCGTTAGTGCCTCTTTCTATGCTCTTAAGCTGGTCGTCAAGGATGGCTTTGGATTCGTAGAGCAGGCGACCTATCAACGTAGATTTGCCGTCGTCAACACTGCCGGCAGTCGTCACTCGGAGTAGAGCTGTATGTTTTAAAGGCGAATTCATTAGAAATACCCCTCGCGTTTCTTCAGTTCCATCGACGCATCTTGATCATGATCGATAATCCTAGTGGAGCGCTCCGAGACCCGAGAGTGGAAGAGCTCGTTGATGATCGCATCGATATCGCCGGCGTGAGAACGCACAGCACCCGTGCACGGGCTGCATCCTAGCGTTCTAAAGCGGCACATCACCGTCTCGACTCCGCCCGTGTCGCCCCCGGACGCGCGCGCTTCGATTGGTATTAGTTGATCTCCGCGCACTAGCACTGGTCTTGGTGACGCAAAGTATAAGGGGACAATTGGTATCTGCTCACGACGGATGTAGGTCCAGATGTCGTATTCAGTCCAATTTGAAAGAGGGAAGACCCGCATGTGCTCCCCTGGGTGTACACTGCCGTTAAAAAGCTGCCAGAGTTCGGGGCGCTGGTTTTTAGGATCCCACTGGCCGTGTGCGTCACGGAACGAGAAGATACGCTCCTTAGCGCGGGAGCGCTCCTCATCGCGACGAGCCCCGCCAATCGCTGCATCAACACGGTATTTAGTCAGGACATCAAGCAAAGCTTTAGTCTTAAGGAGTCCGCAGCACGCCCTAGTACCGAGCCTCTGTGGACTTGCACCAGTCGCAATGGCCTCTTCATTGCGGTGCACGATGAGCTCAAGGCCATATCTTCTGGCCGCCTCGTCACGAAATTCATACATCTCAGGGAACTTGAATCCTGTATCTACGTGAATCAAGGGAAACGGCACTCGCCCAGGGTAGAACGCCTTGTGGGCTAGGTGCACCAGCACACTCGAATCTTTGCCGACCGAGTAAAGTATGGCCGGATGCTCGAACGTGGCTGCGACCTCACGCAGAATCTCGATACTTTCGGCCTCGAGGCTACTTAAATAATCATCGCTTTCTGGGTTAACGGGCATCTTTTGCCTCCAAATACGTTGCTTTTGCCGCGGATGGGCTATGTAGGCCGCATTCCTTTTTGCTCTCCTGCTCCCACCACCAGCGTCCGGCGCGGATTTCTTCTCCCGGCAAAATAGCGCGCGTGCATGGCTCGCAACCGATGCTCGGGAACCCCTCGTCGTGCAGTCGGTTGTAAGGGATTTGATGAGCTTTAACGTAGGCCCAAGTTTCGTCGAGTGACCAGTGGGCCAGTGGGCTCACCTTGAGCCGTCCCTGAGCATCTCGTTCAAAAATCTGAAGCTCCCGCCTCGCACTTGATTGGCTTCGTCTTAGTCCTGTAAACCAGGCGCTTTTATGCTTAAGTGCGCGTTCAAGCGGGAGGATCTTACGCAGGTGGCAGCACTCCTCGCGCCTGGCGACGCTACCGTAGAAGGCATCTTGACCGTGCTCTGCTACCCACTTGACGATGTCGTCAGTTTGGGGGAGCTCAAGACGAATCTTGAGACCAAACTTTTGGCGCCAAACCTCCATAACCTCGAACGTTGCCCGAGGCAATCGGCCGGTGTCGAGTACGACCACCTCGATCTCGTCTATCCACGGCAGAAGCAAGTGCTGGAGGGCGACATCTTCTAGTCCAAAGCTACTTGCGAACGACAATTCTCTGCCATGGGCTTCGACGACTGCTCCGATGATTTGAGGCGCGTCGCAGTGTCCGTAACGACGATTAAGATCCTCGATATCCGAGGTTAATAGGTCTTTAGCCAGGTTGCTCATAGCTCTGCACCTAGGCGTTCGAGGCCGTAGCGTACGGAAAAATCACCTAAAAGCTCGCCACTCTCGCCCCGAGCGGCCCAAATTTTGGCAACACGGCGGAAGACGTTGCCAATTTCGGTGAGTGGGACCTTATCCTTAATCTTGGTTGCTAGGCGCTGTCCTTCGCTGTCACCACCTAGGAATAGCGCATAGTGGCCGGGAAGTTGACCAACCAAGCCGAGTTCAGCTGTGTAGGGGCGTGCACAACCGTTAGGGCAGCCTGTGATCCTGACGATGGGAGCCCTGTCACTTAACTTAAACTCGTCCAGTACTTCTTGCAGAGTGCTGAACACTTCGTGTCCGACCCGTTCACTCTCGGCCAGTGCTTTGCTGCAGGTGGGCAAAGCGACACAGGTGAGCGCACGATCGAAGAGTTGGCGTGGGCTCAAGGGGCTGATGCCGTGGGCATCGAGATAACCCTCGATCTCCCTACGGTCAATGGGCCTGATGCCAAACAGGATTAAATCCTGATCAGGAGTCATCTGAATCTGCAGATTATACTTTGAGATAAGATGGCTTAGAGTCGACTTTAAAGGCCTATTCGCAGCATCAACGACTCGCCCAGATAGCAGGTGGAAGCCAAGGGTAAGACTGCCGTCAGCATGGGGGTGCCAACCTAAATAGTTTGGTGTTTTCCACGGCGGGAGAGGTCGGTCCTCAAACCTGGTTTCAGCTCTTTTCTCGACCTCGCTACGAAACCAATCTACGCCGTTCTTATCTAGCAGGTATTTAAGTCGGGCAAAATTGCGGTCCTCGCGATTGCCATGATCGCGTTGCACAGTGACCACGGCTTCGGTCGTAGCTAGGACCTTAGCGGCGGGAATCCATCCCAGGTTGGAGGCTAAGCGTGGATGAGTGTCGGGGTTACTGTGTGACATACCCATGCCACCACCGGCGAAGACAAAATACCCATCGATGAGGCCCCTGTGGTCATAGGTGGCCGCTAGCCCTAAGTCTTGGGCTAGGATGTCGATACTATTGTTGCCAGCGGCTGTGATGCCAATCTTAAACTTACGAGGCAAGTAGGCAGTACCGTAGATAGGATCAGTTTTTTCTTCGGACACGGGTTGGCCGTCGAGAAAGATTTCAAAGTAGGCAGACGAGCTAGCTTCAAAATATTTCGAGATATGGTCGCTCAGACTATCCAACTGAGCTAGCTTCTTATCGCCCCACGGATTGACGGCTTGCGTGACGTTGCGCACCACGTCGCCACATGCACCAACTGTAGTTACGAGGGCTTCGTTAATTTCCTTTATTGTGGCTTTCAGATTTGACTTGAGAATACCGTGCAGCTGGAGGCTCTGGCGCGTAGTGAGTCGCAGGCCACTAGTGGAATATCGGTCGGCTATTTGGTCCCACTTAAGCCACTGTTCCGCGGTCAGTCGGCCACCCGGGATACGCCCCCGTACCATCAATGTGAATGGTTTAGGCCCAGTGCTTGGCTCGCCTGGCTTACGACGGTCCCGGTCTTTTTGCTGATATATGCCGTGAAATTTGAGCAACGTCTCTGACGCGGTACCAAATCGTGTCTCCTCGCTGACAAGATCCACTGCTAGGTTGCCGCGTAGGCCGCGTGATTCTTCTTTGAGTAGTTCTGCTTTCGTTTTTTCGTTGGCAGTCATGATTCTATTTACTCCTAATTCTAATTAGAGGCGTTTTTGCTTTGTCGTCCGAGCCAAATGTCTAGTTGTTCGCGAAGAGCAGCCATACGAGCTGACGTTTCAGGCACCACCGTCTTCGCCTTGTCGCGCAGTCCTGCTAGCTGGTCGATATCGCCACTGATCGCCTCGGGGAGTAACTCGTTTATCCAGATCTTTAGCGCCCGCGCTAGACCAGGAAAGCGGCCGTGCGTTGAGATGGCGATCAAGAGTGGTCCTCGCTCCACTTGTGCCCCAAGGTAGCAGTCGGTGGTCGACGGCGAATCCACCGTATTGACCAAAATTCCAAGCGACCTTGCTGCATCGGCAATTCTTTGATGTTCCTCGCGATCATCGACCGCCGAGACAATAAACCTCTGCCCACGCAGGTCACTGAGTTGCCAGAGACGCTGCTGCAACGTTACGAGGTCGCTCGAATCAGCAAGATCTTGCACTTCCTTACTGAGATTGCGCGCCACGACGGTGATTTTAGCGCCAGTGGCAATCAGCTTATGAAGCTTTTCCGCTGCACTGTTCTTTCCACCTATAAGCAGGACGCTTTGATCATTGAGATCAAGAAAAATGGGCAGTAATGACGCCATTAGGTGACTCCTTTTGCGTTTTTAAATCTAATTTAGAACTGTCGAGCTTAAGCCCCACATCCATAAAATCGACATTTTGGCCGAGGTAGATGATGGCTGGTCCATCGGTAAGTCGGCGAAACGGCGACCGACTGGCCATATCTAGCAATCCTCGTTGCACGACTTGGTTGCCGTCACTTGCGGTTTCAATCATCGCAAATGGAGTCGCCTTGTCCTTACCGTGCTGGACTAAAAGCTGCGCTATTTCCTGCCATTTTGTGGATCCCATGAAGATGATCAAAGTTCCATTGTACCGAGCTAGATCCCGCCAGTAGGTTTCCTCACTGGGTAGGTGATGACCCTGGATGGCTCGAAACTCATTGCTAGCTCCGCGCATGGTCAGTGGGAGTGTGAAGTTTGCTGCAACCGCATTGAGAGCGCTGAGACCAGCTACCACGTGGTATTTGATTCCGGCTAGACGCAGAGCGAGCACCTCCTCGCTGCCGCGCCCAAAGATAAAGGGATCCCCCGCTTTAAGTCGGACTACTTCAAAGCCAAGCCTTGCCCAGTGCACAAGTAGTTCATTTATTTCCTGTTGGTTAAGCGCATGCTGACCGCATCGTTTGCCGGTATAAATAGCGATGGCCGATGCTGGGATCATAGCTAAAATGTCGTCCGCTATCAGCGCGTCGTAAAAGACGACCTGAGCCCTAGCGAGAGCCTTCACAGCGCCAATTGTGAGCTGATCTATGCCGCCTGAGCCTGCACCAACTAGGGCGACAGTGCCGGCCTTAGTTCCTCTCAGGCTGCGGCGCCTAATAGGCGTTACATTGGAATAGGGATGCACGACGAATTCTCCATTTAAAGTTGAGGGGTGAGGCGTTGCGGAACGGCCGTTAGCCCGGTGAATAAATGATTTGCGATGCTTGCCACTGGGCGCTTTAGGATCTCAGAGGGTTTTCCCTCTCGCTCGATCCGACCTGCCTTCATAACGACGACTCTCTCGGAAAGTTCCCAGGCTTCATCGTGATCATGAGTGACCAAGACGCAGGTTATGCCGAGTTCCGTTTGAATGGATTTAAGACGCCGCCTGAGATCCCGCCGGACTTCGGAGTCCAACGCGGAAAAAGGCTCGTCCATGAGCAGTAGTTTAGGCTTGACGGCTAGAGCTCGCGCCACTGCGACGCGTTGCTTTTGGCCCCCGGATAACTGCTCTGGGAACCTATGCCCGTATTCACCAAGATGCATGTAATCTAAAAGCTCGGCGACAGTAGCAGCAATTTGGTCGCGGCTTGGGCGGAGCTTTCGCGGTCTGACTGTTAGACCAAAGGCGATGTTGTCGGCCACGGTCATGTTCCTAAATAGAGCATAGTTTTGAAATACAAAACCTACCTCCCGCTTCGGGGGAGGCGTTTCACTAATGTCTTCACCGTTTAAGCTAACGTGACCACATGTCGCCGCCTCTAGACCGGCTATGATCCGTAGTATGGTGCTCTTGCCGCATCCTGATGGCCCGAGCAGTGTCAGGAGTTCCCCCTCCTTAACGTGAAACGACACATTCTCAATGACCAAGTGGTGGCCGTAGTGCTTCGTAATGTTTTGAATGGCGAGCGACATCATGCCCTCCTTGATGGATCGTTAGGTCGAGGGGCAGGCTCAAGACCGCTGGCGAAAAACGCCTTCACAGCCAGCGATAGCACGGCAAAAAGCGTCAGTATCGAGGCGACGCTGTAGGCTGCTGTGAATCGATACTCGTTGTAGAGGATTTCGACATGCTGCGGCAGTGTCGTGGTGAGCCCACGGATATGTCCCGACACCATCGATACGGCACCAAATTCCCCTGCTGCGCGAGCTGCGGCCAGGATCACTCCCTGCACCAAGCTTAGTCTGATACTAGGCAGTGTCACTCGTTTAAAGATCTGCCAGCCCCCGGCTCCGAGAGTTGCGGCTGCCTCCTCGAGTTGAGTGCCCTGAGCTTCAATCTGAGGCAGAATCTGCTTTGCGACATAAGGCACGGTGACAAATAGAGTGCCCAGAATGACTGCCGGCACCGAGTAGACAACGTCAAAGCCTAGGGCATGCAGTTGCGTACCTAGCCAGCCCCGCTGACCGTATAAAAGAATAATCATAAGTCCGCTCACTACAGGTGAAATGGTGAGCGGGAGATCTGTCAAGATAAGGAGCCAGGTAGATCCTTTGACTCTAGTTTTATTTATTGCCCAAGCCAAAGAAAGCGCGAAGAGCGTGTTCAACGGCAGGACCAGTGCTACCGTTAGTAGGGTTAATTTAAGCGCACCCCACGTCTCAGCATTTAAGATGCTCGATAAATAGGTTCCAAAGCCGTGGTTTAGTGCAGCGCCAAAGATGGCGATGATTGGCATCACGAGGGCTACACCAACGACTGCGAAAGATAGTCCGATCAGGCTTCTCCTAAACCATAGCGTCGATCTCTTGATCGCTATACGCGGACTACCGACGAATACCTGAGCACCAATTTCTGGCGTCACACCTAGGCTTGCGTCAAACTTCACAGAAAACCCTCCTTCAAGCGGTTGCCAAAATTCTTTGCCGAGAGGTTCAGAATCAATAAACTAGCGAAAGATATTGCCAGCATGATCAAGGCAAGAGCACTAGCTCCGGCATAATCAAACTGTTCTAATTTGGTCGCGATGATGAGAGGTACGATTTCGGAATACCCCGGTAGGTTGCCGGCGATAAATATGATCGCCCCGTACTCGCCGAGAGCTCTGGCAAATGCTTGGGTAAATCCGCAGATCAATGCCGGGCTAAGGTGCGGGACAAAGAGACGCCAGAACCGTTGCCACGGACTGGCACCAAGGATGATCCCGGCGTCTTCGACGGTGGAATCAAATTGACGCAGGAGCGGCTGCAGCGCGCGCGTTTGTACGGGGAGCGTCACGAACACTTGCGCAACGATTATGCCAAGTGGTGTATACGCAACTTGGAGTCCAATGGATTTGAGTGGTCCCCCTAGCCACGACTGCGAGCCATTTTCGGCGTAAATGGCGGCCAAAGCTAGGCCAGCTACAGCAGTAGGTAAGGCCAGGGGAATATCAAGTAAAGCATCAAGGACGCGCCGCCCAGTGAACCTATAGCGCTCAAGTACCCAAGCGAGAAGTAAACCAATGACCGAGGTAACGAGAGCTGACGCGGCGCTGGTGCCAAAACTTACTCGCATTGCTGCCAGGACGCGGCGTGAGGTTAACGTTTTGAGCCAAACATCTGGTGTGATCACGTGCGACTGGACCACGAGTGCTAAAACGGGAAGCGCTACGACCAGACCCAAAAAGATCACAGAGAAGGCGGTAGTGGGGACTAAGCCTGGCAGTGAGGGTGCCCGTCTTCTGGCTAAGGATTTTATAGGAGTGCTGATCATCAACGCCTTTCCTAGTCTTTGGTGCCGATAAGCTCATCAAAAGTGCCGCCATCGCTGAAATGAAGCTTCTGTGTCGATGCAGCATCGCCAAAGACTTCGCTGATCGTGAATAGTTCCGTCGTTCGATTAGGTTCGGCGGACGATTTCGCACGAGTCTGATTTAGTGGGCGGAAATAGTTCTTTGCCGCAATCCGTTGCCCCTCCTCCGAGTAGAGAAATCGCACATACTCCGCCGCGGCCTCGCGTCTTCCCGTCGCATCAACGACACGGTCGATGACTGCAACGACGGGCTCAGCTTTAATCGATCGAGGCGGTAGCACGATCTCGAATGAGTTCGATCCAAATTCGCGCAGCACCAAATGGGCCTCTGACTCCCATGTGATCAGGACATCGCCATACCCCCGAGCGGCGAACGTAGTAGTTGAGCCTCGCGCCGCGGTATCAAGAATCCGGACATTTTTTAGGATCCCACTTACGAGACTGCGTGCCTTAACTTCGTCGCCGCCAGTGCGGATCAACTCTGATCCCCAAGCGGCGAGATAATTCCAGCGAGCTCCCCCAGAGGTTTTGGGGTTAGCCGTCACCACACTGACGTCGCTTCGAGCTAAGTCTCGCCAATCAGATATGTGTTTAGGGTTGCCGTACCGAACCAAAAACACCACCGTTGACGAAAACGGTGAACTGCCGTTCTCCTGCTGTGCTCGCCAGTCCGGTCGTAGGAGTCCCTTTTGCGCCAAGAAATCCATGTCGAGCGGGAAGGCCAGCGAGGCAACGTCGGCACTTAGTCCCTCAGAAATAGCTCTAGCCTGACTGCCCGAAGCTCCGTGGGACTGATGCACGGTCATTTTGCCGCCGTACTTCTTTCGCCAATGGGCCGAGAACGCCTCATTGATTTCGCTGAGAAGCTCGCGCGTTGGGTCGTAGGACACATGCAGTAATTCAGTCACTTGCCTTGGTATGCTGCCGGCGTAAGCCAAATTCGACGCAAGATAAATGGCAAACGCAAGTAACCCTCGCGATAGTCGCAATAGTTCCATGGACGAAACTCGCATCATCTTGGGACAGGACGAGGTCGGCGCGTAAGATCACATTCAGGCAGCCATGACGGACATGGCCGAAGTGCCTAAATACAGATCGCCGGCTCGAAGAGTCCGCGGGTGAATTAAATTTTTAAGGGAAATTCCGGGTTGTTGAAGGGATCAACAACAACAGCAGAGACAAGCGGAGAGCGAGGAGGAGGCAGCACTGTGCGAGGATGCACTGGATCTGGTTGAACTAGATCCTACTGTACTAGAGACTTGGAAATCTCGTCGCTTTAGTTCTCGAAGCATAACACCACTCCGCTAAATAATTCTTCACCTTGACTGGGAAAGGCTGACGCAACCCGCATTCACTGTCAAGAGTATTTTGGTTGAGAGCACACTCGTGAGTTACAATGACAAGCACGACTAAACTGACGATCGATAAATAAATGACGCATAAAATAAGGGGAAACGATGCGATCCTCCGTCTTGAGAGCTGGTTCTATGGTCCTCCTCCTCCTGAGTTGCGGGCGAGCAGCCGACGATCGTCAAGAAACCACGACTTCTAGCCCACCCGCTGGGTCCACAAGTAAAGTGACGTTGGGGGCACTGGCCTTTGATCTCGCAGACGACGCAACCGACGCCATCCACGATGACGCCAACGGGACCGGCATCGATCTCTTGGGAGACGGCGCGAGTAACTTTACGCGGACGAAAACTTGTACCGCTTCGGGTGGACGGGCAGTCGTTGATATAACTTTCTCGGGTACGAGTGATCGCACAGTTAAGCGGGCTAGAATCTCCGCCTCACTCACCATAACCGCGATGGGTAAGGAGACTAGGACCTGGATACCTCCTGCCAACCTCGCACTCGCATGCACTGCCAGCGGCACCTCGGCCAAGATTAACTGGCAGGATCAGGCCCTCACGGATGGCCTTGTGACTCAGATTAGCGTCGACAAGACCCGTGCCTTCAGTCGGTCGGTGACGACGCCCAAAAAATCCTTCAGGACCTCAAACAGTGTGTCAATCAAGGGCACAAGGACCGTTACCTGGTCGGGCGCGACCGACGGGTCGGCGGCAGTGAGGGACAAAAAGATAGTCGTTGCTGTGACCCGCAACGGGTCTCGGGTCGAGCAGGACGGCTCGAAGAGCGCCGTTCAAACTGCGGTCACCACGCTCGCTGACGCCCCTCTCACGGTCAGCGTGGAACGTAACCCAGGTGACGCTGGCGGGGACCGGACCCTCAAGAAAAAGACCATTAAATCTGGCACTTTATCATCCACCCAGGTAGACGGGACGGTGATTCAGACCACGTTTGACTCCGTCGTCTATGACTTTAGTTCCACCAACGACGACAAGTGCCAGCCGCTTTCCGGCAAAATGATTGGTAAAGTTTTCGCTCCGGGGGTCACCGTGGCGGCCAAGACCTTTGTCATCACATTCGGAGATACGACTGTAGATTCGGGCACCTCTATTGCCTTCGATGGAGGGACGGCTGAGGATTATCCGGATTATAATGCCAAGGGCTGCGACCTTGAGTCTGAGACTTAAGTCAGGGAGTTAGGTTAGGTACTTGAGTCAAGCTTTGGCAATATTAGGTAAAAAAATCCGCTTCCTAAAACAGTTCTCATAATGGTAAAAGGTCCCCGGGATTTAACCAGAAACCGACATGGGACTAAACACGATCATGGCTTCATTTGCTCCGACCGCGGGTAGATCTATGGTAAATTCAGACGCTCATCTTAATGTCGCAATGAAAGGGCCGCTGCTACTAGCAACCTGTGTTGCTGCGCTCGGTGGATTTTTATTCGGCTACGACACTGCCGTTATTAACGGTGCTAACCAATTCTTGCGGGCGCACTTCGTTCTCGATCCGCTGAACGAGGGCTTTGCTGCTGCCAGCGCCGTCCTCGGGTGTATTCCCGGCGCTATGTTTGCAGGCACCCTCAGTGACCGCTACGGACGGAAGAAGACACTCTTCGTGTGTGCCATTCTTTTCGCTCTGTCAGGCATCTTCTCTGCTGTGCCTGAGACTTTCCTGCAGTTTCTGGTCGCACGCTTCATTAGTGGGCTTGGTATTGGCGCGGCATCGATGGTTTGTCCAATTTACATCGCTGAATTGGCCCCTGAGAACTGGCGGGGACGACTGGGAGCCCTCTTTCAACTAGGTATCGTCACCGGCATATTCCTGACCCTCTTTATCAATCTGCGAATCCAGGGTGCTGGCGACCATGCTTGGAATACGAGTACAGGATGGCGCTGGATGCTGGCGGCCGAGGTAGTGCCGGCGGTACTTTTGCTTCTCTTCCTCTTTCCGGCACCTGAGAGCCCACGTTGGTTGATCCAGGTTGGTCTTGTGAAGGAAGCGCGTAGCATCTTGACCCGGATTGGGGGAGCCGAGCACGCCGAGTTTGAGATCAAGGAAGTCGAGAAGGTCATTTCCAGCAACAGCCGGTCAAATGGGTTCAAGGACGTATTTAGCGCGAAATTTCGCCGTCCGCTGGTGCTTGCCGTATTGGTCATGGTGTTTTCACAGTTCTGTGGCATCAACGCTGTGATTTACTACTCCACTAAGATTTTTACCTCCTCCGGTGCCGATCAGACTGCCGCCTTTAATGGCTCGGCCTGGGTTGGTCTTGTAAACCTGCTGTTCACGCTCGTAGCTATCGCTTACGTAGACAAGGCTGGTCGTCGGCCACTCATGCTGATCGGTACCGCTATTCAGTCGGTGGCACTGGCTTGGATGGGGTGGATGTTCCAGAGTGGGCAGAGTGGGCTAGGACTGTTGGCCGGCGTGATCGCATTTATCGGTGCATTCGCCATGGCCATGGGTCCGATCTCGTGGCTATTCTGCTCGGAGATCTTTCCAGCCCAAGTCAGGGGGCGTGCCATGGCGGTTGCGACCTTCAGCAACTGGACTTCTTGTTTCATCGTGGCGCAAACCTTCCCGATGCTCAATGACAGCCCCAGCATCGGGCCAGGTCCGACCTTCTGGATTTACGCTGCTTGTAGTCTTATGAGCTTCGTCTTTGTTTGGAAGATGATGCCAGAGACCAAGGGCAAGACGCTGGAAGAGATTGAAGCCACCTGGAAGTTGCCAGCCTAACTACGGTGTATCGGGCCCAGGTAGCGCCGCTTTGGCAGCTGCTTGGGCGTTCCTGAGTAGCGACATGTCTCTACTGACGGCTACTAGGGCGATGTTAAGCATCCCGCAAATGACGAGAACCTCGAGCCAGCCAGCAGCCACCTCGGCAGTACCTAGAGATCTCAGACTATCAGCTGCTAGCTCGGTATTCTTTTTCAGGGCGACGATCTCCTGCTGATGTTCGGGGGAGTGCCAGATCTGATCGACGAAATCTACGATCAGTGGTCCAGCTATAGGTATTTTGCTGAGCTCCGCCATTTTGGGATCGATCAGATTACTCTTAACGTCGCTAAGGGATTCTGCGGCCGCCAAGGTTTGGTTGCGAACACCAGGTAGTTGACCTGAGTGCGCGAGCCCGACTGCGGCATAAATGCTAAGCCCAACCAGGCCGCCAGCGACGTAGGGCAGAGGTCGACCAAATAGTGCAAAGCCAACAATGATCGCCGCAGCGGTGCCGTAGATTTCCGCGTTCCAGCTATCGAACCCAAGTGTACCCGTGGGCAGGGCCGCCTGGGTGAGCATGATGACGACGATCACTACTGGGACAAATAGAGCGATACCAATCGTGGCGCGCAGTTTAGCTGAATCAATTTTGCTCCAAAGGAGTACACCCAAGACACTGCCGAGCGCAGTAATCACCGCTCCAAATAGCGCCCATCTAAGAATTGATTGGTTGGCAAGAGTCACCCTAGGCGGCAACTTGGCTGTGATCATGTCCCGGACTGTCGAGGTCACAAGACCTGCCAGACCATCTTCGCGACCAATCAGGGCATCCACCATCCCAAGAACGCCGGTCATCTCGTTGGCCTCAGAGACGCTACGTATCCGAGCGGAAAACTCTGCTCCGGCCTCGCGTGCAAAAACCTCAGCCTTGTCGTGGAGGCCCTCGCTAATCACTATTTCGGGGGTATAGGCCAGGTAGACCAGGACGAATGTGGTAGCTGCATGGACTAGTAACCGACTGAAATTTAGGGGAAATATTTTCACGTCTGGATAAGCCTATAGTCAGTGGATGCGATTAATTCTAATCAAACATACCAAGATCCTTGGGGAAATTCTAATCGCAAGGGAGAGCACTGGGTCAGCAGCACGAGTTAATTCAGAAATGAGCTAAAGTTTGTGACCAGTGATACCGATAAGGAGTATGAACCGAATACATCACCAGTAACGTGGACGATAATCTGACCTCTAGGTAGAGGTCTGGGCAGGAGCTAAAGGATATGAAAAACCACCTCATCATTTGCACCGCTGTGATTATGGTTGCCGCGGGCCTTGGTTGCGACCATGCGAAGGCCGACAGAGCCAAGTCTAGCGAGCAGCAGCCGGTGGCCGCCAAACCCGCCACCAAACTCGAGGCTGTCAAAACGGGCGAGGAGTCCAAGGCCGCTTCGGCTTTCCAAGGTGAGTGGGACTCGGGTTGTGACGCGGAAGGATTTCAAGGCGAGATGTCGCAGCGAGTTATGCACAAAATCGCTGGTTCAGATTTAACTACTACCGTGCAGCTATTCAGTGACTCAGCCTGTAGTGTGGTTTCCACGACATCGACAACGACCGCCAAGCTTACTGTGGGATCCGTCAGCAAAGCTATACTTGGTAGTTATGAAGTCGACATCAAATATGCCACCGTTCAGGTGACGCCACGTTCTGAGGCATCTGTTCAATCATTGAAAAGCGGTCTTAGCGAGCACGCTGATCCGAAGTGCCGTGCACTTGGCGAGACACTCAAAGTTAATACGCCCGCAGAATTTATATCTTGTGGGCCTTCGTCGCAGCAGTTCACACTTTTGCAGGTCTCAGATAACGTGTTGAGATTCGGTGATTGTGAGGCTGATTCTGAGGCCTGCACGACTGCTGCGAGTCGGGCAGTCGCGATGAGAATGGGTAGGGGGTTTGCGCGCCATGGTCAGCAATAAACTAATGGCCAAGCACCCAATTCCACCGAGCTAAACATAAGGCATTTGCAATAAGCCAATCCGTTTACCTAAAGACGTCGGCAAATGTTGCCGACTCTTTGGTTACACGGAGGTAGAGACCATGGTGCTCTTCAAAAGGCTTATAGCCATCTTGGTGTTTTGTAGCACCATCTCCTGCTCACAATTTTTCCTCCGGTCTCCAGGTGATCCAGTGCTAAACCGAGATTCTGATCCCTGCTACAACATTAGTCGTGAGAATGCGCAGCACCCGATCATCATCTGTGAACGTGAACGCTCGTATACCGTCCAGGTAGTAGATAAAAAATTTATGTTTAGCAAAGGTGAATTCCAGGCTAGATTTTATGATCACCTCCGCAATTTTCTTTACCGGAGTGCGGCACCGCAAAAATCGCTGCGCGGCATGAGTGTTGATATCTGGCTCGCGGCTCCCGTCTTTGCACCAGATGCGGCTGAATGGGTGGCGGTAGTCTCGACGGATGAAGGGTTTCTCGCCTTTAGATTACCTTTGCCTCTAGAGCACTGGACGATGAACAGTGCCAATGCCGTTTGGTTGGGATCCGAGGATCACCCGACTCTGAGAGCGATCAGGACGGATCAAGTCATCATCACACCGCAGCCAGGACTTTCTCCCGCAAATGCACTCAAATTTATTGAGACCTCAGGTGTTGGTGCAAGACGCGACATCCTCGGACGTCCAATTGTGCAGCGCATTGTCGGAGATGGTAGCATGATAAGGCTAGACACCCTGGCTCTTGGTGCTCCGCAAGTGGCACGTGCTATCAGTCGTAGCGCCGATGCGCGGAGTCATCTGATGGCCGTCAACTACAGCACAGCGGGTGGTAGAGATAGTTACCAAGCAAAAGTGTTTCGGTTCACTTTACCCTAAATCTAACCATAACCTGGGTCTCTATTTTAATATGAAGCACTACTCACTCAATACACTCAAGACTGCCGCGCTGGGCCTAACAAGTTGCCTCCTACTAGCTGGCTGTGCCGACCTCCTGAGTGCGACTACCGTTAGCACTAAACTCAATATTGCCATGACAGGCAATGCCGCTGTGCCGGAGGGGGCTACCGGCACGCAGGACCCGATATTTCAGCTTTTTAAGCTTAAGTCCGTCGTCCTCACTAAATCAGACGGCAGCACTGTCGCTGGTTACGAGGGTGATCCTGTTGACCTGCGTATCATTAGTCGCCCACAAATCATCTCTACCTACGACATGGGCAGCGACAGTGGTGTCGTCTATGACAGTATTGCCGTCACCTTTGACTCCGCTGTCACCGGAGCGGGACGCTACCAGGACGATCTCTCGATCACCTTGGAAAATCCTGTTTTAACCTATTCTCAGCCATTCACCGTCGCCAAAGCGCAAGATCGGCGTTTAGACATTTACGTTAACTGGCAAAATACTGTCACCGAATCAGAAGACGAACAGACTAACTCCATTCAGGCCCCAAGTTTCACGCTGACCTTGACGCCAAACTAGAGCGAGTTAGGCTGAAAATGCCACGCCTTGATGGTTGTCTGCGCTGGCATCGTGAAAGAAGCATTTGATCAATGAATCTGGAAGTCTCTTAGGTCTACCGCGCTTAATATCGACGCAAGCTATTTCCATGTGGCAGCAAGCCAGCAGTTTGCCGCCTAGGTCGTACATCGAACATCTGACCGAGGCAGTCGATCCCCTGTAGCTCGCAATATGTGACTCAATTGTGAATTCCGTATCGAGGAGCACCGGGCGCTTGAATTCTATGTTCAAATTAGCGCAGAAAAATGCAATATCCAGCTCCGCCAGCGCCTCGGCGTTGAGGCCGCAGTGTTGCGCCATGCCTTGAAACCTGTGTTCGACGAAGTAAGCTGCGTAGTGCACCATGCTCAAATGACCATAGGGATCGATTTCGAAGAATCGCGGTTTATGCTGCGAGCGAAATACTACTGGTTGTGAATAGTTCTGCATGGAAACCCCTGCATGGGCACGATTTTGTCGGAGCTCGTGCAACGGAAACATCGGTACATGACTTTGCCACTGCAAGGCCTGGACCACGATTTTGGTGGCTGCAACCATCAATAAATATTAGTAATTTTTTTTCCGTGACCTGCATATGGGTTAGACGCTGTCACGGTCGTGGGCGATGTGATCATTCCTTACAGATCACCCACCCAAACTTGTCGCACACACCTGCTGCGGTTAAACTGAAAGTCGTTGTCATCATCAGCAGCCGCCCAACAAACCCGGTGACTTATGGCACTCCTCACCAAGCAGCAAGTAGGCTTTGAGATAGAAGAGGTGCTCTATGAAGGGCCACGCACCAAAGTGCTTCGCGGTCGACGCCTCGACGATTCACGCCCCATCATTCTAAAAATCCTAGCGACAGACTCCCCATCGCCGACTGACCTTGCCAGGTTTCGCCTTGAGCATAGCCTAGCAGGCGAATTCCAAAGCCAACACGTTGCCAAACCCCTCGATCTGCTCCTCTGGGACGGGCAATGGACGATTGTATCCGAGGATATCGGTGGCCGCAGCCTCGACACCATAGTCAAGGATACAATTGGGCAATGGCAAACATTCATCCCCATAGCTCTTAAGATGACCGAAGCACTGGCAGCAGTTCATGACCATGGAGTCATTCATAAAGATATCTGCCCCGCAAACATCATTGCCACTCCTGATCTCACCCAGGTTCAAATCATCGACTTTGGCATCGCCACTAAGCTTTCACGCGAAACCGCCATTTCGAGCAGTATCGAATCTATCGAAGGCACCCTACCTTACATCGCTCCAGAGCAAACCGGCAGGATGAATCGACCTATCGATTTGCGCAGCGACCTATATTCCCTAGGGGTGACCTTCTATCAGATGCTGACAGGATCTCTACCCTTTACGAGCACAGACCCCTTGGAGCTCATTCATAGCCATATTGCTCGAACCGCTCCGTCACCTGCAGACCTTTGCCCAAGTCTCCCCCCGCTCATTTGCCGCATCATTATGAAGCTTCTCGCCAAGGAAGCTGAGCACCGCTACCAGTCGGCCCGTGGTCTGGCACATGATCTAAACCTGTGCCTCACTATCCCCTACTCTGCGGTGGAGCTTGGATCTAATGACGTGGCTAGCTCCTTTATTATTACGGCGCGCGTCTACGGACGCGAAGCAGAGGTGGCAATGCTCACCGATGCTTTTTCGCGTGCCAAGGATTCTCAATCAATCATCGTCAAGGTCACTGGTCCCTCTGGCATCGGCAAGTCGGCCCTGGTCCACGAACTCGTCAAGAACTGTGCAGCAAGTGGTGGATTTCTCACCTCGGGCAAGTTCGACCAAAATGTCCGTAACGCACCCTTTTTGGCGCTTACTCAGGCCCTAAAGCCATTGGTCTCGAGCCTTCTCGCTCTCGACAATGCAAAGCTTGAGGCCTGGCGCCAAAAAATCACCATGGCCCTCGGCGACAACGGCCAAGTGGTGGCCGATTTAATCCCCGAACTGTCGCTCCTCATGGGTCCATTACCTCCAATTTCCCCGATGCCGCCACTTGAGGCCATGAATCGCCTCAACATAGCCTTCGAAAACTTCTTGCGGTGCTTTGCCGATCCAGGCCGTCCACTAGTGCTCTTCCTTGATGATCTGCAGTGGGCGGATGGTGCCTCTCTGAGGCTCCTTGAGGTCCTGGGCTCAAGAGCGGGGGATCAATCGCTCCTCCTCATCCTCGCTTTTCGTGATGAGGAAGTCGGCGAAGGCCATCCCTGGCAACTAACACTAAATCGCCTTGGGGAACGGGAGGTCCAGGTAGAACGCCTGGAGCTTCGCCCCCTGGGACTGGAAGCTATCACTAGCCTAGTAGCGGATACCCTCCACTGTGACACCCCAACCGCAACCCCGCTAGCCCGACTCATCGCCAAGAAAAGCGCTGGCAACCCCTTTTTCATCGTGAAACTCCTTCATCTCCTCCATGAACGAGGCACCATCAAATTTGATCCCACCCTCGGCCAATTTGTTTATGACCCTGACGCACTTGCCGCTATTCCCATCTCTGACAATGTGGTCGAAGTCGTCTTAGCCGAGCTAAGCCGTTTGCAGGATGCTTGCCGCTCAGCCCTAGCACACGCCGCACTTATTGGCAGCGAGTTCTCGCTCATGTCACTCGCTGGGGTTTTGAAACTTGATGGCCCCCAACTAGGCAAGGTCCTAGGGCCCGCGATCAACGCAGACATTCTAATTCCCCTTGATCCAGATTACAGGCTTCTTGCGACCGCAGAGGCCAATATCGATTTGAGATTTAGGTTCGCCCACGATCGTGTGCAGGAAGCTGCGCGCCACCTCCTCGCGAATCATGAGCTAACCAGGGCCCACTTAAGAGTGGGCCGCTTCCTCGCAGCTTCTGAAGTACCACGGCACTTGATTGAAGCGACCGGCCACCTTTCCACCGCTATCGATCTTTTGGCGGAAGAGGAACGGATAGATCTTGCAAAATTGTGTCTTAAAGCTGGCAATCATGTGGCTAATGGCGCTGCCTACCACCCCGCATATCAGGCATTTGAGCTGGGGCTAAGTGCACTTGGTTCGCATCCATGGGACAGGGATTATCAGACTGCACTTCAACTCCATGTTCGCTTGATTGAGGTTGCTTACCATGCGGACCAACCTGAAAAACTTGAGATTCTGTTTCGCGCCCTCGTCACTAGTGCGAAGAAATCTGATGCCTTAGCGATCAGCCCTGCTTATAACGCGATGTGCCAGGCCTTGTCCGCCGCTGCACGCTATCCCGAGGCCATTCAGATCGGCTGTAAGGGTCTAGCGATGTTAGGTGAGAGACTCAACGAGAATCCCTCTAGTTTTAAAGTTCTTTTTGAGATTTTTCGCACGATGAGCGTCTTTAATGCCAAAGCCATTAAAAAGCTCCGGACGCTTCCAGAATTAAATGATCCAATTAAGGTTGCGATTAGATCACTATCTGCAGACATCGGCATGGCCGCCGCATTTGTAAACAAAAATCTGTCAGGCTTGCTGATAATGCGGGGCGCGCGGGCGACCCTAAAGTATGGAATGACCCAGGCAAGCAACCACTCAGTTGCTAGTTATGCGTTGGTTCTAGCCGGCATGTTCAGGCGATTTGATCAAGCCGATGCCATCATGCAAGCGCTGATTGAAACCAGCCGGGAGCGTGGTTACACCAAAATCTACTTGAGAACCTCATTCTTCTATCATGCGATGCTTCGAACTTGGCGAGAAATTCCGCGTGAGGGGATTCAAACCCTAGAACAAATCTTAGGGTCATTTATCTCAAACGGCGACCTCGAATTCGCCGGACACGCTGTAATGTCCCTGCTCGCACGCAAAAGCCTTTCGGAAAATATCGACCACCTTCTTGAAACCGCGCCAACCCATTATTTTACCCTTAAGCGTTACCGCCAGGAGCAGATGGCCCTCTACTTTGGCATCTACTGCCTTTTTCTGAGCGAACTCGCCAAAAAGCCAAGCGGGATTCCGCTTCCAGCGATCACCGACGATGACGCTATGCAAAAAGTCCTGGAGCACCAGTCCGATATGGTGCGCAATGGCTACCATATTTGTCGATACATGCTCTTTACCATCCTGGGCCGCTACGAAGAGTCTGCCAAAGAGTATGAGAAAGCAGCCTCCTTTGAATGGTCAACTTCCTGGCTTGGTTATGGATTTGTTTATAACCGTACCTATGCCAGCATCGCACTCCTTGCTTCCATGACTCGCAAAACTTTCAGTCGCAAGGCCATAGTTAGGATGCGGCCATTTCTAAACCTGGTCAAACTGCTCGCCAAGCGGAGCCCACTCTATTACGGCTTTTCACACCACATTCTTGGCGCTGAAATGGCTCGCCTTAAAGGCCAGGACGCACTTGCACTCAGGGAATACCAGGAGGCACGAAAATGGGCCACGGAATCTGGCATTTTGTCAGTCCAAGCCTTGGCCTATGAGCGGTCGGGGCGATATTCCCTCTCTTTGGGGGATCAGTATTCGAGCCTCGCTTATGTACGGAAAGCTCGCAATCTCTTTGCTGCCGCAGGTTCTAGGAATAAAGTTGAGATGCTTGAAGCCGAGTTTAGTGCTCTAAAATCCCAAAAGGTTGCCCCCACCACCAAAGGCAAAATAACCAAGACTTACTCAAACCTCGGCGAGGCCCTCGACATTGAGAGCATTTGCCGAGCCTGCCAGGCAATATCAAGTGAGCTCACCATCGAGTCACTCATTCAAAGCCTTGCCAAAATCACCCTTGAAGCTGCCGGCGCGCGGCGCGGACTAATTCTTATCAAAGAGGGACCTATCTTGGTCTCACACATCAGCGCCACTTTGACTTCAGAATTCACAGCGGATCTTCGTCCGCGTCAACTGGAAACCCTGAATGAGGAACTAGCGATAAGCGTCGTTAACCTTGCGCTGCGAAGTCACAAAACTGTAGTACTCGACGATGCGATGCAGGACCCGAAGTTTGCAGGGGATCCGTATATCGTAAAATCGCAGTGCGCCTCGGTTGCATGTATCCCGATTGAGAACCAAGGGGACCTGGTTGGGATCCTCTACCTTGAAAATGATCTCAGCAAAGGCGTCTTTAACGCAGATCGCATGAAAACTCTCGGCCTTATCGCCGCCCAAGGCGCTATTTCAATTCGCAATGTGCAGCACCTCACCGCGGTAAAGGAAAAAGTCCGGCTTGAAGGACAGATGCGGGCAGCCCAGGCCGTCCAAAATGCCTTACTCCCTCCAAAGGAGGCTATTCCCGGTGTCTCCATCAGTACGGCCTACATCTCTGCAGACGAAACGGGCGGCGACTGGTATGGCTACTACCACGAACCCACCAAAGACCGCCTTTACGTCCAAATCGGTGATGTTACGGGCCACGGCGTCCCGGCTGCGCTCGTAACCGGCGCGGTGTGTGGCGCCATTTCTTCAGCCTACGACCTTCTGCCGACCGGCGCAGCTGACAGCCCAAAACACTGCCTTGAAGTGATCGTGCGTGCCGCTAACCGAGCCGTTACAACGGCGGGTGTCAGATCGGATTATTTTATGACCATGGCATTCCTGGTGATCGACCTCAGGACTGGAGATGGCCTTTATCACAACGCAGGACATGTCCCTGTTTTACTGAGAAGCGGTAATAAGGTCGAAACCCTAGTCGCGCGGGGAAACCCCCTTGGCCTTGTAGACAACGTGGACGTTGTCCGGTTCTCGTTTAACCCCGGTGATCTCCTGCTCATGATAACAGATGGCCTGCTTGAGAACGGCCCGAGTTATAAAGTTAACCGGCGGCGGAATGAAATCAAAAAAATCTTGGAGCAGGCTGCAAATGAGGAAGATCTGAAGGAGTTAATAATTCAAAACTATCAGCATCATCTGCAGAGTAGCAGGCCGCAGGACGACTGCTCACTTCTCAGTATCCAGCGAAGGATTTAGCTATCTAAATTTGGCGACGGCGAGAACGGGCTAGATCTAGGCCCATAGTGCCGGTATAGACAGAACAGGTTACACCTCGACTTACAGGACTTGAAAACCATATGACGGATAAAAGTTCCAACCTCTTCGTACGGCTTTGGTTTGGTTTTTGGCGACTACTTCGCAATTACCTCGTATTTGTGGGCGTAATGACGACTCTCCTTTGGGTTGGTCTGGCAGTTGCCCTGAAACGTGGCAGCAGTATGGAGCTCGACCTACCTAAAGTAAGTCTTTCCAAGGAGAAGCCATCCGTCCTTTGGCTGGAGCTGAGCGGTAAGGTTACCGAGGTGGAGCCGAGCTTCACCGACTTGATTATGAGCCGACTCATAGGTGGAGAGGAGGAGATCTACCTGCCGACCGTGCGCAAGGCGCTCAGCAAAGCGGCGAAAGATGACCGGATTAAAGAGTTCGCCATTAACATTATGCCAGTCAGGGCGACACCAGCTGAGTACGCGGCATTGCGAAAGGCGATTCTAGAGTTTCGTGAGACCAGTGGTAAACCGGTTCTAGTGTATATGGCTGACGTGAGCGACTGGACTTACTATGTCGCGACCGCTGGCACTAAAATTATCTTAAATCCGGCCGGCGAGCTGTCGCTCCCTGGACCGACGTTTCAGCTCGTCTACTTTGGTGAGGCTCTGAAAAAGCTAGGGCTATCTTTTGAGGTCGTGCGGGCAGGTAAGTATAAGTCGGCTTTCGAGCCTTTTGTCCAGAATGTCCCGAGTGAGCCGACTCTCGAGGAATACAACAGTATGCAGTCGAGCCTGCTTGATCACATCGTTGATTTGGTCTGCAAGGGTCGGGGCAAAGATGAATCCACCGTGCGTGGCTGGTTTAAGAAGTCGCTCTTTACGCCAGAGGAGGCGCAACGCTCAGGGATTGTCGACCAACTAGGTTACCTACCGCGCGAGGATAAGCCAGCTGACAGCGAGGATAGACTGCACCTTGACAACTACCTTGCAGCAACCAAGAGGGATCCCGAGCAAAAGGAGCTGGTGAGCGACAAAGGCGGTATCGCCTTGATCACCGCTACTGGCGAGATCCATATGAGTTCGCAGGCCTCCGGGCCAACCGGTAGTGACGACGGGATCAATCCAAAGGACATGCGCAAAGAGTTACTCTGGGCGCTTGATAACGAGGATGTCAAAGCAGTCGTGCTGCGGATCTCTAGCCCAGGTGGATCCGCCACAGCCTCCGACATGATTTGGCACGACATTCATACCTTGGCAGCTGTGAAGCCGGTCATAGTGTCAATGGGTGCTTATGCTGCCTCAGGTGGTTATTATATCGCTGCTCCGGCTCAGCGCATCTACGCCGAGCCTACGACCATTACGGGATCGATTGGTGTCATCGGGATGCTTCCAAGTGCCGAAGCTTTCGCCGACAAATGGGGGGTAAACTTCCATATGGTTAGTTCGAGTGACCGTAGGCAGCTCCTTAACCTAGGCAGCAAAGCTAGCGCTGAAGATAAGGC
>Ga0078894_10000441_pt1 | contig 28913 bp, 27 predicted proteins | sample LauGreSu1BDMLBSD_2_FD_67506 | JGI IMG/M metagenome (GOLD analysis project Ga0078894, IMG submission 67506) | Freshwater lake microbial communities from Lake Michigan, USA - Su13.BD.MLB.SD (version 4) (version 4) | ecosystem: Environmental > Aquatic > Freshwater > Lake | place: Lake Michigan... | reverse complement strand
TTGTTCCCTGAAATTGCATAAATATTGTTACTATGCGATTTAACGATTTCAAATATCTAACTCCTATTGCCGAGATGGCAGGCGAAGCTGTCAGTGATTTACAAACCTATCTTGCAGGCAAGATTAAAGAACTACCAGCTGATGAACAAACTGTAAAAACACTAAGAGAAATCGAAGATTTACTTAGGGATGTTAATGCTGGCGGGCGAACAAACAAACTTAACAAAGATATTCAAAGTGTTCAAGATCCCATTGTTCGCCAAGCCCACATGTTGCTGGCTCGTTATATAAATCAAATTATCACCTTTGGAAATGCTACAACCAAAGATCGAGAAGAATTATTTGATTTATGGAGAAACGATAAACTTGTTAATTTAGATCTACTATTAGGTAATGACATTGTAGGATGGTCTGAGATTTTTAACGGATATGGCAACAACCCTATTATCCAAGAGCTAGTTGACGAATTAATGGTCATCAGCGCACTAGGTCACGGCAAGGGTGAATTTGCTCTAAGTGTTCTCAGTAAAAGAATTAATCAACCTGCTAGCGGTAAGGGGGATTTAGAAGTTCGCTTTAACGGAAAAGAGATAAAAGTTGAAGTTAAAACTGCCGACATGGGTAAAGATAAAGTAAAAGTCGACCCAGTTACTGGTAAGAAAACAGTTATCAAAGGAAAAATGAGTTCTGCTCGATTTGGTGATCAGGAAGTAAACCCTGCACCTGGATACGAAGCAGCCTCTGAAAAATTAAATGCGTTTGTTAACAGTAAATTGCCTAAAGGTGAAAAATTAGGTGGTAGCGGATTAAACGTTGGCAAAGCTGTTGAGTTGTTAACAACATTACAACCAAAAGATGCAGATATTTTAATGGGCATGATAAGGCAAAACGTTAAATTAATTTTTGGTAAAAAGTTTAAAGATGCTAGGCCCGACTATCAAAAAAGATTAATAAAAAACATTAACGGAATTCTATCATCAATTGAACAAGGTGACGTTAGTTCTGCATTACAATATTGGTCTAGATCTAACTTTAACTATTACATGGCCGCTAAAAAAGATGACGGAGTTTTGTTTGTTAATATACCAGAAAAAACTACCATCTACTATAATACCGCAGAAGATTTGCAAGGCATTGGTTTAAGATTTAGAGCAGACACTACCTACATTAGCGGCAGTGATCCTAAGAGAAACGCTTATCCACAAATCCAAGTGGTCGCTAAAGATTACGGTGCAGAAAAACTTCAACCCGAATTTGAAAAACTTTCTAAGCCACAAAAAGAATACGCTAAAGCGGCAGCGGCAGAAAAAGCCCTTGCAACTAAAAAACAACAATGGGCCGATTGGTCAGTTAAACTAGCAAATATGCGCGGCATTAAAGACCCACGTGTGATACAAAAAATTGGTGACTCATCGTTTAATCTAAGTCAACAAGGCCTACCATTCGATGCATTAATGGGCGAATTAGAAGCACAATTCCCACAGTTAGCTAAAAACGTTGTACGAGCCCGTCAAGTACCTGTGGCACAACGTTTGTACACACCATACGTACCTCCCGTAGACGAACCTGAAGAAGTTTAATCTAGATTAAACTCTGTTATTATTTTCGCTCCTATTCCTGTAAATAATATACAGGATACCGGGAGCGAAAACCATGTCCAAACAAAAGTTATTGCTATTAGCACTATTGCCTTTTAGTGTAATAGCGGCTGAATTACAACACAATTTTAGTAGTCCATCCTTTAGTGGTGTTGGCTACAGTTCTCACGTACTAACGCTACAGCAACTAGAAACACAAGCTAGAGATAAGAATAAAGCTGCCGCTGATGCTATTAAAGCAAAGGCAGAAACTGATGCACTAAACACTCCGCAAGCCAAGTTTCAAGCAAACTTAGAAAGCCGCATCTATTCACAGTTGGCAAAACAAATTACAGACAGTCTGTTTGGCGTTAATGGAGTGCCAGTATGTACTGCTAATAGCGCAGGCAACTGCGGACAAATGGAAGTTGCAGGCAACAATATTACCTGGAGAGTGTCAGGTTCTAATATTATTGTTAGAATTGAAAATGTTCTTGATCCAAGACAATTCACAGAAATGACCGTGCCAAGTGGTACGTTTGGGTTTGGAGGCTAACCGATGAAAAGAACATTATTATCATTGGCTGTAGTTGCAGTATTAACAGGCTGTGCTAGTAGTTCAGCAATTAGAGAAAAAATAACAGGCAACCAATTTGATGAGCCTACTGTTGAATCTAGCAAGTACTTAAAGAAAGATGCTAACAAACTACGTCCCCCGCAAGGTGGTCCACTTCCTGTTGCTGTCTACGGATTCCGTGACCTAACAGGACAGCGTAAAAGTCAGCCATTGATTGCTAGTTTAAGTTCAGCAGTTACACAGGGTGCTGAGAACTATCTAATCAAAGCTCTTCAAGATGTAGGCGAACAGCGTTGGTTTACTGTTCTAGAACGTGTAGGCCTAGACAACTTGATCAAAGAGCGCCAGATGATTCGTCAGATGCGAGAGCAGTATCAAGGTAAAGACGCTAAAATGTTGCCTCCGATGATGTTTGCTGGTATTATCATGGAAGGCGGCATTGTTGGTTATGATTCAAATACATTAACTGGTGGTAGCGGCGTAAGACTATTTGGTATTGGTGGTAGCACTCAGTATCAAAGCGATACAGTTACAGTTACCCTAAGAACAGTTAGTGTATCAACTGGTGAAATTTTAACCACTGTTACTGTAACAAAGACTGTGCTAAGTTACATGGACAAAATAACATTGCTAAGATTTGTCGGTGACGGTACAAGTTTAGGTGCCAATGCAAACGCATTAGAAGGCGAAGTTGGTGGCAGTATCAATGAAAGCATCAACAAGGCTATCGACATAGCTGTTCAAGCCGCAGTAGTGCAAACCATCAATGAAGGCGCACGTAAAGGTCACTGGAGTTTTAAGGAGGAACGAAATGAGTTGGTTCAATCACAAGCCCCGGCCCAAAGAGCCCCAGAAGTTGCACCCGCACCATTACAGCCCAGCAACTCAGAAAGCACTGGAGCAAGCAAAGCTCCTGAGCCCAAACCAGAAGCCAAACAAGAAGTAAAGAAGGAGGAACCTAAAAATGATGTCAAACCTGTTACAGCAGTTGTTCCGCCTGCGCCAGTTACAACGCCAGCAGAGCAACCAACAACTCCAAGAGAAGAAGTCAAAATAGGCACAGTAGTTGATTGGGTAAACGCTTTTGCTACTAAGGATTATACTAGTGCAGAAGTTGTTAAATTAAAACCAGGTACAAAAGTAGAAGTTATTAAAGCAGAAGGCCAACAGTATCTTATTAAAGTTGGAGATAAGCAAGGATGGGTTACAAAGAGATTTGTAAAAGTAAAATAAGAGGTGTAGTTACATTATAATTATAGGTCAATGACCAAGGAACTTGTCGGCGAATATATAAACCGACATTTAAAAAAAATGGAATATAGAATGACAGGCGGTAGTGGGTTGTCGAGAAAATTACTCACAGCGATGCTTTTGAGCTATGCCACCATAAGTGGTGCTCAGACAGCAACAGGCCCTAATAAGGTCTACATCGAGCAGGTCGGTAGTAGCAATACTATCACAATTGAACAAGTTGGCGGCACTAACAATGTTGGCGGCGTTACAACTACAGTAGCTACGGCAGTTGCTGGTACAGGTATAACAACCTTAACTCCGGATGCACCTAGTGCCAGTAACTACGGTACTATCACAGGTAGCACTAACACAGTTAACATTACTCAAACTGGTAATAATAACAGTAGCCAGTATAATATTCGCGGCAGCAACAATAGTTACACCACTAATATGTTAGGTAATAATAACCAAACTAGATTAACTATAGGTACAGCTAACAGTGCTACTAACACACTAAATGTGATCGCAGAACAAATACTTGGTAACAATAATATGATTATACAAGATGTAGTTGGTAGTAATATCAATACCAACACAGTATTAGACGGCGACAACAACCAAGTTACTAGTAGTTTAACTAGTAGCAGAGGTCAAGTATCTAATGTTGCTAATGGCAATGCTAACGTATTCAACATTCAACAGATGGATGCGGCCGGTGCCAATGGTCATGTTCTTGCAATGATGACAACTGGTGATTACAACAGCATTACTACACAGCAACAAGGCACTAACGATACTACAGTAAACATACAGACACAAGGTAGTAACAATACTATCACAGTTCGTACAAGTAGTTCAACTATCGTATCACCTGCAACCGCAATCGCGAGGTAAACCATGCGTGTCTTATTGTTAGCCCTACTGCTAACATATATCAGCCCTTCATGGGCTGGTATAGGCACGGTTTCTGAAAACAAAGGCACTGCTTGTGAAGTAGAACGTAACAAGAAGAAAATGTCCGGAGTTAAAGGTGCCGAAATTGAAAGTATGGATACCTACATCACTGGTGCGTGTTCAAGCAATATTACATTTAAAGATGATACTAAAGTTAAAGTTACAGAAAACAGTAGATTGTTAATTGACGACTTTGTGTATGATCCTAAAAAATCAGACGCTGGCAAACTTGCCATGAAAGTTGGAATGGGCACTGTTCGTTATGCGTCAGGCCAAATTGCTAAGAATAATCCCCAACAGGTAAACATTAAGACTCCTACAGCAACAGTAGCAGTACGTGGTACAGATTTTACAATGACTGTAGACGAAGCAGGTCAAAGTCTAGTGGTATTAGTGCCAAGTTGCAAAGACGAAAGTGAACAAAAAAAATACGAACTGGAAGAGAATCGATGCAGGGTTGGAAAGATTATTGTAAGTAATGATGCTGGATCAGTTGTACTTGATAAGGCCTTTGAAGCTACTTATGTGTCTAATGTTGCAACATTGCCAACTCCGCCTGTGGTAATCAATACCGTTGAAGGCAAGATTAATAATAACTTAATTATTGTGAAACCTACTGAAGTAGTGAATGCCATTAGAGAAGCTGGTAAAAGTAAACGTGATCGAGAGATGGAAGAATTAGAAGCGGACGCCCAACGCCAACTAGCTAAAGCCATCGAAAAAAATAACGAAAAATCAGAAGCTGTATTATTGCCCGACACATATGTTGACGGCAAGAAAGGATGCAATCCTAGCCTAAGCGTTTGTGTAGCTTGGGAGAAAAATGACTCACCGGACATACAGAGTAAAGGCAAGGGCACGGCATATAGAACCAATATTGATCATTACGCCGAAGTTAAGACAACAGGCTACGACTCAAATACATTTGTGTCAATTAGTCATAACGATCAATACGCCTATACTATTGTTGGCAGTGGTGACCCAGGCGGCAATGTAGTAAACATTGTGCAAAAGACTGGTGTATTGAGAAGACCATGAAAAAGATATTATTTGCCTTAATGTTACTATGCTCTAATGCATTTGCTCAGACATATTATAATGCAATTGCCACAGCTTATGTAACTACTACTATCAGTCAAAATGTTGTATTCAACAGCACAATGCAACAAGGCGGAACTTTTAACTTTAGTGTCTTAGCACACAACGGTGGCGGCCGTGCAGGGCAAAGCGATACAGCCAACGTAAAGATAGAGTTTTATACAGCAGGCGGTTCTTTAGTAACTCAAGCAAACACTAATTATAGTGCTAACCTCCCAAATCCTCAGAATGTCTGCGGTAATCCTTGTATTGATACTACAGTTCCTTGGTCAACATTATCTATCAGCTCAACACTAACAGCCGCACAGGCTGCAAACGTTGCTTATGCCCGAGTAAGTATGTACGGGGTTGACGGTAGCTTCTGGGCAGGCGATTATGGTCCATGGTATCGTGCTCCAACATTTACGCTAAATGGAGGCAGTAACCTAACGTATAACCCAGAGTTTGGACCAGCTTACGGATACAATGCTCAAGGCTGGACAACAAGCCCAGCTATGGGATCATGCCAGGGTGCGTGGGGTGGCTCAAATCCCTGTATTGTAAACAGCGATGGTGTTCCGGGTTCTAGTACAGTAGGATTAGTTGCTAACGCCAACGGTGGTGGTCCAAGTACTTCAGGTGGTACAACAAGCGGCACACCCGGCGGATATAATAATACTATGACAACAACGAATGCTGGTACAGGTGCAACCTCGGGCGCACCACCTCCACCTCCGCCTCCAGCACCAACTGCAATTTATAATCAAGGTGTATCGACAGGAACTTATATTACGAATCATTACCCAACAAGTAATAACAGTCCTGCAGGTGAAGGTGCGGCAAATGCATTTGATAATAATCCAAATACAAAGTATCTAAACTTTGACAAAGCGAATGCAGGAGTTACAGTAAAATTAAATGCAGGTCGAGTGGTTAATGCATTTACGCTTACTACGGCCAACGACTTTAGCGGACGTGATCCAACTAGCTATAAATTGTATGGTAGTAATGATGGTTCAAACTGGACATTGATACAAGAAGGTCCATTAAGTCTAAGTGAGAGTCGATTTGCAGTTAGTTCTCAAATTGCAGTAACCAACACTAATGCTTATGTTTATTATTACATTTTCTTCCCAACAACTAAAGCTGGCGTTGGTTGTGGCCTGGATTGTGATTCGATGCAGATAGGAGAAATCACATTTATCTATGATGCTAATAATACAACAACATCAACAGCTACGGGAGCATCAGTGAGTAATCCTGGAAGTTTATGCTGTGGCGGTTCGGCAACGGCATTTAGCTCTAGTTCTACAAACACAGCAAAAGTACAGGCGTTTGTTAATAGAACAACAGCTGATAGTAAAGTAAACATTGAACAGATTGGAACACAGAATAATGTTGTTGTTAGTCAAAGTGGAACACGTAATAACTATGTTAATTATTACGGCAACGGTCTTAGCAACGATGTTGACATAGTACAACAAGGCAATGCTAGTACACAGGTTAACTATACAGACTTGCGTGTGGTGGGTAATTTCAATACTGTAAATTTACAGCAGACTAGTACTGGTGGCGGTAAAGGTATATTTGCAGATGTCGGCGGAAACAACAATAGTTTAATTGTACAACAAAAAGACAGTGGAAGTCATTATGCTGAAGTTACCTTAAGTGGCGGCAATAAGAACGTTGATATTACACAACAGGGATCAGCCAGCCATATGGCCAAGGTTAATCTTAGCGGCAATCCTACTGACCTAAGTCTAACCCAAAGTGGTAGTACACAAAACTATTACTCAATTACGCACAACTGCACCACGGCAGGCGGCTGTGCTAAAATAACTGTAACCCAAGGGCAGTAATCCAGCTAAATACTGGATGAAAATATCAGAACTACTCCAAGAAGCCGAAGCTAGCGATATAGAGCTAAAACAACGCTACGGGGAGTTTGAACCAGAAGATAAACCTATGCTGCCAACAACAAAAGTTGGCGGTGCACCTGCTCCCACACTGTGGACTGCATTTGATGCAATACAAAGCATACTAGGACGCAGACGAGTAACTGCTGACGAGGATCGCATTGGTCCAGGCATGTACTATGTCTATCAAAGCAGTGGCCCAGCAATGTTTAGAGATACTGAAGAGGGAGTAGGAGGCAGTATCAATGTGCCTAATCTTGATAGTAAAGCGGCCAAAGACGTTGCTGTTGCGGTACACGAAGCGTGTCATGCATACGTGCATGATCGTACCAAAGGAAAAGGTCGAGTATACGCAAACGAAAAGATTATCAACACTTTAGCAGAACGTTGGTTGCGCAAACATTTAAGCGGATCGGCACTACACGTTGCACTTGAAACTATACTCGGAAGTCGCATTAGTTACGGCAAAGATCATATGCCTAAGGGCCCAGTTACGGATCGTAGAGAATAAAAGCCCCTTCCGGGGCTTTTTTATTTGTTAAACAAATATCGTTTATGTAAATGTAGTCTTGCTTGATTATACTGAACAGCAGTAATAACTAGAGCAACTGCCCAAGGTACAATAGTAGCGGCCCAAGGTACAAGTCCTGCCCACCATGCAGCCATTAATGGTTCTTTCATCAACATTAACATTGCCACGGCAAATAATACAAACGATCCTACAAATACTGTGTCAGGCCAACGCTGTAAAATCTTACTGACTAGAGTAGCACCAAACAAGATAATTGGCACACTAATTAACAAGCCGGCAATGACTAAGATAAAACTTCCATTAGCGGCAGCGGCAATACCTAGTGCGTTGTCAATGCCCATAACAGCATCAGCAACTACAATGGTACTGATAGCACCCCAGAAGGTGTCCTTAGCTTCAATGTTATGTTCACTGTGATCAAATACCAGTTTCCAACCAATCCATAATAATGCCAGTGCACCAATAGCACGTAAGCCTGGAATCATTAGTAAGTAGGTCAGTGCGGCAACTGATACAAAGCGGATGGCAATAGCACCAAAGGTGCCCCAGAAGATTGCCTTCTTGCGTAAGTGGTCTGGTAATTTGTTAGCCGCCATTCCAATAACAAGAGCGTTATCACCGGCTAATACAATGTCTATCAAAATGATAGCGAGAAATGCCCAAAGAGCTTGGAGCGTAAAGAGTTCCATAATCTTCCTTAAAAGTTATGGTCTCACTTCTTTGTCTATAGACCGGATATGTACATATCGTGTTGACGACCTATAAAACCAGCCCTGCTGGTTAGTTACTCCCCACAAATATTTAGCGATAAATACATGATGCTGAAAAAAATCCTTATAAGCCCGTGGACTGCGTTACTGACCCTTGTGTTAGTATTGGGCATACGTGTTGCAGATCCCACATTTGTTGAAAGCGTAAGACTACGCTATTTTGACACACTAATTACACAAAAAGAACCAACGGCTAATAATATCTATGCAGTAAACATAGATGAAGCCGCCTTAGACAAATATGGTCAATGGCCATTACCGAGGGCAGAATATGCAAAAATTATTAAAGATCTGTATGATCGTGGTGCTGGGCTTGTTGTGCTCAATGTTATCATGGCTGAGTCTGATCGCACTGGTGGCGATGCTGTTCTCGCAAATGCCTTAAAGCAATATCCAGTTGTTCTAGGATCAGTTCCTAGTGATAAGACAAAAAACAAACCTCGTAATCCTGGATCAGCTGTAATGGGCCCAGAACATCTTGATCAAATTGTGCAGTATCCTGGATTGATTGCCAATGTGCCTAGTTTAGAAAACGCGGCTGCTGGCATTGGCATTGTATCAACACTACCAGAAGTTGACGGCGTAAATCGTCGATTACCTCTTATCGTTTCAGTTGACGGTAAACTTTATCCTAGCATAGCTATGGAAACACTCCGCGTTGCGGCAGGCGATTCAACATTTCAAGTCAAGCTCAACGAAAACGGTGTTGAGAAAATGCGCATACCTAAGTTTGGCCCTGTTACTACAGATGCTCTAGGACGAGTGTGGATTGATTGGAGCCAGGAAAATAAACAGGTCAGCCTAATGGATTTACCTAAAAACTTTAATGGCGCTATTGTCATTGTTGGTCCAACAGCCGCGGGTATCAGTAATCCACTACCAACCGCTAGGGGAGCAGTATTCCCACAAGATGTTCAGGCTGCTGCCATTGGCACTATGATAAATGGTGTAGTTATACAGCGACCTGACTATGCCGATGGCGCTGAAATTATAGCATTACTGGCATTTGGTGTATTACTAATTTTCTTATCGAGGTGGACTTATGTTGGCATTTGTGCTACTGTGGTTATTGTTGGTGCCGTCGTTCCTGGTACTATCTACGCTTTCAATAATTGGCTCATCTTGGGAGACGCGACTGCGATCGCGGCTGGGCTTGTTATCGTTGCTCTTCATACTTATGGCGTTAAGTTTGTAAGCGAGTTCTTACAGAAGCAGGCTATCAAGAAACAGTTTGCAGGCTACTGCTCACCTGAAGTAGTTAGACTACTACAAGAGAATCCAGACTTGATTAAGAAGGGCATCAAGAAAGACGTATCGGTTATGTTTAGTGACTTACGTGGCTTTACACCTATTGGCGAATATTTTGACAAGCCAGGTAATGGTGGTCCGGAAGGACTGGCCAAGTATATGAACGGTTACATGGATGCTATCACTATTCCTATTATTGACGCCAATGGTATGGTTCTCAAGTATGTAGGTGATGCCTCTATGCACATTCATGGTGCTCCGTTAGATGATGATAAACATGCACATACTATTGTTGCTGTTGGCTTAGAAATGTTAGACCGTGTAGATGCCTTTACCAAAGAAAAAGAAGCACAAGGTTTACCTCCTGCCGCAATGGGTTGGGGTTGTAATACTGGTGATGGCTACATTGGTGAAATGGGATCAACTGCAAGACACGGCTATGACATTCTAGGCGATATGGTTTCAACTGCCGCACGTTTAGAAGCACGTTGTAAAGCATACGGTGTACTGTGTATTATTGGTGCTGAAACATATAATAGAACTAAAGACGATTTCTTCTATTTGCTGTTAGATAACTTACAACCAAAAGGTAAGACAGTGGCAGACTTAATCTATACAGTACTGCGTACTAGAGGCGTAGACTATACTAGAGATAAAATAGCACACGATGTCATGCATGACTTGTACCGTCAGAAAAAGTTTGATGAAGCAGCCGCTATGTGTAAGAAACTAAAAGGTAACTTTGGCGGACAAATGGACAAGTACTATAAGATGTGGATCGAGCGTTGCGACTTTATGAAGCAACAGGATCTAGGCGATAACTGGAACGGTGAGTTTGTAGCACATGAAAAATGATCTAATGTTCCTATGGTTTGATTATCAAATTTGGTTAATGCTACAAATGAAGTTTATGTCACCTGCTAGGATGATAGGCTTTGGAGCTGATATGGAAGAATTTATTAAGTGCTATAGCCTTAATGGCATTAAAGCAAATATTTGTAAACCTACTATATGATTAGATTAATTTCAAAAGTAACTCGTCCTAATACGAAGACTACGTTTTATCCAATACCAAGTAACCTAGCACCTTTAGTAAAAAAAGCCAAGCAAGAAGGCAAGTTAATTGCTGAAGACTCTGAGCTTAGTAAAAATAAATTAACATTTACTTACATGTGTCTTTGGTCTAATAAAGATGATATGGAAGAGTTTAATCAGCAGGATGAAGTCAAAGAGTTTCGCAAACGCCGCAAGTGGTTTGAACAAGAGTACGAGCAAATCCGAAGTTTTAGCGAGTCGGAGGTTGATAGTCTTGATTTATATTTGGGAATGAAGTAACGCCCAATAAAAGAACGGACTAGTAAAGGTCAGCTCATATCGTGACTTACCTTTTAGTACCCTACTTTTTTTGCTAGAATGTGTCACTACCATTTGATCTAGGCTAAATCCGCCCGAGGGTGTTCCGGCGTAAATATCTTCAATCCGTAATAACCCACGATTCTCGAGATTATCGTATTCAATACATAGAGTATGTGGGCCTGGTTCTAATTGTACATCAAACTGCACTGCAAAACTATCATGACTATTAAAATCAGGTATAGGCTTTTTTTCTAATACCTGATCATCTAGTCTAATAGTGTAAGTGGGCAGATGAGTACTGCCATGTCTTTCTGCACTGATCATAATTACAAATTGTAGAGTATCAAGCATCATTTACTCCGTTAGTCAGCAATTCTATAATGTTATCTCTAGTACCAACCCATGCAGCCTCAGCAGTGCCGATGTTATTTTTTATGCCCACCCATTTTCTAGCTCTTGGATGTAACATGAAGAAACAGTTAGGAACTCCGATGTTCTTTGGCCTTGGCAAGCATTTCATAATTCTTGCTTTATTGGCAGCACTGTCTATGGTCATGTCTCTATGATAGACATAGCTGAGTACAATCTCGGGTGTCCAACTTAAAAAGTTAAATGGAGCAGAAGGATACATGGTTTTTTGTATCATGTCAGGTTCGTGCAGTAGGTATCCTTGTTTAGGTGTACCGTCACGATTATGTAGACACGAGTCTTTAAAGTTAGTCTGCATGTAGTTTAAATTTTCATCGGGAAAGTATTCTAAGAATCCAGCACCTGTGACTAAATTACCTTGATGTTTGAGAACATAGTCATGCACAAAACTAATAGTAGCTGACCCTGAACCAAACCTGCCGCAGAACTGTTTGCTAATATCAATAATACGTGTAATCCAATCATCGACATTTGGTTCAACAGTAACAGGTTCTAGATTGTTTTCCTTACACCATTTGTACGCCCACCAAATATCCAACTCATTTAAGTCGCTTATTTTACAAATAATAGGAGTGAATGGTATTTTTAATTCTAAGAACGTTCTAGCAATAAACTCAGAATCAATTCCGCCACTCATAGCAACATATAAATTCTGGTAGTTGGCGTGGATATCTTCAGCTACGTTTTTAGCGGCTAGTTCCCATGGTACTATGTCACTAGGAGAAACAGGTTTTAAGTGTGCTTCTAGTTCGAGATCAGGATAAGGATTATCGTATGTGCGATTAATGCGAAATTTCAGCCAATCATTTTTACCCATACCTTGCATGGCATTAACTCCGCGTTTGTATCCAATTGACATAGTGCTGTTTCTCTGGTTCTAAATTTTCATATCGTATTTGATTAGACAACTGTTCGCTTTGTTGGCAATCCTGCTGAAACGCAGTGTCCCATACTGACTCGTTAATATGCCAGTTATCGTCACTGTACCGGTTGTCCCTATACTTGTAAACAATAATATCACAAGTGTTTTCATCTACTGGACTAGCTACTGTTATAAACCAAGCACCCGGTTGATACTCAATCATAGTATAAGGATATACTGCAAACCATGCCGCGCCATAGGTAGCATTTGTATCTTCGGGCAATAACGTATTAGTAAAGGCAGTATCAGACAATACTGTGGGCACTAGTTGGGTTAGTGAGTTAGTCTTGTGTATCCAACTGATTTGATTTATGTTAGGTACGTTTATTCGATCATACACTTTAGGATGTACAACTGGTATATGATCGACATCTAAAAATAGATTCATTACCTTCATAAAACTTGCTTTTACTTGTACAGTGTTGGTACTTACTAGCGATAAGTGCTCGGTGTTGATAAAAGGCAGTGCAGGTAAATCAACCGGTTCGCTAAACAAGAAACCGTTCCACTCATATACAGGGCGTTGATCTAGCCGGTTCTCATTTTTACAAGCGGTAGTCCCTGAGCCAATGGGGTTGCCAGCACAGTCAAAACTCCAACCGTGAAACGGACAAATTCTAACTTTCTTTCCCTGCGTGCCTGATAGGTAACTGCCTTGATGCGGACAGATGTTACTGCTAAGTCTATAGATGCCACTTTCATTATACAGTGCCCAATCTTTAAGATGAGGCAGTACTTGCCACTGGCTATCATTTAGGTCATTTACGTGTGCTAAAAACATCACATATTTAACCTAGCAAACTACAGCCGTAAAAAAATGCTCACTTTCGAAAGTCTAGGATTCCCGGCCTAGCCCCTCGCGCCAGCAGCCGGCGCACACGAGTAACCATAAGGTCCTAAGGTAGTGTGTTTATTACGAGCTTCCGCCCTTTGCTTCTTTGCTGTCTGTATCAGCATTATCACGGTCGTTGATTTTCTTTTCAGCTTCAACACGTTCAAATTCAATAGTCTTGCCACGTAGATGTAGGACAGTATTGACCTTTTGATTTAAACGAATTAGATCGTTATCTAGCATACGGATGCGGTCGATAAGAGCAATCAACACTCCGTTGGCTTCGCTTAGTACCGGCTTAACTTCTTTAGTGCTCCATTCCCAGACATACTTAATAATGAAGCCCATCCCTACTGCCATAACAATAGGGAAACCGTACTTGTTTACTAATTCACTAATTTCACCCATTGCTTTCTCCAAAATTTACTTTGTAGCCTTTAGCAAACGCAACCACAGGGTCTACCTTTCGTAACATAGCTTGTCCGTTAACATTGGCAATTTCAAATAAGTCTCCTGCCTTCCAGTCTAACTTGTCTATGTTTAGTTCTTCATCGAACTTAATTCCCCAAGGATACAAATCCCAGCTATAATCTAAATGTAACATAATTAACTTTTCCAAAACCCCCAAGGATCATAAACTCTTTTAGTTTTTTCTTTTGGTGTGTAACTGTACCAAACTGCAACACACACTAAAAACAAACATTCTAACAAGTAAAAAACTAAAAATGATTCAAATAATAAACTTGAATCCATGTTAATCACGTCTAGCATCATTCTTACCGTCTGCCCGAGCAATACGATCTGCATCTGGGCGCAGGCCTAGAGCATTGCTAACAATAGTGTCAATACGAATAACATCATGATTCATAGTTTTAACACGATTGTCCAATGCTGTGATAATGCCAGCCATGCCTTTAATACTGCCTAATACCCCTTGTAACAATAACTTAATAGTCAAATATACAAAGTATCCACCTGCTAATGCAGTTGCTACTGGCATACCTAAATCGCCAATAATTTTAAAAATATCACCCATCGTTCGCCCCCGGTGTGTTATGTACTAGTATTTAGTTTCGCCAAAAGATTTGCTTTCTTTGGGTAAAAATGTTTAAATATACATATGAAACTGTTCTGGTGTTTAATTGCTGTGCTGGTATGTTTGGGCATTTATTGGCTCATAGTCTGGCACGACAATCATCCAGACGGTGAATGAATAGTTGTAATCCCTTCAAAGTGAAGGCATTCTGGACGCGGGTTCGACTCCCGCCAGGTCCACCAAAAGAGGTATAAAATATGGATGATGATTTAGCTAGATTTGCAATGGGAATGGTAGCTGTAATTGTTATCGGAGCATTATTACTTTTTTGATGGGCCTGCCATGGTTTCGACAGGGTGAGATAATAGAGACGGCAACTAGGTAGGCGATGACCTTAAATCAAGCAAAACTCGTAAATGCAAACGCAAATACATTCAAGTTTTTCGAAGTTCCAGCATTCGTGGCTAGCGCCGCAAACGCTGAGCGTTTCGAACTAGCAGCCTAAGAAACTGCACTTGCGAGGTAGTTATACCTTGTCACCAAAAATAGCAGAACCCGCTTCGGCGGGTTTCTTTTGCCATTAAAAAAGGCCCTTGCGGGCCTTTTCTGTTATGCCTGCGCTTCACCCCATCGCAGAACGATGTTAGATGGAACAGCAGTTCCGGATGACTTGTACACGTTAATAGCCAGTACGTCAGGACCGTTTGGATACGTTCCTCGTCCACCTAATGTGGTGTTGGTCAATTCTTTAAGTTCTGTTAGATCTAGACTTGATGTGCCACCTGGTGACGCCACAAAGGAGAATACAGTTTCTCCAGGTTGTGCGTATGGCGGATTACCAAATTTAAATGTAATAGTAGTAGATCCTGCAACTACCGGAGTAGATGTTGACGTCTGACTAAATGTTACACGGTAGTAGCTAGTACCAAAATAACTCAACAAGGTTGCACTGCTTACAAATGTACCTGCGGGGAATAGGGCATCACTAACTTCTGTACCAGCTTTAGCACTAGTACTTTCCCAGCTGACCTGTTGGAAGAACAAGGTACTGGTTGTACTTAACGTATAGGTCTTTTGCACAGTTACAGTTGACACACCTGTGACGTTTTGGTTAGCAGGTCTACTCATGGTAACTTGGAAGTAATTAGTACCACTGATGTTACCGTAGAACGCAATACTATCAATAGTAGTGTTGGCTTGTATGCCAGAACCGGATATAGTGTCGCCTGCGGCCAAGCCTTGCGCAACGTATGTGTTGTAGTTTGCCTGGGTGATGAATACTCTTCTATCACCATTTGATACTGAACGTCCGCTGAATACAGCACCGAGCGAAATACTACCACTGATATATGCCTGCGTAGTAGCAGCCAATGTAGTCTGTGTTCCGCCGCCGTTCCAGTTTACGCTACCACCCGGTGCAATTTGTGCAAAACTTGGCTGGCCGCCTTGCGCCGCACCCTGCAAACCACTCCATTGAATGTCAGCTGGATTTAATGGATAGTTCTGTGGGTTTAGTACACCTTCAACCACAATACCACCTGTGCCTGTATCCGACGTAATTTCAACACCGTTCAGCAATAACTGCGCTCTGTTTAGCAACTCGCGTTCACCTAGGTCTCCAACAATAGCGTTAGATACACTAGGTGCTAGACGAATCAAGAACGCAGTCTGTCTTGTAGTTGTGATAGAAATGTTAGTAGCCGCATAGTTAAAGATGTAGCCTCGATCACTGTCAAAGCGTCCGTCTGTTAAGAACGCACTACCCCAGTGGCTAATAATTGGCGTAACTGTGTTACTGATTAAGATAACACCTGCGCCTCTGTTATGCACTGCGGCAGCGCCTGCTGTAAAGTTTCGAGAACTTCCTGATACAAATTGACTTAGCTGAGCAGATCGTGTGCAACCAGTTAATGTTGTTTCAGTTCTACCTGTGTAGCTGATCATCTCATTGTCAATTATAACAGTACCGTTGCTAGGGAACCAATAGGCATCTTCTAGTACCACTGTTGTTTGACTGTTGGTCATTGCAGTTGCCAGTCTACCTCTTGCGCCTTCATTGATAACTTCATAACGAACGGGCAAGTTACCAGTACGCATATAAGCCTCAGTGTTAACGTTGCTGTTACGGAATCTGTGTGCAAATGTATAATTACCGTCGCTACCACGTAGCATAAAGTCAATAAATCCAGCACCGTACCAAGTATACTGCATACCAATCATCTGCATCTTGGTAATGTCAACGTTGTAGCCACTTGGTCCAGATCCGTTTAATGCATCAAGATTGAAGTCTTCTTGCGGAACAATAGTGTCAACTGTTTTACACAGTTTAACGTTGGTGACGTTGATAACACCTCTAAAGTCAGGAGACACTGTTAAACTGGTATCACTGGTAATTTGTGTAACCACGTGACTCATACCTTTAATAACCACACGGTCACCTGCAGATAATTGCTGTGTAAATCTAGTGTTAGTACCAGTGATCAAGTTGCTGTCTACGTTAACTGATACCACACCTGCAATTTGGAATGTAGAACTTCTACGTCCAACTGCCAGTGTTTTACCATCATACTGCCAGAACATGCCGTTTTGATCATCGTATGCGCCAGCACGTACTGTAGCACCGTGCCATGTACGAACAGCCATTTGACAACTGCCACTCAGTTCAGCAGTAGTAGCACCTAATACCTGTGTGGCCTGGACTTTGTAAGTACGTTCATCTGTAATGTCAACAACTTTAAAGACGCCGTTGTAGCCAGTGGTAATTGCACCGCTAATTGATACTTCAGCGCCAATTTGGCAACCATGATCTGTGTCATCTGTAACCACAGTGATAAAACTACCGATGGTTGTTGCTGTGGCTGTCATGCTTCGTATATCATAACTAGGAGCAAACAATGCACCTGTGTTATACATTACACCCTTACCAGACTGATAACGAATGTATTTCTTACTCATACGAACTGCGCTTGCACCGTGTTGTGGGCCGCCAGTACCTAGTTGTACACCACCGTCATACGGTCTATGAATATAATAACTGTCTGGTCTTGCATAAACAGTACCAGTTAGAGTAGCAGTAGTATCTACTGTACCTGCCGCTCTGGCAGTAAATCTAAGTTGTGTAGGACTTGGTACTTGCTCAACAAAGAAACTACCCTGTGCCAGTACATGGTTTGAACCTGAGCTGGTAACTGTAGTAGTTAAGGTATTACCTGGAATAAATCCGTGTGCGTTGGCAAAATCAACTTGGATTGTTGCAATAGCACTATAAGGCAGTGTACTGGCAGAGTTAATTTGTGCGGTAATTGGTTCACTGAATGTCACAGCACTTACAAAAGACTTAGCAACTGCGGTAATTGGAGTACCTGCTGCCGACACTGTTTGTACCAATCCGCCATCATTAATAGTGGCCACTTGAATAGTACCGTCAGCTGTTACCTGTGAAATATTAACGTTAGCGTTGTTACCGCCACCGCTGATTGTTACAGTATCGCCTGCTTGGTACCCACTGCCGCCGTTGTTAACCACCACGTTGGTAATTTCTTGGTTAGTTACAACATCAATAGTAAATGCCGCTGTGCCGCTACCGCCATTAATAGTAATAGGGTCACCAAATGTATATCCACTGCCGCGTTGGTTAATGGTTACACCTGTAACTGCACCACTGCCATCAACTTGTGTGTTAACAGTTAGTCCGCTACCAGTTCCGCCTGATGTAGCAACACCCACGTTTGCTCCGTATCCGGATCCTCCGTTGGTAATTTCACCTAGGGTTCTTGCACCGCCTAACGGGTTAGCAGTTGTGTTAACAGTTAGACCAATACCGTCACCTGTAGTTGTAGTTGCCACAGCAGTTCCGCTGGTGTATCCGCTACCAGATGTAAAGTTTGGTCCTGTGTTGAATCCTTGAACAACGCCTCTAGTAACTCCGCTGACAATGGTGATAACGTCGTTGACAGAGTATCCGCTACCTGCATTGTTAACTGCTACTGTTTGAATTTCGCCAAACTCGTTGATTGTAAGATTAACAGTTAGTCCAGTTCCGCCCGACGGGCTAACTGTTGTTGCTAGCCCAGTGGTAGTAATGTAACCAATACTACGCACTAGAGTATTGTCGTCAAAAGTAGCCACTGTAAATCTAGGACTTGCTGAGCTAACAGTTAGTGTTGCATTGTTTGCAGGAGCAGTTCCTTCTAGGCCTGTTCCTAAAATAGTAATAGTATCACCGTTTGCATAACCAGTACCAGGAGTTGTAGCTGTTGCACTGTACGAAGCACCATTTCTTGACACTGTAAATACTGCGCCCACACCTGAGCCGTTAGTAGCACCAGTTTGACCAATATACGATTCGGTACTACCTAGTATTCTAGCAGTTAATGTACCGTCTAGACTAACAGTTGAGCTGACAATTTGTGTAACTTTGATAGCAAATCCGTCACCTCGATCAATAACTTGTCCTGGAAGAATACCAGCAGTGTTGTTGATCACAAGACTTGTAGCACCAATTTCAGCTGTGCTAGTCAGTGTCGAACTAACAGAGGTACCTGTACCAACTACACCAGTTACCTGTGTGCCTGTGTTAATACCTGTACCGCTGACCGGTGCTCCAATCGGAGGCACTGTGCCAGTAAAGCCTACATAGTCAGCACCTAGTGGTGATGTTAGTGCAGTAGTGATATTTCCAGAGCTACCATTTGAAGCAACACTGAAAGTTGGCACACCCACTGATGCACCAGTATAGAATGCACCTTTTCTTAACTGTGTATAGGTAGTGGCTAGCACTTGACCGTTAGTAGTTCCTACTTTAGATTTAGCATAGTAAGTAAATGATGTGTTTGATGGAACTGAGAATACTAAGAAACTGCCTTCTGCACGGCTAAATCCACTGATAGTGTTGGCCAATGCTTTGATAGTAAACGGAGTTCCGATAATGTAACCGTGCGGTCCAGATGTGGTTACTGTAATTAACGATGCACCAACACCTGATGTACTTGCAGAAGCATCTGTTACTACAGTTAGCACTGATTGATCAGTACCTGGAATTTCATAGATACTTGGATAATTGCGCATCATTGAAATGACCTGCCACTTAGTTGGCTGTAGTCCATATTCAAAGTCAGCGTCAAGCATGGACTGCGGTAAGCCAACTTTCATACGTTCCATAGCATCTGTTGCAATGGAATTTAAACGAACTGTTGTTTCTTTACCTTCTACAAATACTTGAATGTTGTCAGTGACCATGTGGCTACTAGTGTCAACATCGAAAGTTAATATGGTAATTTTATCAGTGCCGTATAATGCGCCCGGGAAGTCAACGTCGGCGAATTCGCTGTAGGTTACTTCGGCAGCGGCATTTTGATCAGCAAAGTTATACAGAATTGTATTTCTTGAAGTGTTAGTAACTAGTAAGAAATCTTTTAACTTGTAGAATCCCTGTACTTTGATGTAACCTCTATTTGACACAGTAGCTGGCAAATAAGGAAGACCAAACTGGATAACATCTAGCACAGTGTTGGTTAGTTCTTTGACCCTAGTCTTGGCAAATATTTCAGCTGTGATACCGTTGTTGATATATTGATTAACTAAGGTTTGACGAGATGCGTAGGCTACGTTTTCTAAAATGTAGTTGTCAATTAGATCTCGAATAAATGTATGGGCAACAATCTCCGGATCTCTATCACCGTCAATTTGTGCAATACCATTTTCCCAATACTTACTGGCGTTGTGTACTGTTTGTCTGTTGCCGCCTCGTTTGAGATCGGTAATGTACCCTTCTAGTACATAGCTAATATCGCGTTCGCATTTGGCTGCATTATATGTATAGAATACATATGGTGCAATATTGTTGGCCACGTTGAATGCAATCAAGGCCATGGTCTCTGCCGCAATATATTTTTTGTTAGCTTCAATTAGTGCCACTGCGTTTGGCATCAATCCAGCATTTTGACTACCAGGCGCATCGTTACGTGGTAATGCGCTGAGTCCATTTTGAATAGTATTCAACAGTATGTTTGATAATACCGTAACTTTTGAACTAGCACTTGCTTCGCCGTTAGTAGCTGTAACTACTTGAGTAGTTGATAACTGATATGATGCAAAATACTTGTTGATAAGAATGTCGTCATTGATTAGATTTCTTGCAAATGTATGCGCTAGAATTTCAGGCTGTCTGTTACCATCAACCTGTGCCTGACCATTGATCCAATATCTTGAACTAACGTACCATGTGCTAGAATTGCCGCCATAGGTCATATCATAGATATAACTGTCAACAATATATCCGGCATCTCTGCGGCATTTGGCAGCATTATATGTATAGCCAGCAAAGGCTGCATTGTAGTTATAGACAAATGCTGGTACAGCACTTAGTCCTGTGCCAATAACAGCAATTACAATATCGGCAAGTGTATTAAATGCTGTAATTGAACTAGCTTCACCCGGGTTACCTGTAAGACTCTGCGCCGCAACTACAGGACTTTGCTGTGTTGCGTAGGCTACTCTAGGTATAACATTGGTATTGATTAGAGATTTTAAAAATGTATGTACTGCAACTTCTGCGGCTCTGCTGCCGTCAACTTGGGCAACACCACCACGCCAGTACATTCTTACAGTTCTAATAGTTTCAGCATTGCCATAACCGGTAATGTCAGCAATGTAAGCATCGACTAGATAGCCTACATCTCGTTTGCACTTTTCTGTGTTATATGTATAAGACCCAAACGGATAAGTTGGGTTAGCATACGCAGGTATAGCACTAGTACCGTTATCGATTACGTCTTTGACGATGTCTAGCAGGGTAGTTACTGTATTTTCTGCACTGCCTTCTGCTGTGCCACCTACAATGCTTTGTACGCTTAGTTCTTGTAGTGAAGGATAAATTACCTTTGGTAAAATATAGTCGTTGATAAGACCCTTGATGAATTCATATGTTAATACTTCAGGTTGACGATCTCCGTCAAGCTGTGCTTCATCGTTCAGCCAGTAGTATTTAACAGTATGAATAGTCCACTCATTGCCGCCGTAGCGCATGTCTTTTAAAATAGCATCAATGATGTAGCCAATATCGCGTTTGCACTTTAAAGGAACATAAGTGATAACACCGTCAAACGGTGGATTTAGCGCGGCTATTTGATCATCAATCCAAGCAACGGTTTCATCTTGTATAAATTCTTTGTTATTAAGAATAAGATTATAGGCATTAGGAACTAGATTTAACACTGACTGTGTGGCCTGTTGTGCAGTAATCCAGGCAGTTGCTTCTTCCTTAATGAACTCTTTGTTGTTGGTCAACTGTGTAATGGCATTTGGTCTAGCTGTTGGTGCGCTTAGTGGACCACTGCTTTGGAAAGTCAAGTACCCAATGATTTCTTCTATAATATATTCTTTATTTGCTGTGACAAGATTCACAGCATTTGGATACTGATTGGCATCTGGTGGAATTAGCCCAGGTACAAATTTATAATCCTTAATCTGTTTCTTTCCCATTTATGTGTTCCTTGTTATTAGCTTAACGCTACTGAAAACGCAATCGCTCGACTGTCTACGTATTGTTTATTTGTGGCATGTGTTGCCTGTGTTGGTGTTGTAGGCAACACTATGTTTGCATTGGCTGTTATATTACCCTGTGCTGTAATGTTATTATTTACAACAACGCTGCCGCCAACATAGGTGTTCTGGCTGATACCAACACCGCCTGTGACTATTACAGATCCAGTCGTTGGACTGGCGCTGTTTGTACCTTTGGTAAAGGTAGCTGTATCGTTTGATGATACTGTGGTAAAAGCACCTGATGCTCTTGTAGATGCTCCTATGGCAGTGCTGTCAATGTTGCCGCCGCTAATACTAGCATTGGCAAACGAACTAGAGCCGGTACTAGTAACATTACCTGTTACATTACCTGTTACATTACCTGTTACATTACCTGAGACATTACCTACTAGGTCGCCTTGGAATCCGTTAACACTCTGCATAGTATTAGTGACTTGCACATTGTATACTGTTAGAGTGTTAGTTGATGAATTAAATGTTAGGTTTGCGTTGCCACCAAAGGTATTGTTATCATTGAACTGAACGTAGGTGTTTGATCCGCCCGGATTAGCAGTAGCACCTCCACCACCGCCTGTGCCTGGGTTTGCCCACCCTAGTACACCCGAACCATTAGTAGTTAATACTTGGTTGGGCGATCCATCGCTAGCAGGCAGTGTCCAAGTAAGAGAATTAGGCACGTTACCTGCGGCTCTAAAGGCCACATAATTTGTGTTAGCAGTGCCAAAGAAGCGTAATTCTTTCTGAGATCTAATTGATGTGTTATCACCAAACTCGCCTGTGCCAGTAACTGACAATGCACCAGTAATACTCGAATCACCTACAATACCTGCACCGTTGGCAGACGTTGAAATTCGTCCACCTGCTGAAATTGTGCCGTTAGTAGTAATGTTACCACCTGCGTTAACTGCACCTACAATACCAATACCGCCGCTAACTTTAACAGCACCTGTTGATGTACTGGTGCTAGGAGTAATACTTAAAAAGTTAGTTACGCCCGGAACATCACCACCAGTAAATGTACTGGCCAGTGTAGTGGCTCGCCAGTTGGAGCCATTATAAAATAAAACTTGACCTTCTAAGGCGCCTACAACATCAACATCTGATAGCGAGTTAAAAACATGATTGGTAATGTCACTAACTTGTCCAGTGACGTTACCTGTAAATCCTGCGGCAACTAGAGTCTTAGTGCCAAAGTTGATTGAATTTCCGCCGCCACTGCCTAGTGCGTTAGAAAAGTCTGCACGTAGTAATTCAAGCCCGCCTGGGTCTTTTCCGTTGAAAATACGCAGGGTTCGCTTGGTCGAGTCGAATAAAATCTCGCCATTACTACCAGAATATCGATTTAATTCTGTGCTGGTTTTAAGGGCTAATCTAATTGATCTTAATACGGAATTTGACATAATTATGGCTCTCTACAGTATATTTAGCAGAGTAGAACACTATGCATACAGCCACTTTCTCTTGCAGACTTTTTAAAAATACTATATAATAACCATGTATTCATAAAGAATTACCTAAGGAGAAATTATGAAGAAAACCATTGCAACTCTAGCAATTTTAGCCTCCGGCGCAGTATATGCAGGATCAGCTAGTATCGAGTATCAAAACGCCGACGGTGTAAACGGAACTGCCAACAGTAACGTATACCAACTTTCTGTCAGCGAAAACATCAACAAAAACTTTGTAATTGGCACTACCTTAAATACCACTGAAAGTGCAACTACTGGCGGAACTGTTGGTTCACGTGCAGAAGTTAACCTACTAGGAAGAACCTCACTGGGCATTACAAGTCCTGGACTAAAGGTCGCAACAGGTCAACGGTTTACCACTACAGGCAATTTTAGTTATTACTCAATCGAGCCAAACGTGACCATTCCATGGCCTAATACCAAAATCTCAACTTTGCTAGGTTGGAGATATCGTAATGCCTACGATTCTACTGCCAATGCTGACGAGACTAGAACTTGGCGAGCCGGTCTCAAATACGATCTAACTACCAAAGATGCTCTCGGTGTTCGCTTCGATCAAGTGCGCGGCGATTTTAACCAAGACGTTTGGGCGTTTAACTACACCCGAAGTTTTTAAGATTGCATAATCTATAAAGGACCCTAGGGTCCTTTTTTTAATATTGATTTTTCCTATTAGCGTTATTAAAAAATTTATAGTTAAAAACTATTGACCTTGCGTTTTAATAGGATATATAATATAAACATTAGTGTAAACACTGATGAAGTTTTCAAACACACACAAAAGGAGAATGATATGAAAACAGTTGGACATAAATTAGAAAAATTCGCAGTTACTGGTGTTAAGCCAGGACAACCAGAAGATGCTTTCTTTGAAATTACAGACGAGTCATTTGCTGGCAAGTGGAAAGTAATCGTTTACTATCCAAAGGACTTTACATTCGTTTGTCCTACAGAGATCGTAGCCTATGACAAATTGGCAGGTGACTTTGCCGACCGTGATGCAGTATTGCTAACAGGTAGCACAGACAACGAGTTCTGTAAAGTAGCCTGGCAGAAAGCACACCCAGACCTACAGAAGATTACACATACACAGTTTGCTGACACACAGCGTGGTGAGTTGAGCTTGATTGAGCAACTAGGTGTATTCTATGCTCCAGCAGGTGCCGCACTTCGCGCAACATTCATCGTTGACCCAGACAACGTTATCCAACACGTCACTGTCAACAACTTGAACGTGGGTCGTAGCCCAGAAGAAACACTTCGTGTATTGGATGCGCTACAAACTGGCGAACTATGTGCCTGTAACCGTACAGTAGGCGGCGAAACACTTTAATGGAAACTAGGACAAGGACCTTAGTTAAGACTGTCATTTATAGGATTTGGGTCATATGCTCGACCTATGTGATGTTATTAGTAACAGGACAAAGTCTAACACAGGCCCTTGTTCCTACAATCATTATTAACTGTGTCTGGATGACATCATACTATCTGTATGATAGACTCTGGGCACATATTACTTGGGGAAGAAAATGAATTTTAATGAATATCTATATTGGTTAAAGAAATACCATTGCCCGACATGTAACGGAGAAACAAAATGAGTTTTATTGAATCAGTAAAAGGCGCATTGCCGGACTACGCAAAAGACACCAAGTTAAATCTTGATGCTGTACTAGAACGTAGTACTTTAGACAAAGATGTTGCCTATGGTTGTGCTGTGGCCGCACTCGCCGCAACAGGTAATGGCAAGGTATTAGCTGTCATGTTAGCAGATGCACTAGTATATGCAGACTCAGCAATGACTGCCGCTAGCATTATGGCACAGAACAACGTATGGTATCCGTATGTTGAGATGGCAGATGATCCTGCTCTAAAAGGCCTACCTGCTCAGTTGCGTATGAATGCTATTGCATCGCACGGTGGAACTACAAAAGCAAACTTTGAAGCGTTTAGTCTTGCTGCCAGTATTGTAGGTAAATGTCATTTCTGTGTCAAGGCACACTACGACACACTCAAGACAGAAGGCTACACAGTTGAACAGCTTCGTGACATTGGACGTATTGCCTCAGTCATGAACTCAGTTGCTAAAGTATTAAATAGCTGATGAAAGTAGCAATTACAGGACACACAGGCGGGCTTGGGCTCGCCTTTTTACATTACTTTGCAGAAAAAAACTACGAAGTAGTTGGTTATGCTAGGTCTAACGGCCACGATATTAGTAACTTAGATGTCGTTTCAAAAATTGTATCTGAGATAAGAGATTTTGATGTCTTTGTTAATAACGCACACGATCCTAACCAATTTGTCTTGTTAGAACGTGTATTCAATATGTGGCAAGGAAGACCAAAAACTATCATTAATGTTTCTTCTAGATTTACTGGAGAACTGAATGCATATTCTGTTGAGAAATTAAAACAGGATCAGTTTTGCCAAGAAAAAATTTATCAGTTGCCAAGAATACTCAATGTCAAACCCGGACTAGTTGACACACAGAGAGTAGCACACATCAATAAGAAAAAAATGTCAACCGACAACGTTATTGAAGTAGTTGACTATTGTCTAAAGAATAACGTACAGTCAATAACATTTGGAAAATAAATGATTAAAGTCCTTGCAGACATAGATGTAACAGCTATACTCGATTGCTACCGACAATTAGAGGATGCTATTGTATGGACTGACTATGGACACAAGGGAAAGCAGGCTGGAGTTCAATACAAGCACGGAGAAGATCCGTGGAGTAGTGCAGTAGGGCGAAGCAGAGGCAACGACTTAGAACTTGTAGAAATCAATCCAGCTTTTAGTGGAACTCCTATCGAACAAGTTATACGTGACTTCAAGCTGACTAGAACTAGACTCATGTGGGTTGGTCCTTACGCCTGTTACAGTATGCACAAAGATCCAAGCCAACGAGTACACATACCGTTGATCACCAATAACGAATGTTATTTCCTATTTAAGTACGGTACACCTACACATCTTAAGTTGGGCAAAATTTATTTGACAGACACCAGGACAGAGCATACATTTATAAATTGTTCAGACAGTCCAAGACTTCATCTTGTTGGTGCAGTATAAAGTTAACACTTTCCAAAATGTTGTAAAAACACCACATTATCAATAGGGTCTTGACAAGAGACATAAATAAAACTATAATAGAATCATTGTTAGTAGCAGTTCGTCATTGAAAATTTTATTTGCTCAAATTTGCAAATAGAGGTTGACACCAAGAACTAATTACTATACAATAGAGACAAGTTAGCAAACAATGTGATCTTAGAGTGTTGTAAAAATACAACAAAAAGATTTTTCAAAAGTTGTTGACAAGGGTGTTGAAAGACACTATAATTAACACAAGACACTAGCATTCCGCTAGTAATTTTAAAAGAGATTTAAGAGAAAGCAAATGACAAACGTAACGATACATTATTGCAGACAAGACGCCAAACAGGCAGGCTTTATGCCCACCTCTTGGTTACTGTCAAGTAATGATCGTACACCAGAGATTTGCCAGGGGTCCCGGAGGACCGTCGTGTAACACAAATACACAACAACACTCCAAGGACCCCAGGATTAAAAACCCTGGGGTTTTTGTTTTCCGCAAGGAGAATAATGATTGTAAAAGATCAAAAGAAACAGAAACAGGCTGAGTTTATACGAACGCATACACTGTCCGAACAAGATTTTCGTCAGATGATTTTGGAAAAGATGGAACGTGCAAAAGCATATAGCAAAGCCGTTAGAAAGCGCGAGGTTGCTCACGAGCAATCGTAGACCGCAAAGTGTGAATATACAGGAAACGAGGTCCTGGCTAGGCACTTAAAACATCTAGCAAACGGGCGGCCTGTAGGATGAAACTCTTCTTCTAGAGCGAAAAATTACAGCGTATTAAAGCACACTAGTCCGGCGAAAGCTGGAACACAGACCCTTAGTGTGCTTTAATACACACATTCTCTTTCGCAACTTTGAATTGCGTCAAAACGCATAGCGGAGAGTGTGTTACATATTTTGCGGGCTGTTCCCTGTCGCCGGCTGTAACCCGGTGGTCATTAATAAGCAGGGTGGCGGCAAGTGGTTCGATTCCATCAGTCCGCACCAATTATGCACACGTGGCAGAGAGGCCCAATGCAACTGATTGCAAACCAGTAAAGCCGCAGGTTCAAATCCTGCCGTGTGCTCCAAATTATATCGCGTTTGACTTCTGGTGAGGTCCGTAGGCTTTCAACTTACTCAGGCGGGTTCGATCCCCGTACGCGATACCAGTTATACCGTCGTAGTCCTCTGGGTAGGGCACCTGATTGTCTATCAGATTTAGGCGAGTTCGATTCTCGTCGGCGGTGCCAGTTTAAGGATAGTAACAGCAAACATTAACAACACACTTCTCTTGAAAAGAAAAGGAACGGTTCGACTCCGTAGCCGCAAGGTTTGGTGTAACGGTAGCACTATGTTAAATCTATCCTGTTTTATTATTCCCGGATTGTGTAATGGTAGCACAACAGACTTTGACTCTGTTAGCCTAGGTTCGATCCCTAGTCCGGGTGCCAGTTTAAGGATACGCACAGCAAAGTCATTTATGACACGTTGGTTCGATTCCAACATTTGGCTTCATGCCAGATTCGCTCAGCGGTTGAGCAAAGGCTTAAACAGCCTTCGTAAAAAACGTATCCTGTTTTATTTTACCCCTGTCGTTCAACGGATAGGATACCATGCTACGAACGTGGGGACGGTGGTTCGATTCCATCCAGGGGTACCATTATAGAAGCACATACAGATCCGCCCTGTTACCTAGGGAGTCAGCGAGTAACCGCTTATGGACTGTTTAAGTGTGCTTCTATAATGGGGACAGCTCAGGGGAGCGGCGGTGCCTTGCAAGTTCCGTGACTAGAAGGGTTCGATACCCTCGGTCTCCACCAATTTTATCTCTCTAAAGCGTTATCAGGTTGCGTACACGGTTTGGGGCCGTGTGGTCAAGGTTCGAATCCTTGTAGGGAGACCAATTTTTATGCCTCGATAGTTTAATGGTAGAACCACGGTGTTACATACCGTTGATGACAGTTCGATTCTGTAGCGAGGTACCAATTTTCCCGTAGTCGTCTAATGGTCAGGACGCTTATTAAAAGGTTATCCTGAAAAGGATACAGTCAGCATAAATCAAAATTCCATGTCAAGGAAGAGATCCGGGTTCGAATCCCGGCTGCGGGGCCAAGTTAAGGATGCTAACAGCAAAAATTTATACATTTGACTTTTAATCAAAAACGTAAAAATGCATCCTGTTTTATTTTAATCAATGTTCAAAGGAGAACGACATGAAACGTTCAGGTAAACGTTAGTGTCATCCTAGACCCCCGTATGGTCCTGGATGGCACGTAAAAGAAAATCAATTACGAATCCATCCACAGCTGGCGTTAACGGTAGCGTACTCGGCTCTTAACCGATGAGG
>Ga0078894_10000440_pt1 | contig 28950 bp, 32 predicted proteins | sample LauGreSu1BDMLBSD_2_FD_67506 | JGI IMG/M metagenome (GOLD analysis project Ga0078894, IMG submission 67506) | Freshwater lake microbial communities from Lake Michigan, USA - Su13.BD.MLB.SD (version 4) (version 4) | ecosystem: Environmental > Aquatic > Freshwater > Lake | place: Lake Michigan... | reverse complement strand
GGTAAAAAAAGGTTGCATCCCATAAGGATACCTTTTTTTATTTTTTTATTTTTATACTTGGTGAAATTTGACTTGATACTCTTGGCCGTGAAATAGAAAGGAATAATTCATTTGAGATGGTGTTTGATAAGAGAACCATATGGAATCAAATTCGTTATCATCAATATCATCGGCATGTTTCTCGACAAATTTGGCATAATCAGAAAGATTGGAAGCACAAAGCGGAACAATTTCGACGTCGGTGATTTTCTCAACTTGGAAAACGAATTCTAATTTGTAGTCCTCTTGAATCAAAGAGATGTCTTCCGCATCCATCTGTTTAGAGTTATTGTGAAAGGTAACAATATACTTTTTGGGTTGTTTCTCGGCTTTCTTGGCAGCTTGTTCGGCCTTCTTGGCAGCTTGTTCGGCCTTCTTGGCTTGCTTAAGGGCTTTCTCGTTTTGGATAGCGGCGTTGACGTATAGTGTAGCTTGGTTGATGTCAAATGCGTACTTGGCGGATAATAATTGAATGACTTTGTTAGTAACGGACATGTTGTAGTTTTGCTTGTAGCGTAAGTTTAAGATAGTAAGGTAAATGAAAAAAGATGTTATAAAAAGTTTTCAATTTTTTTAAATTGTAATGGAAAAAGTAAAAAAGGCGCACCATATTGGAACGCCCTTTTTATTTTTTTATTTTGTTTTTTTATAAGTTATCGAATACATCTAACATCTTGTCATCTGAAGATACTTCAACCTTCTTTTCCTTCTTTTCCTTCTTTTCCTTCTTGACCTTCTTTTCCTTGACTGGTTCCTCGGAAGAAACGACAACTACGGCATCAACTACAGCGTCAACTACAGCTTCAACAGGAGTTTCAACAGGAGTTTCAAGAGGAACTTCTTCGACGACCTTCTTGGTCTTCTTTTCCTTCTTTTCCTTCTTGACTGGTTCCTCAGAAGTTACAAGGACAATATCTTGAGAAGTTTCAAGAACAACGTTTTCTCCTGAAGCGGCAGCAGCCTTTTGTAAAGCCTTTAACTTACGAGCTTCCTCACCTTTAGCCTTCATCTTTTCGAAAGCGGCGATTTGTGCAGGAGTTCTTGGCTTCTTAGGCTTGGATTCCTTTTCGGCTTTGGCAGCGGCTTTGGCAGCTTTCGCTTCTTCCTTAGCAGCCGCTTTAGCAGCCTTTTCAGCTTCCTTGATAGCCTTCTTTTCAGCCTTTTCAGCGTCACGTAAAGCAGCCTTTTCTTCCTTGGAAAGATTCTTAACGGCGGCTTGTTGAGCTTTCACATATTCAAGTGCTTCGTTGAATTCGAAACCGTACTTGGTAGATAATAATTGAACGACTTTGTTAGTAACTGACATGTTGTATTGTTTGTTTGTTTGCTTGTTGCTTTGTTTTTGATTGTTTGGTAATTGAAGCAATATGTTTTAAAAAGTTTTCAATTTTTTTTTGTAAGCACTGAAAAGTGGAAAAAGTAAAAAAAAATAAAAATATATGAAAAAATGAGTAGCATATAAGTCGTAAAATATAAAGTTATAAAGTTATAATAAAACAATCAAGTAATAATAAAACAAATAAATAACAAGTAAACAAGTCAACAAGTATAATGCAAGAAGTCAATAAAAAAATAATTCAACAAGTCGATATCCATAATGCAACAAATCAAGATCGCCAAAATGACAAAGACAAAATAATGATAATACAACAAGTCAATATCTATATAATGCAACAAGTCGATATCAATAATGCAACAAGTCGATATCAATAATGCAACAAGTCGATATCAATAATGCAACAAGTCGATATCCATAATGCAACAAGTCGATAACTATGATGGAGAGAAATAGGGGCGATATACGGGGTAAAAAACACCAGCGATAATTTTTTTTTGTCACCGATATCTCGTTTCAGCAATAAAGTGGAATAGTTGAATTCTCACAAGTGAATAAAATGATAAAATAGGGATTAGTGGTTTTCTCTCATTAAGATGATCCATAAAGGGTATAATAAAATGAAATAGAAGAGTATTGTTTAATTATAGACTTATATTTTGCCTTTTGAAAAAGGAATGATGAGAGAAAATGCCGGGTATAATCCGACCCGGTTCCAAATAGGGGCGATCCAGGTGTTAGGGTTCGTCGGCCACCCGGAGAGCATGTTAGGGTTACCCGGCCACCCGGCATCGAAAGGTCGCACGGGCGCATGCCCAGATGTCGAGGGAAAAAACACCAGCGATAATTTTTTTTTGTCACCGATATCTCGTTTCACAATAAAACAATAAAACAACAATTCTACACTATGTAAACAATTGAATAACTAACTTCTCTCATTAAGTAGAATTATAAAGTAAAAATTGAAGTGAAATAAAAGACAATGACATCATTTAACGATTTGACTGATGATTTCCCTTTTAACCAGATGCAATGAATCAATATACTGATCCATGGAAATACACGTACGACCATTGTCGATAAAGGATTCCATGGTATAATGAAATACGTAGACATCCTTCAACTGACCAATACGATGACACCGGGCAATGGCCTGGTCCTGAATAGAAGGGTTCCAATTGGGACTGACGAAATAAATCTCACTGAATCCGGCCTGCAAATTCAAACCCTCACACCCCGTCTTGATCTGGATAATAATGACATCGACCTGAGTTTCTCTCAACAACCTCATACGCTTGGAAAGCGAATTACGAGAGTCAAATATCAAAATGTTCTCAAAACCAGCCCGGGTCAAACGAGAATGAACCTCGTTGATCTCCTCACGAAAATGACAAAATATAATCTTGCCACAACCATTCCCCTTTCTCTCAACGATATCAGAGAGAACCATATCCAACTTGGACGAATGATTCACCGCATCCGTCATGAAATGATCCGGCAACAAAAGCGAATCGTTAATGAGCGAATTCAACTTGGAAGACAATAACGCAGGCCATATACAAGTCTGACGAGCATACATCATCATCTTCAAATGACTCTTGCCATGACAAGCAAAATGCACATCCTTGGCAAAATTCAGCTCGACCGGATTCTTCCAAGATACCATATGCGTATTCACCACGACCCCGGGCATCTTAATACCCACCTGAGCCTTGGTACGACGCAGTATAAATTTGTCAATTATAATCGAACGGTTATCTTCCAAGGCATAAAACGAAGCAGGCAATCCAAGCATATTACACATATTATGGTAATCCTTCAAGGTATTCTGAACAGGAGTCCCCGAAATCAACCAACGAGAACGAGAGACCAAAGACTTGGCAGCGTAAAAGCGAGTGTTGCGGTTGCGTAAATGATGAGCCTCGTCAAACACCAAACGATCCCACTTTACCTGGTGCAATAAAGAGGGCTTCTTGGATGAAATGATACCATACGTAGTCAACACAATAGGAGCACGCTGCAACTGATCAACGCCAATCTTACTCTTGCGAGAGCCATGATACACCAAAACACGATGACCCGTTGTGCGATAAATTTCCAATGCCCACTGCTCCAATAATATAGACGGTACCACCACCAACGTACAACGGTAATCCAAAAAGTTCACCACGATCAATCCAATCGTCATGATCGTCTTACCAAGACCCATCTCGTCAGCGATAAATCCACCACGAACAGAATGAAGAGGAGATTCACCAGTCTCACGAGAGACACACCAAGACACACCTTCAAACTGGTGCTGCTTGAACTCAATGCCGCGGTGCTCCAAAAACTTGTTGTACTTGCCCAATAAAGACATTTGATTTGTTTATTATTTGTATATCCAACATACCCCCATTATTAGTTTTCAATTTTTATACTTTTTCAAAAAAAATAAAAATTGAAATAAAAAAGTAATTAAAAAATAACACCACACAAAAAAATCAAACATGCCATCAAAGCCAAAATCTTGTAAAGTATGCCGTGACGCAGGGAAATCCGAAAAGGATTACTCGAGTCACAACGTAAAAAACAAAAAGGGAAATGTTATTTGCCCCACTTTGCTCGCACAAGAATGTAAAACTTGCAAACAAAAAGGGCATACCGTAAAGTACTGTCCGCTCGTGGAATACGCCATGGAAGAACTCAGAAAAAACTGGAAACAAATGTCCGAAGCGGCCGCCGCCGCCAAAAACAAAAGACCTCCGTCTCCCTCAACGCCGCCACCACCAACTCCAACCTCATCCCCTCCAACATCTTCCGCCAAAAAGTTTTCCTATGCCGACATTGTCGCCGAACGAAACAACCAAGCCGCCAACACCGCCGCTTTCAATGCATTCGTAAAAAAACACACCGCGCCAAAACCTAAAGTCAAACACTCATGGGCCTCCGAATCATCCTCCGACTCAGAAGACGATGATGAACAAATGTCCGTCACCTCCGCAAACACCCAAACCCTAAAAAAGGTACTCAACATTTCCGCATAAAACACACACAAAAAAGGGCTCCAAACAGGGGCTCTTTTTTGTCACTCATTTCCAAAATTTGTCACCGATATCTCGTTTCGCCATAATACCCCCCTACAACCATTCATCGAAACATCATTACAAACAAATACACCAGAATTACCCGAATCACCCGATATACCAGAGAGACCAGATATACCAGGTTAGGGTTGCCGGGTACGAGAGTACATCAAAATCCCCCCACCGGTAACCCATAGGTATCTCGCCAGTGAAACCCTAACTTCTCTCATCATCTCTTTTTTTAAAAGTAAAAATGATCAAATATAATTAATAATACCTTTTCTTTTTGTATTATTAATAGAGTTAATTATTTCCCTGCTGATTATTCCCAGGTAAATTAACAAAATACTCGTTATGAAGATTAACAGGTTCATATTCATTATCTTCAGTACGACCTACTCCACTATTCTTTTTTAATGGAGATATTGTACTACCTGTTGTAGATGGTCCCGTTTGAATAGGACTTCCATTCGCATCAACCGCAACAGTAGTAGTACCGACAGCACCCTGTTTAACAGGTGTAGATGGCATACCAGTATTCGTAACACCAGATTTAGTAGGCGTTACGAAGGAGGAGTCACCATTCATACCTCCGATCAAACCCCGTTTAAATTCGTTAAAATCAATGTTACGATTTTTGTTGGTATCAAAGTAGTTGAAAAATAATTTCAAATCCTTATCAGATATTTTGGTATTGCTCAACTTGCTTCTTAATCCCCGTTTGAATTCCTTGAAATCAATGTTACGATTTTTGTTGGTATCAAAGTAAGAAAACAATGCACCATATTGGTTTGAACTAAGTTTTCGGTTCATTCTTCGCAATGTTTTCTTGTATTTACGAATATTTTTCCCTAAACGTTTTTTTGTTTTACCTCCACTACGACCGTATTTTTTGGTTTTAGCCATTTAATATATGATTATATTATTTTTTGAAAAGTACCAAAAAATTTCGATTCTTCAAAGAATATTTTCCAATTCGCTCTAATAAGAATAATAATACCAAAAACAAAGAATAAAAGTCTCAATTCAAACGTCGGTTCAATCGCAGTATTTTTGCGAGGGTTAAAGAAATACAATAACAAGAGTGACATGCATGCAATAAATATGAATTCACATCTTTCCTTCCAATAAACAACTGTTTCATTCAATTCAGAATCGCCTTTTCCTGTGTGTGTAAGATATATGTGAGTCAATGCTAAAATAGCAAATAAAATTTTAATAAAAAAGACGAAAGAAACAAAATAAAAGATGCTTCCATTATGAGCGTCGGAATTATTACGAGGTGTCATTTACTAATATATAATGGATATATAAAAATTCCCCACACACACACACACCCCCCGAACCCCACACCCGACCACGTAATCCCTAAACCCCATAAATAATATATTTACGTATATATATGCCTTGTTCAATATCCTGTGTTCTCTCATTCGTCTTCATCGTATCGATGATATATATGCATAATGCCACCACTAAAAGTCAAACAATTGAAAAATACCAGGACCAATTACCGCAAGACCTCAGGAGAATCTATGATAAAATCCAAAAGGAACGCCTCGGTATCTACTATTATGGATACGTCTTGGGATTCATTCTTTCTCTCATCATAATCATTTACAACTATCAAAAATCAAATAACAACAAGAGCAAATTATCAACATCGCATATTTTTTGTATAGTCGTCGCCACCAGTTTCATCACCAATTATTTCTACTATATGCTTTCGCCAAAAACCACATGGATGCTCGAGCACATTAAAACCCCTGAACAAACTCAAGCGTGGTTGCAGATGTACAAGTCGATGCAAAAATATTATCACATCGGGTTCGTATTAGGTATTCTTGCGATCGGATTGTTGGCAATCGCCTTTAGAAAATAAGAACCACCAAACACACAAAAACATTATTCCGAAAAAAACAACTTAAAGACAACCGGATCAGTATCCGTAGAAAGCGTTAATAGTTTAGTGGTAAAATGCGACCTTGCCAAGGTTGTGCCTCGGGTTCGATTCCCGATTGACGCAATCTCCCCAATAAGCATCAATAGTTTAATGGTAAAATGCGACCCTTCCAAGGTTGTGCTCTGGGTTCGATTCCCAGTTGATGCAGCCCCACTAATGAGGTCCTATAGTATAGTGGTTAGTACAAAGGACTTTGAATCCTTTAACCTGGGTTCAAGTCCCAGTAGGACCTAAAAATGAAATATGAAAGCTGGTTCTAAGCGAATGCGACCGTAAAGCGAATATGCAGCAAATAATATTTCCCATTTTAAAAGTGGAAATATTATTTTAATCCAAACCTAAATCCAAATGAATTTACTTCTTTTGAAACATCTTCACGCATTCCCAAATTTTCGAAGATTCGTCAATGGTGAAAGCACCCCGGCGTTGTGCTAAATTTAAGAAAGATACCAAAACATTCAAAGCAATGTTTTCATCTGTGACAGCAATATCAACTAATTTGACCTCAGGCTTCTTTTGAGATTCACTAACAACGACGTTTTCTGATTCCATGTTATACAATAGTATACATGTTAATTTTTAAGTATTAATTTAAAAAAATATTAAAAAAATATTAAAAAAATATTAAAAAAATATAAAAAATTGAATTAAAATAAAGAATTACAAATTACATCACCACAATAAGTCGAAAACCCAAAAAATGAGTCAACAACAACAACAACAACCAATTGATATTGCATATATAAAAATGCATAATGCCTTATATCCTCCGTCGGAATTAGAGGATACCGAAACAAATGAAAAAATGACATTCCAATTGTTCAGCAATGAAATCCCCTCGCACAACAATTACAATTTTGGAATATTAAATATAGAAATAAATGATATTCCAAAAACAACCAATCGTCTATTCATATTATTTAATTTGGACCGTTCATCATCTATGGACGATAGGTGCGAAGAAGACAACAAGACCAAAATGGAGCACGCGAAACATACGATAAAAAGAATGATTGAATTATTATTAAAAAACACTCAAACCACCGCCAATCAAGAAATCTATATTCAAGTAATAACGTTTGATGATGACATAGAAGATATTATCCCCAAATCTCTCTTAACAAAAGAAACATTGGACGATTTGAAATTATCTATAGATAAAATAAACCCACAAAACAGTACTAATCTTGAGGCCGCATTGAAAAAGTCCAATTCTATATTTGAAAATGAAGATAACACAATTAATTATTCAAAGATCGAAATCTTCTTAACAGATGGAAACGCAACAGTCGGTTATACAAAAGACAACAAATTATTGGAAATAATTCCCTCAAGAGAATCACAAGGGGATAATGAGTCTCATATATATATTGGTTACGGTGAAGACCATAATGCAACTTTATTACAATCACTATCGTACAAAATGCGGAACGGCGAGTATTATTTCTTGGATAAGATAGAAAACGCAGCATTATTATTCGGAGAAATATTACACCGAATATTATATCCTGTATTGGAGAATGTAACCATAGATATGGAACATGGTGAAATATATGATTATAAATCAAATCATTGGAAAACAAAAATAGAAGTCGGTACATTATTGAGTGAGTCTAAAAAGACTTATCACGTAAGAACATTGCAAAACCAAGCCCCGGAACAACAACCAGATATAAAGGGTAAAATTCGAGCAAAAAAAACAATCAACTCTGAAGAAATAGAATATGACGCAGAAATATTACCAAATTTGATATACAAAAAAACCAATGAAATGGAAATAATCGATTTGACTAAGTACATGTTCAGACAAAAGGTCCAAGAATATTTGTTTTTGTCGAAATATATATCAAATTACATAGATGTTTCATCAAGACAAATGATTATTGCTTCTAAACAAGAAAAAAAAGAAAAGACCGAGAGAATCCTAAAGGTGAAGGATGAGATTAAAATGTTTATGAAGTATTTGAAAGTTTATATGCAAACCCATAATCTTGAGAATGACATGTTTTATAGAATGCTTTATGAAGACTTATTTATCAGTTATAAAACATTTGCAACCAAGCAGGGAATAATGTATACCGGTTCGAGACAGCAAACACAAGGAAGACAAACATCATATACTTGTGCTACTCCAACCGAAAGAACGAAGACTCGCCAAATCCCCAAAATCCCAAAACTAAGGCTAAATAAATTAAACAGCAGCCTGACTACTAATAATCAGTTTGATTATGATTATCGTGTAAGTGCATCATCTTCTTCTTCTGAGGATGAAAATGAAGACGATGTGGGAAACAACAGGAACAACAACACTCACTTGAGTATTAATACGACACCAAAACAGATGAAAATGATTGGTGAAATGGCAATACAGGGTGAAATGGCAATACAGGGTGAAATGGCAATACAGGGTGAAATGTCAATACTCGGAAACCGATCAAGAACCCCGAGCCCTCCATTAGCACCACCCGACGTTAAATTGGAAGACCTGGCTCCATTAACAGAGATGGACCAAATCTTATTTAATAATTTTATAAACACTTGAAAAAGATAGTCCCCCCTCCCCATCCCGATTATAAAACAAACAAAACAAACAAAAAACAAACAAAACAAACAAAACGATATAAAAATAAGACTAAAATACTCTATAATTAGCCTATCTATTATCTATGACGACAAGTGAGAATGTAGGTTTTATAATAATACGACACGTGAATTCAGAAAAGACAAATAAATATTGGAACGAGAATTATAGATGTGTAAGAAAATTTTATCCAAAACATAAGATTATGATAATAGATGATAACAGTAATTATGAATTTGTAAAAACAGAGGCCGACAATGTATTGACCAATGTTTTTTTAATAGAATCCGAGTTCCCAGGAAGGGGAGAATTATTGCCGTATTATTATTTGAATAAATATAAATTATTTGAAAAGGCTGTAATACTTCATGATTCAATGTTCTTGCAACAGAACATAGACGAATACATAAAGGGAACAATAACCGTTAAATTTATGTGCGATTTCCAGCACCATTGGGAGAAAACCCCGGATATAACAAATGAAATAAAATATTTAATCGAAAAGTTAAATCCGTTATATGTGAATGAATTATTAGAATTGTATGAAAAGAAGGAAAGATGGTGTGGCAGTTTTGGCGTAATGTCTATAATAACATTGGAATATGTAAACATACTCGAAAAGACGTATAAATTATTTGATTTACTTGAGTATTTAACAACGAGAACATATAGATGTTGTTTGGAGCGGGTATTTGGTCTAATTTGTAGTCATAGTAATTCTGGAAATAAAATCCCTACGTTATTTGGCGATATTCATAATTATCTAAATCAGTATTGCAATTGGTTTTATGATTTTGATCAATATGTAAATGATAAAAATAATAAAAATCTTGAACGTTTTCCAATGATAAAAACACACAGCGGCAGATAATATCAGTATCAATATTATAAGCAATTCACTTTCTTCGCTTATGATTTACCGGGTATGGAATTTGAAGAAGACCCAGAAGACCCACCATTCGTACTAACACCTGTAATTGGTTTAATTGTGCTAATAAAATCCATTTTACTTATTTCGTTTTTTAATTCAAACAACATTGGAAAACATTTTAAGCCGGTATTCTTATCTAACCCAGTTTTCATATCGCATACCGCCATATCACCTTCTTTTGGCTGAGGAACCTCGCCACCATTATTTTTCTGCTGAGGATCAGTATTCCATAACATATTCCAAACAGGACTCACTTCATTTCCATTACCCGTATTCAATGTAAATGGACACTTATATTCCGGAGGACTATTCAACGCACTGCAAGGATTACAAGGAGAATTAATAAAATTAAATCCGGGAATTTCAGCAGGCAATTGGTCATTGTTTAATACGGTAACAGTCTTGTTGAGATTACCATTTATAGAATCGTATCCATTGTAAACGATTTTCTCAATAATCGCCTTCCCGGTATTTGGGTCCGTTCCACATTTCACCACATTATTAATATTATCAGGCATATTATCACTATGTCCGACAACCGCACCATACAACAAAAAAGTGCCCTCCTTGGTACTAAAAGACAAAATCTGTTTCATTGCCATTTCATTATATATTTGCTGAGCATCAATCATCGAAATTCCAGGATCTACTTTTATGAAAGAGCTCTCAGCAACCGCTTCCTTGTATAATTTTTGAACCTCTTCAGACCAAGGCCATTTATTATTTTCGAATAGATAACTAACTTCTTCTGGAGTTGCTTGCTGTTGAACAACCTCCATATCATAGACAATATTCGGATTCAAAACCGCCTCAAACTTTAAAAATTTCTCCACTAAATCAGGCGGCCATGCAGAATTAGCGAAACCTTCTTGGACAACTGAAGAAGAACTCATAGTAGACGAGCATGACCATATAATTCTTGATAAAACAATAAAAAACAAAGCTAAAGCAACACCATATTTAATATTAACGTAAGAAACCCCGAAAACAAGCATTACCAATACAATATTTCCTAAAACAGATTTAAATATCTGAAAAAATAAGTCCGGTTTCAAAAAAAGTATTATCAGAGAAATAACAAAAACAGAAACAACACTAATAAATGCTGTATTATTAGTAGGAATAAATATATTAATATCTTTCACAAATGATTTTTTCATTACAAAGGAGAACTATAATATATAAATATATTTTATAGTTTGGATAAAAATAGGATATTATAACAATAATAAAACAATTATAAAACAATTATAAAACAATAGATTAATTCTCAATATACCAATCAGGCGGAGTATCATAATTAATGTTATAAACCGGAATAGGTGCATAAGACGATTTAGAACTGGATGAACCACCATTGACCGCAAAAGGAAATGGTTTTAGAGCCCCAGTAGGATTCGAACATTTACGCTGCACTTGTAGAGTGTATTGACTCGCGGTTTGTGGAATATGCAATGTTTTGGTATAACCAGCATTCGATTCTTGTATTTTATATATATATTTCGCCGACGATGTAGAACATCCATTTGTTCCACATGCAACTCGGTGGCCAACATAGACCTGTTCTTTATTCGTATCATTGACACAAATATTCGCCGCCGCTTTGGTTTGAATATATAACCATTGACTTGCATTATCCGAAAGATTGCTGTTACCATAAACAGGTTGGACCCAGTAATTTGGATATTGTCCATTATGAATCCATTTGTATTTCTTTTCCAACATTCCCTTGGTGGAGAGAACAGATGGCTTAATATATTTGTATTGATCTCCTAAAACAATTGCACGACTCGCATTAAAAACTGGTTCGGCTCTTTTGTATTTTCCACAAGAACCACCTGAACCATATGCAAACTGACCACGAAAAGGCGTACCATTTCTGGACATTGCCATACTTTGACCAACATAACCGACATTTCTTCTTCCACCGTTGATGGAAAACCCAACGGGTCCTGAAGCACCGATGACCAACGTTCCATCATTTTTACCAAATGGTCCTTGATTTAGCCATACACCTCCGGGATTTTTTGCGGAAACATTCGCACCATATCTAATTGTTCCTTTTTTTTTAAATGCTTGTATAGACATTTATATGATAAATGGAGAATATAAAATAAATACCCCACTCAAATAAAACCCCCAAATAACCCTGAAACCCCGAACCTCAAACCCCAACCCAAAAAAAATACAAAGCAACACTCATCTACATCCCCGAGTTATTTTCAGCTTCGAACCGCCGAAATTTTCCAAAACCATGGTTCATCATAAATTATTTTAATATCCTTTCCAGATATAATTCTTTTGTACGCCTGATTCGCAACTTGATTATCATTCCATTTACTAAAACTGATGAAACACATGTTACAAAAATCATCAGTCGCATTCTTTTTTTTAATGACATCTATTTTTTCTATGATACCAATATCCAAATCGCTAATAACTTGCGTAATTTGTTCTTTTGTAATGGTGGAATGAATCCGTGGAATACATAATTTAGGATTTTCAATATCACGATTATGATCATGTTGATGATGATGATTCGTTTTAGTTGGTTTTTCAGTTATCATCATAATGGGAATCAGCAATGAATAAGCTGAAATATTATGATTTTAGTTTGCGTAAAATATAAACATACTAAATAACAATAAATCAAAATCAATTTTTTAATTTAGATAAAAGAGAAATGATAAATAATAGATAAATGATAAAATATAGTCCTATAATATGGGCAATAAATTATTTACATTTAGAAATTTAGCCATGTTAATAATAGTTGTATTTGTTATATTCATTATTAAAATGTTGATGAATAACAGTGCGTTTAATGAGGGTTTTTCATCATTATCATCCACCCCCGAATCAGTAAAAATTATAGCTTTGTTTATGTTAGCATTCGTAATAGTAGTTGTCATATTATTTCTCATAGTAAAACCAATTGGTTCATCTTTGAAATATTTGACACGACCCAGACCGAAAAAAACTATCCACGTAAATGGAAACGATCATATATCTGCACATACACGATCTGTTCTAAGTCAAGTAAACAAATAAGTATAAAAATAAAAATTGAATTTATATTAATGAATACATATTAATTAATAAAAATACAAAAATACAAAATAATAAAAACCCCATATAAAATATAATATGTTATTGCGTTCTGGAAAAAATATGAATAATCAAAACACAACAACACCAACAACAACAACAAGAGAAGAACCTCAAACAATCCCTAAATGTTCTTATTGTAATGAAGCCGGTCACAAAATAAATAAATGCAACAGTGAAACAATCAAAAAAATGAATGATGAAATTGTTGAACGATTAATATTCAGTTTGGTTATCATGCCAGAGACATTTTTAATCATTAAATATATGAGATTATATTTCTGCGGTTTAACAGAAAAGTCACTATTAATGTTATGTTATTTTACTAATTTAAAAAAGTATTGTTATGACGATAAAAAGTCGACCTATATTAATATGTTGGTAAATCATTACTGGCGTCTACTATCAAAACAAGATAAGAATACATTAATCCAAATGTTAAATGTAATATCAGATGAAAAGTATGAAAAATACACGGATGAAATTATGAACAACAGTGGAACACTGGATTTATCCTTTGAAAACGAAGAAGACATCTTAGAAAATGTATTCATTCATCGACCACCGCAAAGAAAATACAATATTCAAATCGTTACACCGACGAATCCTAAAAACGCGAAAACAAATACAAATGCAAATGAATGTCCAATTTGTTTTGAAACATATGCTCCAAAAGAAATTATAAAAACAAGTTGTAATCATAATTATTGTAAAGACTGCTTAAACAGCTATTTAACCAGTTTGAATATTACAAATACCGATCCTTGTTGTGCTTATTGTCGAGAAAAAATCACCAAATTAGAAATAAAGGATGAAAATTACGCCGAACATTTTAAAGATAAATATTGCATGATGAAGCCCATCCCGGAAAAACAAGAAGCCAACTTTCCACGACCATCTTTACCTCCACAATATTCTCCGCCTCCACCACAAGCCCCTCCACAACAACAACATCATCTTCTTCAACGACTTGTATTTTATATCTTCTCTTAGAAAAAATAACGTGATTTTTCATTTTCACGTGATTTTTTCTTTAAAAGGGTCCATTAAATTGGCGATAAATGGATTCAAATCAAGCGGACTCACCAGTTTTTTATAATGGAAAAAATTGTCCCAAAACCATCGTTTATTCAGTATTTCAGCATTTAAAATTTCATGATGGAACATTTGGTCAATGATGGAAAATGCCGACTTTAATAGCAATATTTCTTTGACCAATTCCTTTTTTAAATTAAATAATTTTACCAATTGAATCTTGTAATCATTATTTAAAACATGATGATTCAACTTCGAAACCGCATTGATATATCGGATCTCATTTTTCACATTTTTCAAATTCGTAATCGTTTTTTTCCTGTGATCATCTATTTTTTTAATAATCGAAAATATATTCGTTCCATAAATAACCGGGTAACGCACTCTAATTTCCTGCGGAATTAAGAACTGATTCGTTTCTTTTATTTCGGAAATCTTTTTTTCAACGTCAGACAATTTCTTCATCATCTCAAGTTCCAATTCTTTTTTCGATTCCATATGAATTTGTTTTTCCTCATCGGTATTATTATTATGTTCTGTAATAGAAAAATCCCTAAACAATAATATAGAACCAGAGGTGAATTCAACCGAAGATTGCAACTTATCATACTGATGTGATGATATTTTGTGTGCTTCAGACGCCGCGTCTAATTTCAAATAATTTACAATCGCCAATAAAAATGCAATAATCGCATTTACCGAAGAAATTAGAATAGACCCCCAATGAAATCCGTCCACAACCGAGGCTAATACAGTTGCGGCGGTAGACAACATAATCGCTGGCATCATAAGCATGTTCAGTTTTCGCTCGGAATAAGATTTAGCTTCCATGTAAATAATTTTATGACCTTTTAAATAGCTCGCCAATATATCTAATGCGGACGAGTACTTGTGATTAATATCGGAATAATATTTATCAATACTGCGTTCAACTTGATGGTAATTTAATTTTTTATACAAAATTTTTTGATTACGAATTTTGTTTATATTTATATTTTTTCTGGAATTAAATTTAGCATGATCATCACCATCATCACCATCATCAGCACTGCCATCATGACCAGCACCAGCACCACCACCAAATTCAGTCAAGTGTAATTGTGTATTTATATTATCGTCTTCGCTATATGTATCACTCAAATCACTGGTGTGCTCACCAAAATAATTATCATCTCCACTATTACTTCCTCCGCAATCTTCACAGTCTTCGAATGTCTTCAATACTTCATTGTTGGACATGCTGGAATCACGCCTTTTAAAAATATTAAATACATTTTGTTTGATTTTCATTTCATTATCATTATAAAGGTCATTATCATGACGATGATTTAATTCTTGTATATCAATCTTAATCTCTTGGAGATTATAAGCATTATTTAATTCTTCTTCCATACTATAATAATTTTATATAATAATTTAATACAATATAATATATAATGTCGTCGTCGTCTAAAACTCGTAAAAATGTACCGTGGAGGGGATGGAAAAATGAAAGACCGAATGTCCACCAACGAACAATGATGCAAAAAAAATGCGGTTCCAAATGTTTTCTTGGACCAAAAAGCAAAAAATCATTCCCTATATGTAAGAAAAATACGTGTAAAATATCAAGAAAAGGGGTATATGCTGCTTACATTAGAGCAAGTCAGACGAAACGTAATCGAGTTGTAAAAACAGCAAAAAAAATGTTACGTATTAAGTGAATGTAATAAAAAAAAATTGAAAAATAAATAAATTAAATATTTATATTTATTAGTAATTAAAATAAAAATGTTGGAAATGTTATTTGAGAATTATTTAGGGGACGACGATTATTCTATGAATGTAGGCCCACGATACATTATAAATAATTCAAATACAAAAAAACAACAACAACAACAACAACAACCTAAGCGTAAAAATTATACAATAAATATAAATAAAGAACATTACCATTCTTTTAAAGAAGATCATAACTATAAAAATGAAGAAGATGATGATTGGGGATTTTACATAGACATAGACCAAACAACAACTCCACCAAAAAAGATTTATTATCCGAGTCTTACGAAGGAAGAGTTGAATCCGAATAGGTATCAATCAAAATATATGAATTTGGTAAATAACAGAACCGAACTTCCAATAATTAAAGAGGAAAAAAGTCGTGAAAATGTAATTTTCGATGAAGAAGATCATGAAGAACAGTTTTCATTAGATTTATCAGAACATAATATTACAGATATCACAAATAGCAAATTAATATCGAAAAGTATATTTTCAGGAATAACTATATGTGCATTAACAGGTGCGTCACTATATTATTATAGTAAATTTCGTAACTTATAAAATGGTTAACACGCATAAAACGCATAAAACGCATAAAAGAAAATATTTTTTCTCATCATTTAGTAAGAAACAGAATGGCTGTAATTGCTGGCGTAAGTTATCAACAGAATACGAGTACTTATATTGGGATAGGTGCCGGAATACTTTTTTTAATAATATTAATATTATTCGTTAGAAATAAAATAAACAACCGACCCCAGGCTGTTATACCAAATAATAACCCAAACTCCAATTTCAATGCTACTTCGGCTGCTCCTGCTCCTATAACAGGCGGTTCGAAAAAGAAAAAGATTTTTTTAAACACCGCAAATATTTACTTGTTACTAATTGGTTTATTGATTGGATACATCACTTCAAAAGTGATATAAAATGGTAATAAAATTCTGAAATAATTTGTAAATAATAGTACTATCATCCTATCCAAAATATATGATATATACAAAATATATGATATATACAAAATATATTATATATACAAAATATATAATATAATGACGTCAACAAAGAGTATGATATTTGGAGGACTATTTATATTAATTGCAATAATTAGTATTATAGCGACATTCAAATTTGTGAATCCAGATTTATTTTCCTTTTTCGGAAGCGGGAGTAAAGATGTTTCTCAAAATACACCCCAAAAAAACAGTGATGTAAATAGAATATCCGAAAGTAATCCTCCGGTAGGAGGCGGATCAAAATCACGTTCTTCAAATTCAAAATCAAAAAAGCCCTTTTTAAACACCTCTAATATTTATGCATTGTTTATTGGTTTACTCATTGGATACGTTAGTTCAAAAGTAAGCGTAACATGGTAATCTATATTTGTTGTAAATCAATATCAATGAATTAATATTTAGATATTTTGTAGTAAAAATAAAAAGGTTTTAAAGAAGAATCTATTTTGGTAGGTGATATGCATGTAACAATATTATCGATTTCAGGTCCCACGCGACAAACATTATTAATATCTTGAAAATTTTTAGTAGAAATCAGAGAATAACTCAAATCTGTACGATTCATTGATTTTACCGGATTGCGTAGATCTTTCGATTGTAATTTTTTTCTTGAAATATAGTCGCTCGCATATGAAGAATTGTAATTATTATTACTAAAATTCCTACTGGCATTATTTATACATGAATACATATATAAATAATACAGATATAAAAATTCAACAAGCAAAGATTAAATCAATCGTAAATTATAAATCGTAAATTATAAATCGTAAATTATAAATCGTAAATAGATTGTAAAGATAAACAAAAAGAATAATCCATATTGTTCAAATCAACTATCCGCCCGTATTCATCAAGTAATTGAATATTTAATTTTTGAATATCAACCGGACCAAAATATTGGCGAGGACTTGTAATCAAGAGTAAATTATTTTGATTACTAACATCAAAATATCCAGTGGTTTGCAATGAAATACGTGCCAATATATTCTTGTTTAAAATAGACGAATTAAATGCACTATAAAAACTATTATTCACATTATTGTTATAGTCATCCACAACCAAATACATATATTTGATACCGTTAAGGTCAACCACAGCTTCACCTACATAATTACATGCCCCAGAATAAGTGCCATTTCTAAAACCAAGAAGCCATCCAAGTTTTAAAGGCAACGGAGTAGAACTGTCTTCTCCACCCGTATTATTCGCCTGGAAATTTAAAATAAAATTAAATATAGTAGCTTCCTCTTTAACTCCAACAACCAGTTGTCCAGTTCCATTCGCTGAAGATACCCCGTCATTGTTCAAAGTAAATACTAAATCCTGAAAATAAGGAACTCCCGAAAGAGGACCGGCAGTGACATAATTATTTAAATAATCAACCATCGTTTTTGGCGTATAGTTACCATCCGGAATAAAGAATACACTGGACTCACGTGTTTCTTCAATTGTAATCGTAAAAAAATTATTGCCAAGTTTGCTTGATATAAAGAAATAAGATTTAGGGATTTCAAAAGCAGAAAGCTGCATAGTGGTTACACTTGAGAATTTAATAGGTAAATCAAAGTGAAAATTGGTAGATTGTGTTGAATAATAATTATCTCGAAACCTGGTGTCGATATTTAAATATTGCCTTAATGATCTTTTTTTCAAAGGGTTGATTATACCAGGATAAAATTCACTTGGAAAAGATTGTGAATATGCAGTGCTGGGTTTTTGGATAATCATATTTGAACCATTTTCTTCAATAATGCGAGATGGTTTTAATGAAAGATCGGTGTTGTAAATATTGGCTGCTGAAATTTTGTTAAATACCGTATTTTTAAGATCAGTTAGAAGAAGTTGTTTGGCTTCTTGTAGAAAAGAAATAGTTTTGTTTCTTACGTGATCGTTGATGGAAACGTCAGAAAAAATATTATCTCTTAATTTTGATTCTTTCATGTCGAGAGTGGAAGAGTCATAATTCACTGGTAAATCAAATATATCTTCGAGCTCTTCCTTTTTATAATTATGGATATTCAAGTCGAAATTCATGTAATATATAATATATTATAATAATAGAATAGTTAAAGTAATAATCTTTAAATATTCATTCTATTGATTTCATTTTTATATTATTTTTATTTCATTCGAATAAAAATAATTTAGATTACAATCGTTTACGAGATGCTAAATAAGCCGCGGCAGTAGTACCGACCTTACCGTATCCACTATGCGGTTGGTAAATATAATTATGATTATATGTATAACATAAAGTATTATTACAATTATTTAATCTTCCATAAGTAACCGGAACAAAAAACCCAAAACTACTTAAATGATTTGCACGACTAACCGGAGCAACAGAACAAGAACCCATTTATATAGGTAAATATAATATCTTACTATCTTATCTAATAACTATTATACCTATCATTATACCTATCATTATACCTATCATCATAGATGTTATACCTATCATGATACCATATCCCATTTATTTTTTACCACAAGCGCCACAACCAGGAGTAGATTTATGAACACGTTGGATCATATTAGCTTTTAATGAAGTTGGCACTGGTCTTGTAACAGTAGGAGAATTTGCAATGATTCCGGGATAAGACATTCGAGGAATAGAACCGTTATGTAAAACCATATTTATCTTGGATGGCATTTAATATAAATAAATAAATTAATTTATATTATTGTATAAAAATATAGACATTTACAAAAATTTTAATTTTGTTTCTAATTTTGAATATTACATTCTAAATGTTGAGAGAAACCCCCCCATCCCATCCCATCCCATCGCCAAAATTAACAAGTTGTATTACATTCGAAATAAACTTTAAGTTGACTAATGTTTTTTTCAGCCACAGTCATGTCCTCATATTGAACCGTATAAATATCACCAGTTCTATCAACAACCACAGCCTTAACATAATATCCTTCCGCATTTGTAGCGTACACTGTTGTACCTACATTAAATTCATAAGTATATTTAAATCTATTCGGATTCGCCAAGGTCTTGTATATATTATTATTCTGAGGAGGCGGCCCGCAATAGCAGCCAGAAACAATACTGGTCTTGGTCGTTTTACCTCCGTAAATAGGGAACGCCGGATTAAACCGAATGGGATCCCCAAAAGTAGGCGGAATAATACCACGACGAGCAGGACCTTTTCCCTTAATACGATTCAAATAACGATCATATGAATTATGTTTAATATCGACACCGGACCCACCAGGACAGCCAGCACCGGGTCTCGCACGCGTGATGGTGGAACGTGTGCTACTTGAATGATAAAAACTACCACCCGCTACAGTAGAACGTTGGACATGCCTTTCTCTTCGATCACTCATTTGATTCCAGTTAACGCCGTGGATTCCAGGTGTTTGATATACGGTTAAAGCCGCTAAATCATTCAAGTATAATGAAGCGGGAACCCTAACCGTATTTTGAATAATTTTAAGGGTTTGATATTGTGATGCAGGGTCGTTATAACTTATGTTGTTATTACACGACCTACAATTAGTAGTAATTTGATCATATGTAGCAATAGTCATATTCTTATAAATATAAAAAGATATTATTTTTATTTACGATTTTTATTTACGATTTTTATTTACTTGAACTCGATATTAAATCAATTACCGTTGAGCTATTATTGGAATAGTTGACACACCCCAAAGGTAATCCTTTAAGACATCCAGGGCATCTATGGTCAGCATATTCACTGGCAAAAGCGATTTCTTCACCTTTTCCGTGAAACCAACATGTATAACATATTTTATGTGCTCGATTCATATTTATACCAAAACAAATACTTGGACTCAATTCACCATTTTCTTTTTGACAAACACAGCACGTATTAGAGCAGCCATGATTTTTCGTACTATGACTACGAGTAGTACTACTACGATGTCTATGTTTTTGATTTTTGTTTTTTCTTAAAGAATATTTCCTATTTTTTTTTATTCTTTTTGCCGTTTTTTTTCCACGCTTTCCATGTTTCGCCATTGTATATGTATATATTGTATATATATAATTCACATCAAAACCAGTAAAACAATTAAATATTGGATAAATATTAAATAAGTATTAAATAATAAATAATAATAATAAAATTGATTAAAAGTAATACCAAAGATTAAAACGCATAGATAACAAACCAATACAAAAGAAATGTTTAACTGTCGCTATTGCAGCAAAGAATATACTCGGAAATCCGCTTATTCAAAACACATAATATTATGTGAAATAATATTTTACCAAAATACCACACCAAAAGCATCACAAAAACGCGATTCAAAATGCGAAGAAGAAGAAACCGCCCCCAATATTTCAATACAGAAATTATACAATATTGTTCAGGAATTAGCATTCGAAAACAATAAAATGAAGGAAGAAATGCAAGAAATAAAAAAATATATTTCGAAAAATGTTAATAAAATAAATATATTAGAAATGTTGAATTCCGAATCCTCACAAATTCAACGACCTGCGTTGTCATTAGAGGAATGGTTAAAGTCATTTAAAGTCTCGGAAGAGGATATAATACAAATAGAAAATATAGTGGACACGATAAATAATTTAATAAGAAAAAATACAATGGACAAAACAGGATTACCGTTTGTTTCATTTGATCAAAAACAAAATAATATTTATATTTACGAAAAAGGAAATTGGAAAAAACAAACACACGAAGATTTTATATTAATTTTGAAACACATTCATTCAAAATTAACTGGAAACTTATACAACTGGTATGTGAAAAATAAACATGATATACAAAAAAATGAAAAGCTTTCTGATCAATATGATAAAATGATGGATAAAATAATGGGTTTGAATTTTGATTCAACTGCATCCATAAGTAAGTTGCGTACCAATATATATACTTTAGTAAAAACGGACCTTAAGAGTTTACATTATGATTTTTAATCCGAATCCGAATCCGAATCCGAATCCAATTCCAATTCCAAGTCCAAATATATAATATTTCAAATCATAATAAAGATTATAATATATACATTATATACAAAAATAATAATGCAAGTTATTATGAGTTTTTTTTTCCTTGGTTCGCTATTCTTTGCACAAGTATTATCTTCTGAATTTGAAGTAAATTTAGAAAATATAGATTATTGGAAATCATTTACCGGTTTTCAAAAACGTTTTAATAAATTTTATGATTCTGAAAAAGAATTAACCGAACGTTTTGAAATCTATAAAGAAAATATGATTTCAATTATTAAACACAATTTAGATAAAAGTGAAAATTATACTCTTGCAGTAAATAAATTCACTGATTTAACCCCAACAGAATTCAAAAAATATGTAGTTGGTAGTGGAATTATCCAACAAAATTTAAGGGCATCTTCACCTTGTTCATTATATTCTTATAATAATTTAAAAGTCCCAGATGCAGTAGATTGGCGCTCTGAAGGAGCAGTAACACCAGTAAAGGACCAAGGCCAATGCGGTTCTTGTTGGTCATTTTCAGCCACCGGTGCAATGGAAGGTGCTTGGTCAATCGCCAGAGGTGAATTAGTCAGTTTATCTGAAGAACAATTGGTAGAGTGTTCAAAGAAATACGGAAATTTAGGATGCAAAGGCGGATTAATGGACAATGCATTTCAATATGCAATGGATAACGGTATGTGCCAAGAATCAGATTATCCGTATACATCATCAACCGGTTCCGCTGGATTATGCAAATCGTCTTGTGAGCCCGATGTCACCATAAGTGCTTGCAGTGATGTTCCACCAAATAATCAATTGGCATTAAAGGAGGCGGTTTCATTAGGACCTGTATCGATAGCCATAGAAGCCGATCAAAGAATTTTCCAATCATATTCAAGTGGGGTAATTACCAGCGAAACCTGTGGTACAAATTTGGATCACGGTGTATTGATTGTTGGTTACGGAACCGAAAACGGGGTAAAATATTGGTTAGTCAAAAATTCGTGGTCAGACAGTTGGGGAGATGAAGGTTATGTAAAAATAGAAAGAAGCGAGAGCACAAATGACGAAGGTATTTGTGGTGTAGCAATGCAACCATCATTTCCAATTGTAATATAATGCATATTGATAAATATTGATAAATATTAATAAAAATTAATAAAAATTAATAAAAAATAAACATTTTAGCTATACAAAAGTATGAACCCCTCTAAATAAACGTCAGTTTTTTAGATTTAATTTTAGAAATTCGCTGTTTTTGTTGTTGATTCTTTAAATACTGAATCATCAATAATCTTTTTTGTTGTTCGGGGGTTAGTGGTTGAATTTCTTGTGCTTCAGCAGGATGAGGCTGCATTTGAGATTGTGCTTGTGCCTGTACAAATTTCGTATAAAAATCATTTTGTCTGTAATGAGAGTTATTATGTTTTGGAATAACTTGCAATGGTTTATTTTTTTGTTGAAAAGGAGATTGAATCTGGGGTTGAATAGATGATGCATCGCCGCGATTTATCTGTAATTTACCATTTACGACTTTCATATTCAAGGAAGATAATATGTCATCATAAGTGACACTTTTTTTATTTTGTGGAGCAATACCAGGTTGTTGTTGTAGAGAATTACCATTTGGATTTTTAAGAATACCTTTATTTGTAGAACCTGTTGTAGTTAAAAGTTTATTTACATCATTTTTTTGAGAAAATGACGAATAAAAACTCTTATTATCAACATAACCAATATCTACAAAATTATCATTCTTGTCCTCTATATCAATAAAATCCATAATATTAGTTAATATTTAAATAACTAAAATTAAACAAAACAAAAGAAAACAAAAGAAAACAAAAAAAAACAAACAAAAATATCAATATAATATATAATGTCCAACCTGTCCGATTTGAATCGGGGAAATATACATTTTCAAAAAATAGAAATAACACGTACTCCAAATTCTAAAAAAAATGTAAAAGAATTTATCTTGGATGCGTCTACCGATGGAAAAAAAGGAAATGCAAATTTAATAATAAATGATAACGGAAAAAAACAGATATTTAGAAAAAAATTAAACAAAATCAATCTGAGTCATATATTAAATACTCGATCTCTAAACCGATTTGAGAACCAGTTAAATATAGATTATTTTCCTAAACCAATACAAGTTATACCAATTCCTTATGCGAATCCTAAATTAAATAATCTCCAAATCACCAGACACAATCGACCACGACGTCAACCACTCAGAAATAATATAACCAGACAAAGACAAATGAATACAAAAACTCACAAATTATCAGATGATTATGATGAATTGGAAAGACTATTTACCATAAGAAAAAAACTAAAGAATTCAAATAACATAAATAGCACAAAAAAAAGAAGACGAAAACCAAAAAATAAATCAAAAAAATCATTTTTTTCCAGAATTAGTGACATGTTCTAATACAAGTTTCTCGTTGTCCGATAAACTACGCTCCCTTTTGAATTTATTATACTTGATTACCTTATCCTTATCTACTGTTGTCAAATAATATTGTGATGCGTAAATTAATTTACACACGATTTCATCTTCATAAATGCATTCAATATAAATATCCTTCATTTTTTTTACATCTTTTAGAAAAATAGAACAGTTAAATAATTCATTATCCGAAAAATTCACAACAATAATGCAATGATTTCTTGGTATTTTATTATCATCTTCAACTTCATATAAATAATAATAATGATCACAATTCAAATCTAATGCATAGTCAGTAATATACTTTTTTAATTCCGACACGTTACTGTGTTTTAACATATTAAACGAAATTTCAATATTATATCCCATTAGTATGTCTAAATATAATTAGCCTATCCAATAAAATAAATCGCTACAACGATAAAATCCGAATATTTCATGATAAAAATATTATGAAATATGTAAGAAAGAATACATATGCGTTACAAATGATTAAAAATAATAATAATAGATTAATGTTCGAAAAAATATAAAAATAATAAAATTGTTAATATACATATAGAATGTCATTTAGAAAATATGGAGGTCTAAATTATGCTGCAACAAATAATATAGTAAGAAACCATTATTTCAATAGTGATAATCAAACAATATCAAATGAATTGGGGCAGCTCAATTCGAAAATAGTAAGTTTAAGTCATATTGATTTGAGTGGAAATTATTTGATGCAAACAGAAGGTATTTATTTCATGGATGGAACAGTACAGACAACCGCTTTTCAAAATGATGGATTCACCTATACGACTGGAACTTTAGTAGTAACTGGGACTTTAACAGTGAACGATTCCGCAATTTTTAATGGTTTAGTAACATTTAATAGCGGTATAGTTGTAATCGGCGGAGCAACGATCGACGATTTAACCGTCTCTGGTAATGCAACCATCGCAGGAACATTAACCGCCGCGATTTATGACGTTGGAGACCTAACAGTTTCTTCGAGTCTCACGGTTTCTGGCACATCTGTATTTTCAGGGGAAGCCACATTTAGTAATTCAAATACAACGTTTTCAAATGGATTAATAACCAACACGATTAGTGGTACTGACGCAGATTCAGTGATTTCTTTATACAGCAATTCAAATGATATCAATTTAGGTATTGCTGGAGGAACAACAAACGTTTACAATTTAAATGTTCTGGGAACCCTTGTATTCAATGACCTGAGTTTAGTTACATTAACCGTAACAGGAACAACCACTTTATCAACCACAAATATTTCTGGTTTAGCAACCTTGACGAATTTGACCGTAACCCAAACAACCAGTTTAGCAACCGCAACGATTACAAATTTGACCGTAACAAAAGGCACATTTGAGAAATTAAAAGTAACCGATACTCTTACTGTAAATAGATTAGACCTGACAAATTTAAATGTGTCTGATACGATTACCACCAAAAATTTACAAGTATCTGGTGACTTGAAATTCAATAACTTAACTCTGACAACATTAACCGTAACCGGAACAACCACTTTGTCAACTACCAATATAAATGGCTTAGCTACTTTAACCAATGGATTAAGAGTGACTGGGAATACCGTAATCGGATCATCAAGTCCATCATCCAGCGATACACTCACTATATACGCATCGACTACTTTTAATGGGGGATTAACAATACCAGGGACTCTAACTGTCGCAAGTACTACGACGTTAGGGTCTGACCTATTTGTAGCCGGAACAATCACCGCGACAAATTTAAATATATCCGGAACAATAACATACACCAATTTGTCGGTGTCGAATTTAACAGTATCCGGAAAAGCATCCTTCGGTTCGACCGCCAGTTTCGGTTCAAATATATATGTTGATGGAAATATTTATGCAAATAGCAATATTTATGCTGTCGGTTCAGTCGGTATTGGAAAATTCAATAATGACTCGGCTGTTACTGGTGGAGTAACTGGTTCCATCTATTATAACACGACTATCAAAAATATTAAAGTGTTTGACGGATCAGAATGGTTATATGTTGGTTCAATTAGCGGAATTACCGCACTCGGAGATACAGGTTTATCCAATGGTGCGACCATTACCAGTGATAATTATTTACAAATGGCTTATGCTATTGCTGGGTCAACCAGTTCAACTTACCCGGGTTTATTTGCACCATCTACTTTGGATATTTTTTCAAATGGAAACATACAGTTGGGTAATTATGCATCGAGTTGGGTGGAAAACACTGGTCAGAGTTCTATAAGTTGGCAAACTGTTGCTGTATCTTCAAGCGGCCAATACCAAAGTGCTTGTATTTCAAGCACCGATTATATTTATGTATCTTCTGATTATGGAAAAACCTGGACAGCAAGCGGGGAACAAAAAGATTGGTCTTATATATCTTTATCTGCCACAGGACAATATCAAACTGCTGCGGTAACCGACGAATATATATACGTATCCAGTGATTTTGGTTCAACATGGACATCATTAACCGGTCCCGGAAGTCAAAAATGGACAGGGATATCCGTATCAGCTTCAGGAAAATACCAAAGTTCTTGTGTCTATGGGGGTTATATTTACATTTCTTCTAATTATGGTAGTTCTTGGAGTTCAACCAACACTACTGTGGGTACAAAATTATGGCAAGCGGTTGGTTTATCGTCATCGGGTCAATATCAAACAGCCGTGATTGATGGGGGATACATGTATATTTCCTCGAATTACGGTAATACCTGGTCCGCATCAATAATAATAGACGGTTCTTTGCAAAATCTATCGCTGGTTACAAATTCTTGGAGTGCGGTATCGTTGTCTTCGTCTGGGCAATATCAGACCGCAACAGTAATGAACGGAAAAATTTATATTTCATTTGATTATGGATATACTTGGTCATCTGTTGCAGATTCACAAAGTTGGACATCGGTATCCTTATCCTCAACAGGACAATACCAAATTGCGGCTATTTTGGGTGGTCGTATTTATGCATCAACGAATTATGGTAATACTTGGTCAGCGACTTCTTCAGATAATTTATCTTGGACTTCGGTATCTATTTCTTCAAATGGTCAATACATGACGGCTCTTCAAAATGGCGTAAGCAATGGTTCAATCTGGACATGTCAAAATAGTATTGCAAATGGATTAGTCAATGTAGGAAATTATGCTACTACGTCAGCTCCAAGTGCGGTGGGCGTTACAGGAACACTTTATTACGATACCACTGAATCCGGATTACGAGTTTCAAATGGAACAAATTGGACAACAATCGGCGGATCGATTGGTCCGACGGGTGAAACTGGTCCGACTGGTGCGACTGGTGAAACGGGTCCGACTGGTTCGACTGGTCCGACTGGTGCGACTGGACCTCCCGGTGCATTTGTCATCACTGAAATGTATCAGGGTGGAACATTGGGACCGGGATATACTGGAACCTATTATTTAGATCCGAATTATGCCGATACAAATAAATACATAACAGCTGGTAATTATATTACTATCGCAGATGATTCGTCCACCGCAGGTTATTATTTTGTAGAAAAGACTGGTGCCACAACAATCGGTTCTACATCCTATACGTACTTGACTATTCAAAATGATTCAACTTCTTCGAATGGTGCATGGACCACAGGTGCTTATGTTGCTCTGGTTGGACCCCGTGGTTTGACTGGTCCGACTGGTGCGACGGGTGCGACAGGTTCGACAGGTGCGACGGGCGATACTGGTTCGACTGGTGCAACTGGGCCATATGGACCGACTGGTGAAACCGGGTCTACGGGTGCGACAGGACCCGATGGACCAACCGGAGATACCGGTGCGACTGGTGCGACTGGGCCACAAGGAACAAGTGGTTATTTGATAACCACTAAAATGGCGACAGAAGAAGCGACCGGATTAGCATATGGAGATAGTAAAGCGTATTTTTTGGATACATCCTATAATTCTAATAACAAATATATAACAACCGGATCTTATATTACGATTGATACCACTACGGATAATACTCCTTATTTCTTGGTTACGAATGTTTCCACTAACGTAGATGAATCTGAATATACTATTACAATTAAAAATATCTCAATATCTCAAGAAACTGCAAGATGGGTTTCTGGTGCAAATGCCGCTATAACTGGAAATATTGGTGAAACTGGCTATACTGGTTCGACTGGTGCGACTGGTCCTACTGGTGCGACTGGTCCTACTGGTGCCACTGGTGCCACTGGTGATACGGGTCCTACTGGTTCGACTGGTCCGACTGGTGCTACTGGTGCGACTGGTGATACAGGACCGACTGGTGCTACTGGTGCGACTGGTGATACGGGTCCTACTGGTTCGACTGGTCCGACTGGTGCTACTGGTGCGACTGGTGATACAGGACCGACTGGTGCAACTGGTGCGATAGGTGATACGGGTGCTACTGGATCAACTGGTGCGACTGGTATGGGAATAACTGGTGCGACGGGTGCGAGCGGACCTGCTGGTACGACTGGTGCGACTGGTGCGAGTGGTAATACTGGTCCAACTGGTCCAACGGGTTCTACCGGACCAACTGGTGCGACGGGTGCGACTGGTGCGACTGGACCCGCCGGAACAAGTGGTTATTTAGTGACCACTCAAATATTGGACTCTGAAACTACCGGATTAGCCTATGGACAAACCGGAACTTATAGATTAAATACTTCGTACAACACCAATAATAACTCGTATATT
>Ga0078894_10000439_pt1 | contig 28965 bp, 36 predicted proteins | sample LauGreSu1BDMLBSD_2_FD_67506 | JGI IMG/M metagenome (GOLD analysis project Ga0078894, IMG submission 67506) | Freshwater lake microbial communities from Lake Michigan, USA - Su13.BD.MLB.SD (version 4) (version 4) | ecosystem: Environmental > Aquatic > Freshwater > Lake | place: Lake Michigan... | reverse complement strand
ATCTAAGGTAAGGCAAGCCCTGCCATTATTTAAAGTTAGAGGTAATACTCTAGTTGAGATTGCAGATATGTTAAACTTGCTTGTGAAAAAATCTCCCCTAGATAGTAAGTCGGCTGAAATAGTTGCTAAACATATGGATCTTATAATTGAACTGAAGGGTGTTATAGCCTCAATTGATATATGGACTATTGATGGTATTAAGGCAACCTTCAAAAGCTTTTGTGAGAAAAACAGCATAAAAGATTCACTTGTAATGCAATGTCTGCGGGCTTCTATCATAGGGACTTTTGCCTCACCTGGTATATACGATATGATGGAGATATTAGGTAAAAATAACTGTATTAATCGTATCGATGAATAGATTTGTCTCTTCCATCTTATCTTTAGCCAGAAAGTCTATCACTAGATACTATAAGGTAATGTTATTAATATTTTCTTGCCTCACAGTTATTTCATATATTGCCTCATACTTATGGATATTTTTCTATATACCAGGGGATTACCTACAGGGAGAGCTTGTTAAAATAATGTATATACATGTGCCTTGTGCTTGGATATCTTTAATGTCTTATATTCTGCTTGGTATATTTTCTATTATGTATCTTATATATAATGACAGGTTTTGCTCAATTATGTCTAATGCTGCAACTGTTGTCTCATTAAATTCTAGTCTTATAACTCTTTTGACTGGCTCAATATGGGGAAAGGCAGCCTGGGGCACTTGGTGGGTATGGGATCCTAGGTTGACAGCTGTTCTCATACAATTCTCACTCTTGTCTGTTTGCTATATAATGAGGAGCTACTCCCGTTACAATGTAACCATTGAGCAATCAGCGGCACTGCTTACTATAATTGGCCTGATAAATATCCCAATTATTAAATTTGCAGTCAATGCATGGAATAGCATTCATCAAGATGCCAGTGTATTTAGGAGCGATGGAGTTAAGATTCACTCTGACTTCCTCATACCTCTTATTCTTTCTTTTTTTGCTATATTTTGCTTCTATATATTGGTTGGGTTGGTAGTGGCGAGGAACAGTCACAAGGAGATTGCTACTAATAGTAGAAAATAAACTATGTCAATTCCTGGAATGGCCTCCATCTAGGAGCGATGGAGTTAAGATTCATTCTGACTTCCTATGCCTCTCATGCTTTCTTTTTTTTGCTATATTTTGCTTTTATATATTGGTTGGGTTGGTGAAATTAAGTCACATAGTTAAAGCTAATAAGAAATGATTGTTATTTTTCAGCAAGACATATATAATATATTCTATAAACTAGAAGAAAAAATATGAGAAAGTCCTTTAAAAGCTACAGATCCATTCAAGCAACTGCTGCTATAATTTCAAGCCCTCTATATAGTTTCAGCATTACCTACTATAAAATCTTAAATAGTCTCATCTTTTGCATATGCTTATATTTAATTTCTAGTTAGTCATATAACTTTTAATACTAAATGCATCTTCGCAATCAGGGCAAGGATCACCTATTTCTAACTTTATCTCTGGTTTCTTCTTCAAAATTTCAGAGATTGATTCTATATCTTCAGCTTCCTCACTATCAATTGCTTCATCCATTTCTTCACCAGTGTTAATCATTTCAATTGCTGGGCGAAGTTTACCTATTGGACCATCTTCTATATTTTTCATTATAGAATTAATGAATTTGATAAATACAGGCCTTGCAACTGTAGCTCCGATTTCCTTCTTGCCAAGTGATTGAGGTAGGTCGTATCCTATAAAAATGCCAATTGTAAAGTCCTTTGTAGAGCCAATAAACCATGTGTCTAGGCTGTCATTTGTCGTGCCTGTTTTGCCTGCAACTTTTAACTTTAGTTGTCGTGCCTGTGGCGCAAGGGCACTTTCCATCATATCAATCATTTTATTGTTGGCAGTTGTTTTCACTAGTTTCTTTGTAAAGATCCTAACTTTGTCTTGAAACTGGGCAATATTTGGATTTTTATAGAGGAGCTCACCCCTATTATCATATATGCTACTTATAAGTGAAGGTTGTATCTCATAGCCTCCACTGGCAATTGTTCCATATGCACTTGTTAATTTCATTAAAGTTGTTTCAAAAGATCCAAGCAATAGTGAGTAATTCCTACAGTATTTGCCTGCAACTGCATCTTTCTTACAAGGTATATCTGGGTTGTTTGCCTTGGGGTACAGGCCTAATCTGCTCGATATTTCATATACCTTATCAAGACCAAGTGCGACGCCAAGTTGTATTGCTGGAATATTGAGTGATCTAGTAAAGGCTTCCTCCATTGTAACTGGCCCATTAAACTCATGAGTTAGATTTTGTGGGCGCCAGTTAGGCATGCCTTTACCTTGGCTAATCTCAATTGGTTCATCTATTAAAATACTATCTTTGCTAAAGCCATTTTCTATTCCTGCTAGATATATTAAAGTTTTAAATGCAGAACCTGGCTGTCTCTCTCCCTGTGTTGCGCGGTTGAAATAGGTTGAATAAGGGTTGTATCCACCAACTAGTGCGAGAACCCTTCCTGTGTAATTTTCCATAACAACAATTGCACCATTGACTTCCGGTATCTGGTCTAACGTTGCTTTATTGTCTTTATCTATAGTCACAACAATTATATCTCCCTTCTTAATTGTATTTTTAACTGAAGCAGGTATAGGACCTAACCCACCACCCTTTAATTTACGGCGTGCCCACCTTATGTTTTGCAATGGTAGTTTATAATTGCTTGACAGGGTTGATACTAGAGCCTCTTTATCACTAACTGCTGTAACTATTGCAAGTAGCTTACCATTTACTAATGGACCATTTTTCCTTGTGAAATCATTGGAAAATTTTTTCAACTCATCTGTTAAATCTTGGCCCTTTACATTGCTAAGAGGGCCTCTCCATCCATGTCTCTTGTCATATGCTTCTATGCCGTAGCGTAATGACTCTTCTGATATAGCTTGGATTTCCTCATCCATATTTGTATTAACTGTTAATCCCTTGGTGTTTATTGCATCTTCTCCATAGAATTCCATCAGCTGTTTTCTCACTTCTTCAGTGTAAAATAGATATTTTTTACTATTGTTAGACTTTTTCTCTATGACTCCCAATTCCATCTTGCCATATTCTATCATTTCATCTATTCCAATCATACCTTCTTCATTCATCCTTTGTAGAACCCAATTTCTCCTCTCTAGAAGCCTTTCAGGATTAGAATATGGGCTAAAGGCTGACGGCGCCTTTGGAAGAGATGCTATCATGGCACATTCAGCTATATTTAGGTGAGATAACTCCTTATTAAAGTAGGTCTTTGCAGCCTGTGCAACACCATATGAGTTGTTACCTAGAAATATCTGGTTGAGGTATAATTCAAGAATCTTTTCCTTTGACATCTTCATACTGATTCTATAGGCCAATATTGCCTCTGATATCTTTCTGTCTAAGGTCCTCTTCTTGCCAACTATAAAGCTCTGTACTACCTGTTGAGTTATAGTTGAGGCACCTATCGCTCTCTTACCAATTGATAAATTCTCAATGCTTTTAACTGCAGAACGTAATATACCTATGGGATCAATTCCGTAGTTTTCAAAGAAAGTTTTGTCTTCTGCAGCTACAAAGGCATTAATTAGGTTTTTAGGAATGTCATTAACTTTTACAAATATTCTTGGCTCAGATCCATATTCAGTCATCAATTCCAGATTTTGTGAATATAATCTAGTAATTGTAGGTGGATTATAATTTTGTAAGCTGCTATAATCGGGTATATCATTGGAAAAATACATGAGACAGTAAGTAGATATAATGACACCTAGAAATAGCAATCCTCCAACTATACGGCAGAAAGTTGATATTTTTCTCAGGATAAAGTCGCTAAGTGTCTCTGCACTCATCTTTCCATTTTTCGTTTCTTATACCAAATTACAAATATGCTGCAAGAAAAGGATAGAATATTTACAAATCTAATTTCAAAGGGATTAATAGATCTCAAGGCTTCCATTAAGAGGGGAGATTGGAGTGAAACAGGTGACATTATAAAATCAAACACTCAAGATGAGATAATTGAAAAGATAAAAGCATCAGGCTTGAGAGGGAGGGGTGGCGCTGGTTTCTCTACTGGGACTAAATGGTCATTTATGCCAAAGAATCCTACTAAACCATCTTACCTAGTGATAAATGCTGATGAAAGTGAGCCAGGCACATGTAAGGATAGGGATATTATTAGATATGAAGTACATAAAATCATTGAGGGAGCACTCTTGTCAGGCTATGCCATTAGGGCAAATCGCGGCTATATCTATATTAGAGGTGAATATGCCAATGAGGCAAAGATAATACAAGGCGCTATAGATGAAGCCTATAGCAATGGATTGCTTGGCAAAAATGCCTGTAACTCTGGCTATGACTTTGATCTATACTTACATAGGGGAGCTGGTGCCTATATTTGCGGTGAAGAGAGTGCATTGATTAATAGTCTTGAAGGTAGGAAGGGCATGCCAAGACTTAAACCACCTGCTTTCCCGGCAGTGTGTGGGCTATATGGCTGTCCAACAGTGGTAAATAATATTGAGACAATAGCAGTTGTGCCTACAATATTGCGTCGCGGTCCACAGTGGTTTGCATCAATCGGCAATCCAAATAACGTTGGTACAAAGGTTTTTTCTATTTCAGGACATGTAAACAATCCATGTAATGTTGAAGAGGTAATGTCAATTCCTCTAAAGACTCTAATTGAAGAACATGCTGGTGGAGTTCGCGGGGGTTGGGATAACCTTTTAGCAGTAATACCTGGTGGGTCTTCTGTACCAATGATTCCTAAAAGCATTTGTGAGACAGTCCTTATGGATTTTGACAGTTTGCGCGCTGCTGGCACAGCTCTTGGAACTGGCGCTGTAATAGTTATGGATAGATCAACTGACTTAGTTAAGGCAATTGCTAGGCTTTCCCATTTTTATATGGATGAGTCATGTGGGCAATGTACACCTTGCCGTGAGGGAACTGGTTGGCTCTATAGAATCATGGAGAGGATTGTTGATGGGCAATTTAAGGTTGAGGAAATAGATAAACTTTATAATCTCACTAAGCAAATTGAGGGACATACAATCTGTGCATTGGGCGATGCTGCTGCTTGGCCTATTCAGGGGCTAATTAAGCACTTTAGAGGCGATCTTGAAGCTAGAGCTAAGTTATAATTTTAATATTAACTCTGTTATAATTTGACATCTTTGACCTTTATTTTTGTAGAAAATGGATAAATTTGTTTCTTTGCCTCTTGCTTTTTACCTAATGTGTGATTAGAATGGCCTTATGTGATCCCGTAGCTCAGCCGGTAGAGCAACTGACTTTTAATCAGTAGGTCGCGCGTTCGAGTCGCGCCGGGATCGCCATTTTTTTGCTCTTAACCCAACTGTAAATTTTAGTTGGTAAAAAATTACGCAACTCGTAAGACCGAGGGATTTGAGCATTCCCAGTTGTAATGAAATTTTAAATATGAATTTTTACGAAACTATATCAATTTTAAGGCAAGACACGTCAATTCAAGGTGTTAAAACCATCACTGACGAGTTCAAGTCTATTCTGGCTAGCATGGGTGCCGAAGTCGTCAAGCATGAGTATTGGGGCCTTAGACAGTTAGCATACCCTATAAATAGAAATAAACGCGGCCACTACACAATGCTATGTGTTAAAGCATCACCTGAAGCAATGGCTGAGCTTGAGAGGCATTATAAAATCAAGGAGAATGTCATTAGATTTATGACCCTCAAAGTTGATAAGTTTGACTCTGGTCCTTCATTAATGATGCAATCACAAGTAGGTGAGCAGGAAGCTGAAGTTGCACAACCTAAGGTTGATACAAAGAAAGAAGAAACGAAAGAAGAGGTAAAGAATGCAGAGTAATATTCCTACACAAGATGGCTACATTTCCAATTTTTTGCTCTTTAATAAGACAGCTGAGGTAACACAAAAGAAGCCTACCCATCACTTGGTCCAGAACCCTCATCTTATCAATTATAAAAATGTTGATCTTTTGAAGCAGTATATAACGAAAGGCCGTGGGCGAATTATTCCTAGAAGGATTACCGGTTTGCCGAGTTATATTCATAAGAAACTCGTGCGTGAAATAAAAATCGCTAGGATTCTTGCATTGTTGCCTTTTGCTTCTGGCGCGTAAACAAAATAATAGAATTATTAAATGAAAGTTATTCTTTTGAAGAAATGCAGACAGGGGTCCATAGGAGATATTGTTATTGTTAGACCTGGCTTTGCTAGAAATTATCTTATCCCACGCGGTATGGCGCAGCGTGCTACACCTGCTGGTCTCGCTGAGTTCGAACGTAGAAAGCATGAGCTTGAGTTGATCGAGAATCAATTGTTGGTTTCTGCCGAAATGATTCGCGATAGGCTTGGCTATGCATCTATAACTTTGGTTCGTGAAGCAAGTCGTGATATGAAGCTTTATGGTGCTATATCCCAACGTGATATTGCTGAGGCTCTTCATGAAAACTATGGTGTTGAAATTAATCCACATAATATATTTATCCCTCATAAGTTGAAAGAAGTTGGAGTTGTGAGTAATATTCAAATCAAGCTTCACCATGATGTTATTGTGCCTTTAGAGTTGAATATTTTGCCTCAAGAGAGCAAGTAAAAAAATATTGGAAGGGTGGCCGAGTGGACGAAGGCGCATGCCTGGAAAGCATGTTTACGTGGTTTCGCGTAACAAGGGTTCGAATCCCTTTCCTTCCGCCATTCTCTGTCTCATAATACTTTACTCTATTTCTCAGCATCTTTATTTCCAACATATAAATAATTTATTTGATGTTTTTTCCTTTAATACATCAATTAATAATTTTATAACTAACAACTTTGAGTTGAGTAGTTATAATTATTTTTTTAAATATTTTCATCGATAAAAATCTCTTTATTAATGGCTTTAGAGTGTTCTGAGTCGTTGCAGAGGCGTTTTATACCGCTCCATATGCCTACGTCTTCCCAAGCTGTTGCTATATGTGTGCTAATGAGGGTTTGTGGGTCATATGGCATAGTTAGAATTTGATCAAATGATAGTTTTGTATTTTTACTAAAGTATTTACTATTTACAATTAGTTCATTTAAGCCATTGATTCTTCTTTGTATTCCTTGTGTTATAGCCTGATGTGAATGAATAAATATGTGAGGGGCGTTTTTCAAGATAATATTTCTGCAAGTTTCGGCTGTCATAGAGTAAATACCGCTATTCCAAACTATATTTTGATCTTCCTGATCGTCTTGAGGTTTCTCTATAAAGTTGGTGACTTCAAATACAGGTAATTTATAATTTAGTTTTTTTCCTAATTTGAGATGTCCATAGTTATTTTCAGCTGATGATTTTTTTACAAAAAAAGTAGCAATTTTATTTCTTTCCTTCTCTACAACTTCTTTAAGTTGAATAATACGCTTTAAGAAAGATTTTTCATCACTTATGTAGTGGTCTATTGGTAACACAAGCATTAGAGTATCTTTATCTAAGGTCAGTGATGCTGCAGTTATTGCTGGTCCAGTATTTCTTCCTTCATGTTCTAAAATTATACTATCAATTTTGTAATTAAACTCTTTTATAGAGCTTATAATGTTATTTCTATGAACTAAACTCCCAACAACAATTGGTTTATCGAAGATAGTGTGATCTTTAAATCTGTTTAGTGTGTTTTGTAATAAGTTTCCTCGTCCTCGCAACACACTGAGGAATTGCTTTGGTGAGTTATATTTCAAAAATGGCAACAGTCTTTGACCACTACCGCCGGCAAGGATTATTGGTTTTATTTTCATAATACGTTTTGCATAAGAAGCTCTACAGATTCAATTATAAACAAGAAAAAATCCTTTTACAAGGCAAATATCATATAATTTAATCAAATTATCTACTTGACGAAGTTACAAGTCAGCTCTATAATTTCCTATGCAAATAACAACTCAAATAAGAAAACATCCACTTTTGTAACATAGAACTCTATAGGTTTTTGTAAAAAATTCCTGCTGATTTTTAATTAAGAACTAAAAAATCTGCTTATCTTTTCAATACCAATTATAAAATTCACATTAGTGTCTTAAAAGAAACAATATGCATTTATATTTTATATTATCAATTGTAGATATATTGAAAAAAACTATTCTAAAAGAAAGTCTTTTTGATCCAGTTGATGCATTTTTTTATACCCTTTGCCTCTATAGCGATAGGAACATCATTCTTCTCATCTTCAATACTATTAGTAATATGACTAATGATGCCAAGAGAAGTAACAAGCTCAAGATTACTATTTGGCAATTGCACCACACTTTTAGGATAACCAATCCTGACATTTGTCTTAAAACGATCAATGATTAAATCCTTCAAAGCAGGCATTCTGGCAGTTCCACCAGTAATGACAAAATTACTAATTTTGAACTCTTTTGTCTTGTCCTGCACTATGGTCAAAATCTCCTCAATTCTAGCATGAGTAACTTCTATCAGGCGATCACGACTTACAGTTGCATCTTCTCCTTGAGCCTTAACATCAATAAATTCATTCATTTCAATACCATTACCCTTAGCAGCACCATATAGATTTTTAATCCTTTCTGCTTCAGCTTTAGGTATACAAAGGATCTTAGCTATGTCGCGAGTAATATGTCGCCCACCAATAGGTATGACATCAACAAGAATTAATTGCTCATTCTCAAATATACCTATAGCAGTAGTGTCAGAACCAAAATCAAGTAGAATGGAACCATTTTCCATCTCATCTTTCGTAAGTACAGCAAGTCCAGCACTATACATTGATGATACGTAGCATTCAACCTCAATGCCAGCTTTAGATATAACTGTGTCGAGATTAAGAAAGCTATTTGATGTAGCAGCCAAGATATGGAATTCACAAGCAAGCTTTGTACCAAACATACCTATAGGATTAGTGATCCCATGATAGCCATCCAATATATAGTTGCAAGCAAAAGTATGTATAACTCTCAGCTTTTGGTTCTTACAGATCTGGATTGCATCTAAAAGTAATTTGTTCAATTCACGATGTGTGATTTCTTTGCTAAATACTAATATTTCCGTAGTAATCTTTTGCGATACAAGATAGTTAGCAGAAACCCCAACATAAGCCTTAGTTGCCTTAACACCAGCAGCTTTCTCAGCCATAGCAACTGCATTTTGTATGGAGGACTGTGCAAGATTCATGTCTGATACTATACCACCTCTAATTCCGTCTGCTTTCACATAGCCAAAACCAAGGATTTCACTATTATATTTACTGTCTATCTTAGTAATTATACATACAACTTTTGAACTGCAAATATCGAGAATAGTCCAAATATTTTTATTATCTTTCAACATTCTTTTGTCTCTTTAAAAAAACTTTTTTTGGTGCAAGCCTCATATCAATTATATCTCCTTTCACTACTAGATAATCTTTACTATGTAGCAACTTATCTAATAGTCGTAAAGCTTCCTTCTCATTCTTCTCAGGTAATTTTATCAAAGTACCATTACTTAAAACTATATCCCAACGCCTCTTACCAACAAAGCGCATTGAAGCAACTTTTCCATTATAATTGCTAAGAGTTAAAGCACCAGTAATCCTTTTCAGATTCTCAATTGCACCAACCCCTACTATAAAAGTATAATCTTTTTTATCCTTTTCTGAAACAATATCACTTACAATAACACCATAGTCATCAACTAAGAAAAATCTTTCATAATCCCACCAAACAGCAATAGGTTTTCTCTTTCGAGTTGTAATATAAACTTTATTAGGTAGTATAACTTTTAAATCAACACTCTTTATTTCTCTTAAAGCTAAGATTTGATCCTTAAGAGATAACAAATTTAAGTTCCATATATAGTTTGGTATATTTGCTAGGCCTTGTAAATCAATATCTGATTCAACTTCTACTAGAAATTTGTCCATGTTATTGTCTATCAGTTTATATATGCCAAATACAACTGAAAGTAAATATGTTATTACAATATATACTTTCCAGCCATATGTGAACTTTGCTATGGTTCTCTGCATATAGCTTGGAATATTTCCCAAAAACGAAAATCTTGCTTCATATCGTTAGCATTCTTATGTAGAGACGTTAGATTATAATGACTATCTTTTGCATTACCATATATACATATACCAGGTTGGATTTTCCCCTTTATCCCATAAACTACAGAAGTCAAGAGGAAAAGAATACATCTTGCAATGTCGCTTTTAGCAGAAGGTACTCTAAACTCTATTCTGCGGTTTCTATTACATGGATGAGAATCAGGTATTCTAACTGCTGTTGTTCTGTTATTTTTTCCCCAACTCACTGTACTAGGTGACATTTCTGACAGATGTAACCTATGAAACTCATTCTCTTCTTGGCTAATGATCATATATAAAGATTGATTAAGTAATGTCAGTATTCCACCTATTGAATTTAAAATTGCTAAGTTACTATCTACTGTATCATAGAGATTAAAAATATTCACATTATTTTTATCAAGTAAGCTTAAATGAATATGCATACCTGAACCATGATCAAACTTGTAGGGTTTTGGATCAAAAGATATTTTTACTTTATAAGTCTTAGCAATTGTAAGTAATTTTATCTTAGTTTTTTCTATAAAATCTATTAATAAAAATGGATCTATAAAGGTGTGAGAAGCAACTTCATATTGTCCATTTCCCCTCTCAGCTTCAATAGCAAGCCCAGTTTCTAAAGTGATTGTTTTAAGTAACTCCTCTGAAACATTACCTATAATGTAAAATTCTAATTCAACTCCTAGCAGTGGTGTTAAACCAAGAGCTTTAAACTTAGTTAGGATTTTTTTTATATGATGTTCCATTTAGCTAAAAACCATTTAAAAGCTAAAGCCAATACTTATACTAAGTGTATGAAGTAAAATATTTTTTGGTCTTAAACGCTTACCAATAATATCATTTACTCCTCCGTAAACTGTTACTGTGTTTGTAGATAAATCATTGATAATAACCTTGTTTTGTGTTTGGAATGACCCAATGCTATAGCAATCATAGCCAAGATTTAAGGTTATATTATCTAGCTTCTTTGCGACTCCAGCACCAATAGATAAACCTAAGTTAGTTTCAGTATTCCCAGGGTATGAAACATATATAGTATCCATTATATTCCTTAAGTAGTCACTTGAGTGATTAAATGCAAAACCAAAGCCCGTCCTAGCATAAATATATGAGTCCTTGCTAAATATACTTGGGCTATATTTATACTTACCTTGTAAAAGCAACATTGTAGACTTTATGTTCTGTGATGTATGGACATCCCCCTCTTTTCCTTGTACAGTTGGATCGATGTCTGTTTCTACAGGGCCGCTGTAGTCATGAGAGAACTTGTCTGTACTGATAAACTTCAGTCCAATATCAAATTTTTCATTTATATGTCTTCCAACCTCACCATGGAAACTTATAGCATCTCTAGTGAAATTATATGGGTATTTAGTCTCAACATAGTCATATGTGTCACTGTTCAAAATTGTATTGCCAAAACCTAGATTGACATAGTGTTCCTGAGCATAACTGTTAGTTGAAAGCAATAATGCAACCAATGCTGATAAAAAAAATTTTAAAGCTTTAATAAGCATTTCGTTTTATAAATTATATGTGTTACAATCTAACATAAATAAAAAAAAAAATTCCACAACATGAGTGTAAAATGTAACTACAATCTAGTTGAGAAGCTTATGCAAAAAAAATCTATGGAGGGGAATAACTGTCTTATATATGAGATCAGAGATAAAGAGTTGCACAGCATATGTAAAAATCTAAAAAAAAATATACCAAATTTAATGCTAGCCTATATATGTGCTATTGACTACCCAAGTAAAGATAAAAGATTCGAAATTGTATATCATCTCCTCAGTTTAACTTGGAATGTTAGAATAACTCTTAAAGTTCTACTTGATGAAAGTAGCATTATGCAGTCAATAAGTGACATATATATAAACAGTGCTTGGTACGAGAGAGAAGTGTGGGATATGTATGGTATTCTGTTCCAAGGCAACTTAGATATGAGACGTATATTAACTGATTACGGTTTTGTTGGCCATCCTATGAGAAAAGATTTTCCATTGACTGGATATGTAGAAGTAGATTATAATAATCTCAAAGGAGAAGTTGAGTACTCAAACCTAAAGCTTCAACAAGATTTTAGAAATTTTGATCAAATAAGTTACTGGAATGCCTTACATGGTGATGAAAAAGCAGGATACAAATAGATTTTATGTATGATAAAACAGAAGTACCAACAGAAAATAAAAGTTATAGTTGTAGAAGACGATGTTTCAGTTGCAAAGACAATTGAATATAACTTAGTGAAAGAAGGTTTTGCTGTAAATATTACCTCAGATAGTGAAGGTCTAATGAGTTATGTTAAAGTCACACAACCTGATATCATACTTATAGATTGGGTTCTTCCAGGTATACCAGGGACAGCAGTTTGTTCAATGCTGAGGCAAGATAGAAATACGGCTAATATTCCAATAATTATGATATCAGCAAGAAAAGACGATGTAGATAAGGTAATTGGTTTTGAACATGGGGCAGATGATTATATAACTAAGCCAATATCCCAACCAGAGTTAATTGCCAGAATAAAAGCAATATTGAGAAGAAGTAGACCAGCTCTTGTTGAAAAAAGAATTGAATATCTTGATCTCATAATAGACTTAAACTCCTGTAATGTATCTAGGAATGGACATACAATTAAACTGTCACCAATAGAATTTCAGCTTTTGCAAGTACTTATGGAATATCCTAAAAAGGTATTTCCAAGAGATAAATTAATAGAAAGAATCTGGGGAGATAACGCAGACGTTGATGAGAGAACAATTGATGTTCATATAACAAGATTAAGAAAAAACCTTAGCTTCTTTGGTCGTGATCTAATTCAGACAGTGAGAAGTGTTGGCTATAAGCTTGAATGAGACTCTAGTAAAGCTAACATTTTTAGCGCAGCCTCTTGCTCAGCAGACTTTTTTGTTTTACTACTAGCTGTGGCTAAAAGCTCTGTAGATATCCACTTAACTTTGCAAGTTACTGTAAATAGAGGTGCATGTACTGGTCCCTCTTGTGAACCAATTAAGTATATTGGCATTGTTTTTAACTTCTGCTGACATATCTCCTGGAGTCTAGATTTAGCATCTCTAGTATTAGTTGTATTAGATAGTTTATCTGACCAAAATCTCATAATGAAGTCCCTTGCTGCATAGTAGCCGCCATCAAGATAAATTGCACCAATTATAGCCTCTATACAATTTTCAATATTATGTCTATTATGTCTACCGCCATTCTTTTCTTCACCTATATCAATCATGATATATTTGCCTATACCTATATCTTTAGTTGCTTCAACAATACCTTCAGTACTAGCAAGCTTAGATAAGATAACTGAGAGCTCTCCCTCTTTACCATGTGGGAAAGTGTTAAAGATCATGTCAGCTAGTGCTGCACCAAGTATACTGTTACCTAAAAATTCTAATCTATCATAACTTTCCTTTCTCTGTTTAGAAGCAATACTAGGGTGTGTCAAGGCAGTAGTTAGAAGAGGCAAATTTTGGAAATTATACTGTATTTCTTTCTGTAGTTCATCTAAATTCATAAGTAAAATATTGACAAATATAATTATTTGTGTTATAACTACAACAAATTTAAAATAAAACCAAAGTAAATGCAAACAATTAAAGCAAATGAGCCAATAGAAAAGATAAGCTTACCATCAGTAAGCTCTGAAGGATTTGGGTATATATTTGCAATTATTGTCAATATGGCTCTTAGTATAATGTTTGCAGTTATTGGCTAGAAACAATCTTCGAAACAACGGCTGCAACCTCTTCCTCACTGACATAGGTTCCATGAATTCTCTCTATTTTACCGCCAGGCGTCATATAAAGCATATCTCCTGAGCCAAGCAGTTGTTCAGCACCAATTTCACCCAATATAGTTCTACTATCAAAGCGAGATGCAACTTGGAAGCTAATTCTTGTTGGAAAGTTCGCCTTAATCACACCTGTAATAACATCAACTGATGGTCTCTGAGTTGCCATTATCAAATGTATACCGGCTGCTCTAGCCATTTGTGCTAGACGTTGGACTGAGTTTTCAATATCCTTCCCAGCAGTTAACATTAGGTCTGCCATTTCATCAATAATTACAACTATATATGGAAAGATCTCATTTTTAATTGTAATTGATTCAAATATTGGTTGATTTGTTTCACTGTCAAAGCCAGTTTGTACCTCTTTTTCTATGAGGGCATTACGGCCTTTAGCTTCCCTAATCAAGTTATTGTAACTGCCTATGTTCCTTACGCCTAAGGTTGACATAGCTCTATATCTGCTACTCATTTCACTAACTAGCCAATTCATAGTTTCAACTGCCTTTTCAGGCTCTGTAACAACTGGTGCGAGAAGATGCGGTATTGACCCATAGACTGATAACTCAAGCATCTTTGGATCTATCATTATAAATTTGCACTCTTCTGAGTTATATCTAAAAATTAGAGACAGAATCATTGAATGGATAGAGACTGATTTACCTGAACCAGTAGTACCAGCTACTAGTAAATGAGGCATTTTGGCCAAGTCAGCCACTACAGTTTCACCAGTAATATTTTTACCTAATGCAATCGGTAGTTGTATATCTTTATTTTTATATTGCTCACTTTCTAAAATTTCCCTCAATGTTATTATTTGTCGATGCTCATTTGGCAGTTCAATACCCAAGGCATTCTTTCCTTTTACAATTGAAATTCTCGCTGATTTTGCCATCATAGATCTTGCTATGTCATCTGATAGACCTATGACTCTAGAAGACTTTGTGCCAGATACAGGCTCAAAACAATAGAGGGTTACAACTGGGCCGTGAAATACTTCGGTAATCTCACCACGAATCCCAAAATCATTTAAAACTTTCAATAATAAATTCTTTTTTCCAGTAATTTCATCCTCTGTAGGTTGTACAACTTTCTCATGACTATTATCTAAAATGGCAGTTTGCGGTACTAAACTGACAGTAGAAAAAGTCTTTTGCACAGCCTTATCAACTTCAAAGATACTAGCCATTACCTTGTTATCTTCCCTACTTTCATCTATGTTAAATTGTACTTTTTTTTCAATAACTTCTCCCTGGGACAATATATCAAATGCACTTGAGAGTTTATCTTTTTTCTCTACTTCAAATAGAGGAGTTTGCTTAGGAAGTGTCTCTCTTATATTTCTATTGCCTATGTCAAAAGCCTTGGGAGTCATAATATTCTCATCCTGTAGCCTAAATTTAATCTCTGGGTTATCCTTCACAATGGGAGCTTCTCTTACAGGTTGATTTAATATACTTTCAGATTTGTTTCTACCTATAATTGTACTGATTTTACTATTAAATGAAAATCTTGCCCATGAATTAGCAATTCTTTCAAGCAAACCAAAGGAAAATGCAAGTGACATAATCACAATGAAAACTGCACCTGACATGTAGAGGACAAATTTGTCAGAATAATAAGCTTCGGAATAGAGAAAATATCCTAAATATCCAGCATATCGGAAGTTGTAATAATCACCATCACCTATGTCATTTGAATCAAAAATAGATAAGATAAAACAAATAGCAGGTAATGCAACTATGACTATACTAGTCTTTAGCAAAATCATATGGATTTTTCTTCCCAAAATTGTCATGACAGAGTAGAACATTATAACTATGAGTAATATGAAAGTCCCATAACCAAAGGCTTGGATGAGAGGATCAGCAATATTTGCCCCATATTTCAACATGACATTACTCACTGGCTTATCTGTTAAATGAAGGTATGAGGGATCGTCTGGATGGTAGTCCAAAATAGATATTGTAGAAAAAATACAACCTATAAGTGTTAGGACAGCAATAATCTTGCCAATAATATTCATGTTATTATATATAAGTTGTTAAAAGTTAACTAATCTATACCATATCTATTTCTCTGAGCCTCTCTCTAATTTTCTATAAAAAATAAACTTCAGTAATTTTTACACCTTTTGAAAAAAATTCCTTGCAATTGCTAATGTGCTATGTCAAAATTAGGTTTGTGTATCAAACAACTATGCAACTGTTAATATGTCATTCAATAGCTTTTCTCTTAAATCTTACATAACCTATTTGAATACATCTTGTAGTTATGCTTGCTAGAGTCGATACTGTAGCCTTCTCAGGGATAGATGTACAACGAGTTGAAATACAGTTGCATCTAGCCTCCGGCGGATTACCAGCTTTCAATATTGTAGGAATGGCTAATAAGTCTGTTTCAGAGTCAAAGGAGCGAATTAGAGCTGCTTTTACCAGTATAGGAATAGGTTTTCCAGCAAAGAGAATTACAGTGAATTTGGCACCAGCAAACTTAATGAAAGAAGGCAGTCATTATGACCTTGGTATAGCAATCGCCCTGCTTGCAGCTATGGAAGTTATTAAAACAGACAAACATAATAATTATATTGTCCTCGGTGAGCTCTCACTCAATGGCTCAATATCTAAAGTTAATGGAGTTTTACCAGCAGCCATAAAAGCAACGGAGCTAGGACTAGGATTGATTTGTCCTTATGAAAATGCTTATGAAGCAAGTCTATCCAATAACCAAAGTATTTTAGCACCCAAGAACCTAATTGAAATTATAAATCACTTATCAAATAAAGGCAAACTACCAAAGATTGAATTTAAAAATTTCGAGCAGGAACAAGAAGTCAATCAATATGATTTGAGCGAAGTAAAAGGACAAGAGCTAGCAAAAAAAGCTTTGGAAATAGCAGCCGCAGGTGGACATAATCTACTAATGATGGGTCCGCCAGGTACTGGTAAGTCAATGTTAGCAAAGAGGATCAATGGGATTCTACCACCTCTCACTAGAGAAGAGCAACTACAAGTCAGTATTATAGCAAGCATCGTAGGCATGTTAGATACAAACAAGGGGTTGATAACAAAGCGTCCATTTAGAGACCCACACTCTTCATCATCAATGCCAGCAATGGTAGGTGGAGGAAAAGACGGCAGACCAGGCGAAGTAACTCTCGCCCACAATGGCGTATTATTCCTAGATGAACTGCCAGAATTCAGTAGACCAGTATTAGAATCTTTGAGACAACCACTGGAAGAAAAACAAATAACTATAGCGCGAGTCAATTCACATATGACATATCCAGCTAATTTTCAACTCATAGCAGCTATGAATCCATGTAGATGTGGGTATTTCAATGAAAATAACAACCTGCGATGTAGAAAAGCACCAATGTGCGCAGAGGAATATCAAAGCAAAATATCTGGCCCACTATTAGATAGATTCGATATGCATGTAAATGTCTCTCAAATTAATCCAGCAGAAATCGGAGTTATAGCAAGTGACGAAAATAGAAAAAGTGAAACATCAGCAGAAGTATCAAAAAGAATATTAGAAGCACGACAAGTACAACAAAGACGATGTGAAAAATTTGGAATAAAAATGACAATAAATGCACAACTAGAAGGCGAAATTCTCAAAGAATCGGTAAAATTAGATTTAGCAGCTCAAAAGTTACTACATGCAGCAATAGAAAGATTCAACCTATCAATGAGAGGAGTCAATAGAGTGTTAAGAGTAGCCAGAACAATAGCAGACCTCCAGAAATCAGAGGAATGCAACAGCACAATCCTCGCAGAAGCCCTAAGCTACAGATGGACCAACTGAAATTGTTTTTTAATAAATAGTAGATATTATGTATAAAATAGATTTTAAACTAAAAATTTTGCAAAGAACATGAATAATACTTTACAAAAAGATAGATTGAGTACTAGTAAAAGTGTTTATATAAAAACCTATGGTTGCCAGATGAATATGTATGACTCAGAAAAAATGGTAGATCTGCTAAAACCACATGGCTTTATAGAAACAGACAAACCTGAAAACTCAGACTTAGTTATTTTAAATACATGCCACATTAGAGAAAAAGCTTCTGAAAAAGTCCATTCGGAACTAGGCAGAATAGCTCTTCTAAAAGAAAACAATATGGCTCAAAATAAAGATATGATGGTTGTAGTTGCAGGTTGTGTAGGACAAGCTGAAGGAGAAAATATCATTTCAAGATCACCTTGCGTCGACATAGTAGTAGGACCACAATCATATCAAAATCTCCCCGAACTAATAGAAAGAGTTAAAAGAGAAAAGTCATGGGTTGTAGATTTAGATTTTTACGAGAATGATAAATTTGATAAGCTTCAGGTTGAAAATACAAATAACAAGCCATCAGCATTTCTCTCAGTACAAGAAGGCTGTGATAAGTTTTGCCACTTTTGTGTAGTACCATATACACGCGGTGCGGAATTTTCTCGCCCGCTAATTGATATTTACAGGGAAGCACTAACACTCACATCTCAAGGAGTAAAAGAAATAACCCTCCTAGGACAAAATGTCAGTGCATACCACGGTTTAAATGAGGAAGGACAGGAAATAACATTAGGTAATTTAATAAAAAGACTCGCCACAATAGAAAAACTCAAGCTCATTCGCTATACAACTTCACATCCAAATGACATGCTAGAGTCAGATCTATTAGAAGCACACGCTACAATTGATAAACTAATGCCATATATACACCTGCCAGTCCAATCAGGCTCAGATAAAATCCTCAAAGCAATGAATAGAAAACACAATAGAGATTTTTACCTGGACCTAATAGACAAATTTAGACTAACAAGACCAGATATTGCCTTCTCATCAGACTTTATAGTTGGATACCCAGGCGAAACTGAAGAGGATTTTCAACAAACAATGGATCTAGTTAAAAGAGTAAATTACGCGCAAGCATACTCATTTAAATATAGCCCAAGACCAGGAACTCCAGCATCAGTTCTAAAAAATCAGATACCAGAAGAGGAAAAAGATAGAAGATTACAACTGTTACAAAAGCTCCTCACAGAACAACAAATAGCTTTTAACAAAAGTAAAATAGGTCAAATCCTCCCAGTGCTATTAGAAAAAAAAGGTCGCTACGAAGGGCAACTTGTAGGCAAATCTCACTATATGCAGTCAGTAGTAATTAACAACCAGGAATTTAAATTTGGCGATATAGTTAATGTACTTATCACAGATGCAACACAAAATAGTTTACGAGGAGAAGTAATAAATGAAAATTCAAAATATTCCTTGCAATAGAAAATAGTATAGTGTATATTCCATTTTATTATAAATAATTTCGAAAAACGAAATTGTTGCTACGCCGAAAAATCTCTGCAGCAGCAAAGAAACATATGGCGTACAATTCTATAATGAGAATTGAAAATACCTCGTAGTAAGAGAGTATTGATTCAGTTACATACAAATTATATATAAAAAAGATGCAAGTAGAAGTTTTGAATTGGGACAACCAAGTGGTTGAGACCAAGGAGCTTGACGAAGCAATCTTTGCGGTAGCAACTCGTAAAGACATAATTCAAAGAGTTGTCCAATGGCAAAGAGCTAAGGCACAAGCTGGCACCCATAGCACTAAAACAAGAGAAAATGTTAGTGGTTCAACAAGGAAGATATATGCACAGAAAGGTGGCGGCCGCGCAAGACATGGCAGTATCAAAGCCCCAATATTTGTTGGTGGTGGCATAACATTTGGTCCACTAGTGAGATCTCACGCATTTTCTCTCAATAAAAAAGTTAGAGATCTTGGATTAAAGTCTGCACTTTCAACAAAACTCAGAGAGGGAAATATAATCTTTATAGATTCTCTCAATATAGGTGAATGTAAAACTGCAGCTATAGTTAAGAAGCTGTCTGCAATAGGTCTAAATGGCAAAGAAAAGGTGCTAATGGTTGACTCAGTGATTAATACTGATCTAAAGTTGTCAACTGCCAACCTACATAAAGTTGATGTGCTACCAGTGATAGGTCTAAATGTATTAGACATACTTAAACACGATAGGCTCATCATTACAAAATCAGCTCTAGATAACATTGAATTAAGATTGAAAAAATGACAGAATTAATATCACCAAAACTATATGATGTATTAGTTGCGCCAGTGAGAACAGAAAAGGCATTCAATTGTCATGAGTTGAGCAAATATACCTTTTACATTAGGGAAGAAACAACAAAGTCTCATGTCAAATCTGCTATTGAAGCAATATTTGGAAAAAAGGTTATAAGTGTAAATATCATAGCTTCCAGAAGCAAAACAAAGGGAGCTAGAAGAGGAAGACTTGGCAAGAAACTAACAATGAAGAAAGCTGTGATTACCTTAGAAAAGGGAGTTAAGCTAGATGAAGTTTTCGGTTCATAAAATAAAAAAATAAAGTAATGGCATTAAAAATTCTCAAACCTACAACGCCTGGTAGTCGCGGCACAGTGCTGGTTGACAGATCTGAGCTATGGTCAGGCAAGCCAGTAAAGAGTCTTTTAGCTAAGAAGAGAGCTGCTAAAGGACATAACAACCTAGGTAGGATCACTGCCTGGAAAAAGGGTGGCGGTGCTAAGCACAAATATAGAATAATAGACTTTAAGAGAAATAAAGTTGGTATGGCTGCTACAGTTGAGCGCCTTGAATATGATCCAAACCGTTCAGCATTCATTGCCCTCATTAAATATACAGATGGCGAGCAAGCATATATAATAGCTCCAAATAATCTAAAGCCAGGTATGGAAATTATTTCAGCAGAGGCGGCAGATATAAAGGTAGGTAATACTATGCTCCTCAAAAATATACCAATTGATACCCTTGTGCATAATATAGAACTGAAGGCAGGGAAAGGTGGTCAATTGGCTCGTGCTGCCGGTGCATATGGATCAATTGTTAGTAAAGATCCTGAGCAGGTAATGATTAAACTTAGATCAGGTGAAGTCCGCATAGTTGCTCCTATGTGTAGAGCTACAATTGGGGTAGTTTCAAATCTAGACAATAAAAATGTCATGATAGGTAAAGCAGGGCGCAGTCGCTGGCTTGGAGTTAGACCTACAGTTCGTGGTGTTGCAATGAACCCAGTAGATCACCCGTTAGGTGGTGGTGAAGGTAAATCATCAGGTGGTAGACACCCAGTAACACCTTGGGGTAAACCTACAAAAGGTAAGCGCACGAGGAATAATAAGCGAACTGATAAGTTTATAGCAAAATCAAGACATAGAAACCGTTAATGAAAATATTTTATGGGAAAAAGATCTAATTGGAAGGGACCTTTTGTAAGTCCAAGACTGCTTGAGAAGTTTATGAAAGCTAGTCAGTCAGATAGGGCTTCTGCAAAGGTGATTACAACCTGGTCAAGGAATAGTTCAATTATTCCACAGTTTGTTAACTATACCTTCATGGTTTATAATGGGAAAAAACATATTCCCGTGAGAGTAACTGACGATATGGTAGGGAAAAAGCTTGGTGAGTTTGCACCAACAAGAACATTTACTGGCCATAGCGGAAATAAGAAAACTGGTAAGAAATGACAAATATGAATGAAGCAACTGCTTACGCCAAAAGTGCCCTTATCCGCACAAGTGTTTATAAGGCAAACCTCGTAGCAGACATTATTAGGAAAAGAAATGTAAATGAAGCAATTCTTCAGCTAAGGTTCTGTAAGAGAAAAGTATCAAAGGAGATGCTTGCTGTGCTTAACTCAGCAATAGCAAATGCTCAAAATAATAGCGGTCTCGATATAGATAGGCTGAGAGTTTCTAGTGTAATGATAGAAAGAGGTCCATACATTAAGAGATTTACTGCAAGAGCTAGAGGGAGAGGTTCACGTATTATGAAGCCTCTCACAAGGTTCGTAATTTTTGTAACAGAAGAATAAAATTAAATATGGGTCAAAAAGTTAATCCTACAGGTCTCCGTCTTGGCATCACTACCAACTGGGACTCTAGATGGTATGCTGACGGTAAGAACTATGCTGAAAAGCTCCATCAGGACTTGGAAATCAAAAAGTTTATTAAAAGTAAGTTAGCTCATGCAGCAGTCTCAAAAGTAGTTATAGAGAGGCTCAACAAAAAGACAAAGATAGCTATCCATACTGCTAAGCCAGGAGTTGTTATTGGAAAGAAAGGCGATGACATGGCTAAGATAAAGGACTTTGTTTCAAAAATAACAGGTGATGAAGTCTCAGTCAATATAGTTGAAATTAGAAGAGCAGAGGTTGAAGCTCAAATAGTAGCAAATACAATAGCTCAACAGATTGAGTCTCACACTCCATTCAAAAAAGCTATGAGGGGTGCAATGCGCAATGCAATGAAAATGGGTGCGCAAGGCATTAAAGTCATGGTCTCAGGAAGGCTTGGCGGTGCAGAAATAGCTCGTTCTGAGTGGGATAAGGAAGGTAGAATTCCTCTCCATACACTTAGAGCCAATGTTGACTATGCAATAGCTAGAGCAAATACAACCTATGGTGTCATAGGTATCAAAGTTTGGATATTTAAAGGTGAAATATTTAAGAAAAGAGGTTAAGTATGTTATTTCCAAAAAAGTTAAAGTACAGAAAAGCCTTTAAAGGTAGAATCAAAGGTGAGGCTAAACGTGGTTCATCAATAGCATTTGGTTCATTTGGCCTTAAAGCTATGGAGCCAGAAAGGATCACTGCTAGACAGATAGAAGCAGCTCGTAAAGCTATCAATAGATATCTACGTAGGGCAGGTAAATTGTGGATAAGAGTATTTCCAGATGTGCCAGTATCTCAAAAGCCAGCTGAGGTAAGAATGGGTAGCGGTAAAGGTTCTGTAGAATATTATATCTGCAGAGTCAAACCAGGACGCATCTTATTTGAGCTAGAAGGTGTTACATCTGCACAAGCAGAAGAGGCATTTAGACTTGCTAGTGGTAAATTGCCAATTAAGACAAAGTTTGTAGAGAGAATTGTAGAAGCTGAAGATATTGCTTAAGAGTTATCTATGTGGTATTTTACGTTAGATCTCAAATTTTCTCAAATGAAAGTAAATACAAATGAAAATGAAGTATTGTAAAGATATTGTACCTCTGAGTGAGGGAGAACTCTTCACTAAGCTTGGTGAGCTTAAAAAAGAATATATGAACTTGAGGTTCCAGAAAAAACTAGATGGGATTAATCCTAGTCTTATTAAAAAGGTAAAGAGAAATATAGCTAGAGTCAACACCAGACTAGCTGAAATAAAAAATAAACAAAATAATAATTAGATGCCAAAGAGAGTTTTTACAGGTGTTGTTTATAGTTTAGCTGGTACTCAGACAGTTGTTGTTAAAGTCCGCAAACATAGAATGCACCCTAAATATAAAAAGAGAGTAGTATATGATAAAAAATATATGGCACATGATCCACAGGCAATATTAGCAGTTGGCGATAAGGTATCAATAGAAGAATCACCGCCAATCTCTAAAATGAAAAAGTGGATAGTTATATATAACAACAATAACAATAATTGAGAGGTATAACATGGCAATTCAAATGGGAACAAGGCTCAATGTTGCTGACAATTCAGGAGCAAAGGAAGTCATGTGTATAAAGCCCCATGGAGGCACTCGCAAGAGACATGCATACCTTGGTGAATTAATTAAGGTATCAATTAAAAATGCAGCTCCGCGTGGCAAAGTTAAACCAGGAGAAGTATATGATGCAGTTATTGTAACTGTACCGGAATTTAAAAGAGATGATGGGTCTACAATTAGATTCTCAAAGAGCGCAGTTGTGCTCCTAGATAAGAACTTTGAGCTGATAGGCACAAGGGTTTTCGGACCTGTGCCTCGTGAGTTAAGGAACTCATTTCCAAAGATCCTATCTCTAGCACCAGAAGTTTTATAATTGATGACAATGGCAAAGAATAAAATGAAATTTAAAAAAGGCGACCTAGTGCTAGTGATCGCTGGAAAAGACAAGGGTAAAAGAGGGCATATATTGAAAGTTATGCCAAGCTCAATGAAGATAGTGGTTGACGGAATTAACGTTATGAGCAAGAGAGTAAAACCTTCAATGGAAAACCCAACTCCTTCAGAGATGAAAATTGAATTCCCTATAGATGTATCAAATGTATCTCATATAGATCCTAGAACTGGATTAAGAACAAGGATCGGTTATAAGTTCATAGAAGGACAAAAGGTGAGATTCTCTAAGAAAACAGGTGAAACTATTTAATAACTATGACTATTAAACAAGAAAATAAACCTAGACTTCAAAAGCGATATGAGGAAGTCATAAAGGGTAAAATGAGTGACTCTTACAAGTATAAGAATGTAATGGAGATTCCTAAAATCACAAAGATAGTTGTAAACTCATGTGTAAAAGATGCAGGACTAAATCAAGCACAGATTGAATCTACAGTAAATGAAATCTACCTTATTACAGGACAAAAGCCAGTTGTAACAAAGGCAAAGAAATCAATTGCTGGGTTTAAAATAAGGGCTGGCATGAGCCTCGGCGCCAAGGTAACCCTTCGTGGCAAGGTAATGTATGAGTTTTTAGATAGGCTCGTCAATGTCGCATTACCACGCGTTAGAGACTTTAAAGGCTTCTCACATAAGCAGTTTGATAATAAGGGAAACTTCTCAATCGGTTTGAAAGAACAGTTGGTCTTTCCTGAAATAAACTATGATAAAGTTGAAAAGGTAAGAGGAATGAATATCACTTTTGTCACAACTGCAAAGAATAGTGCTGAAGCGAAAATGCTCTTTGAAGAATTTAATATACCATTTATGCAATAAGAAATATGGCAAAAACAAGTGTAATTAATAGAAATAAAAAACGTGAGAAGCTTGCTAAAAAGTATGAGACTAAGCGTAGCCAGCTGTTAGAGATAGCAAAAAACAAAGCTAGTGATCCATCAGCAGTTTTTGAAGCATATCAACAATTAGCTCTCCTACCAAGGAATTCTGCACCTACAAGAATATGTAATAGATGTGAATTAACTGGTCGTAAAAGAGCCTATTATAGAAAATTCAAAGTCTCAAGGATAGTATTGAGAGAATTGGCAAGTTCTGGTCAGCTTCCAGGAGTTAAAAAAGCAAGTTGGTAACAAAAATGGAGATTTAAAATGTCAATGCAAGATCCAATAGCAGACGCTATAACAAGAATTAGAAATGCTCAAAGAGCTTCTCATTCATTTACTAAAATTCACAATTCAAAGCTCAATAGAAATATTGTTGATTTGCTACAAAGGGAAGGTTATATTGATGCCTATAAAGTGTTAGAAGAGTCTAGAACAATTAAAATAGCTCTAAAATACTATAGGGGCTCACCTGTAATAGTAAAAATTACAAGGAAATCCAAACCAGGCAGAAGGTTTTATGTAAAGGCTAAAAATATTAAACCCGTCTGTAACGGACTGGGTATTGCTATAGTCAGTACACCAAAGGGTTTATTAACTGATAAGGCTGCAAGGGAGCAGAACTTAGGTGGTGAATTACTATTAACAGTAGAATAATATATTATGTCAAGAATAGGAAAAATACCTGTCAGTCTCCCCTCTGGTGTGGAGGCAACAGTAAGTGCAAATAGCCTCTCAGTTAAGGGCCCCAAAGGAGTTCTTTCAAGGGACTTTAGCACCTTAGTAAAGCTAAGTAAGGAAGAAGGTAGAATTGCAGTTAAGCCTGCAGTTGACGTGAAACCTTCACAAGTCACAAAGGAAGTTAGGGCAATTTGGGGACTTTCAAGGCAGCTAGTTAACAATATGGTAGAAGGAGTCTCAAAGGGCTTTTCGAAAAACCTAGTTATAACTGGTAACGGCTATAGAGCATCAATGGTAGCTGGCATGCTTCAACTCTCGCTTGGTTATAGCCATGATATTTTAATGGAAATACCTAGTGAAATTACAGTGAAATGCGACAAAAACATCATCTCTATCTCAGGTAATGATAAGGAGCTTGTAGGGCTCTTTGCATCGCAGGTGAGAGCTAAAAGACCTACTGAGCCATATAAGGGTAAAGGACTTGAATATGAAGGTGTAGTAATAATTAAAAAAGCATCTAAGAAAAAATAAAAAATGACTATCTATAAAACAAATTTTGATAGGCGTAAGCAAAGAGTCAGGAGAAAGTTAAGAGCTACTTCTGGCGGCGCTCTAAGGTTATCTGTATATAAATCAAATAGCCACATATACGCCCAAATAATAGATGACAAGCTGGGGAAAACACTTGTCTCAGCTTCAACTCTCGATAAAGAGGTTATTGCAGAGCTAGGAAAGAAAGTTGCAAATATTGAGGCAGCTAAGATTATTGGTCAAAAGATCGCCAAGAGAGCTCTCGAGAAAGGACTAGATAAGGTAGTGTTTGACCGTGGTGGCTATAAGTATCATGGCAAAGTCAAAGCATTAGCAGACGCTGTGAGGGAAGTTGGCCTTAAGCTTTAAAGGGGAATGAAGCATCAAATCCTTCTAGCAACTATCATCATTTCACTATTGACTGGTTGCAGTTCCACACCTAAGAAAAAACCAGTTTCCATTAAAACAACCCACTTTGTTCAAGGATCCTTTTCTGAATTAGATGGTTGGGATAGTGATCACCATGAGAAATCATTCAATACATTTGTCACATCGTGCCACAAGATCATCAAGAGGAAGAGTAAAACAAATAAGGCAGGTGATGACTTACATAGGTGGCAAAAGACCTGCAAATCAGCAATAAAGCTTTCAACAACTCTTGGATATATTGAAGAGTTAAAGGGTCCTAAGTTAGCCAAAGCTAGATCTCTATCAAAGGAGTTTTTCGAGAAGAATTTTACACCATATAAGGTAGGTATGTCAGATCATGGGAGAAATCTCACATTTAATGCTAGATTCACTGGCTACTATGAGATGGAACTTCAAGGCACAAGGAGACAAGATCCTAAATTTCCCTATCCAGTCTATTCTGCTCCAAAGAATCTAAGTAAATTGAAGGGTTCCCATTCCATTACAAGAAAGGCAATAAATAATGGATCCCTAAAAGGCAAAGGATTGGAAATAGCTTGGGTAAATGACATGCCAAGGCTTTACTTTTTACATATTCAAGGATCAGGGACTATTAACCTAAAGGAAGGTGGTAGCATCCCTCTAGTGTGGAGCGGACAAAATGGCTACAAATTCAAGCAACTCCCTAATGAATATCAAGGTACAACATTAAATGTCATGAAGCAACTGAGGACCAGTGGAAAGAAAGGCTTTGATGATATGAATCTTAATCAGTCATATGTCTTTTTTAAAAAGAGACATGAACCGTTTCCACTTGGCGCACAAGGTATTATGCTAACACCTGAAAGGTCAGCTGCAATAGATAGTAGGATCTATCCTTATGGTCTACCAATTTGGATTAAGGCGAAGCTCCCACATGTCAGTGGCTATTCTAAGGGTGAAAAATACAATCGCATGTTAATAGCTCAAGACAGGGGCGGCGCTATAAAGGGCGGTGGGAGATTAGATCTCTTTTTTGGTAGGGGACGCAGAGCTGAACATATTGCTGGTGGCTTTAATGTCTTAGGTGATATGTATGTACTCTATCCAAAGGGAATCAAGCTGCCAGATAGGTTCAGCCTTGATTAAGTTTGTTCCTTTTGTAATTTAAAAGCAGTATATTTATTACTAGAGTTGAAATTATAACACCTGGCACTAGAAAGATCTTAAAATTAACCCACATTTCCTCTGAAAAACTCCTCCATACATACTCATTAGCAGCTGCGATCAAAATTAGTAGTATTATCCACTGTAATGTAAGTTTTTTTCCCACTCCATCAGTGATTATAACTTCCATTTGTTCGAAGATTGGCTTGTATAGTCTAAATATGAAAAACTTCCTCAAAAAAAATAAATCTATCAATAAAAAGATTGATAATGAGAAGTATATTAGAGTCACCTTCATTTTAATGAAGCTGGGGTCTTCCAAGACAATTGTTATTCCACTCATTACCACCAATATTATTAAATTTATTAGGTTCAATTTAGAAATTTTTTTACTCCTAATATATTCAATAATTGTCAATATAACTGTTGTAATTACTAAGCCTATGGTTGCAACAAATATATTAAAAAACTTATATAAAATGAAAAAAACAGCCGGAGGCAAAATTTCTAAAACCTTTAACACTTTAATTTTTTTAAATTTGATTTGAAAAGAGATGGAAACAAATATATTATGTCTTCAATTGATTTACAAATACTTCACATAATGAGTCTTATACAAAAGATTGTACTATTAATTTTCCTACTATTTAAAGTTGAATGTCATGGAACAGACTTATTTAAAGTTGACAACATATATGTGAGTGAGAACACTGGTGACCATATAGACTCAAAGAGCATCGCAATTATCAATGGTTCAAAAGAAGCTCTAAAAAAATTAATCTTACGATTAAATGCTTCCTCCGATAATTTTTTACAACATATGAATTGTATAGATGAATTAAAATCGCCGGAAAAGTTTATTAAAAACTATGACATTTTATCTGAAAGAGTAACATCAAAATCTTATAGCGCAAATATCAATTTTATCTTTAATAAAGAGAATATTGAGGGAGTTATGAATGTCTGTGGTTTTAAATATTCTTCGACCTCACCTGGGGCTACATTGCTAATTCCAATAATTAAGAATGGTGGTAATTATAGAATTATTGATAAGGAGTCTCAAGATAATGAAATAAGAAGTGCTATAAACTCAATTCCCCATAAGATTGGTGTGTTAAATATGGAAAAGGCCTATAGTGATAAAATATCAGATATTGAAAATTTAGATTTGAATATATTAATGCATGGGAGCTATGGAGAAATATTAAATATTCTTAAAAAGTATGACAGATCAAGTCTAATTCTCTTAAGCATCAATGAACTTACAAGTAGATCAGTATCATTATATCTGAGATTTATTTCAAATAATGAGGAATATAGCAATAATAAAGAATATCTGATTCAACCTGGAGAAACTAAACAGCAATTTTTAAGAAGAGCTTTTGGAAATTTTATCAAAGAAGCTGACTCTAGTTGGAAAAGAGGTTTTTCAAGTCAAACAGAAGTAGTATATAATTCAGGTGTGACGGTAGAGCTTTCAGAACCATCTCAATGGAATAAATTAAACAATATTCT
>Ga0078894_10000438_pt1 | contig 28983 bp, 21 predicted proteins | sample LauGreSu1BDMLBSD_2_FD_67506 | JGI IMG/M metagenome (GOLD analysis project Ga0078894, IMG submission 67506) | Freshwater lake microbial communities from Lake Michigan, USA - Su13.BD.MLB.SD (version 4) (version 4) | ecosystem: Environmental > Aquatic > Freshwater > Lake | place: Lake Michigan... | reverse complement strand
TATCAATATAGGAACCATCTTGATATGATAATTTTTCAAAAATTATATGATTTTTAGTTCTTATCCATAAAAAATCGTTATATATATTAAAATCTAATATATTATTATACAATTCTTCTTTTATATTTTCATATTTATTAGAAAATACATATTTGAGCTTTGAAGATAATTCAGAAACGTAACCAGTTATAATATCTTTTACATATATACTTCCATATGAATTTCTAATTTCATATGAATTTAAATTATCGTCTTGAACTGAATCGTATAAAATAGTTTCATTATTATCAATAGTTTGATTTACTATAAATCTAGTGTTATCTTCGAAATTATGATCAATAAATTCATCTTCTTCTGAAATCAGACCACCATCAAATTCTTTATATTTTATAGAAGATAAAATATATTCATTATCAAATTCAGGAGTAAAGCCGATTGCAGATGAATCCATGCCTCTCTCCATTATTTCATTTGTGGTGCTTCCCACACTGCCTTCAACTAAATTATTGTAATAATAATCTGATGACCATAAATCTGGTTTAACCCATTCTGGATCACCAGCTAATACTATTTCAGGTAATGGCGTATTATCTGAATATCTTATTGGTCCACCACAATAGGTTTCGTGTATTACTGACGAAATTTCAATTACAGTTGTATTATTTACTAGATTTTGTTTACTTTTTGGTTTAAATAAGCTAAATTGATTTCCATATATATCTGCTGCCCATTTAGTTACTATTCCTTTATCATATAAATTAGAAAAATTATTTGTTAACCCATCTTTTCCAAAATAAAATGAATCCTTTAATTGATTTCGTGAAAAATATGCATAAAAATCTTGTGCATATGGATTAGAGTTTATATCTCCTTCTGTATACCCAAGACTATAGTTTTTAACCGACTTAGTATAATCAGCTATATGTATTAATGGGTATTCGTAATTAAATTTTCTAGAAAGACCAATTGTATTTCCATATAAATTAGGATCTGGAAATATGTATAACTTATTTGCTTCTAATTTCGATTCATCTATCTTATATTTTTTTTCTGGTACAGAGTAATATAATATACTATTCTTTTCAGGAGTAAAAAACAATCCAATTCTTCTACAAGATTGTAAATCGGATTCTTCTTCTATAGAAGCAGTAGTAGGAAAATGTCTATTTAATAAATTTCCCGAAGGATTATCAGCCTTAAATAAAATTGATGAAGTAACATCAGTAATAGTACTTCCGGTAGCTATATAATAAAAATCAGTACCTATATATTTTTTAATTAAATCATATCTTAACTGGACCAACCTAGTAGCTTTAGGTTTATTTTCATTTACTATATTAAATAACCTATCATCTGGTTTACAATTTAATTCTATTTTATTTATGTCATAATTTATAGAAAAATTCTTCTTAAATTCATTTAAAAATACATATACTTTACCAAATAATTCATTTTTAATAGCCTCGTCTATATTAATGAATATATTAGCATCTATATCATTGACATTTGATGAAAAAAATTGTTTTCTAAAATCTGATTTAACATCATATTCAGTATAGTCATATGATGGATCTATATCCAAATAATTAGTATAGATATCATACAATTCTTCTATTTCTATGTTTAAATCTTTTAATAAAGTTTGTTCATCAACTAATTTTTGATAATTACTTGTTTCTAAAACATCAGAAAATACAACATCAGTTATAGTTTCAAATATAGAACTCTCTACACTGGAAGGTGTACCTTTCTTTTTATTTTTTTCTAATTTAAATTTTAGTTTTTCTCTTTTGTCTGCATAAAAATTGCAGATTTCTACTATTTTTCTAGAATAAAATGGTAAAACTATATCTAATTCAGTTTCATCAGAATAATCTATATTAGATATAAAACGCTTTTCTTCTAATGTCGAATATTTTATTGTTATTTCTTTTATTAATTCAACATATCTTTCTTGTATCGTTTGATTTATTTGAGTTTTGGTGTTATTTTTTGTTTCACCCCATAATTTTATGTATTCGACATATAAATTATTAACTTCCAGAGGAGATAAATCAGTATTTATATATTTTAAGAAATCAAAAAACGAAAAAGGATTATATAAATCCAAATAATCTTCTGATGGAGTATTGGGATTTACTATAGAATTTATAGGAAGTATTTCTGTAAATACAAAAGGATCTAACACATAATTATTTAATGATCCCTAATCCTTTTACTAAGGCATAATTAATAATGTTTTCTTTAATAAGATCCCATTGTTCTGTAGAAACCATATCTTCAGGAATAGTGTTTTGTTGATCTGACCAATTTATGACGCCTTCTGTTTGATTGTTATCAAATCCAGTTAAATACTCATAAAATGAATAATATCTTGGAATAAAATCAGTATTTACAATTTCTGGTAAAGATAAATCCCATCCCCAATTATTATTTAATCCACTTAATGCATAAGTACGTTTTATTGGATCTATATAAGTTAAGGAAGCTGAAGCTACTGATAAATTAGTGTTTAATAGTGAATATGTTTCACTAAATCTTTCAAAAGCTACTATATTATTCCCAGCAGTTAATACAGTAGTAAAAAAATCCAATTCTTTTCCTTTATTTACTCCATAAACAGGAGTCCCGCCATTTTCTATAATTTTATCATTAAAATATCCTTTAGAATCAAAATTTTCAGAGAATTTATTTCTACTTCCTTTTAATTTAGAAAATTTTATTGAAAATATATCAATTAATCGTTTTAATTCTGCTGGATATGATATATCCCCGTTTCCAAATGTATAGAATGTTTCATCTAACATATTATACATTGATTTTAATACAGAAACATTACATGTATCTATATTTGCTATATTATCACTAAAGTTAGATATTCTTTCGTATATTAATTTTCCTAAATAATTTGGATTAGACGAAAGTGTTCCTATAAATGTTCCTATCAATTTAAATACAGAATCACCTTTATCTAATAAAAAGTCCTGAAATCTATAAGAATCTAATTGTTTTATTGGATCGAAGTTTTCATTTACTTTTCTTAAATCATATTTTCCAGAATCATTATCATATATATTAAATATGTTACTATAACCTTTTAAATTTCCTAATCCATTAGCAAAAATATGTTGAAATTTATTAATATATTTAAATCCATTCCAATCTCCGTAACCATTTATTTTATTTTGTATTCTATCATTTGGTAATGTTACATTTTGTATTGGTGCTGATTTTATATTAATATTATCATCTGATGCATTTAAATAATGAATTTTACTATTAATATTATCTATAATTAAAATGTGGTTATCAGTAGTACAAGCTATTCCTTCTAAATCACTAATATAATTATTAATTTTATTGATAGAATCAGAACTTAAAGAATAATTATTAATTTCTGTTGTTATTGTATCTATTTTAAATACTTCATCTATATTTTTAGTCCCCCAAATATTACCTTCTGTATCTAGTGTTAGATTCCATAAGCTCCCCCCAACGAAATAATACTCTATATTGGTTCCATCTTGATTTATTGAAAACACTCTGTCATTTTTACTTGATAAAATTGTATTACTTGTTGTCAAATCTTTCATTATACCCCAAACATTCAAATCTAAATCTGTTATAATTTGTGTAATTTGATAACCATTAATTGATTTTACATTAAAAATGAAATTGCCATCATTATCATATTTTTCTATAAATGATGATAGCCCATTAGAGTATGAAATCCATACATTATTTTGATAATCCGTGTCTATTGATGCTGGAGTAACGGTATTTTCGTAATCATTTACTTCATTTGCAATAGAAGGCTTAATAATTTTATCAACTTGATTGGACAAATTATTAATTCTAACTGTTGATATAGAATCATATAAAGTTACCCAAACATTACCATTCTTATCACTAGAAATATCTGATGGTGATGAGTTTTCTGGTAAAATAAAATTACTAAAAATAACATCAACATTTCCATTTATATTATTTTCTGGATTAAATTTAATTATCTTCTCTCTGTCAGCATCAACAACCCATGCTACCCAATTAGTTGCCCCATCTAATTTTCGTTCACAAGTTATACATGATGAATATATCCCAGTTAATTGTGGAACATTTAAAATTAAATCTTCTACTGTTATAATTTCATCAGTTTTTATTAATTTAATATTATGGATTTTATCTGCTTGTGGTTGACCTGCAATTGAATATATAGTATCAATTAAATATCTTTCTCTTATTAACGGATTTGCTTCTGCATATATGGTTACATTATTATACGGTTTATCACTTATCAAATAACCTTTAAAATATCCTCCATGTGTTTCTGATGACAATACACCAAAATTAGAAAATACCGAAACTTTGTCAGTTATCGTAAAATTATTAGAATCTCGTAATTCTATGTAAATTTCTCCAGCATCTAAATTATTTGTATTTTTTAAAGTTAAAATATTATTATATTTTGCTGCCAATCCATTTCGTTCTTTAATTCTAGCAACAAATGGTATTTTTTGTCCTGTGAATTTTTCTTGATATATATTAAATGTATAAATTCTATTTAAATTATTGTCATCATCTATTCCATTCGATGATATTACCACTTCATAAGGATTAAGTTGTTCTATTAAAGATGATGGTATATTATAGTCGAAAACTCCATTTAATACAGGATATAAATTTTCTGGATATTTTTTATTTAAGGAATTTAAATCCTTAAATTTAGTCTTATCAAAAGAAGCAAATATTGTGGATACAATATTAATACTAGCTTTTGTAGTTTCTTTTGGAATATCATCAGTAAAATACACTAATTTAGAACCGGATGTTCCAGCAAAACAAGAACCAATATCATCTTTATTACAAAATACTAATGTATTATTTTGTATTTTAACATATAATTCTTTATTACTAGATTCATCTGTTACTATTGAATTAACAGGTAATATTTCTTCTTTATTTGTTATCGTATTAATTATATTCGTTTCAAATTTAGCGTAAGGTTTTAAATGACCCCATTTATCATTTTTATATAATTCAGAATTTAATATTGGAGCAGAGTTTCCACTAATATTTAAATTTATTGTATAACCAACTGAAGATAAAGTATCGTATGTTTGCCAACTATTAAATCTATATACTATAAATGGATATTTAAATCCTGTTTCATTTTTATATTCTATACCAGATAAAACAATCGTATCTGTTATAAAATCTTCTACCAAAATAGTCTGGGAAAATGAATCAGAATATCCCTGTCCTTCTACTCCTAGTACATAACATTTTACATTATACCATCCGGGCAATTTAAAATAATGTACTGCTGTAACCGATTCTGATGTCGTTCCATCACCAAAATCCCACAATATTTTTTTGTTAGAATATAATTTTGTGATCCCATCATCAAAAACAGGTATAAACGTAAATGGTGTTATAGGAAGAGTATAACCTTTAGTAGTTTTATCTCCTTTATAATCTAAAGTATTAAAATATATGTATTTATAATAGTTATCCATTTTATATTACTTCTATTTTATTAATTAAATTAGATATTTGATAAAAAAATGGAAATTCAAAAAATCTTAAATTCATATTTTGTGCAGTATAATTAATATTTGCATTCGTATAAAATGGATTCCAATAAACAAAACTTAATTTAGAAGTTTTGTATTCATCTGTTCCAGATTTTCTCACTGTTTCTATTGATTTCACTCCATTTATATTCAATAAAGTATAACTTAAATTAGTTAAGTCTAATAATTGTTCTAAATTATTGTTTGTTTGTGAAAAAAAGTTTTTTATTATATTAAAAGCTAATCCTTTGATTTGATCTTTTGATACAAATTCGTTATCATTTCTAGTTATTCGTAATATTGTAGAATCTTTAATAGAAGCAGTTATTGTTTCTCCTATTAATGGTAATCCGAAATCAAATGCAATATAAACAGGATCAGAAATCACTATATTATGATTAACCATTTTATATTGATTTAATTTATCTACAATAGCTTGTTTTTGGGAGAAGAATAATTCAATTGGTGTTGTTTCATTTTGAATAGCTCCTAATTTAGGGACACAAAATAAATAAACATTATTAAAATCACAAGCATCATTAAATGATACTTGATTAAATAACAATTTGTCATCTAAATTTGGTCTTTCTAAGCCCAAATCATAAAAATAAGACAAATATTGTGAAGTGTAATCTTTATTAGAAACTGCTTTAACAGTTTGTATTATGTTAGAAAAATTTTTATTAACAAATGCTTCGTAATCTGATGTTGTAACCGTTCTATTTTGTGAAGAAAATATTAAAGGAGCATTTTTTCTAATTTCATCTACAGTTTCAGTATAAGTTGGTTGTACAGAAGAGTATTGATTATCAAATTTTAATAATGTTATGTCTTCTGCTGAAATATAATTTAAATTATTATCTTTTATATTATTAAAAATTTCATTATATTGTCCACTGCTAAATAATACCAATTTTCCTTGTTTACTATCGTTATTACTTATCAAGCCTTTACTTCCATCACTCTCTAAATAATAAATTTGTATTAAATCACCAACATTAAGTCTTTTACCATTTATATTATTACCAAATTTTATTTCATAATGCTCATATTCATTTAGACGCTTTTCAAAAACAGTAGAAACGCTATCAGCTAAATATAAACTACTTATTTCTTTCCATTCAGACCATTTATTAGTATTAATATCTTTAACAAACACAAATATATTATTATGATCTACCATTTTAGTAGATTGATTATCTAATGGGTAATTAATATTGAGTGTAAATTGCTCGAAATTTTCTCCAATTGCTGAATATAGTGGATATTCTTTGAATACTCCTTGATATAATAAATTGTTATCTCCTATTGTGGGGAGATGTTCTAATTGATTAAACAATTCTTTTTGAAATGTTATATCTGTATTGAAAGAATATGGTATATTTTTGATGGATATTTTAGAAAATCTCTTTATGGTATAAGATTTACCACCTGTTAGCTCTTTGTCAGCACTAACAGACACATTTAATGTCGCAGTATGATTGCCTGTTGTCTTATATCCTATTAAAGATACAATTTTATTCATGTTTTCAAACAATTCTGCCTGAGTAAAAGTAGAATCAGAAGCAGTTTGATTCAAATAAAACAACAAAACGTGATAAGAATATGCAATAGGATCTAATAATCCATTAATATTACTACCTTCATAATCAATATCTGGAAATAGTCCACTATTTTTGATACGATTAATCATTAATTGCTTAATACTAAGCGCATCAAATGCAGCATAAGCGTTTCTGGGTAAATTAAATTCTGTAAATGTTTCTGTGCTCATTTTTAAGTTCTAATAATAAATCCGCTACCACCTAAAGTACCAAACATTGATTCTTTAGATATATTTAGAGTAGGAACTGAATAGTATATAGATATATCAAATTCATTTACATCTTCGAATATTGTTATACCAACATCATTCAATTTTACTCTAGTTTCATAAACCCTTACTTGTCTATATATTTCATCTCTAATATTTTCAGCTACTTCTATTGTTGCTGATTCGAATAAATATTGCCTTAAATCTAATCCATAATCAGGATTAAGTATTTTCTCCCCCGGAGTTGTAGTAAATAAATTATATAATGAATTTCTTATGGCATTTAAATCATAATCTAATTTAATATCTTTAATTTCATTTTCTTGGTATAAAAAATTGTTAATATTATCAGACAATTCCAAATCCAAATGAAGATCCGTATATAAATACGGTCCTTTTCTATTTTTAAGCTGTGGAAGAGTGCCTAATACAATTTTTCCCATAAAAATATTTAATATTCCGACTAAATAATCTTATGGAAAAGAAGTTTATTAAAGTTTGCGAATCTGCAATTTCTAGGTATACCAGAGGTGGTCTATTAGTGGGAGATTACGTAGAATTCGCTAAAGGATATAAAAAAGATAAAGAATATATCGCTTTACATGATAATGTAAAAGACGCAATCGAAGAATTAATAAAATCTGGCTTAAAAATTCGAGTTTCTGGAATAGATGATTACTATCCAGCCCGTTTTCCCGGCAATCCAGATACTGCAAACGGAAAAGTATCTGTAAAGATATCTGCTGATCAAGGTGGAGGACGTTATATGTATTCGATAACCGTTCCTCCTTGCTTACTAACAACTTTGGACTATTATCCAAATTTAGCACCATTACCAGATGCTTTTAATAGAGAAGATAACATTACTCACACACCAGTAGAAACAAAAGCAGTTGATGGCGGTATAGAAAATGGAGATTATTCATTACCAACACAAAACACCACCATCAAACCCACTAAAGGTAAGAAAAAAGAAGTTTCTTACACTGCAAGTTATCTCAAAGGTTTAAAATCTTAGATAAAGATATTAAACAAGCAAAGGAATTGATTTCTACATCAATTACATGGGAATGTCTATCCATATGATGGGCTATTTGCCATAAACATTCTTTCTTATTCAAAGAATCTTCCATATTATCACAAATATAATTAAAAAGATTCTTTAATAAGTTGTGATAATCCATTTGAAAGGTCATTTCATTAGAAATAACATAGTTTCTAACATTTGAAATCGAATCTGTTTTGATTTTATCAAATAAAACTGTAATAAAATCATTTTCTATTGCTGAATTTTGTATAATTAGTGATCCAGTAATTGAATACTTCTGTAAATTATTAATAATTTTCCTAAAATCAGGAAAATTAGCTTTAATTAGTTCATGTATTTTAGGAATCATTTCAGAATTTATATTAATTTTCTCTTTTAATAAAATTCCTATACAATGTTTTGCAACATCTTTTAAAGTATGTTCGAAATTAATCGAATGACATCTACTTTGCAGTGCATCAATTATTTTATGCTTATAATTAGCAGTTAAAATGAATCTGGTAGTATTATGATACTCTTCCATTACATTTCTGAGTGCTCTAGCACCTTCACTACTCAAAGAATCCGCTTCGTCTAATATAATAACCTTGATTCCCCCATCAAATGATCGTGTTTGAGCAAACCCAATGATTTTATGTCTAATAGTATCGATACCATTTTCGTCAGAGGCATTGATATATAGGTAATCACAGCTTAAAATATCATTAACAATGATTTTAGCTAATGTAGTTTTGCCTACCCCCGGATTTCCAACAAACAAAAGATGTGGTATGTCTTTATTTTGTTTGTAATGGGTCAATAAATTCCTATTTTCTTCGGATAATACAATGTTATCCAAGGTTTTAGGACGATATTTTTCACACCAAAGTGTACTTAAATTCATATTATCGTCCAGATGAACCAAATCCTTTATCTCCACGACTGGTTTCGTCTTTTTTATCTGTCCATGTAATGGTTGGTTCGATCAATTTATAGACAACTAATTGAGCAATCCTATCACCTTTCTGTACAGTATAGCAAGTATTTGTATTATTAATCAATGCTGCACCTAATTTGCCCCTATAAGAGCAATCAATTACACCGGGGAATGCAGTAATACCATTACGAAAGAACATTCCAGATCTAGATTCAATACGAATCCAATATCCGGGCTGGATATAACCAATATCTAGACCAATAGGAACTGTAACTGTACTATGAGGATCAATATAGGTTTCTTCTACCGCATAAATGTCATATCCAGTATCCCCAACTAATGGTTCATTGTTATTTCTTTGTGGTAAACGTGCATCTTTGTGTGTTTTTACGAATGAAATATTAATTTCTGTACTCATGATTTAGGTATATTACGCTATATTACTAGAAAAATCAAGCTAAATATTGACATGTCTGATGATAATCAATTAGATTCTACTGTAAATTCTATTTTAACCCAACTAAAAGATACCACAACCTTGTCAAAGAAGGTAGAAAAACTTACAGAGAACGATTTAAATAAAGAAAATCTAGAAAACTTTGTTATAAAATATGCAAGCAGATTAATTGTTGATGCTACAGAATCAGTTGAGTACATAAAAGACAATGTTCAAGTCGCTCCAACTGCTGAAGACGTTGTATCACTAGCAGAACTCATTAAGTCTACCTCGTCAGCACTAGAAGTTTTGAATAAAATTGTTGTAAACAACAAAAAATCTGATACATCTCTTACTATTAAGAAAATGGATGTAGAAAGTAAACGAGAAGAATTAGATATTAAAGTAAATAATAACTTAATTGCTTCAAGAGAAGAAATGATGAATCAATTATTTAAAAAAGCAAAAACAATTGAGGCTACTGTTATAGATGTAAATTAAGCCCATTTACAATATTGATCATATTCACCAGATTTCATTTTAGTCCATATAGTTTTTGGTAATCCGGTCTTAGCTCCTCCTTTTGCTAAGGCACTATCCCAATCTTTTTTGGATAAAAACATAGGAGCAAATTGTGATGCTTGTTGAACATTCCATTTACTATATGGTTGTTTAGTATCGGCAACTTGTATTGTAATTTTTAACTGTTCAGACCTGCCTACTAGTTTACTAGGAAATAATTTAGCATCTGGTTGAAATTCATCTATTAGAAACTTGTATGTATGACCTTTTACCTTTAATAAACCTGAGTCAGAAACATCTGCTACTTGTCTTCTTTCCACAAAAGTATTACCTGCTTTGTCAGTACATGTTAAAATTAATACATCTCCACGTTTAATCATTCCACTATCTAATGTTTCTGGAGCTACAGCTATACTTTGTAACGGAACAATCATATTGTCAGCAAATCCCAATCCCATTTGAGTTCCGCTATCTGGTGTTTCATCATTAATATATCCATATTTTGTTAATTTAACTTCATTAAAGTCAAATTCCATAACTTTACCATTTGTTGGTACGTTTTCCAAACCACTATTTGGTGTTGTGGCTGATCCTGACGCATTAACAGGGTTGGTTGTTGCTCCAGACCCAGCAGTAATTACGGCTGCACCTGCTGCTGAAGGCCCATCATATGTATCATATTTTGGAGCTTTTTGTAAATCTTCATATTTTGTAAAGTTTGAATCTTTTGGCACATCTAATGCATTTGCATATGTATTTTCTGTAGTATATTGAGCTGGTGCTAATGAACCAAAAATATCTATAAGAGATTTTACATTTCCATTTTTAACTCCCATGTATTTTCTTTTTGCATAAGAAACATTCATTAATGGATCATGAGGATTATATCTTTGTCCATAATCATGCATCCTAAAACAGTCACCAAGTTGTTGCTTTAATGTTGCTTGTAATTCTGAATGTGATTGTGATGCAGTGAATGCTGTGATAGTATCACCAGTTAAAGGCATTCTATACTGTCCACTATCTGGTGTTTTACCTTTAGATAAATCATTTTTGACTCTTTCTCTTTCTTCTTTTGAAAAGAAAGGTTTTACTCCATCTCTATAAAGATCTTGTGTTAATACTTTTAATTTAAAAAATTCTGTTCTAAACACTGGTTTGATTTTATTCATTAAACTAGTGGCTATATTTGTTGGAGCATGTAATACGTCATTAGCTGCCGCTCCTAATACAGAAGCACTATCACTCATTGCTCTCGAAAAATCTGTTAATGTTCCTATGCTAGATGATGATGGTTTAAAATAATTACATGGCCTATTACAGGATTTTAACATATTTGCAAGTTTATTTAAAAAACTTTTATCATTATCAATTCTAGTATGATTAGTTATGTAATTATTACCACTATTTCCTACATTTCCATCTATATTTTCTTCGGGTATTTCTATTAAATTTGCATTTTCAAATGCAAGTATTACTTCAGATTTTATTGTATCTGAAAAATATGATGGGTATACATTAACTTTTTGAACGAAAAATTTAATTGTTTGTATATCTAAATCTGGTCCGTACAACAATAATTTTTTAGTAAAATTTCTTAATGCATTTAATGGATTTGATGATCTTTTAACTTTCTTCCAATCATACATTAATTCTACTTCTTGTGGAAAGGCACTAACAAATTCGCAATTTGTTGTATTTTTTTCCAAAAAAGAAGGATCTGGTCCAATAGAAATTGCTTCTAAAAATTCTGGAAATGTGTTTTTATAATACATAATTAAACTCCTAGTTTAAGAAAATCTTTTAATGACACATTATTCGAATCTTTTCCATCTACCAATCTATATGGTTTAATAGTTTCAATTTCATTATAATATGTATTAAATGTAAATATATGTTTTACATTTGTGATTAAATGTCTTCCTAATGTATTTAGATCCCATTTTGTTGGTATATATCTTCCATTTCTATTTTCTGCTGTTTTTGTAACATCAATGAATGATAATGATTTTCTATGACTTTTACCAACTAATTTAAATTGATAAACATTATTTAAATATAATAAAGAACATAGTTTTTGATTTAAAAACTTTTTTTCATCTAATGCAGGAGAAAGATATCCTTTATGGGTATCATAATTATTTTTCTTATTAGGATTAGGATAAAAATTAGGATAAGCCTCTAAATTTTTCCCTCCATCACCTTGGAATGTTTCGCTAAATGGTTTTACAAATAATTCATAATATGTTTTCATGAATGATTCACTGTTTAAAGTAGTTAAATCAAATATCATAGATTTAAAACTTCTAGAATTTGATAACACTCCTGAATTTCCAGATAAATTTACATTATATTTTGATGTTGGAGAGCTTACATAAAACTGGTTTATTTTGGATTCTTCAAATGTAATTGGAAAAGTTTCCCATATTATGGCTGATTTTTCTGGTGTGTCAAAATCATTACTAGTATCGGATTTTTCTTTACTGTATGATGGAAATTTTAATTTTTCTATTACGTGTTTAGCGTGTTCATTGAACAGTCTTTGTAAAGATATTAATTGGAACTTTTTTTGATACCTATCAAATTGAAGTATGCATGGTGATTTGTTGTATGAATGAAATGATAAAACATAATTTAATACTTCTGCATAAGATATTACTCCGTAAGGATTTAAAGTTACTATAGAATCGCTTTCAGAATCAAAAACTTTCTCTTTTGTTTCGGGATCTACATAAAATAAATCATCTGTTGGTTCATTGTCATTATAAACTGCATATATTATTGCTTTAATAACTTCTCCAGTTGTTTTTCCATTTCCAGTATTGGTTTCCATGTAGTTTGCTGCTAACCCTCCAGCTTTTTGATGTGAAAATATGTTATATATATTTTCTGTTAACATATATTGACTATATTCAACTAATGTTAATTTCTTACAACTAGTACCATTACTGGTCATATCTTCGCATTCTATAACTACAAATTGAAATTTTAATCCTAAATTTTCTTTATTTTTTTCATTTTTAGCATCTTTATCAAAATTACCTGTAAAAATCGGAACAATTTCCAAATCTACAATATCTCTTCCATTTCCTAAAAAAACATAAGGTTCTGGTGCTTTTTCTAGAACATTTTGGTCATTAGCTATCACTATAGTTGCTGTATGAAAAGGATTAAATATATTATCATCAATTTCTAAATGCAAAACAGTATTTTTTTGTAAGAACATTACATATCCTTCATTATTATACAAACAAATACTAAATGAAAATTCTTCATTACCATATTTTGCATAATAATGTTTTTGTTCTGTACTATTAGTAACTCCGTTCATACTATATCTTATTTTTTAGTGAATCAAATATCAAATCTAAATATTCACTTTTAACTACTTTTAATATAGATCCAGATTCTATTAATTTAACTGGATTTTTTAAATTATTTAATACCATTATCAACCACCATAAATGTTGGCTTCCATATAAACGATAACTTAATGTAGTTAATGCAATTTGTGATTCTATTCTATATAATTGATAAACATTTGGATCTAGATCATTAGGTATACTAATTTTACTCATTATATTATAAAATACATAAGTATCATTATTAGATGTATCAAATTGATATACATTAAAAATGTTTTCGTATCTATCTGGTTCGTGAGTTATTATTAATTTTTCCATATTTATGCTCCTAATCTAGGTACAAATCCTGATTGTGTTGTTACAAGAGGATTAGTTGTGCCTCCAGTAGGTATTGCTGGAGGCGGATTCACAGGCACAGTAGATCTTGGGGTAATTGTATTATTACCCGAATCATTTTGTTGTTTTTTAGCTGTTTGATCTGCCTCAGTTTTAGAATTATTTTCTTCTGCTACTGCTTTTGCAACTTCTGTAGTGTCTGGTGGAGTTCCTTTAAAAAACGAACCAATTCCAAATCGTTTAGATACATCAATACCTGCTGATCCCATTTGTGGTATGATAAAATTATTAACTTCCATTGTTAATGATTTAAATTTAATTTGTATTTGATATGCATCTGGAACTGGAACGTCTTTTCCTTGTGAATTTTTTAAATTTCTTTTTGTTCCGATATGTTTAACTGAAAATTCTTCTATACATGCGTATGGATAAAAGATTCTACCGGGCACTGTTAATTCATATATACATGGAGGGTCTACTAATAACCTATTGTGTCTATGTGGAGTATTTTGGATTAATAATTTTGTTATTAAATCCAAATTTTTTTGATATGCATTTTCTGTAATAGTATTGAATAATACAAATTCCGCGACAAATGTTGCTCCTTTATCATCGAAATTGTAAAATTGTGGTCTTTGTACATACATGCCGGGTTCTGTAACAGAAGCTACATTCGCATATTGCCCCATAGCAGTTGCTTTTTCGTTTGCTATATTTAAAACTTTTTGTATTCGACTCGAATCTTTTTCACTTCCACTATATGTATCACTAAATTGGTTGTTTATTGATATATAATCATTATTATAATAAGGAAACCTATAAGTAGTTCCTGTTGCTCTTCTTAAATAAAGATAAGAATAATTTTTAATTAATTGTTCATCACCCCAGCTATTTGCTGTATCATCAATAGCTTTCATTTGTTCTGTAACCCAATTTGCAGTTTTTTGTGCTGTGTTATTTACAGCAGTAGTAACTTTAGATACAGAATCTCCCATAAATTTCGCAAAAGAATTATTAGCAAAACTAGAATTTAACTTTTCAAAAAAAGAATTTTGTCCAACATTACTTTCAATTATATCTGGATATAATAATGCCGTTGTCATTAACGAGGAAACGTAAGTATTACCAATTAATTTAAATTCTTTAACTTTTATGTATGGAATTTCACTTAATTTTCTTATTTTATTTTTAGAATAAGTCCAATCATAATCTCTAATAACATTAATTTCTACGGAAGGTTCTTTTTTTGGTTCAGGTGCAACAGCAGAACTTGGGGCATCTTTTCCAGAATCTACATTTTGTGTAGTTGCCATTTCAGATTTATAACTATTATCTGATTTCTTCTCAATAACATTAGAATCATTCCTTCCTTCTGGAATATTATTTTGATTTTGTTTCATCAATGCGGCTCGTCTTGATGGCGTAGCATTATTCATTTAATTATTTAATAACTAGTTATAATTCTAAAGAAGAAGTGGTGAGTTTCAAATGATTTATATAAGAATCTTTAGTCAAAAAATTAGATATTGATGCGTTTGATTTATCAAAATTATTATCGCTTAATGCGAAGCCGCCACCACTTTTAATTCCAGAAGAACTAGCAATAATTTTTAAATATTCTCCATTTCTCTTTAATTCATCTAATTGAGCAGATAATATTTCTACTTCTTTTTGATTCAAATCTACCAAAGCCTTTTGTATACCAGTATCAGCTTCTAATTTCATCTGATATATACGATTAATTTCAGATCCTTTTATAGCTGTATCTAAATTTTTATATGCTTCTGTAAATGTAACTAGACCATTTGAAAATAATACTAATGGTGCAGTCATTTTAATTAATTGATTTGTTATACCTTCTAAATTAATATCATTAGATAATGCTTTTAATCCTTGTCCCATAAATAGCAATCCTGATCCTAATTTAAATATTTTATCAGCATCTATTTTTTCGAATTTTTTAACTTGATCTGCTGGATTTAGTCCAAATATTCCAGATAATTTTGATACAGCACCTGCTCCTACGCCACCTACCATACCGGCTAAAAATGATACCAATCCTGTTCCTAATGCTAGTAAACCTACTCCTACTTTCTGAATTTGATCTGCATTTACCGTATTAAATTTGTTGAGTGCTTCAGCTATTAAACCCATCAATAATGATAGCCCAGCTACAGCTACTGCTCCTCCGATTAATAATGGTGCTACAATAGGATTTAACACCAATGCACCAATACCTACCACTGCTGCCCCAAAAATGCCTAATGCAACCAATGCTAATGCTAATGAAGAGCCGATAGAGGACCAATCTAATCCTGCAAATTTATTTAATTGTTCTGCTAAATAACCCATCAAGAAACTAAATGACAAAACAGCAACCAAACCTGCTATAGCTGCTACTTCTCCTCCTGCTCTGGTTAATATTTCTCCTGTTATTCTTATAATTGCACCAATTCCAATCATTATTAAGCCAATAAATGCCAATGATTCTAACATTTGTTGGAAAGGCTCTTGTGAGATCTTTTTTAATTGTGGAATTACAACAAATCCCATTAATAAAGAAAAGATTAAAACACCAGCAAGAGATTTTATAGCATTTTCTGCTGATATTTTAGACATTCCTAATAAAATTAATCCTATTACTCCAGATATTGTTACAATTTTTAATAATCCTTCTCCAATAGCTTCCCATTCAACAAATGCAACAGATTTAAGTAAAGGAATTACCATCACTCCCATTACAAAAACAAATAAAGCGAATCCCAATACAGATTTTAATACTTCTGCTGGTGGAATTAATGATAATAATTTAAGTATACCTATACAAGCCAAAGATATTGCACCAAATTTTAGTACAGATTCTAACAAGACATCCCAAGGCATCTTTTTTAATTCATATAAAGTAGGAATTACTAAAAATAGTATGGTTGCTGTCATAATAGCAAACCCAATAGCTGCATCTTTTATTTTACCACCTGCCAATCCTACTAAAAGAAATAAACCAACAAATGCTCCTACTACTAAAAGTACTTTCAGTACTTGCTCTGGTTTTATATTATTTGATTCTACAAGGGCTTGCACAATCATAAAAATGCCTACCCCTAACAAGGCCAATCCCGCTATCCCTCCTAAAATACTTCCTATACCTTTTCCTTCTTCTTTTTTCTTTTTTGCTTTAGGATCTGTTGATGCTTGTGTTAGACCAACTAATTGCGCCATATAATCTCTTATAGAGATTAATTTTCTAATAGCTGATGCATTCCATTCTTCATATCTGTCTTTAAATGCGTCCCATCCTAGTGTTTTAGATATAGATTTAGCAATTCCAATATTACTTACACCTTTAATAGATAAGGTTTTTGTAGATGCAGATAATGATTTTATTAAAGAGTTAAAAGTTACGCCTAATGCGTCTGAAATTTCTTTTGCTGTGATTTTAGCTACATTTTCAGCCCTCTTTTTCTCGTCTCCTTTAAGAGGACCAGTTTTAAATTCGGGATCTTTTGATGAAACCTTAAAGCCATTAGCAACTTTAAGAATTTTAGCTATACTCTTTAATTCTTCAGTAAATTTATCAAATTTAGTTGCTAATGTTTTATCATCCACTAATATATTTATTCATATATTAATCCTTAGCAAACAATCTAGCATCTATTGGTAGTACTTTGTCTCCAACAGTAACATACTCCGCTTCTTCTTTTCTAAATTGTTGAATATATTCTAAAATACTATTATTCAATGTAACTGGAACAGATTCAATAATAGTTAATCTATCTTTAATAGGCAGTGTAGTAAGGTCTAATTCTTCATTTCCAATCAAAATTTTAGTTACAAATTTAATTATTTCATAAATGAACATAGAACCAACAGTTTCACTAATAGCTTCTTCTTTATTTTTTCTTAATTTATCTAATTGATATTGATTGATTTTAATATCATCTTGTATTTTAATTACATCAACATGAGCAATTACATCAGTATTAGCTAACTTAATTTCTACTTGTGTATCAAAACTATAATTTAGTGATTTTTCAAGTATATCATCTAAATTAAATTCGGTATCTTTTTCATCTTCTTTTAATATAAAAATACTACCAAATGATTGTTTTCTTAATGCTAATAAAATAGGCAATTTATCTGTCACTAAAAAATCATAATTATTCACAGAATTATCAATAATTATTTCTCCAATAATATTAGATATCGTAATTCCAGCTAAAGCTCCATCTAAACCACTTTTTATCAAATCTTTTTGTTGTTTTACTGATAAAGGTCTAAACTTCATCTCTTTTTTTGCTGAAGGAACATATACTGTAATTAAATTCGAATTATTAAGATCATTTAATTTTGATAATATACTAGATACACTCATAATAAGATTTATTAAATTATATAATAAATTCAATAACTATCTGAATTTAGGAATAGATGGCATTGAAGGCAATGATGGCATAGATCCTCCTTGTTTTTGTTGTGCCTCTTCTTGTTTTTTCATTTCTTTATTATAAAAATTAATGAACAATTTAGATTCATTAGGAGACATTTTCATAAAATGTTCATAAGACACATTCATTTTATTCAATAAATTATATTGTAACTCATAATAGTTATATAAATCATCTGTAAAAATACTTTTTAAAAACATAAACATAGTTTTATCAAAAACACTAAGTTTAATAGTTTCTAATCCAAATTTTTCGTTTCCAGTAATTATATTAATATCTCCTATTATTAATTGTATATTTTTAATATATTTTAATATGTCTCCAGATATTTCTGCTGGGATATTATTAAGTATAAGTTCTTTTTCATTATAAGACAAATCATAAAACTTTAAAATTTCATCATTTATTTCTATTTTATCAATAATTTCAGCATAGATTTTATCTATATTATCTATTAAAAATAATTTTGGTATTGACAACCATATGGTATAACTGTTATAATTAACTTTTAAGTTTAATTCTATATTGTCTATATTAGATTGTATTTTATTTTTAATAGATAATATAGATAAATCAATTTTAGAAGAATTTTTACCTGCTATTTGTAAAGAATCTCCAACTGAAATTGATCTCATCTCTAATAAAATAATAAATTTCTCTAAATTAGACAAATTACAATATATCGATTTATCTACTATTAAATCTAAAATAACATTATCAAAATATTCGTTTAACCCTTCTTCATCATTATTTGTTATAAATTTTAATATATTAAAATAATGTTTATTGTTTAAACTCTTACATCTTATATATTGCTTGATAATTGGCAAATATATTTTTGTAGTAAATTCGATATTATGCGTCATGGGTAAACAATTCGTATGTATATTGCTCAAACATCCAAGTTACATTGTTTACAGGTGCTTCTGTTGGTTCTGAATCATATTTCAAAGTTTTATCTGATACATCAGTTGGAACACAACCCGAAAATTTATGTACTTTTCTAGTTGGTCTATGAACATCAGTAACTCTATCTCTTGTGTATTCTACAACATAAATAGAACTTTTAATTGAATTTGTAGCACCTAAATTAATCAATCCTTTATATGATGCCGCTATGATCCAAGGCCGAATTAAACCATCCATAAAATCAATATTAGTTTCTAAAAAATCAATAGTTAGATGTTTAGATTGTAAATCCAGCCTATCTCCACCAACAACCCCTTTAATATAGCCTCCTGTGCCATCTGAGCCTACTGATACAGGAGAAAATGATTCTTTAGGCAGTCTTACTGATTGAGCAAAATAAAGACCCAACCCATCTAAACTGGGTTGGGTCATTTCATTTAATAATTTATTTTGTATAAAAGTAGGAATATAAAAATTATTTACATCAATTTGTGTGTAATCTTTTATTATATCAAATAATCTATTCCCAGCATCTGGTTTTATAATAACTGACCATTGAGTAGTTAAAGGTACATTATAATCCCACCGTCCCAAAAGGGACATGAAATGATATATAGGACTTAAATTATTTAATTGTGCCACATTATCTATTTAGTGGTAGTACCGCAGTAGAATCAAGTGCTTGTCTATCAAAGAAGTGATATGCTATTCCAACTGTAAAAGTCATAACCGCACCATTACCTTCTGCCATGCTATAACCTACTTCTCCTACTTCACGAATAGAACAACCAACTAAACGGTATTTAAAAATAGCATCTAAGTTTTTGTTTAATTGAAGTAAGGTGATAATGGAATTAGCATTAGCAATAGAACCGCCATTTTGTCCACTACCAGCAATACCGAAAATATTACCGAATGTTCTTGTGGATTCGTTCATTAATATTTCACGAATATCACTATTTTCTGGACAATAAAATTCTAATTGATAATTTTCAGCACCGGGAAACTCAACAGAACCGGGAATATTAAATGTTTGACCACCATATTTTACTTGCTGATTAACAATTGTACGTCCGGGTAACTTTGCAGTTTTTGCATAAAGCAATCCTGTTGGAGTTATTATTGCACCATTATCAAAATTTATTGAATCAACACGAAATAAGTAATCCCTAGAGAAATCTCTTATTACCGCATTATTAAAGAAACTATTAATTGTCTGTTGAGGTACGTCCATATTAATTATTTATTCTTTTCTATTAATTATTTAGAAAGAACAAATAACATTGTACCCGCATCCCATAATTTTCTGTAATTATTGTCAATCATATTTTGGCTTTCAGATTTATTTTCGTCAAAATATGATAATATTTTTGATAATTTATTTTTTTGGCAAGAAAATCTAGATAATACTTTATCTCCTTTTATATAAACATATGATGGTGGTGTATATTTTTTAAACTCAAAACCTAATTTTTTATACAAATTGCCATTACTATATCTTAAATCAGCATAGGATATCAAAGTTTTTGGATTATGATTTTTGATAAAATGTTTTAATAATTTAGATGCCGCTCCAATTACATTATAATTTAGTAAATTACAAAAACGAACCAATTCCCATTCATAATTTTTATTGAATCTAGGTTTGGAAAATGTCATAACTGATACTAATCTTCCTTCGTACTCTAATCCTAATTTAATTTTAGAATTATCCATTCCTTGTAGGTGATTAATATTTAAAAAATCATTTTTTTGCTTATTACATAATTCTAATATTTTGCATTTTCTTGCATAAATTTTATTATTAATTTTTAATTTATTATTAATAATTGATTTCCAAATATTTTGTTTATTTAAATTAGTCCATTCATATGAATTAATTTGTAATAAATTAATATTTAATTCATTACATTGCTTAAATTTATTGAAATGTTTATTTTTGTTTTTTAATTCATCACTAATATTATTTGGAAAATTAATTCCAAATGAATGCCACAATCCTCCATTATATTCTATAGCTATTTTTTTATTTGGAATATAAATATCTAATTCTTTATTTGTGTTAGATATTTTATAGTTTTCTAATATATTTGTCTCGTATTGTTTTACATGATTTAATACAGTTTTTTCTTCATAAGAAATACCCACTTTTCCATAACAATTATAACATCTTATATTTTTCCATTTACCATCAGATATATCACATTCTATAGAAGAATTGCATGTATTACAAAATAATTTGGTTTTTTCGGTATTTAACCCATTAAAATTGGTTTTATTTATTAAATTAAATCCTTGTTCATTTATACTAGGTAATATATTTTCTATATGACTAATTACTCTATTTTTACATCCATATGTCTGAACACATTTTTTATTTGAACAACATATAGTATAACCTTTTTTTAGATTAATATATCTAGTTTTATTAGTATTACATATAGCACACAATTGGCCTTCATGTTTGTTATGAATTATATTATAAAATCTATTAGACCATTCAAAATTATCTATGTCTAATGGTATAGACTTAGTTTCTTCTATTATCTTTTTTAAGATATGTTTATTGTTTTTAATATCAGTTCTGGTGATATATGTAGAAGATTCAGAAATAATTTGAGTATTTAATGAAATGAATTCCATCATTTCCTCATATGAGGAACTTTTCATTTCTTCATTTAAAATATAATCTAATAATTCTTTTCTTTCTTTTATAATATTACTATTGATAGTTTCTTTTGGAGATTTCCAATTTTTATTAATTTTCCTAAAACATTTAGAACAGGAAGATTTATAACCAATAATATTACTAATAAATCTAAGATTTACTCCGCAAATACATTTTGATATTTTTGTAATATTATTAATAATACAATATATACGTTCAGACAAAGAAACCGAAATATCTAAAAAATTAGTAGCTTCAGTTATATTTTTATATAAATTACTCTTTAAAAAATAATCCCTCCTGAAATAGGCCGAATTCAAATTTCCATTAGAAGTATAAAAATTATTATCATTTTTTATTTCATTTAATATTTCTATGTATTTTTGATTGTTGTTGCTCATATATATATTTATATCATAAATGAAAAAAATATGGAAGAAAAACTTCCATATTTTTTATTTTTTTAATTATTGATTAACCACCAATAATTTCATTAAAATTAGCACCAGTTGAAGTTGCATAGAAGTTCACTAATATAAACTCTGCTGCACGTACTGGTTTGATGTAAATATCCACAACTAGTTCATTTTGATCAATTACTTCAGGTGGATTATTTCTCTTATCACATACAATCTGATAATCGTATAGCCCTTGTGTATTTTTAGCTCTATCAAAGATAGGTGTTAATACTGCTATAACACGATTTCTAGTAAACAATGTATTAGGTTCGAAAACGAAATACTTGGTTGTTCTCTTAGTTGCTTTTTCTAGGTACAAGAACAATCTACGAACATTAATACGATCAAATGCACTTGGTTGTCTTAATAATGTTTTCTGACCGAATATATTAAATCCGTCATTTGGGAAGAAAGCCACTGGATTGATCGAATGTTTATACATTTGATCTCTTTCTTTTTGTTTAGGTGTAATTGCTAATTGCAATGCATTAGTAATTCTACCACGGGTGAATCCAGCAGGAGCATACCAAGGTTCGAAATTTCTATCTACATTTGCCATGTCAGCAGCAGCAAATGGAGAGAATGGAACCCAGATATTCATTCCAGCAAATTGGTCATTGATCTTAACCCAGTTACCGTATGTAGTTGAATAACTAGAATTTGCGGTGTTATATAAATTTTTTAATGGGTTAGATATCACCTGAGAAAATGCTTTGTTAGGATCTGATGTAGTTAAATAATTTGCTCCTGTGATAAATATTTGTCTCAATGGATCAGATATAAATAAACAATCTTTTCTTAGATTTTCGCAGAAATTATTAAAAATCTGAAAAATTGCATTGTGATTTAATTTAACATCTGCATATTCTAATGGATTTCCTGAATTATCTTTTGGACCGGCATATTCATTTGCTTGTAATGCTACTAAGCCAGCCTGTAATCCATCAGTTATTTGTGTGTCATCAAAATAATCAACTTGGTTAGCGCAAGCAGTTGCATATATAGTTCCCAATCCAGCCTCTACGAGTAAATCAAGATCAAATATTTCGTCATTTTCAATCTTACGAAGAGTACGATCTAATTTAAATGTTACTGAACCTAATGCTTTACCAGAAGTTGTGAAGTTAGCGTAACTTCCAGCAGGAAACAATGCATCTGCATAAGTTAGTTTACTTTGGATATCTGGGATATCACTTAAATGGAATCCTACTTTTGAATAATTTGAATCATTAACATCTTCTAATGATTTTACCAAATGTTGTGCATATACACGAACCTTTTTCTTTGGTACACCATTTACATCCAACCAAGATCCACTATTTTTACCGCTCATGAACGGATTCACTAATGCGATAATATTATTTGATTTATTAACAGTGTTTTCTAAGAAGAAGGTAGAAGGTATTCCACCATTTTGGTTATTTATTTGTCTGTAATAATCAAAAGAACCAGTTCTTGCTTCTTCAAAAGCAAAACTTAATTTAATTGGATCTGGATTATATGGACTTGTACGTAATTTAAATAAACCAAATGAAATGGTATCATCAAATTTTCTAGTTGCGATATCAGGGAAAGAATATGATACTTTTTCTAAAGATTCGGAAATACTATTAGAATTTCTATTATTTCCTGCATCATTAGTAGCAGAAAGAGGGAACGCTAATTTAGCAACTGGAACTTCTAACATGGAAGTAATATCTATTCCATTAAAGGATGATGATCCATTTGTATAAATTTTACGAATTGAATTGTGATCTGTATTGTCTTCTAGATTAGTATTATCAGCCAATCCAATATAATGACCTTCCCAACGATTATTAATTGTTGATTGTATTTTATTTAAAATAATCAAACCAGCTTTACCAAAATCGCCGGGAGAAACAATACTACTACTTGATGCACCAATACTAGACCAATTTGAACCAGTATTAGTAAATGCAGATCCATCAATTACTCCTTTATATTGATCTAAAGTAAGATCAAAAAATTTAGGAGCACCAAGTACATAAGTTCCTTTGGTTTGATCTAAATCATAGGTAACTTGAGTTGAAAGACTGGGCACAAAATAAGTATTTGCTATAGATTGTGCTAATAAAGCTTTAGAGGACAAAGTTTGATTATTAATATAATTAAGATAATAATTAGAAAACCCTGTTACTAATGCATCCTTTTCAGTTAAAGTAAATGCTTTATAAGATTGTAATCCTTGAGCAGTTAATGTTGGCAATAATGCTGATAATGATCCTCCAGCATTAATACATTGACTTTGTAAATTTCCAGCATAACTTCCATCAGCAAAAAAACTTGCTTCAATAAACTCTCCATTTCTGTATACTGTATTAGCAACATTTTCATCTTCTACTACAGCAACTACTGGATATACTAATGCTCCATAAGTAGATCCATATCCTTCTCCAGTACCATCACCATAAGGCATACGACTTACATATAGATTTCCTGTAGATCCATTTAAAATTTGACGAGCACCATAGTAAAAATATCTTTCTGCTGAATTTGTTGGTGTTCCGTAAACCTGTTCGAATTCCTGAACAGATGTGATTTGAATAATTTCATCACTTGGTCCTTTAGGAGCAAATCCAGTCATGAAAATATTCGTGCCTGCTGGTAAAATAGGGGATAATGTTAAATCTTTTTCAAAGATTTCAACGCCGGGTGATTCTATACTTCTTGCCATAATGATATTTAGTATTTTTTATGGCAAATTTTAATATTATACTAATAAAATTGTTTCTATTCTTCTAAAAACAAATTCAAATGTAGTTTCTATTTCACCTGCATCTCTATGGCTATATGATATTTCACCTAGTGTTATAGGGAATGCAGATTTATATATCCATTGTATAACATCATTATGAAATTCGTCTTTAGCAGTTATCACAAAATCAGTAGAATATTGACCTAATCCTTTATCTCTTTCTGTTAATTCTCCTTCGTAGATACCACTTTTTTCGTTTCTCATCAAATCTAACCATTTATGGATTACCCAATAATTATTAAATTGATTATCTACAGTAAAATTAATTGACAATGGTTCATACGATGGTTTATTATGGGATGATACATATACCGTACTCCCAGCATATCTAACTTCTTCTGCTGGAATACTGTTCTTTGGTACTACTGTTCCATACACAGAAAATTGAAGTGTATTTAAATCAACATTAGCATTTGTTCTTTGAAATTTTTTATTAAGTGGTTTTAATGCATCAGGAAGAGTAAGAGTAAGTGTAAACTTATCTTTCCTAGATTTATTTAAAAATGATTGATCGTAATGATTGGACATAATAATATTTAATATGGTCTCCAACCTTGGTTAAACAAATCATCTATATCTGGATTTTCTACTTGTGATCCTCCACCCATAAATGAAGGAAGAGCATCTCCTCCTAATCCATCTTTTTCATTACCATATATAGATAATGGATTCATGAAATATTTTATACCGTAATCTATAGATTTTATTATTACTGGTTTCCCATTACCATCTTTTTCTATTATATCAAAATATACAGGAGCAATATCTTCATGCAGTACCATTAATGCCCAAATTAATGACATAACCCTATCATCATGTGATCCATTTTTAGCTGACCATGTTCCTGCTTTACTACGAACGAAATCATTTAATTCTAAAACAGTTCCAACATCATTGATTTGTACTCGTTTTTCTATATTAATCCAATATCTTTGATTCATCACACCATGATATTTTGTATTCGTATGTGCAATAATACCTAATTTATTAGAAGTTCGATTAGCCACTCTATCCACACCCCAATTAACAATATTTTCATAATTGAAATCTTTTTTAAGATTATCTACAACTTGTGCTCCGCAATTATTTCGTTCGATCATTGCTAATGGATCACCCCAATGTTGTAATATTTCTCTTAACTTAGGTGTAAATTCGGTAGGAGTAATTTTATTGTTATGATATACAGCAACTTGTTTAATTCTCTTAGGATCTGTTATATCTAATATTTGAACAACAGTTGCGTCTTTTCCTACACCTTCTGCTACATCAACACCAGCAACATATATTTTTTCATCACTAGGTTTCTCCCATAGGGAATATTTTCCTTCATCCATTAGATACATTGGTTCTAATGTATATTTTTTCATTTGATCAAATAATTCTTTATCTAATGCAGATTCGCCTACTTCGTCGAATTCGCAATTGTGTGACACTATATCATTTGTGTAATATTGATTAGACTCTACATTTAATAAATCATAAACTGGCAACATTCCAATTCGTTTAATTTTTAATATATTATCAAATCCATTTTTTATTTGTATTTCATCATTTATTTTCAAATCTTCGGCAATTTTAAATCCTTCAGATTTTGTTAATATTCTATGGTTTTTACTGCATTTTAATGATGTAGTGCTCAAAATTAATTCTAAACAATCTTTCTCTAATTTTTGAATACCAGAAAATGTCTCAAATCCATTAGGAGTTAATATTTTTATATTATTTTTATTAAAATCAATAATATCATATAAATTTTCAATTATAATAGATTGTTCTTTATTGTCTTTTAGTATGGTAACGAGAGTTTTTCCATCAACACATTCAAATTCCCTACGCCACATGCTTATATCAGAAAGAGATGCAATAGTTTGTTGTTTCCATTTTTCTGTACGTCCGGGTACTTCATTCCATAAAATTTTTAAACTTTGCCATTCATTTTCACCTTTTACTGATCCATTATATAATCTATAAAATAATCCAGCAGTATCTCTAGGAGTGGATGCCATGATAATTTTGGATTTCATGGAAGATGAAATAATTGGATATACAGATGCCCAAAATTCGTTGAGCAAATGCGAATCGATCCAATCTGCTTCGTCCACAAATAACAAATTAGCCGCAGATCCACGACCAGCAGTACCTGTTGTCGTTGAAATAGATATACGAGATCCGTTTTCTAATTCTAATGATTCTAATCCATAATAATTAACAGGAGATTTTAACCAATTTGGTAATTGTTCATAAGCTAAACGAATTCTTTTAAAGATTTCTTTTGCTGTATTTTCTTTATTAGCTACCAACATTATTTTTTGATCATTAAAAAATATAGCAGTCCACAACATATAAATTGTTGATATTGTCGATTTACCAGTTTGACGACTAAACAACAACAAACTAAAACGATTATCCCTAATCATTCTTAATGCTTTTCTTTGATATGGATGCAATTTAATTTTTTGTTTACCTTCATCCAAATTAATAATAAAGAAATAATTTTCTGCAAAATGCAATACGTTTTCTCTACATTTTTTTAATTCTGATACCATTTCTGGTGTCCATTCAAAATCTGCTCCTGCTGTTGGCAAAGCAGGATTATTCATATAAATTTGTTTTTTTGTTACTCTAGCCATAAGAGTACTTATAAAAAAATTTAAAAATTTTTATAAATTTTAGAAAAATTGCATAAAATAGTATAAATAGAAATATGAGCAATAAATCTCTATTTGAAAAACTATTCGAAGAAGTAATGGAAAACGATGAAGCATCACTAGGTATTGAAGGTGGAGACTCCACTGGAGATATGGGTGGTGATATGGGTGGTGATTTTGGTGACGAAATGGGTGGCGACGAAGTTACTATTACTCTAGACAAGGCAACCGCACAAAAATTAATTGATCTTCTCCAAGCATCTTTAGGTGGTGAATCTGAAGAAGGTGAAGATGAATTTGGTGGCTCTGAAGAAGGTGCTGGTGAAGGCGAAGGCGAAGATTTTGGCGGAATGGGTGATGAGGCTGCTGAAGATGAAGAAGATGGTGAAGACGAAGAAGATGCAGAAGAAGAAAAAGATGAAGAAGAAGGTTCTCTAAAAGAATCTCCTCAAGCTCAATATAAGCCCTTTAATAATACTGGCGAACAAATGACCAAGGCAGGTAACCGTAAGGTTGGTGGTGTAGCTGGAACTGTTTCTGGTGCTGGTAAAGCAGAAAAGACTGCACAAACTCAAGGCACTGCACATTATATGCCCCACAATGATAAAGGCGAAAAAATGCAGCAAAAAGGAAATATGAAAGTTTCCGGTGCTAGAGCAGCTAATCCAAGTGGACCCGGAAAATCAGTTTTCCATCCCTAATCAAATATTAAACATTAAAACTAAAGAGGACTCGAAAGAGTCCTCTTTTTTTTGCTAAATAATAATATGCTTTCATTTAAAGAATTCTTCTTACAAGAAAAATTAGAAAATCCTCTTCATAGAAGAGATTCTGCTTTATGGAAAGGTAATTCTATTAATAAAAAAACAGGTAAATTATCTAAACCCGGTATAATGGCAAATCGACATAAACCTACTGATCCTAATTTTAAAAAATATGACAAAATAGAAACTGGATTAATTACTCCTAGTAAAGCTAAAGAACTAATCGGAAACAAAAAACTACGTCCAAATGAATTAAAAAATGGTAAACATATGGGAAGAAGTAATGTTATTTTAAAATCTTTACCA
>Ga0078894_10000434_pt1 | contig 29051 bp, 3 predicted proteins | sample LauGreSu1BDMLBSD_2_FD_67506 | JGI IMG/M metagenome (GOLD analysis project Ga0078894, IMG submission 67506) | Freshwater lake microbial communities from Lake Michigan, USA - Su13.BD.MLB.SD (version 4) (version 4) | ecosystem: Environmental > Aquatic > Freshwater > Lake | place: Lake Michigan, USA... | reverse complement strand
TATGTCTCCTCGACACAACTCCAATCGACGGTACAAGGCCTTGGAACATCCTCGTATGTTTCCTCCTCCCAGCTTGCATCAACCGTAACAGGGCTTACAACGGCTGGATATATTTCCTCCACACAGCTTCAATCGACGGTACAAGGCCTTGGAACATCCTCCTATGTTTCCTCCACACAACTCCAATCCACGGTAACAGGTCTCGCAACATCCGGTTATATTTCATCTCAGCATCTCTTATCATCCTTATCGACACTTGGAACCCTTGGTTATGTTTCTTCGACACAGCTTACATCGACGGTGGCAGGGCTGGGATTAACCTATTATTCCACAGGGGCTCTGTATTCAACCCTGGATAAACTCTCGGATTCTCCATGGACCTATGTCTCCTCGACACAGCTCCAATCCACGGTAACCGGCCTTGGAACATCCTCGTATGTTTCCTCCACGCAACTTCAATCGACGGTGCGAGGGCTTGGCTCTGCGACCTATGTTTCCTCGACACAGCTTCAAAGTACGGTTGGAGGGCTTTCAGAAGTAGGATATGTATCAACAACCCAAATGACATCCACGGTGGAAGGCCTTGGTTTAACCTATTATTCCACTGGATCCTTGGTTTCCACCTTGAATATGCTTTCCTCTGAACCTTGGGAATACATTTCAACAACCCAGCTTCAAAGTACGATTGACGGTCTTGGTACAGCAGGATATGTAAGTTCGCTGGGTCTTCTTATACAATCCACGGTAACCGGCCTTGGTACCGCAAATTATATTTCCTCATCACAGCTTCAATCCACGGTACAAACATTGGGTGGTCTCGGTGGAGGAAATGGATATGTGAGTACTCTCTCTCTTACTTCCACAACCTTCCGTCTATTTTCGATGGTATCCACTGTGAGTACGGTATTAAGTCCCTTTACAATTCGTGATCCAACTGCGAGACGAGAATCTTCGATTACGCTCCAGGCGTTAGTCGATTCAAACGCATCTCTCTTAATTTCACCCACCGCCACGTTTAACACAACAAATACATTGAGTAATGCGGCAATACTTTTTAGCAATGATACCACGGCTGGAAATATGAATTTTAAGAATACAAATACATTAAGTCTTCCTGGTGGGGCGTTGGAAGTGAATGCGACCATTCGATCCTTGCGAGGCCTTGTTGTGGATAATCGTTCTGAGTTTAATAACACGGCAGTGTTTAATGGCCTTCTAAGTACAACCAACAATGTACATGTGAATGGACAGCTCCGTGTCTTTGGATCACAGACAATTATTTCCACCCCTATTATTGTACAAAATGGCTCCGTAAGTACCATTGGACTTGCGGAACTTACAAGTACATTACGTGTGCGTGATAACGCAACCTTTTTCGCAAATACATCGACCATGAGTAATGCGGCAATTGGAGGAAATTTCCATGTGGCAAGTAATGTGACAGTCTTACGAAATCTAACGGCAGATTCAATTTCATCGGCATCTCATATTGTAGCATTTTCCAATGCAACGATTCGAGGAAATGTAACGGCAAGTAATGTAACGGCATCAGATACAATCACAACCCAAAATCTTATTGCAACAACCTTTAATGGGGATGGTATTGTGACGGCAAGTAATGTTACAAGTACGGTTACAGGTCTGGGTACTGCGCGATATATTAGTACTTTATCTCTGAATAGTACAATTATTGGCCTAGGAACTGCAGGATATATCTCATCAGCCGCCCTTTCAAATAGTCTTACCAGTACAGTTCAAGGATTGGGAACCGCAACCTACGTTTCAACCTCTGGCCTTACATCGACAGTTCAAGGATTAGGATCAGCATCCTATGTTTCCAGCGCAGGTCTTACAAATAGTCTTACAAGTACAGTCACAGGCCTTGGATCAGCACGCTATGTATCAACCCCAAGCCTTACAAGTACTGTAATAGGCCTTGGTTCAGCATCCTATATTTCCACTTCACAGCTTACATCGACGGTGGAAGGCCTGGGTGTGAATTTTAGTTTATCCTCGATTACGATCAGTTCGATTGATATGTTGTATGACGCACCCCAATTTCTGATTGCGAGTAGTAATGCTGGTCTCTTGTACAGTGGAACAGGAAGTACATGGCGAAGTACCAACATGGCGACTGTTCGTGATGTAATTTACAATCCAAATGGATTTTTACGAGGATCTGGGCAAGCAGAATATATTGCAGTAGGGGATCGTATCTATAGTAGTAGTAATGCCCTCGAATGGGACATTGTATATACAAATCCTGGTCCCCAATTTACTCCCTATTCTGCAATTGCGAATGGATCAAATGCTGGTTGTAATACATATATGACACTGGTAAATGATATTGGTACAAATACAGGGCGAATCTTCTATATTCGTTCAGGGCAAACAAGTTGGACAAATACTGGAATTACCATGAATTCTCATACAGGAACAACAGGGGGAATTGCTTATGCTCGTCAGGGGGCAACGGATATATGGATTGTCGCAGGAACAAGTTCCACTGGACAAATTCGTGTTTCGAATAATTTAACATCTTGGTCAAGTGCAAACATTTTTAATACAAACTTTGCGAACGGAGTCATTTATGTCCCCTATATTGGACGTTTCTATGCAGTAGGGAATGACAGTACTACAACAGGAACAATTCGTCGTTCGATTACTGGAAGTATTTGGGATTCGATGACAACTGGTGGATTCGCATCCGATGGTGGATCTTCCAATGGAGGGGCACATGGAATTGCGCATAACGGTACGGATATGATTGTAGCAGTGGGGTATAGTGCCAGCCAAGCAGGATCGATTCAGTGGTCTTCAGATGGTATTAACTTTAACAATGCAGTCTCTGGTGGATTCCCATTAAGTGGAGGGGCGTACGCAGGTCGTGCGGTAGCCTATAATACTGCTTTGGGAGTTTGGTTGGCGGTCGATTATGGAACAGGTCAGGTGATACGAAGTACAGATGGAAAGAATTGGACAAATCTTGCGACCTTAGGGGCCAGTTTACAGACCAATCACATCTTTGCAACAAATGATGCTACGCCAGTGGATACGGTTGATTTACATTATGATGGATATGTGACATATGTGAATAATCGCCCCCTTGTAAATGTCCCTCAACTCACATCGACTACACAGGGTCTCCTGAGTACGGTACAGTCGAATTTCCCATCCACGGTAGCTGGGCTTTCCACGGCAAACTATGTCAGTTCGACCCAGCTTGCTTCCACGGTAACAGGTTTGGGCACAGCAACGTATATTTCCACAGCCGGTCTGAATACCGCCCTTACATCGACAACCACAGGCCTTGGAACCGCAAACTATGTATCAACTCTATCCCTTACTTCCACGGTTCAAGGTTTAGGCACAGCAACGTATATTTCTACGGCCGGTCTGAATACCGCCCTTACATCGACAACAACCGGTTTAGGCACCGCAAACTATGTCTCAAGTACAGGCCTTACAAGTACTGTTCAAGGTTTGGGTACGGCGACGTATATTTCCACCGCTGGTCTGAATACTGCCCTTACATCCACTACCACAGGCCTTGGAACAGCCACTTATGTATCAACATCTGGCCTTACAAGTACTGTCACAGGCTTAGGCACCGCGACGTATGTATCGACCACTGGTCTTACGAGTACAGTCACAGGCTTAGGCTCAGCGACCTATGTATCGACAACAGGGCTCACCTCCACGGTCACAGGCTTAGGCTCAGCCACCTATATTAGTTCGCTTTCTCTCGTATCAACTGTTATAGGTTTAGGATCAAGTGGATATGTCTCATCAGCGCAGTTTTCCTCGGCCATTATTCGTGATCCAACCACTGGGAATATTACAACCACCAGTTCGATGAATTTCTTGAATAGTCGTGGACGTGGAAATATTAATTTAACCACTGATTTTTCTGCATTTTCTACTGGCAGTGGTACTGCGAATAATAATAATATTATGATTGGTATGTCCACAGTAATGTCTAATGCAACCACAAATACTTCAAATATAATTGCGATTGGTAATTCAGCTCTTCGAAATATAATATATAATACAAGTGGTGCAATTGCGATTGGCCATAATGCACTAAGCGGACAAAATAATATTACAACAGGTGCAATTGCCATAGGATCAAATGCAGGCCAATCTATGGCTGGGGCTACAAATATTGCTATTGGTGTAAATTCATTAAATATAGCAGGTAATGCAGCATCCCATAATTCAAATATTGCAATTGGTACAAATGCTGGTTCATCTGTTCAGCAATTAGGAGCATTTAATGTGATGATAGGTACAGATTCTGGTCGCAATAGTGTATCTGGATCATCTCAAGGACTTGCAGGTTCAAATAATCTAATTTTTGGAAATCGAGCAGGGTCGAATGCATCTTCCATTACAAACTCAATATATCTTGGATTTCAGGCAGGTTCATTTGCAAGAAGTACGAATACAATCTTCATAGGAACCCAAGCCGGTGTCAGCACGATTTATGATCAGGTCATTGGGATCGGTACCCAAGCCACAATTTCGACTATCAACAGTAATGTAATTGGTATTGGACCACTCGCAGGTGCTTCCAACGCAGGAACAAATACTATCTTTATTGGTTCCAATTCTGGGTGGGGAAATACAGGATGTAATACGATTGCCATGGGTCAAAACGCAGCACGTTCGAATACAGCTTCGAATGTAATTGCACTGGGCCTGAATGCAGGTCAAAATAACACCATCGCAGATCGTTTCTATGTCCAGGGATCATCGGCCACACCAGCCATCGTCGCAGATTTGGCCAACGACCGCCTCGGTATCAATACCAATAACAATCCAGCCTACACACTGGATGTTTCTGGGGATGCTTTTATTCGTACCACACTCTTAGTAAGTTCGATTAGTACAGCAAATCTCTTGGTAAGTACCACGTTGACAAGTAGTTTCACCTTAACCAATCAGAATCCCATCTGGACAGGTCAATTACAGATTTCTACTAACCGACTTTTCTATGTCAGTAGCGCTACGGCTACCACAGAATTTATCAATGTTCCAGAAATCACATCCACGGTGCAAGGGTTAGGAACAGCCACCTATATTTCCACCCTGGGCCTGAATACCGCCTTGGCATCGACCACAACCGGCCTCGGCACGGCTACCTATGTATCGACTCTGGGTCTCAATACTGCCCTTGCTTCGACAACGGCCGGCCTTGGATCAGCAAATTACGTCTCCTCTACGCATCTCGCATCCACGGTCATAGGCCTTGGCTCCGCAAACTATGTTTCCTCCCTTGGCCTTTCTACAATTCTCTATAGTACGGTAGCCATCCTAGCCTCTTGTAATTATGTCAGTTCGACACAGCTTGCTTCCACGGTAATTGGCCTCGGTACTGCCACGTATGTATCCACCACAGGACTCCGTGATTATGTCCGCAGTACAATTACCGGCCTTGGTTCCGCAGGATATATCAGTAGTCCCATTGAAGGTATTGTATCAACCGTACAAGGTCTTGGCACAGCAGGATATGTTTCCTCCTTACAACTCACCAGTACCGTCACAGGCCTTCTGAGCACACCCATCTTCAGTACGATTCGCACCACCAATCCTTATATTGCATTAGGGCCTCTTTCAGGTTCCAACGCTGCAACATTAGTGGGTCGTACAAATACAAGTGTATTTTTGGGAGAAAAGGCTGGGTCGAATGCGCTGGCTTACTCGCAAGTGGCAATTGGTTCAAACGCAGGAGCAAATATTCGCGATAGTAATTCAATTTCGATTGGAGAAAACGCAGGAGTCAGCAGTTTTGGAGAAGATCCAATTTCGATTGGTCACATGGCAGGTATGGGAAATCATGGAAACTTTAGTATTTCGATCGGTGCTGACGCAGGATTTAGTAGTTTTGGCAGTAACGTTGTGAGTATTGGAAATGAAGCAGGGTACGACAATGTAGGTGTGAATAACAATTTCATAGGTCAGCAAGCAGGGTATTCCAATGCAGCTGATTCTGTGAATGCCTTTGGGTTTCAGTCGGCACGTCAGAATACAGGAAACAATGTAATCGCAATTGGTTACAATGCGGCCTATCTGAATTCTGGTAGTAATGTTATTGCGATTGGATCAAACTCGGCAATTGCCAATTCAGAAAATAATCGTCTTTTCATTCGTGGAGGAACAAGAAACACAGTTGTTGGAGATCTTCTCAATAATCGGATTGCGATTGGAGGGGATAGTAATCCTACGGCCACCCTTGATGTCTATGGAACGGCCAAGGTAAGTACAAGTCTTACAACGGTCTTACTCAGTACAAATGTCTTAGAAACAAGTTCGATTCGAATGCTCGATGTTCCCAATTCCGCTTCTGGATTCTTGTATGCTTCCAATACAAACCTGTTTTATACAAACACGAGTATCAATGAAAAAATCCTCTATAATCGTGATCTCACAAGTACAACGGCAGGTTTAGGAACGGCAACCTATGTATCTTCTGCGGGTCTAATCAATAGCCTCACGAGTACAACGGCAGGTTTAGGAACGGCGACCTATGTATCTTCTGCGGGTCTAATCAATAGCCTCACAAGTACTGTCACAGGTTTAGGCACCGCCACATATGTATCTTCTCTACAGCTCATAAGTACAACTTCGCAACTGATTAGCCTCATTAATACCGCAGGAACAAGTACAAACCAGTTCAATGATTTAACCGTAAGTTCGATTTCAATGATTGTAGGAACAGTCCCTGCCCAGGTTGAAAAGTATATTCTTGCAGGGTCAAATACAGGTGGTGGGAATGGTTTGAAATATTCTTTGGATGGATCGAATTGGTTGAACGTAGCTTCTGGAACATTTACTTCACGTGGGTATGCAACAGCCTTTGGAAATCGTCTCTTATTGGCAGGTGGGTCGAATAATCCATGGGTAGAAAATGGGACAATTCGTTATTCCACGGATGGATCAAATTGGTCGAATGCAGTATCAGGTGCCTTTAATCAGTTTTGTGGATCTTTATGGAAACATCCTTCAAGTAATTTTTGGTTGGCAGGAGGACAGGACTCGAATGGGGTAACCTCTTGTTTCAAGTATTCATATGATGGATCAAATTGGTCCAATGTAACAAGTCATAATTTCACAGCGGCACCCTCAAACTTTGCATGGAATGGTTCGAACCTTTATATGGCGGTGGGAAGCGGGTCAACCAGTAATGCAAGTATTCAGTGGTCTGTAAATGGCCTTGTATGGAATAATGCCTCTTCAGGGGGTCCTACAAATGGGGCGTATGGGATTGCATATGGAAATGGTATATGGGTAGAGGCAGGTACAGATGGAGGTGGTAATGGACAAACAAAATGGTCAGTGAATGGTTCCAATTGGTTTGAAAGAAATTCAGGAAGTTTTGGAGGGTATCATTATAGCGTTACCTTTGGAAATAACCGTTTTGTAATGGCAGGAGAGGCAAATGATGGTGCAAATAATTCAATTCATTACAGTACAGATGGTTCCAATTGGACATCACAATCTTCAGGAGGTGGATTTATGTATGATGTAGAATATATTACAAGTAATATATTTTATGCGGTTGGAAATAACCAATATCCAACAGTACAAAAGTCGATCAATGGTGGATCAAATTGGACAGATAGTGTGGCAAGTGGGGCCTTCACACAACGTGCTGCTTCAATTACATATCAGTCCACACTTCCTATTGGATATGTAACACAAACAGTATATGTATCATCTGGAAGTATGTATATTGATACTACAAAACTTGCGAATACATCAGAAGTTATTTCTTCAATTGCCGGCCTTGGCTCAGCCACCTATGTTTCCACTACTGGTCTTACGAGTACAGTAACTGGCCTTGGAACCGCAACCTATGTTTCTACTTCTGGCCTTACGAGTACGGTACAAGGACTTGGCTCAGCCACGTATGTTTCCTCACTTGGTCTTACGAGTACGGTCCAAGGGCTTGGCACTGCCACCTATATTTCCTCACTCGGCCTCACAAGTACGGTAACCGGCCTTGGCACTGCCACCTATGTTTCTACTTCTGGCCTTACGAGTACGATCCAAGGCCTTGGCACTGCCACCTATATTTCCTCACTCGGCCTCACAAGTACGGTAGCCGGCCTTGGCACTGCCACATATATTTCCTCATCGCAGTTAATTTCCGCAATTCAGGCCGTACAATCTGCCACAAATTTATCAAACATCAGCAGTGTGACCATTACAACAAGTAATGCTACAACAAGTAGTCTGAAGTTTATCGAAAATATCCAAACTATTCCTGAAAAATTCATTATTGTAGGAGGGGATTATCCAACATATAAGAGTATTCAATTATCATCCGACGGATCCAATTTTAGTAATGCGACTGGATCATATGATACTGAAGTAAATAATATTGCCTATGGAAATGGCCTCTATGTTGCTACAGGTGTTGGGTCTTCAAGATTACTCTATTCATCGGATGCAACAACATGGTCTTCAAATGGAATTACTGGAAACTTTGGCAGTGTCGCTTTGGTACCACTCTATGTATCATCTCTTGGATTATGGATTGTGGGTGGACGTCCAGGAATAAAATATTCATCCGATGGATCCAATTGGTCAGATGCCACAAGTTATTATACAGGAGGTTCAGATGATGTCAATGGTCTCGCAACAAATGGGTCGATTATTGTTGCAGCAGGGACGGTATCAGGACAGGCAACACGGAGTATTCAATGGTCATCTGATGGATCAAATTGGAATCTTGTGAATACAAGTGTGGGGGGATTTAGCGAAGCACTTGATGTAACCTATGCGAATGGCGTATTTGTGGCGGTGGGTTCTTACGCAATCATATACAGTACAGACGGATCCAATTGGAACGCGTTACCATCTGGGCCAATTGCGAAGAATGTAAAGAGTGTTACATATGGAAATTCAAACTTTATGGCAATCGCGCAAGAAAGTCCAGATATTGTATATCGTAGCGCAAACGGTTCCAACTGGACATCCACTACAACAACACTTGGAACCAATACGTATAAGGTCCGATATGCGAAAGATTCTCGATTTTATTGGGCAGGGATCGATGCTACTGGAAGTAATTCAATGGTGAAATACAGTACAGATAATGGTTCGAATTGGTCTCCGCTTGTTACAGGTGGATTTACAGGTTCTGGTCGATCCTTCTTATATACTACAGGGGTTATAACAACAAATTTGAATACATTGTATGTATCCTCAGGTGTATTACGCTTTGATGGATCTTCTTTCCTAGATACAAATGTAATTACTTCTACAGTAGCCGGCCTTGGCTCAGCAAGTTATATTTCTTCTACACAGCTTGTATCTACCACGGAGAATCTTGTAACACGAATTAATGCAATGATTGATCCAGATGAACTTGCATCGACGGTAATTGGACTTGGAACTGCAGGATTTGTGAGTACGATTGGCCTGGATACAAAACTTGCGTCCACGGTAACAGGCCTTGGCTCAGCTACCTATATTTCGAGTACACAGTTAGTTTCCACAACAGAAGGAATTTACACCTATGTAAGTTCCTTTATTGATCCAACGGAGCTTGCATCCACGGTAATTGGCCTTGGAAGTGCCAGTTTTGTGAGTACGATTGGTCTAGATACAAAGATGGCATCCACCGTGGCCGGCCTTGGCACAGCATCGTATGTTTCTTCCACCCAACTCTTATCGACTACTCAGAACCTTATTACACGAATTGCGACGGTGGATATTGGGACAAATGTAAATCTGAGTACGGCAAGTATGGAATATCTTACAATTCGCAAAGACACCTTTATTTCCCCACTTTTTGTGGCAGTAGGGCGTGACGCATCGAATAATGCAATCCAAACAAGTACCGATGGATCAAATTGGACAGTCCGTTATGTATCACCATCTCCCTTTGACTATAATGATATTACATACAGTGAACAATATGGGTTTTTTGTGGCAGCAGGAGGGTTAATTAAATCGAGTGATGGTATTTCATGGACAACATCTGGAATTGGTGATCCATCAGGGTTATTTTTACGAAATGGAATTTTCTATGAACCATCGCGAAATCTACTTTTATTAACAGGACAAGGGTCACTTACAAACGTAATTTTCTATAGTTCAAACTTTGGTTCCAATTGGACAAGTGCGAATACTGGGTTTACTACCGCATTTTCTTCGCAGGGATATAAATTTGCCTATAATGGAAGTAACTTATTTGTCTGCGCAGGATCTGATAATACTGCAAATGCAGCCCTTCAATGGTCTTCAAATGGTTCGAACTGGAATGCGGCTGCATCTGGAATTGATTCAGACCAGCCATCAAAGAAAAATTTCACAGATGTTGCATTTGGAAATGGAGCATGGGTTGCTGTAAATCAATTTGGTCAGGTAAAATACAGTACTGATGGGTCCAATTGGAGCAATGTATCAGGGACATTCCAAAATCCACAAATTTCAGTGACCTATGGCAATGGGCGTTTTATCACATCTGGTTATACATTTGTGAATGGGGCAAGTGCGTATGTAAGTACAGATGGTTCAAATTTCACTGCGATTTCGAGTAATTTCCCCAATCGTACAATTAGTGTTGTTCAGCATATATCCAGTTCGATTTTCATGTATGGAGCGGAAACAAATGGCGGACTTCCAGGAACCCAATCTCTTGCAATCAGTACCGACAATGGTTCAAATTGGTCGTATATTGCTTCTGGTGGTTTTACAAATGGCAATGGTGCAAAGGGTATTGTGTATCGTCCATTCCGTTCATATACACCATCTACAAATGTTCTTTATCTTTCTGCAAATCAGCTTGTCCTTTCAACTCCCTCGATTGTAACTTCCATTGTAACAACTTCAAGTTTACAAAGTACGGTAGCCGGCCTTGGAACCGCGAGTTACGTAAGTACAGCAAGCCTTACTTCCACGGTTCTATCATTTAACAGTAATATGGGTACAAGTAATATTACACTCAGTAATGTGAATGTGATTATTGGACAAAATGCAGGCCTTGGGCAAACAGGTTCTTCTATTGTGGCAATTGGGGATAGTACTGCTACAAGTAACAGTGTCAATTCTATAATTGCGATGGGTCTAAATGCGGCAACTAGAAACAGTGGAGTACAGACAATTGCGATTGGGGGAGATGCTGCTCGATCAAACACGGCTGCAAATACGATCGCAATGGGAACAGGAGCAGGATACCAGAATACAGGATATTCTCTGTTAGGATTTGGAACACAGGCAGGATGGCAAAATACAGGGACTAGTGTAACTGCAGTTGGAGAAGGTGCAGCATATGGAAATACAGGAAATAATGTAGTTGCGGTTGGGCCATATGCTGGATATTCCAATAATGGATCAACAAATACGTATCTTGGGTTGGGTGCTGGATATTTCGGTACTGGAGCATCGAATATTGGAATTGGATTTTATGCTGGAGAAAGATCGGTAGGATCAAACAACGTATTAATAGGGCGTTATCCAGGACTTTCAAATACAGCATCAAATTCAATTCAAATTGGACGATCTACTGCGCAATATAGTAAGGGATCCGATAATATTGCTCTTGGCTTTGCTTCACAATTCACAATGGGTATTAATAATCAAAATGCGGCACAAGTTGGTTCCAATATTTCGCTTGGGATTGGGTCGATGCAAAATACAGTTTCTACCTTAAATAATAATATTACAATTGGGTCATTTTCAGGGGTTAGTTTAATAGGAGGTTCCAATATTTTTATTGGACGCAGTGCTGGTGATACAACACTAAGTAGTATGTTTGAAAGTATTCATATTGGTTCCTACGCAGGTTTCCAAGGAAGAGGTTCTTCAAATATTTCTCTTGGTCAGAATACCCTATATCGTAATAGTACAATTCAATCTGTTGTATTGGGTGTAAATGCAGGATATGAAGCACAAGGAAACAATATTTACGCAATTGGTGTAGAAGCTGCAAGAAGTAGTATTACAACCCACCATATAGCAATCGGATCCAATGCTGGTTATTCCAATAATGGAAATAATGTAATTACAATCGGACAAAACGCCGGTGTATTCAATACAGCATCGAATGTAATTGCACTGGGCCAAGCCGCAGGCTCGAATAACACAGAATCAGATCGTCTCTATGTGAAGGGATCGGCTGCCAATACCTTAACAGGTGATCTTGCGAATCGTCGTCTTGGGATTGCCATGAACGGTGCTCCCCAATTTACCTTGGATGTGAGTGGTACCGCAAATATTACTGGAATTGTCACCGCACAAACTCAACTTATTACACCAGATCTCTCCGTCAGTACAACAAAGTTTGTAGATTTGGCTACAAATGCATCCACAGGGTCAATCTATATGAGTTCGCAACGGCTCTATTTCACAAGTTCTTCCCTTGTAAAAGAGTTTATTACAGATAATCAATTGGTATCGACAACACTCGGACTTTCAACCTATGCTTCCTCTTTCATTGATACCACAGAAATGAATTCTTCGATTCGTGGCCTGGGTCGTACATATGTAAGTAGCGGTGGTGCCTTAGTCCGATTTGATACGACCAATAGTAATATTGGGATAACATCGAATCTGGCAGGAATTGTGGGTCGTTGTAATATTGCCATAGGAGGGGATGCTGGAACAACCTTCCAGCAGACGTCCAACATTGTCGGTTCGATTGCGATCGGCCCAGGAGCAATGTTTCAGGCTAAGGGGACTGATTCTGGAAGTATTGGATTTGTGGCAATGGGTATTTTTGCGGGTTCCAATATTAGTTCTGGGAATAATGGAATTACCATTGGTCGATTTGCAGGGAACGGCGCAATTGGCGAAGGCCTTATCGCAATTGGGAATACGCCAGGTCAAAATATGCGCGGCACGAATCAAATCACAATCGGTGCCAACGCAGGAAAGGATGTTGGGCGATTTACCAGTACAATCACTGGTTCCAACATTATGATTGGTTTCAACGCAGGGTACGAAGCAGTCTGTACGATTACTAATAACGTGGTGATTGGTACCTACGCAGGGTATCAGGGGGCAGCAGGATCTTCCAACGTATTTATCGGCTACAGTGCTGGTCACGATACGAATCTAGCCGTGAATGACGCAGTCTATATTGGTCCTATGGCAGGCCGTTATGGTGTTGGTGATCACAATATTGCGATTGGTCAAAATACTTTTTACAACGGTCTTGGAAGTAATAACGTGATCCTTGGTCAAGATGCAGGATATGACATTTCTGCTTCCAATATTATTGCCCTTGGTCAAGCCGCCGGTCAAAATATCACAGGTCGTGGTGACTACTTTATGGTAAAGGGGTCGATACCAACCCACGCAATGATTGTGGATCTTTCCAATTCGTATGTGGGAATTGGCCAAGATAACTACCCAACATGTGCCTTGGATGTGGATGGAGATGTCTGTATTACAAGCAATCTTATTGTTCAAGGAGGGGTAAGTGTTCAGGGAACCACGACGATTACCAGTATTGTAACACCCCTGATCTCTTCGCAGGAAGCCTACATAAGTACTGCGTATATGGAAAATAACTATACAAGCACACTTATCAACGCCTATCAATCAACCCTCTACGCAGAAATTCAGAATCTGAGTACCGCAATCGCGCATATTACGCGAGCAGATATTTCGGATGCGAATATTAGTACTCTGAGTACCAATGTCATTACTACGGAATACCTGAATGTGATTTCTTCTGCGTATGTGGAAGGAACCTTGAGTGCAAATATCCTTGCCGTCGAGGTACAATATACGATCAGTACAATTTCGACCCTGCGTATTAGCACAGATGAAGTATTGGCAAAGGATGAAATTCATTGTTATTCTACAATTTCAACCCATTCTCTTGTAATTTATGGGGCAAGTACATTAACCGTCCAAGGGTCGTCACGATTTACAGGAGGGATTGATGTAGTGAATTTAACCGCATCAGGAGTATTCAAAGCAGATTCAGTCTCTACACCACAGATTGAATGTAGTACAGTGGCCCTTTTGGATCAATATAATTATACGTATGGAGAAATCTTTACTTCGGCAAATCGCATCTTATTCCATTCCTATGATCTCTTTGAAATTATTACAAATCCAGAACTATTCAGTACAACACAAGGCCTCATGAATTTTGTGACCAATTACATTGATCCAGAGGAATTAACAAGTACCATTATTGGGATTGGATTTGGAACTCTTCTTGAATCCACGGTAACCGGCCTTGGAACGGCAGGATACATTTCCTCACTCTCCCTCCAATCCACGATTACAGGCCTTGGCTCCGCAAATTATATCAGTTCAGCCCAACTCACTTCTACCACAGAAGGCCTTGCGACCTATATTTCGAGCTTCATTGATCCCACAGAACTCGCAAGTACCATCACAGGTCTTGGTACAGCATCCTTTGTTTCCAGTATTGGATTCCAAGACAAGCTTACCTCCACGGTCCAAGGCCTTGGATCTGCGAATTATATTTCAAGTGCACAACTTCTCTCGACCACACTTGGCCTCGAACAGTATGTGTCGAGCTTTATTGATCCAACGGAACTGGCAAGTACCGTCATTGGACTTGGAAGTGCCGGCTTTGTGAGCACGATTGGCCTGGACACAAAACTCGCTTCGACGGTCCAAGGACTCGGCACCGCAACCTACATTTCCTCCTCACAACTCACCTCCACGGTGGAAGGTATGGGTACCGCAGGATATTTATCCTCTGTCACCGGTGGAAATGTGATCTTCCGTGATAACCTTACATCAACTGTTACCGGCCTCGGCACTGCAACCTATATTTCCTCATCCCAACTCATTTCTACCACACTTGGACTTGAGCAGTATGTTTCTAGTTTCATTGATCCAACGGAACTGGCAAGTACCGTCATTGGCCTCGGTAGTGCAGGCTTTGTAAGTACGATTGGCCTGGATACAAAACTCGCCTCCACTGTCCAAGGACTCGGAACCGCAACGTATATTTCCTCCAGTCAACTCCTCTCCACCACAACTGGACTCCACACCTATATTTCAAGCTTTATTGATCCAAGTGAACTCACAAGTACCGTCATAGGCCTCGGCACAGCAGGCTTCTTATCATCCGTTCAAGGAGGCGATGTAGTCTTTAAAACCGATTTAACATCAACCGTTACAGGCTTAGGCACCGCAACGTATATTTCTTCGGCAACCTTACAATCTTCAATCACAGGTCAGCTCTATACAAGTACAACTGGTCAAGTGATTTATAATAATACGACGCCATTAATTTCTCTTTCTGAAATGGTATCGACGGTACAATCATTACTCAACCAACCAACGGTTCACCGCCTTCAGAGTTACGGATTTTAAAAAATAAATGGAAAATATGTATAAGGCATGTATTCGATTGTATTGTATTAAAAACCATCTTTATAATTATTTTTCTATAATTATAAGTAGAGTTAAAATGCCATCTTTACCCGCTACTTTTTTAAGTAGTAGTACGGCAGCCGTGCTTCTTAGAACCTCCGACGCATCTGGGGCGCTGATTTTACCCTCTGCAGCAGCGGTACCAGGACGTATTCTTACATTTAAGGATGTATCAGGATCATTTTATAATTCTACTCTTACCTTATATACATCTGGTACAGATAAATTTGAAAATGGATCTCAATCGTATACTGTAAATCAGCGTTATGGGAATGTGACGTTTGTAGGGGGGGCAGATGGTCGTTGGTATCAACTTGGTGGAACAAATGCGGTGGAAGCTGTGATTTCGACCCTTCATGTGAGTAGTATTACTGGTGACGGTTCATTGCTGACAGGTCTGAATGTGGGGGGGAGTATGCAATCTACGGTAGCAGGCCTTGGAACCGCAGGATATATTTCTTCTACACAGCTCTTATCTTCGATTGATGGAATGTATATTTATGTGAGTTCTTTTATTGATCCAAGTGAGCTTGCTTCTACAGTTGTTGGCCTGGGGACTGGTCAATATGTAAGTACGGCAGGGTTTGATGTGAAGCTTGCTTCTACCGTTGCTGGTTTAAGTACTGCAGGTTATATTTCTTCTTCACAACTTGTATCTACAACTGCGGGTCTTCAAGATTATATAAGTACCTTTATTGATCCTACTGAGCTTACAAGTACTGTTATTGGCCTTGGAACTGCTGGTGTTGTGAGTAGTCTGAACTTGACATCCACGGTAGCAGGCCTTGGAACCGCAAATTATCTTTCTGGACCAGTGATTTCGGTCAGTAGTATCCGAATGAATCAGAATATTCTAATTGGTGTCAATGCCAATGCGACCCCAACAACTTCTACACTCACAAACACGATCGTCATTGGTTCAAACGCAGCCATTGGTATTTCTACAATTGATAGTGTGGTGATTGGGCAACTTGCTGGACAGAGTGCTCGGCTGAATTCAAACGTATATATTGGTTTTGGCGCAGGGGCAAGTTCGATTGGTGCTCGTAATACATTTGTTGGTCGTTTTGCTGGATCCAATTCGGCAATTGTGGGTACAGCCTCTCCAGCGGTTGCAATTGGAAGTGCAGCCGGTATTAGTGCCTCTACAATTGATAATGCGGTTATCATTGGGAATAATGCAGGAAATGGATACATCGGTTCAAATGGTATATTTCTTGGTTCACAAGCAGGAGCAGGTGGATCAGGTACAGAAGTAATAAGTATTGGTTTACAAGCAGGTCTTAGTGCAAGTTCAATAACACAGTCTGTTCATATTGGTGCGCAGGCCGGGACATCAAATAAAGGATCTTACGTTGCACTTATTGGTACAACTGCAGGATTTTCAAATAGCGGTGCTGAAACAGTTGCCATCGGTATCAATGCAGGATACCAGAATAGTGGTGCAATTACAAGTGTGTTAGGATCCCATGCAGGGTATCGTAATACAGGGGGACGTCTCGTTGCTGCAGGATACAATGCAGGATATTCAAATACAGGAAGTGATAGTATTATTCTTGGTACAAATGCTGGTTCCAACAATACAGGATCTTCAGTCGTCGCAATTGGTCCAGAAGCAGGGCGTGCACAGCGTGGAGATCGTAATATTTCATTGGGTTATTATGCAGGATCGAACGCACGTAACTTAGATGGTATCTTTATTGGATCAGAAGCAGGAAAAGATATTTCAGGGGCGTATGATATTGGGATTGGTTTTCAAGCGCTTGAAAATGCTCGGATTGCCTCTGGTCAAACATTCCATACCGCAGTAGGATTTGGAGCCCTCTTTTCCACCTTAAGTACCCAGGCAATTGCTATTGGGTTGAATGCAGGATCCATGAATATCGCTGCAAATACAATTTCGATTGGTTCCACTGCCGGATCCAACAGTCGTTCTCAATATGGTATTGCGATTGGGTTTAATACCGCCATTTCTACCACTGGAATGGATACCATTTTTGTGGGTCGTGCAGCTGGTCAGAGTAACAGTGGGGCAAATACGGTAGCCATTGGGAATGAAGCAGGAGTCCAGAATACAGGATTCGGCGGTGTTTTCTTAGGCCCTCGTGCTGGATACCAGAATACTTCTCCCTTCCAGTTTATTGTGCGTGATTTTAACGGAAATGCGAATCCTCTGATCCAAGGAAGCATGCAGAGTAATGCGCTAGCAATTGGCAAAACCGCCATTACTGCTCAACTCGATGTATCTGGAAGTGCTATTTTCAGTCAAAATGCTACCATGGTCAGTTCCATTGTATCTGGGGCCTTGAGACTCAATGCAGGGACGCTTACCGTCAGTAGTGGTACACTCTTGGTGAATGGGACTGCGGTCACAGGAAGTGGTGGTGCCTTATCCACCATTATGGTCAGTAGTATTATTACCCCAGATACCGTCTATATTAGTCCTGCAGAAATTCCAACTGTCAGCACGGCAATTACATCTGTCTTAATTGGTTCCAACGCAGGGCAGTATGTGAGTACAAGTGATGCAGTTCTTATTGGTACAACCTCTGGACAATATGCCGCTGGAAATGATCTTATTGCCCTCGGTCGTGAAGCAGGGAAATCCAATACCGGATCGTATAATATTTTACTTGGGTACCGTGCTGGTTATAATACAACCGCAAATGAAACCTTCATTGCAAAGGGTAGTAGTATAAACCCTCTCTTGTACGGTGATATGGCATCTGGAAAATTATCAGTTGGTAAGGCATCCGTCGGCGCATACAACTTTGATGTGTCAGGAAGTGCCTTTATTTCTGGAACTCTCTCGACTAATACGATTGTCGTCTATGGTTCGAATACGCTCTACAGTCAAGGATCCTCGATTTTCACCGGCGCAACAGTGTTTACAAGTACGCCGGCCATTGGAAATACAGCCTCTACGATTATTACGGTGGATCAGCTTGTATCGACGGTCGCTTCGCTCCTCGCCCAGCCAACTGTACAAAATACTCAATCCTATACATTTTAAACATGCTTGAAATCTGTGGACTCTTATGCGGACCTTTGAGCGGACACGTTAGCTAGAAACAGTGATTTTTACGTTTATTCTATTCAAAAAAAGTGAGATTTTAGAATAGAATACCATGTCGGTACAATCAGACTCATCGATGCTTCTGGCAAATACAGTCAATGCGTCAGGAACGATAACCCTTCCATCGGCCACCGCAAAGCCAGGGCGTGTGATTACATGTAAAGATATTGGGGGAAACGCAGGAGTTTCTTCCATTATTCTCAGTACAATTTCTGGTCAGATGTTTGAAGATGGCCTTTCTCTCCGAACCATTAATCAGGCCTATGGATTTGAATCGTTTATTGCCACGTCCGGTGGGAAATGGCTCACGGTGGCTGGAAATGAACTCTATGATATCGGCGCAAGTACCGCCACTCTTCAACAAACCCTTACGAGTTCCATCAAATCGTATAATATTGTAACATCCTCCATGAATGTTTTACAAACCCTTTCAACCTACCAGATTGATATCTATGGACCCTCGACCTTACGAGCACATGGCCCCTCATTTTTCTTGGGTGACATGTATAATACGACGCAACTTTCTACCCCATCCCTTTTGACCAGTTCGATCAATGCGCAAGAATATTTATACAAGTCAAACCCCCAGCCCTATATTCAGTACGGAACAAGTACTTTTCAGACACTTCAGAATGCGATTGTTTTACCGGTACATTACGCAGATAAGAATTATTCGATTAGCCTTACCCCCTATGACGCAACAAAAAACGATCTTCCACCGCATGCGTCCTCCATTTCGGTAAGCAGTTTCTATGCGCATGGGGAATCTGGAAAAGGGTTTTATTGGACCACCTTTGGGAAAATATAAGAATATCTTCTATCCCTTCTATCGTTTCTATCCTTTGGACACCTTCAAAAGGCGTCTGAAATCAACCTTCTATCCTTTGGACAATCGGTTGTACCGATAGACCACATCCATCTGCCCTTCCAGCTCACGAATACGGTCTTCCAGTTTTTTGACTGCTTCGACCAGGACCGGAACCACCTTAATGTAACTGACTCTCCAATAGTCATCCGTTGTGTCTTCTCCCTCTTCTACGGAAGTCGGTTTCGCAACGGCAATTGGAAGGACCTTATCCACCTCTTGGGCAAGAAAACCAATATCCTCTTCGCCGTTTTGTTTCCAGTTAAAATATACCCCACGAATCCCCTGCAATGTCTGAAGGGGTTGATAGATAGGCGTTATATTTGTTTTGAGTCGTTTGTCCGACGTTTGAAATAATGTTCGACAAGTAATATCACCGGTGGTTGTAATCGCCCCATCAGCTGTAACAGCTCCAGTAATACCACTGTTAAACTGTACCGGACTATTGAACGCAACGGTTCCAGTATTAAATGTTGTAATTGTATTTGTAAGTACATTATAATTTCCAGTATCCACCATGGTATTTGTCGCATTTATCTGATTTTGAGCAGTTACAATGGCAGTATCCCCACCGGCCGGATCCCCCACATTAAACACAGGAATGATTTGTTTTAGGAATTCATTATCGCCACTGTAGAAAGACATTCTCTTCTACTATACCTTTACTGATTCTATTTAAATATAAGAATCCCATTTCATGTTTTAGAAATATATGATATGCGTTTTCTTATGCGTCCATAACAATCTTCTTATAACAATTAGAAGTCATAGGATGAGTACGGTCCCGATCACGATAACGCCAAGCACGTCTGTCGTGTTAATTAACGTGGACGACTATGCTCCAAATTATCCTGTCGTGCTTTTTGGAAAGGACGCAGCCTATGGGAAACTTGTTACCGTGCGCGATAAGTCTGGTACTGCCAATGTAGACACGCCCATTTATATTAGTACATCTGCGAATGCTGTATTTATTTCCGATGTCAGTGGCGATGCCTTTACAATTGATCAAGCATTTGGAAGTGCGACTCTTATGTATAAGGGAGAAAATGTGGAAACGGAGTTGGGAGAATGGGCCATTGTGAATACCTTTGCCTATCCTGGGGCAACTGAATTTGCCACCTTTCGCGAGGCAACGGTGAGTACTCTTACGGTGGATGGCGGTATATTCAAATATGAATATGACGGGGATGTCATTATGACTCTCCACAGTACTATTTTTGATATTAGTGCCAATATTCTAATGAACGACTTTGATATTTCTGGGGTGGGTATTCTATATACCGATGAGATCTATGGGAATTATTCTGAAATAAGTTCAATTAGTCTTAGTACATTATATGCAACGGACTTAATTGAAACAGAAATTTTATCAACGGTGGAACTGTATGCTGACTACTCAAGTACCAATACGGCAGAAATTAATGACTTGACAGTGGAATCAACTCTTGCGGAATACATTGAGGCCACGAGTATTTCCACTACGGAACTTTATGCGGATGAGTTTAGTACTGTCTATGCGGAAAGTAAGTATCTGGAAGCGAGTACGATCTATGCGACGGATCTGATTGAAACGGATATGATTTCCACTGTGTATTTATATGCTGACTATTCGAGCACCAATACGGCAGAAATTAATGACTTGACAGTGGAATCAACTCTTGCGGAATACATTGAGGCCACGAGTATTTCCACTACGGAACTTTATGCGGATGAGTTTAGCACCATCTATACCGAAAGTAAGTATTTGGAAGCCAGTACGATCTATGCTACCGATCTGATTGAAACTGAACTTATTTCTACCGTGGATTTGTATGCTGACTACTCGAGTACGAATACGGCAGAAATCAATGAACTCACGGTGGAATCGACCATTGCGGAATACATTGATGCCACCGTAATTTCGACCATTGATCTCTATGCGGAATCCTTGAGTACAATTGATGGGGAGATTAAGGACCTTTTTGCCAGTACAATTACAGTCTCAGATTATCTGGAAACCGAATATATCAGTACCACCGATTTAACCGCGGATTGGGTCAGTACAATTGATGCTGAAATTAAAGATTTAATAGTGAGTTCGATCACAGCAGACTTTCTGGATATTGATTCCATTTCCACAACTCGTCTTGGAGCTGACTTTATCAGCAGTTTCGCAATTAGTACATTTTCTTTAAAAGCAGATCGCGCGGTTATCAGTAGTGTCTTAAATGTGCGAAGTAGTATTGTCACCCCCAATTTCTATACAAGTACAATTCTGTTACAAGATACCAGTGGAGCAACCTTTACCCCCATCGCGAATCAGCACCGTATTACGGTAAGTAGTGGTATGGCTCGTCTGAATAATCAAGATATCTATGTCATCCCTCGTCTGATTAGTACTCATAATCTGTTTCTGAGTTCAATCAATGTCTCCACAATTGTAATGCGAGATATTACCACAGGGACACGAGAAATTATTGAATCCAAGAATGATGAGCTCTATTATAACAATTCCACGGTTCAAATCGCCGCCCCTTTTTATAGTACGGTGGGATACATTGCGAGTACATTTACTGGAAGTACAATCTCCACCGTTCGTCTTTTTACAAATACCCTTTCCACGACGTCCAATATTTTTGTGGGGGGAAATTCGCTCCTAACTGGTTGGACAAGTACCACTACCCTGAATGCGTCGAATGTGAGTGTGGCAACCACCGTTGTTACACCAGCCCTGAGTACCAATACAATTAGTACAAATAATATTGTTGCTCAAAATATAAGTAGTGGAAGCGTCATAACATCTTCCATTCTCGGTTCAACTATTTCCTTGAGCAATGCGATTACTGTTCCTTGGATCAGCACAATAAGTATTAGTACAAATACTCTATTTGGATCCATGGTGAGTACAACAAGTAATTTCACAAGCACACTTGTGGTAAATACATTATCATCTATGCCTGGCTTTTCAATGAATGTAAATGGAGATGCGTTTATTCGTACGCTCTATATTAGTAGTCTTTATGCTTCCACACAACAAGTAACTGGAACAGAACTTGGACGCTTAGCTATTAACTGTAATTCACCACAAGATACACCTATATTTTATCACTTGGATGTTCGTGGAAATGCGCATGTTGCCTCAAATTTCTATACCAGTTCCATATTTACCAGTACGGCCTTTGTGAGTAGTTTCTTACAATCTCGTCAGATTAGTACCCTTTCCTTACAAACACAGGATCTTTCGGCAACCAATCTTGCCTTTTTGAATAATGTCCAGGCAAGTACGATGAATGTAAGTTCTTTGAATGTTCTGAGTACGGCCACAAATACCTTGACGGCGTTTGCCTCGATGGGTACCATTTCAACCTTTACAAGTAGTATTCATGTTGGGTCGAATCTGAATGTGGGGAATGGATTTATACGAATGAATCCGGTGGATAATCGTATAGGATTGGGGAATACAACCACACGTGTTGAAATTTCTGGAAACTATATTCGTCACAATGCGCAATTATCGAATGTCTTAGCAACCCCCAATGTAACCATGCTTCAGAACAATACAGGTGCGAACATTGAAATTTTCGAAGGGACGAACACCGCCACCACAAAAAATGCGACACTTACCGTAACAAGAACAAGTGGGACATCGACCAAATTTTACACGGAAGATGTACAGTCGAATACAAATCTTCGTGTTGGTCAAGGGTTTTTAGGGGGCAATAATACTGGGGTCACAAATACGTATGGTCTCCAGTATGGTGCCAATAATTCGGTAACTCCAGGGATCTATATGAATAGTGAGGGAGTTGGGATCAACACACGACAGAATCTGGTAGCCGGCGCTGCCCTTACGGTGAATGGTCAGATACAATTATCGAATACAGGATTACCCATCCGTATTAATGGTCCAAATAGTGATACAAATAATACTTCTACCGTCATTCAATTTAATCGCCAGACCAATGTACAAAGTGCCTTTTTGGGTCATTCAAACATTGCCACGAATGATTTTTCGATTCGTACCACGATTGATGGTGGAAATATCTTACTTCGTACCAATCGCGACAATACTGGTTCCATTTTTATTCAGGATGTAAGTGGTCTTGTGGGGGTTGGCACCACCGCCCCTCGATATAACCTTCACGTAATTGGTCAGATGTTTGCGAGTACAATCAGTACCACCAACCTTTTCACCAATTCGATTCGTATGGTCGCGGATACTTCTGGAATTTATCAGGGCATGTATTTATCGTCTGGCCGCCTGATGTTGGACAATCGTGCGATCGCTTTCACCACGGATACTCAATCCAATACAGGTGGTATCGCAAGTATTCCTCTCAATCTGAGTGCAAATACCCTTGTAATAAGCACCATTAGTTCGCAACAGCTCTTTACCAGTACCTTAACCGCAAATGGCCTCACGACACTCATCAATCAACCGATTTTGCGCCGTTGGGTTGGAGTTGGTTTTGGGGCATCAAATATTGAATGGAGTGATGATGGATTGAATTGGGAATTTCCTACAAATCAGATTTTTACAGGTGATAGTGTAAACACCGTCATTTATGATGGAACAAAATTTATTGCTGGAGGACCTACAATTGGTACAAGTATCGATGGAAAAACATGGACGCAATCCCCATCTCTTCCAGCATTTTCAATATGTTCTGCGATTGCTACAAATGGTCGCACGTATCTTGCTGGTTGTATGGGTACAAATAAAATCCTTACAAGTGTAAATGGTTCAAACTGGTCGGCAGTTACAACATCTGTATTTGGAACAAGTTGTTCTGGTATTGCAACCAATGGTCGTATTTGGGTAGCCGTCGGCGAAGGTACGAACACAATTGCGTATAGTACAAACAATGGCTCATCATGGACCGGCATTGGAACAAGCATCTTTTCAACAGTTGGAAGAAAAGTCGTGTATAATGGAACAATGTGGGTAGCATGTGGGGTTGGAACAAATCAGGTTGCATATAGTTATAATGGAATTAATTGGACTGGAATTGCGACTTCGCCTATGAATCTAAATGTGTATTCGATTGCATGGAATGGAAATATGTGGGTAGGGGTTGGAGAAGGTACGTTTACAATTGCATATTCGTATGATGGGATCAACTGGACTGGAGTTACAAATTCGACTTCTGTTTTTTCATCGGCAGGCCTCGGTGTAGAATGGAATGGTCAAATATGGCTGGCTGGTGGTTATGGAACAAATACGCACGCATATTCATTCGATGGTATAAATTGGACAGGAAATGGAAGTGGAAAATTATCTTCTCAAGTGAATCAATATGCCTACAGTTCCAATCTGACTCCAGATCTCCAGATGAGCAACTTTGGAATTTACAGTCAGGGGGTGCCGAATTACACGCAATCGACCAATCAGCTTCTGATTACATCGACCACATCCGTCTTAAATAACAGTCTGTTTGTGAATAATGCGACCAATAATGTGGGGATTAATGTCCTTCCTTCGACTACGATTGCCCTCGATGTGAATGGACAACTTCGCAATAATAGTCAGTCATATCTCTCAAGCCTTGTCACCAACAGTGTGAGTTCGATGTTTCTGAATACGAGCAATCTGACCACCACGATTGAAAACAGCCGTGTGCTGAATACGAGCTCCATTTTTGCGAGTACGATTCTGACCAGTTCAATCAATACGAGTTCGATTAATACGAGTACCATTCTGGCAACTCAACTCCTCACATCAACCATATCCACCAATATGCTTACCGCCTCCATGATTTCTACAAATATGCTTACCGCTTCTACTGCGATGTTTATATCAACAACAGCAAATTCAATGATTACCTCACATATTAGCGCAAATTACGCATTTATTTCTTCCATTGCCATTGGTACAAATACAAATAAGGCTCCATTTTTTATCAGTACAAATACGGTATCATCGTTTATTATAGAAAATGTTGCACCGCGCGGTCAATTTGTCATTACATCAAATCAGGTAAAATTTGGGGCATCAAGAAATACAAATGGGGATATCATGATAGATTTAATTGGAGATACTACAAGTACAGATTATGGTCTTCGCCTTCAACGAAATGAAACGAGTTCAATTATTACAACTGCTGGAAGCGCAGATTTAGTAATTCGTACGGATTCAGCGCCAAATATTCGTTTAAATCCACAAGGGCAGTCAGCTTTTACATTAACTGCTGCATCTCGTCTCGGTATCAATAATACAAATCCTCAGTCAATGATTCATGGAGTAGGACTCATTAATTCAATTACACTCAATAATAATTCAAATAGCGATAGTGCAGGGCTTAATTTAGGATTTACAACATATGCGGATGCTTATATGTATGGAGTATCCGCAGGTGATTCGATTATTCGTGCAGCGACTGGAAATTTACAAATTGGAACATCGTTTACAGCACCAGTAATTACGATTAATCAAAGTCGAAATATTGGAATTGATACAACCTCGCCAACGATTAAATTCGATGTATCTGGGGCATCACGGATCGGATCAATTAGTACAAATGTAATAAGTACATCTCGAATTTTTACAAGCACTATCAATACAAATACAATAAGCACGCAACAAATCTTAGCAAGTAGTCTTAATACAAACTACATCAGCAGTCAGCTTGCCCAAATCTCAACCCTGAGTACCACCCTCATTTATACGAGTACCATTGCGACCATGCTCATGAGTACCGCGCGTTTCGAAGCCGGCGAACTGGCGTTTAATACTGGATCCTTTACGAATCTGGCGGTGTCTGGTTCTGGAACAATTACTAATAATTGGTCATCCAATGTAGTAGTAGCAGGAGGGACTGGAACAACCCACACCTTATCTTATTCAACGGACAATGGTTCCAATTGGACCGGTGCAGGGAATACTATTGTAACAAGTGTGAATGCGGTAGTCTGGGATGGTAATCAATTTATTGCCGCAGGAGAAAGTTCAGGGACCAAAGTAATGACGAGTGCGAATGGATCAAATTGGACCAATATTACAAATTTTATTATGACAACCATTTATGATGTAGCGTATAATGGTCGTATGTATGTTATGGTAGGGTCAGATGTGAGTGGTTGGCCAATTCAGACAAATACAAGTGGGCCATCAGCATCATCTTGGACAGGATGGAACAGATATACTGCTCTTGCCGCAGGGTATGGGATTGGTTGGAATGGATCCATGTGGGTAGCGGTAGGGGAAAAGAATACTGGGGCATCCACCATTGTGTATTCTACAAATGGGGCTACATGGAGTAATGGGACAGACTTCTTTACCACACGAGGTCGCAAGGTGGCCTGGAACGGAATTTATTGGATTGCGGTAGGAGAGGGTACGAATACGGTTGCACGAAGTACGGATGGGATTACTTGGACCAATGTAACTCCTTCAGGATTTACCGCAGGATATGATGTGGCCTGGAATGGAATTCTCTGGGTCATTGTGGGAACAGGAAATACCATTATGTACAGCTATGATGGAATTACTTGGACTGCGGTGACATCCTCCCCCTTTTCCACAGAAGGGTTTAGTGTGACCTGGACTGGACGTCAATGGACCGCGACTGGATCTGGAACAAACGCCTTTGCGACCAGTCTGGATGGGATTACATGGACAGGGCGTGGAACCTTGACCGGTTTTACCGGTGGACGAAGTATTGGATATACACACATAGTAACATCTGATTTAATTTTACCCAATTTCAATGTTTATAGTCGCAATACCCCCAATTATCTCTTATCAACCAATCAAATGTTGGTTCAGGAATCATCAATCACTCTTAATCACACTCTCACAGTGAATAAAAATTCACAATTTGTGGGAATTCGTAATGGAAATCCTACAAGTGCTTTAGATGTGAATGGAGTAATTAGTATTGCTGGAGGAGAAGCTAGTTCAGCATATGGCAGTATATCACAGACATATATGACTCTAGGTCAAAATGGTAGTGGCACTGACTTTGTAAGCATACGACAAATTGGTGGTGATAATACCATAACACTAGCATATGATTTTTATGATAATCAAGGGGATACGCGTTTTGTCCTTCGTAATAATCCTTCTGTGACAACACCTGGTCCATGGGAAGTGATGCGTGTAGATAATGATACAACAGGTACTGGGACTGGAGGTACTCTTCAAATTACACAATTTTCAACCTTTACTGGAACAACTACACCAGCCCTCTCCTTACGAAATAATTCTCGCCCAAATCAACCGACCTTAAATATGTATACTGCACTAACTAATGGTGGTTATAATAGTATTACACAGGCTGGTGATAAGGGAATTATTTTTACAGATGGATCAATTGACACAGGTGCCCTTGTAATTGCCCCCCATGCGAATGGTACAAAGGGGATTCGTATGCTGGCAAGTGGAAATGTGGGGATTGGAACAACAAATCCAGGACAAACATTAGATGTGAATGGTACATTACGCAATACAGGCACCGCAAACTTGGGCTCATCAACAGCCCCAGTTCAAATTGGCTCGGATCCAAATGCGTATATTATCATTGGTCGTAATCGTACAGATACAGGGAATCAATCTTACCTTGATTTTCAGGTACAAGGTAATACGACTTCCACAGATTCTCGTATTATTCGTGCTTCAGGGCAAAATGGAAATCTGGATATAGTAAATTATGGGACTGGATTATTGGCCCTTGGTACAAATGGAACCGCTGGTCGAATTGTCATAAATAGTTCTGGGCAGGTAGGTATTGGGACAACGAATCCACTCGCAAGATTAATGATTCCCTCTGATTCCGCTGCGGCGGTAAATGCTTCTGCAGGATCAACCTGGGGTGAAAATAACAACCCTTCGCAAATATTATTAACAGGTACTACAACCACAAATAAACGCCTTGCAGTAGGATATAACACCATAACGGATGCAGGTGCGATTCAAGCACTAGAACATTCGGTTGGATTTAAAAATTTACTATTGAATCCGAATGGAGCAAATGTGGGCATTGGTACAACAAATCCAACTTCATCTTATCTTCTCAATACGTTCGGTGTCGGCGCATTTGGCGCAGCAACAGGGAACAAGGTTGCTTTAACGAGTAATGAAGTGAAATTCCGTGGCGATGGAACTGCGCATTATTCGATATACAATAGTAATTCACAGTTTTCGATTCGTAACACAAGCACAAGTGAAGCTGTTGGTACCGCAGGGACAACAAATTTGTTGATTAACAGCAGTGGAAATGTGGGGATTGGGACAACAGATCCAGGATATTTATTGGATGTAAATGGGAACATTATGGCAAGAAACGCATTATACGTGGGTGGGACCGCTGATAAAAATGGTGCAACGATCTTTCTTTCTGGAGGACCAGGTGACGCAGATTACACAAATAGTGTTCTTGAATCACGACTTTATAGTGGTACCGAAGCAACTGAATTGGTCATGTTTAAAGGAAATGATGCTGGAACAGGTGTTGGTCCAGATCGTATTCGATTACGTGCAGGACAAATTTGTTTTGATACATATCCTAATTTTACAAGTGATCGCACTGCAGAAAATATACGTATGGTTGTAAATTCGAACGGAAATGTGGGGATTGGGACAACTGATCCTGGTACTACACTTGATGTTGTTGGAAGAATCCGTGCTACTGCAATGAGTACAACTCCTTATACAATTCGTATAACAACCGCAAGTAATGCTACCAACGTAAATGCAGCGATTACAGCAAATGCAAGCGCATATCGAAGAGTAAAAATTACATGTGTTGGAGG